>Ga0315291_10012814_pt1 | contig 10177 bp, 7 predicted proteins | sample YL17G12_20_MG_FD_203070 | JGI IMG/M metagenome (GOLD analysis project Ga0315291, IMG submission 203070) | Sediment microbial communities from Yellowstone Lake, YNP, Wyoming, USA - YL17G12_20 | ecosystem: Environmental > Aquatic > Freshwater > Lake > Sediment | place: USA: Wyoming | collected...
GCCCTGGCCCTGGCCGCGGGTGCCGATACCTACAAGCTCAAGTTCGGACACCGGAGCCAGAACCAGCCCTGCCTCGAGGAAGGCACCGAGCGCTGCCACATCACGAGTCAGAACCACGGCTATGCCGTCGACCCGCGGACCCTCCCCCGGGGTTGGCGGCCCTGGTTCACTAACGCCAACGATGGGACGAACGAAGGTATCCACCACTCGCGCCGGCCCTTCCTGAGCGTCCAGTTCCATCCCGAGGCGAGCCCCGGACCGGTCGACACCGCGTTCCTCTTCGACGAGTTCCTGGGGAGGCTGCCGTGACCGCGGCGAGAAGAGCGAAGCCGCGGAAGATCCTCCTCCTTGGGAGCGGCGCCCTGAAGATCGGGGAGGCCGGCGAGTTCGATTATTCCGGGAGCCAGGCTTGTAAGGCCCTCAAGGAGGAGGGGGTCGAGGTCATCCTCGTCAACCCCAACATCGCCACCATCCAGACCTCGGACACGCTGGCCGACCGCGTTTACTTCCTGCCGGTGACGCCGCGCTTCGTCGAGGGGGTCATCGAGCGGGAGAGGCCCGACGGCGTCATCCTCTCCTTCGGCGGCCAGACTGCCCTTAATTGCGGGATCTCCCTCTGGAGGTCAGGCGCCTTTGCTCGGCACGGGACGGAGGTCCTCGGAACGCCGATGGAGGCGGTCGAAAAAACGGAGGACCGGGGGCTCTTCAACCGCACCCTGGCGGAGATCGGGCTCAAATCGCCGCGCGGCGTCGCGGTAAGCGGCATCGAAGAGGGACTGCGGGCCGCGGAGACGATCGGCTACCCCGTGATGGTTCGTGTCGCCTACGCCCTGGGAGGCAAAGGAAGCGGCATCTCCCACGATGCCGGGGAGCTCCGCGAGGCCCTGGCCAAGGCGTTCGTCTCCACCGGCCAGGTCCTCATCGAGGAGTACCTCGAGGGCTGGAAAGAGATCGAGTATGAGGTCGTCCGGGACCGGGCCGACAACTGCGTCACGGTCTGCAACATGGAGAACTTCGATCCGATGGGGATCCATACGGGCGAGAGCATTGTCGTCGCCCCTTCCCAGACCTTGACCAACGCCGAATACCACGGCCTCCGCGAGATCGCCATCCGGGGCGTCCGCCATTTGGGTGTCGTCGGCGAGTGCAACATCCAGTTCGCCCTCAACCCGGCCAACGGAGATTACCGGACGATCGAGGTCAACGCCCGCCTGTCGCGGAGCTCGGCCCTGGCCTCCAAGGCCACCGGCTATCCCCTGGCCTTCGTCGCGGCCAAGCTCATCCTGGGCCACAACCTGCCCGGCCTCCGGAACTCCATCACCCGGGCCACGACGGCCTGCTTCGAGCCGGCCCTCGACTACCTCGTCGTCAAGATCCCACGCTGGGACCTCAAGAAATTCGGCCGCGTCTCGAAGAAGATCGGCTCGGAGATGAAGTCGGTGGGCGAGGTCATGGCTTTCGGCCGGTCGTTCGAGGAGGCCATCCAGAAGGCCGCCCGCATGCTCCAGATCGGCATGTACGGCCTTGTCGCCAACACCAACTACTCCTTCGAGAACTTGGAGAAGGAGCTCCGTCAGCCGACCGACGAGCGGCTCTTCGGGATCGCCGAGGCCCTCGGCAAGGGCTGGTCCGTCGACCGGATCCACGAGCTGACCCGGATCGACAAGTGGTTTCTCCGCAAGATCGAATCGGTCGTCGATCTGGGGGCGAAGCTCCGGGCCCACCGTCTGGCGACGCTTCCGGCGGACCTTCTCCGCGAGGCCAAACGGAAGGGGTTCTCGGACAAACAGATCGGCCTCCTCGTCCGGTCGAGCGAGGCGGCCGTGCGCCGGGCCCGGAAGAAGGCCGGGATCGTCCCCTGCGTCAAACAGATCGACACTTTGGCCGCCGAGTATCCGGCGAAGACGAATTACCTCTACCTGACCTACAACGGCGCCGAGGACGACGTCGCCTTCCGCCCCCGTAAGAACAAGGTCATGGTCCTCGGCTCGGGCTCTTACAGCATCGGTTCGTCGGTCGAGTTCGACTGGTGCTGCGTCAACGCCGCCCAGAGCCTCAAAAAAATGGGCTGTTCGACGATCATGGTCAATTACAACCCTGAGACCGTGTCCACGGACTACGACATCTGCGACCGGCTCTACTTCGACGAGCTGAGCTTCGAGCGCGTCCTCGACATCTACGAAAAGGAGAAACCGCGTGGCGTCCTCCTGTCGATGGGGGGCCAGATCCCCAACAACATCGCCATGAAGTGCCGCCGGGCGGGGGTCCGGGTCCTGGGGACGTCGCCGAAGGACATCGACCGGGCCGAGAACCGTTTCAAGTTCTCGAAGCTCCTGGATGAGATCGGCGTCGACCAGCCGGCATGGAAGGAACTGCGGAGCACGGGGGAGGCCGGGGCGTTCGCTCGGGCGATCGGCTACCCGGTCCTCATCCGGCCGTCCTACGTCCTGAGCGGCGCGGCCATGAGCATCGTCTTCAACGAGCCCACTCTCGACCGCTACCTAAGGAAGGCGTCCCTGGTCTCGCCGGAGCACCCGGTCGTCATCTCCAAGTTCATCATGAACGGCAAGGAGATCGAAATGGACGCGGTGGCCGACAGGGGGAAGGTCATCGCTTCGGCCATCGTCGAGCACGTCGAGAACGCCGGTGTCCACTCCGGCGACGCGACCATGGTCCTGCCGCCCCAGAAGCTCTACATCGAGACCATCCGCCGGATCCGGGAGATCGGCAACGCCATCGCCCGGGCCCTGACCATCACCGGGCCGTTCAACATCCAGTTCATCGCCAAGGACAACGCCATCAAGGTCATCGAATGCAACCTGCGGGCGTCACGATCGTTTCCGTTTGTCAGCAAAGTGGCGAAGACCAACTTCATCGAGCTGGCGGTCAAGGCCATGATGGGCGTTCCGGTCCGGAATCGGAAGACGACGCTTGACCTCGATTATGTCGGGGTCAAGGCGCCGCAATTCTCATTCTCCCGGCTCAAGGGCGCCGACCCCACCCTCGGAGTCGAGATGGCCTCGACGGGCGAGGTCGCCTGCCTGGGGGAGGACGTCCATGAGGCCTTCCTCAAGGCTCTCCTCGCGGCCGGATTCATCCTGCCCGAAAAGAGCATCCTGCTCAGCATCGGCGGAGAGCCCTCTAAGCACAGGTTCCTCGAACCGGCCCGGAAGCTCCGGGACATGGGCTACGCGCTCTACGCGACCGAGCACACGTCGGCGTTCCTCAGGAAGAACGGGATCGCCAACACCCGCCTTTACAAGGTCCACGAGAAGAAGGGGCCCAACATCCGGGACTTCATCGCCCGGCGGAAGATCGATTTCGTGATCTCCGTGCCCAACCCGGAGAAGAAGGTCGAGTTCGACTCCGACTACCGGATGCGGAGGCTGGCGGTGGATTTCGCCGTGCCCCTCCTGACCAATCTCCAGGTTGCCGATCTCTTCGTCCAGGCCATCGCCTCGAAGAAAATCGGGGACCTCAAGATCAAGCACTGGGGCGAATACGAATGAAAGGGACTGATAAAAACGCGGGCCTTCGAGCGTCTTATATAAGGGATAGGAACCGACTATGCTAGAATAGGTGGGTCTGAAAAGGAGAGGGACATGACCTATTCGGTGAAGAACATTCTTTGGGCGACGGACTTTTCCGCCGAAGCGACGAACGCCCTGGCCTATGCGGTCCTGTTCGCAAAGACCTGCCGCGCCGGCCTCTCGGCGATCCACGTCCAGCCGGAGCTGGGACCGGCCCTCCTGGAGTCTCGTCCGGCGCTTTTGGAAGACATCTACAAGCAGGCCGGGATCAACCTGGGCAAGGCCAGGAAGCGGCTCGACGACCTGGCCGCGAAGAAAGGCGTCCGGTTCGCCAAGGTCCTCATCGAAGCCGGGTCCCCGGCCAAGAAGATCATCGAGGCGGCCGCCCGGGAGAAGGCGGACCTTATCGTCATCGGGAAGACGGGGCTCTCGACCATCGAAAAGGTCCTCGTCGGCAGCGTGGCCAACGCGGTCCTCCGGCACGCGCCCGCGCCGGTCCTTATCGCCGGGAAACGGAAGGCCCACCCCGGGATCCGGAAAATCCTCGTCCCGACGGACTTCTCCGAGCGCGAGGAGGTCGAGCGTGACTTCGCCTGGAGCCTGGCCTCGGCCTTTAAGGCGGACCTGACGCTCCTCCACGCCTTGGTGCTCCACGACTACCGGGTCGCCCCCGAGTACGCCGAGAGCATGCTTCGCGATGTCCTGGAGCGGCTGAAGAAGAGAAAGGCGCGGGAAAAGAAGGGCTTCCAGGTCCACGAGGACGTCGTCCGGGCCATGAGCGTCGCGGGCGGCATCGTGAACTACGCCGAGGCCAACAAGTTCGACCTGATCGCCATATCGACCACCACGCACTCGAAGCTGGCGAGGTTCTTCCTGGGCAGCAACACCGAGCGGCTCATCTCCTACTCTGAGATCCCAATCTTTGCCATCCCCGCCGTCTGCAGTGAAGACTGAGTGAAGAGTGAATGTGGAAGACCGGCGCGTTCCCTGGATCGCCCTCAACAGCTGTGTCTGTGAGTGTCCCAGGGCCGCGCGGATCGTCCTTCGGGCCTTTCCGTCGGTCGGGGAGGTCTTCGGGGCGCGCGAGGAGCAGCTCACGGCGCTCGGCGTCCGCGAGGACATCGCCGGGAAGATCGCCGCGAAGGGAGCGCTCGACGAGGCGAAAAAAGAGCTTGAGAAGCTCGAGAAAAGAGCATATACTCTCATGACTTTTGAGGACGGCGATTACCCCGTCCTCCTGAGAGAGATCTTCGATCCTCCGCTCGTCCTGTATGTCGCGGGGCGGACGGAGGTGTTGAAGGGGCCCGCGGTCTCCATCGTCGGGGCGAGGAAACCCACTCCGTATGGCCGGGCCGTGGCCGGGAAACTGGCGGGCGACCTGGCGTCCCGGGGGGTCGTGATCGTGAGCGGGCTCGCCCGCGGCATCGATGCCTGCGCCCACTGGGGCGCCGTGAAGGAAGGACGGACCGTGGCGGTGATGGGTTCGGGATTGGACGTGGTTTACCCGGAAGAGAACCGGGAACTGGCCGCCAAGGTCCTGGAGCGGGGCGCGGTGGTCACCGAGTATCCGCTTGGGGCGCCGCCGCTCGGCTACCACTTCCCGCTCAGAAACCGTATCATCAGCGGCCTGGGCCTGGGACTGGTGGTCGTCGAGGCGACCCGGCACAGCGGATCGCTCATCACGGCCCGGCTGGCCCTCGACGAGAACCGGGAGGTCATGGCTGTCCCGGGGAACGTCACCTCGGAGCTCAGCCTGGGGACGAACTGGCTGATCCAGACGGGGGCGAGGCTCGTCGAAGGATGGGAGGACGTAGCGGAGGACCTGCCCTCGCCGCTCCGCGAGGACCTGCTTTCCCGCAAGGCGGAGACGAGGGAAAGGCCGCCGCTCTCGGAAGCGGAGGAGAAGGTCTTCAAGATGCTTCCCGTCGACGCCCAGGTCCACATCGACGAGATCGCGGAGAGAACCGAACTCTCGGTTTCTGAGCTCCTCGGGATCCTGTTGGGCCTGGAGCTCGGGGACCTGGTCGTTCAGAACCCGGGCAAGAATTTTCAGAGGAGAATGTGAGTGGCAAGATCGGCACGATCGTTGGTCATCGTGGAGTCGCCGGCGAAGGCGAAGACCGTCAATCATTACCTGGGCCCGGGCTACTTGGTCAAAGCGTCCATGGGACACGTCTGCGATCTTCCCAAGAGCAAGCTCGGCGTCGACGTGGAGCATGACTTCGCGCCCACTTACCAGGTCATCCCCGAAAAGAAGAAGGTCGTGGCCGAGCTGAAGAAGCTGGCCAAGGAGAGCGCGTCGGTCATCCTGGCCGCCGACCCGGACCGGGAGGGCGAGGCCATCGCCTGGCACCTGAGCCGGCTTATCGAAGAGGAGAATCCCAAGATCTACCGAGCGGTCTTTCACGAGATCACCGAGGCGGGGGTCAAGAAGGCGTTCGAACGCCTCGGCGGGTTGGACCGGCCCAAGATCGAGGCCCAGCAGACGCGGCGGATCCTGGACCGGCTCGTCGGCTACCTCATCAGCCCGCTCCTCTGGAAGAAGATCGGCCGCGGCCTGAGTGCGGGCCGGGTCCAGTCCGTCACCCTGAGGCTGATTTGCGATCGCGAGAAGGAGATCTTGGCCTTCGTTCGCGAAGAATTCTGGAATATCACGGCCCGGCTTGCGGCTTCCAACCCACCGGAGTTTAAAGCCGCCCTGGCCAAGATCGACGGCAGGAAGGCCAAGGTCGAGAACAAGGAACAGGCCGACGCGATCCTGGCGGATTGCCGCCGGTCGCCGTTCGTTTTGGAAAAGATCAAGATCGAGGAGAAGAGGAAGAGCCCGGCCCCGCCCTACATCACGAGCACTCTCCAGCAGGACGGGTTCCGTCTCCTTAATTACCCGGTCAAGAAGACGATGTTCGTTGCCCAAAAGCTTTATGAGGGGCTGGAGATCGGAGAGCTGGGACTGACCGGGCTCATCACCTACATGAGGACGGATTCGTTCCGAGTCTCGGACGAAGCGCGCGGCGCCGCAAGGGCCTATATCGAGAGGACGTTTTCGCCGGCCTATGTCCCGTCCAAACCGAACTTTTACAAGAGCAAGAAAAAGACCCAGGACGCCCACGAATCCATACGGCCGGCCCGCCTGGACCTGCCGCCCGAGCGCGTCAAACAATACCTAAAAAAGGAGGAGTTTGATCTCTACCGCCTCATCTGGAACAGGTTCCTCGCCTCGCAGATGGCCCAGGCCGTCGTCGAGCAGACGGACTTCGACGTCCGCGCCTCGAAGTACCTCTTCAAGGCCAAAGGCGAGGTCATCAAGTTCGACGGTTTTATGGCCGTCTTCCCGAACGGAAACGTGGGCGGGGATATCCTGCCCAAAGCTTTCGAGGGCGAGGTCCTGACCCTCGTCGGCGGCGAGGCCGGGCTGGAAGGAAAGCAGAGCTTCACCCAGCCGCCGCCCCGCTACACGGAAGGAACGCTGGTCAAGGAGCTCGAGGCCAAGGGCATCGGCCGGCCGAGCACCTACGCGCCCATCATCGCGACACTCCAGGACAGGGTCTACGTCGTCCGGGAGAAAGGCAAGTTCATCCCGACCGAACTGGGCATATTCGTCACCGAGTTCATGGTCAAGAACTTCGCCGATCTGCTGGACTTGACCTTCACGGCCCAGATGGAGGAGGAACTCGACGAGATCAGCGAGGGCCGAAGACCCTGGCTCGAGAGCCTGCGGGAGTATTATGCCCGCCTCGACAAGGACCTGAAGAATGGTTACAAGACCGAGGACATGAAGCACTCCGGGATCCCCGTCGAAGAGAAATGCCCCCAGTGCGGCAAGGACTTGGTCATCAAGTTCGGCCGTTTTGGCCGGTTCAAGGCTTGCTCGGGTTACCCGGGCTGCAAGTTCAAGGAGAGCTTGGTCAAAAAGGAGACCAAGCCCCTCGACGAGAAATGTCCCCAGTGCGGGGCGCCCCTGGTCATCAAGTTCGGGAAGTACGGCTCCTTCATCGCCTGCTCCGACTATCCCAAGTGCAAATACATCCATAAGGAAAAGAAAGACACGGGCATCGCCTGCCCCAATGACTGCGGCGGCACGCTCGTCCAGAGAAAGACGCGGCGGGGGAAGTTCTTCTACGGGTGCAGCAGCTTCCCCAAATGCCGGTTTGCCACATGGGATGAGCCGGTGGCCAGTCCATGCCCCCTGTGCGGCCGGAAGTTCGTCCTGAAGAAGAACCTCCTGAAGGGAGATCCCTACCTCCATTGCCAGGACGAGAAATGCGCGTTCAAGGAGATCGTTCCGAGGGACAAACTCTGGGAGAAGGCCGGGGAAACGCCGGCCGGGCCCGCGATAGATGAGAAAACCGATTGAGGAATTCCTCGCCCACCTGAGGCACGAACGGAACGCCTCGTCCCACACGATCTCGAGCTACGGACGCGATCTCGGCCAGCTCGAAGCCTACCTCATTGAGAAAAAAGCGGACTGGAGATCCGCCGACAACGTCGTCCTGCGCGGCTTCCTGGGCCGCCTCTACGAGAAGAAGCGGAAAAAATCGACCATCGGCCGCAAACTTGCGGCCATGCGCTCGTTCTACGATTATTGCCTGAAGAGGAAGTGGATCGATACGAACCCGGCCAAGGTCCTGGCGACCCCAAGGCAGGACAAGAACGTGCCCACGTTCCTCTCCGAGGACGAGATGGCCGAGTTCCTGAACCTGCCGTCATCGGACAGGCCCCTCGATCTGAGGGACAGGGCCGCGCTCGAACTCCTTTACGCTTCGGGGATCCGGGTCGGCGAACTTGTGGCCGTGGACCTTGAGGACGTGGGCTTCGGCGAGCGTCTGGTCCGGGTCAAGGGCAAGGGCAAGAAGGAGAGGCTGGTCCCTTTCGGCAAGAAGGCCGAGGCGGGCCTTCGGACCTATCTTCGAGCCCGGCCCGACATCCTCAAGGACAGACTGGGTCAAAACGCGCTCTTCCTCAACTACAAGGGCGAGCGGCTGACCTCACGGTCGGTCGAGAGGATCGTGGGGAAATACATCCGGAGGACGGCCGTCAAAAGGAAGATCAGCCCCCATTCGCTCCGCCACTCCTTCGCCTCGCACCTTCTCAGCCGGGGCGCGGATCTGAGGGTGATCCAGGAGCTCCTGGGCCACGCCAGCCTGGCTACGACGCAGAAGTACACCCACCTCGACCTCAAGCAGCTGTTGGACGTCTACAAGAAGAGCCATCCGAGATCGTGAAAAAGGGGGAGGGGGGAGACCCCCCTCCTTTCATTTGACTTCGGCGCTGACCGTGATCAGGTCCTTGAGCTGGTTGAAGAGCTTCTCGCCGATCCCCTTGACCTTCATGATCTCCTCGATCTTCTTGAAGTTGCCGTTCTGGGTCCGGTACAGGATGATCTGCTCGGCGATCTTGGGCCCGATTTGGGGAAGGCCCTCCAGCTCGGCCTGAGAGGCCGTGTTGATGTTGACCTTGGGGCCCGCCGCTTTCGGCGCCTCGGCGTAAAGCCAGGAAAACGAGAGGACGATAAGCGCCAGGACAGTCCCCAGCGCCGCTCTTTTTGTCATTAGATCCTTCATTTGGACCTCCTTTCGTCCTTTTCTATTGCAAGCTCCGGGCCAAGATTTCGGATGTCATCATCGCTTTTATTATCTGTCGTTTAGCGAGCGGCTGATCGCGCGGCTTGTCAATGCCGGTTGACCGGAAGATGCTTCTGCGGATAACGAGCGTTGTCGTATGGCCGCCGGGCGGGAGAAAAGCCGATCATCGTCGCTGCCGAAGCCGCGTTTTTTAATCTCGTCGCAATTTTCAGGTTGTGCCTTAAGATGTGGGCGCAAGCTTCAGCCTGAGCAGGACGCGACCATAAGATCGCGAATACAAAGAAAGATGCAGGCCGAAGCCTGAGGCACCAGATGCTGACAACGGAAGACGGGGGCGGAACGCGTTTACATCAGCCCAAGGAACGTTTTCAATTTCTTAAGCGCCCGGCCGCGGTGGCTGACCGCGTTCTTTTCATCCGGTCCGAGTTCGGCGAAATGCTTCCCGAGCTTCGGATAATAAAAGACCGGGTCGTAGCCGAAGCCGTTCTCCCCCTTCGGCGCGAAGTCGATAACACCCCGGACCTCGCCGCGGATCTCCCGGATGACCCGGCCGTCCCGCGATAGGACCATCACGCAGACAAACTTTGCCTTCCGGTCTTTCCAGGGCGCGTTCGCGAGGAGTCGAAGGACCTTCCGATTGTTCTTCGCGTCCGTGGGGTCCGGCCGGGAGAAGCGGGCCGAATGGACCCCGGGCGCGCCGTCCAAGGCGTCGACCTCCAAACCGGAATCCTCGGCCAGGGTCAGGAGTCCGGACTTCCGGCCGTAATGGAGGCTCTTGGACCGGGCGTTATCGAGGAAGGTCTTTCCCCTTTCCCGGAACGAAGCCCCGGGAAGGACTTCCTCCAGGCTCACGATCTCGAAGGGGAGCCCGTCCAGGGACCGCTTGATCTCCCGGACCTTGCCGGCGTTGGTCGTGGCGATGAGGAGTTTCGTCCTAATCAATCTTGAGCTCTTCGATCTCGCCCAGGTTGAGGAGCCCCTGGTTGAACTCCTGCTCTTTTTCTTCGCACGAGAAGAAGGAGAAACTGATGACGAAGGCGTTCCGCTCCTTCTTCAGGTTGAGCT
>Ga0315291_10012816_pt1 | contig 10177 bp, 8 predicted proteins | sample YL17G12_20_MG_FD_203070 | JGI IMG/M metagenome (GOLD analysis project Ga0315291, IMG submission 203070) | Sediment microbial communities from Yellowstone Lake, YNP, Wyoming, USA - YL17G12_20 | ecosystem: Environmental > Aquatic > Freshwater > Lake > Sediment | place: USA: Wyoming | collected...
CTGGTCGAGGGCGCCCACCGACCGTCAAGCGCCCCCAGTCTGGTGGGCGGTATGTGCAAATGGTCAAACAGCGTGACCAGGGGCGCGTGGTCGGCACTTGCTCAGCCTGCTACTCACAAAACTGAACCCACTTCAGCAATTCCCGTTTTGACAGCCCGGTGGGACACTGCTCGCCAAAAGAAGCGGTTCTAATATCTGAAGTATGGCAAAGCAGCCGTTTTTCCGCCAAAAGTGGCACGATTTATGCGAAAAATAGTCATAACGGGAATTGCTGAACCCACTTCCATCCAGAGGATCACCTTTTCAACCCATGAATAGGTCAAACGGAATTGCAGTTTGTGAGTACCCCTGCCCATGCGGTTATTTTCAAGATCCGACCAAAGAATGCACCTGTGCTCCCTCGATGGTCACGCGCTACCAGAAGCGCACAAGCGAAGTGGCCCCTGTGGGTCAGCGGGCCGCTGCTCGACCGGGTTGACATTCACGTCGAAGTGCCGCGCGTGCCGTTCGAGAAACTCACAGGTGAGCGATTGGGCGAGTCATCGCCTGTGGTTGCGGCGAGGGTTGAGGCTGCACGAGAGCGACAACGCAAACGCTTCGCGTCGCACGATTCGCGCGTCGTGTGCAACGCCGACACGCGAAGCGGCCTGCCGATGTGCGCGTGCGCGAAGCGTGCAAGCTCGACGCGACAGGCCAATCGCTCATGCGCTTGGCGATGCAGCAGTTACAACTGTCCGCGCGTGCGTTCCATTGCGTGCTCAAAATCGCGCGAACGATTGCGCGCCTTCGGCGTGGCGGGGAGTGATGACATCGCCCCGGCGCATCTGGCCGAGGCGATTCAATCTTGTCGGGTCTGATTCCTCGCGGCTTGCCGCGCATCCGAGCTTGTAGAAGCTCTTGATACCGCGCGGCAAGCCGCGAGGTAGTTCACTCCCAATGGAGCCTGCTGGATGGCGTGCCGTCCGTCGGCGCAATCGTCGATTTCGCTCAGGCCGCTAGTCTCCCTGCCATTGCCCTCACCGACACGAACTCTCTGCGCGGAGCGGGCGCGATAGAGTTCATCTCCGCCAGCCGCAAGGTCGGCATCGCGTCGACACCTGCACTGTACCTGCGGTTTGTGCAGGTAAGTGTCATCGGCGCAGAGTTGGCGCTGACGGGTGGGCACTCGATAGTTTTGCTGGCCCAGAACATGCAGGGCTATGGCAATTTGTGCCGGCTTGTCAAGTGCCGGCAAGCTTCACCCGATTGTAAAGTGACACTTGCCTGTGGTCTCTCTCTGACCGACCTAGCCCCACACACTGACGGACTGATCGCTGTGTCAGGTGGGTGCATCGGTCCACTTGTGCGTGCCTGCGTGAGGGCAATATCTCACAAGCCGAATCCATCGCACAGGAGATGGCCGAGACCGATTTTGCATCGAACTACACGTCATCGAAGAAGACGATGCAAACAGCGCAAGCCCTGCAATCGCTAGCTGACCGCCTGCGTTTGCTCACCGTCGCCACGCACGACATCCGCTACCTCTCGCCTGCCGACGTGCCGCGTCCTGTTGTGGCTGAAATCTGCGCTCTGGTATATAATCTCGCCAGTATCCGACTGACACAGAAAAGCGGGAGTGATCTATGCCGACGACAGATGCGTTCGCCATTCGCCGCAAGATCATTGGCGTATTGCTGCAAGGAGCGCGGCTCAAAGCCGGCCGCACTAAAAAAGAATGCGCCGATGTCATCGGCGTCACGCCGGGCATCCTCTCCGCCTACGAAGAGGGCCGTCGGGATATTTCGTTGCCCGAGCTAGAGCTCTTGGCCTATTTCCTGCACGCCCCGGTGCAGAGCTTTCTGGAAGGCGAGGACGAATCGCTGGTGACCGCGGACGCTCCGCCGCCCGGCCTGCCGGTGATGGCGCTGCGCAACCGCATCATCGGCGCGCTGCTGCGTGAGGCGCGCGAGCGCAAGGGCAAAACGCAAAAGGATGTGGCAAAAGCGCTGGGATGCACGCCCCATCGCCTCACTCTGTACGAACTCGGCCAAAAGCCTATCCCGCTGACGCAGTTGGAGGCGCTGACAGAGTACCTCGGCGTGTCTCGCTCGTATTTTCTCGACGAGGGCGTGGGCACCATCGGCGAGCGCGAGTTGCAGGATCGCCAGTACGAAGCATTCAAGTCGCTGCCGGAGGATGTGCGCGCGTTTGTCGTCCAGCCGGTCAACACCACCTATCTGCGCGTGGCGATGCACCTGGCCGAGATGCCCGCCGGAACGATTCGCAACATTGCCGAAGGGCTGCTGGACATCACCTATTAAGTTTCGGATCTCGGATTTTTTATTTCAGAGCGGGCAATCCGAGAACCATCATTTGCAACTGGATGGCGAGGCGATAATGCCGACTGCTGACGAACTCGAGAACCAAGGAATAGAGCACTACCGCGCGGGGCGGTTCGAGGAGGCCATCGCCGCGTTCGCGCAGGCGCAGCCGGCGTTCCTTGCCAAGGGCGATACCGCGCAGGCCGCTGAGTGCGCCAACAATCGCGGCGTGGCGGCGCGGCAAGCCGCTCGCCTTGACGAGGCGGAGGCGGCGTTCACCCAAGCGCGCCAGTTGTTTGAAAAACTGGGCGACCGCAAATCGCAAGGCATGGTGGCGGGCAACCTGGGCGCGCTGGCCGAGTCGCGCGACCAGCGCGAGCGTGCGGTGACACTTTACAAAGAAGCTATCGAGCTATTTGAGGCGGCGGGCGTGGCAGATTTATCCGCCGAAACGTGGCGCGCGCTCAGCCGCTTGCGGATGAAGCAAGGCCAGTGGTTCGCGGCGATGGGCGCTTACGATACCAGCCTGGATAGCGTCCAACATCCGACCGCGACTCAGCGCGCGCTGCGCGGCCTGCTCAAACTCTCGCGCCGCTTGATGAGCGGGTGATTCCTCCTCAACAAAAAAAAAGACCTCTGAGGTTTTTCCAACCTCGGAGGTCTGCGTTTCCTACTGCTCACTGACTACTGAGCACTGATCACTCTTTGGCTTCTTGCTTTTCCTGCTTGGCTTTTTCGATGACGCTGGGCGCGATGTAGCTGGGCACCTCTTCATAGTGATCCAGCTCCATCGAGTACACGCCGCGTCCCTGCGTGATGGAGCGGAGATCGGCGGCGTATTTTTGCACCTCGGCCAATGGCACGCTGGCGGTGATGACGGTCCTGGTGCCTTGCTGGTCAATTCCCAGCACGCGCCCACGCTTGGTGTTCATGTCGTTCATCACGTCGCCGCTGTAGCGTTCGGGAATGGAAATTTTGATGGTCATGATCGGTTCGAGCATCACCGGCCCGGCTTCCTGGAAGCACTGCTTGAACACTTCGCGCCCTGCAATTTCAAACGCGATAGGTTTGCTGTCCACCGGGTGTTCCTTGCCGTCAATCACCGAGCACTTGACGTCCACGACGGGATAGCTCGCGATGACGCCGGTTTCCAGCACGGACTTTATTCCCTTTTCAATCGAGGTCTGGAACGAGCCGCTGACCGCGCCGCCGAACACATCCCACGAGAACTCGTAGCCCTTGTTGCGCTCGTTGGGGGAAATTGTCATTTCCACTTCGGCGAACTGGCCCGCGCCGCCAGTCTGTTTCTTGTGACGATAAGTAGAGGTCGCCTCGCGCGTGATCGTTTCGCGGTAGGGCACGCGTGGCGTGCTGGTGAGAATCTCGACGCCAAACTTGTTGTGCGCGCGCTTGAGTGCCACGTCCAGGTGGCTATCGCCCATGCCGGCCAGGATGGTCTGCCGAGTGGAGGCTTCCTGGTGCCAATGCAGCGTGGGGTCTTCTTCCGCCAGTCGAGTGAGCGTCGGCCCCATCTTGGCGCTGTCGGCCTTGGTCTTGGGTTCGACGGCTATCGTCATCAGGGGGGCCGGATACGTCGGCGGGGGGAGAACGACCGGGTGGCCCTTGTCGCACAGCGTGTCGCCGGTGCCAGTGTTGGCGAGCTTGGCCACCGCGCCAATATCGCCCGGCTTGATGGACGCCACCGGGATTTGCTCCTTGCCGCGCATCACGTAAATCTGGCCGATGCGTTCTTCCTGGCCCTTGATCGAGTTGAACACGCGGCTGTCGCTGGCGAGGAGGCCGCCATACACGCGAAAGTAGGTGAGCTTGCCCACGTAAGGGTCAGCCGTTGTCTTGAAGACGAGCGCAGCCAGCGGCGCATCCTGGCGCGGAGCGATGTCTTCTTCGGCTTGTGTAGCCGGGCTCTTGGCCTTGGCGGCGCTCAGATCGAGCGGCGAAGGCGCGAACGCGATGAGCGAGTCCATCAATGCGGCCACGCCGATGTTGCCCGTGCCCGCGCAGCACAGCACGGGAACGACGCTGCCCTTGACAATCGCAATCTTGAGCCCGCGCTTGATCTCGTCCTCGGTCAACTCCTGGCCGTCGAGGTACTTGACGATGAGTTCGTCGTCGCCTTCGGCGGCGGCTTCCATCAGCTTGAGCCGAAATTCGGCCACCTCGTCCTTGAGCGCGGCGGGCACGTCGCCCATGTCGCCCTTTGCGCCGCGCCTAGCCCTGAGCGTCACCAGGTCCACCACACCCTCAAAGTCGGCCTGGCTGCCGAGCGGCAGTTGCAGCGGGACAAACTTGTTGTCGGAGAAAGATTGGACCAGGTTGTCGAGCGTGTTGCGAAAGTTGGCGTTTTCGCGGTCCATCTTGGCGATCACCACCATCCGAGGCAGCTTGCACTCGTCGGCATAGCTCCACGCCATCTCGGTGCCCACTTCCACGCCGGCCACGCTATCCACGACGACGAGCGCGCAATCGGCTACGCGCGCCGCGCCCTTTACCTCGCCGCCAAAGTCAGTGTAACCGGGCGTGTCGAGCACATTGAGCTTGTGGCCGGCCCACTCGACCGGCAGCAGCGCCGTCATCAGCGAGATGTGGCGGCGAATCTCTTCGTCGTCAAAATCCGAGACGGTCGTGCCGTCGCCGACGCTGCCTATGCGGTTGGTCGCGCCAGTGTCGAACAGCATCGCCTCGCCCAGCGAAGTCTTGCCCGAGCCGCCGTGACCCATCAGGACGATATTGCGGATGTTTTCGGTCTTGTAGTCTTTCATTTTAGTCCCGTAGTCATATAGTCTTGTAGTCACCTAGTCGCCCAGTCTTCTAGTCACACAGTCTTGTAGCCGGACGCTGCGCCCGACTACTGGACTGGCAAACTATTCGACTACTGGACTAGCGGACTAGTCAGCCGAAGGCTGATTGTAAACGAGAAGGGCGGAACTGTCAAAGCGAAAAGCGGTGGAGAATGGAGGAATACTCACCTTGCGCCCGGCGGCTTGCGTGATGCGCTACGTGGCCGTGACGGTTGGCAGGGCGATGTGAAACGTGCTGCCCTGGCCTGGCCCGGCGCTTTCGGCCCACACTCGCCCGCCATGCGCCACGACGATTCGCCGCACGAGCGCCAGTCCCACGCCGGCCCCGCCGAACGGACGCCGGGTCGTTCCATCCACCTGGTAGAAACGCTCAAACACCCGGGGCAGCTTGTCCGGCGGGATGCCGACGCCGGTGTCGGCGATTTCGATGTGGACGAATTCCGGCTCAGCGCCCAGGCGCACCTTCACCTGGCCGCCCCGAGAGTTGAACTTGACGGCGTTGTTGAGCAAGTTGTCGAGCGCCTCCGTCAGCATTTGACGATCCCCGGCGACCTGCGGCACGCGGTCCGGCAGATCCGATTCTACTTTGAGGCCCAGGCGCGCTGCCCGAGGCCGCCAACGATTCGTGGCGTCCACAAGCAACTCGGTGAGCGTCAGCGGCTCGAGCGTCAGCGTTTGAGGCTGTACCGCCTGCATGTTGACGATGCGCTCCACCAGGCTCACCACCGTGTCTGTCTTTTGGCTCACAATCGTTAGCGGCTCGCGCAGGGGAGCGGGCAGCTGCCCAAAGCTCTCGTTCTGCATCAACTCCACATAGCCTTTGACAAACGTCAAGGGCATCCGCAGTTCGTGAGCGACGTTCCGCACCATCTCATCCTTCAACCGCTCCGCTTCGGTCAGCTCGCCGTAGGCGTCCTGCAGTTGCCGCGCCCGGTCGGCCAGGCCGCGATGCGCCTGCGCGTTGTCCAAGATAATCGCCAGTTGCCCGGCCAACGCCGTGAGCAGGCGCACGTCATCGGCAGAGAATGCGTTCAGGCGCGCGCTCTCGACGTTGAGCACGCCGATCACGCGGTTGCCGACCAAAAGTGGCGCCGCCATCTCGGAGTGCGTGGCCGGGTTGTCTTGGCTATAGCGCGGGTCCTGCCGCACGTCGGGGACGACCACAGGCTTGCCGGTCTCTAATGCCCAACCGGCGATGCCTTCGCCGGGTCGGAAAGGCGTGTTGCGCCGGGCCTCGGATGCGCCCAGGTACGAGGGATGGAGTTGTAACATCCCGATCTCGTCGGGGAATAGAAAACCCAGGGGGCGGCTATCCCAGAGGCGAGACAGTCGTTGAGTGGCATCGGCCACGATGTCGTCGAACGGCAGGTCAGCCGCCCCGGCCAGCGCTACCGCCTGGATGAGCGAGACTTCTTCCAGCCGCCGATGGGCTTCCTGGTACAATCGCGCGTTCTCAATCGCCACCACCGACTGATCGGCCAGGATGCACAAAAGCTCCACGACATCCTTGTCGAATGGCTGGGGCTGCTTGCGCCAGACGAGAATGCCGCCGATGAGCGCCTCGCGGCTGAGCATCGGCACCGCCAGGATCGAGCGATACCCCTCCCGAGCCGAGAGCGGGGGGAAAGGCTGGCTCGGATCGTCCAGCGTGTCTATCGCGGTGGCCGGGCGACGAGTAGCAGCGGCCCGACCGATGGTCCACTGACCGATCTTGATGTTTTCGCTGTTCACTGCTTGAACGAACTCGGGGCGAGTGTTGTGGCTGGCGCTGATGCGAAATACCTGCTGCTCTTTATCCAACTCGTAAATGCCCGCCGCGTCCGAGTTGGACAGTTCGGCGGCGTAGTGGGCAATCGTGGTCAGCACCTGGTCGAGGTTCAGCGATGAATTGACGACGCGGCTGACCTGGCTGAGCGCCTGCAGCCGGTCCAGCGCGCGAGTTGTCTCGTGATACAACCGCGCGTTCTCCAGGGCGACGGCGGCTTGATCGGCCAAGACCCGCAGCCGCTCGGTATGAGCCCGGGTGAAAAAACCGGGCGTGGCGCACTCTACATTCAGAAAGCCGATCACCTCGCCGCGCACGATGACGGGCGCGGCCGCATAGGAGTGCAGCCACTCTTGCGCCGGCCCATGTACCCAGCCAGGATGGGCGATAGTATCGGGGAAAACCATTGGCTCGCGGGTCTCTCGCATGTATTGGAGGTTCGGCGCCTCGGAGATGTAATAGACACTGGTTGAGACAAATTCTTCCGCGCCAAAGGGCGCATAGCCACGCCAGCGGGCGATGCGCGCCTCGTCGCCTTGAATCAGCATCAAGTTGGCGGCGTCGCTGGGAACGACGTGTCCAATCTGCTCCAAAATGCGATCCAGCACCATGTCGGTGTTGAGCGTGGAAACCAGCGTCGCGCCGACCTCGCGCAGCGTCTCGGCCAGCTCGCGCTGCTCTCGTTCAGCCTGGTACAACCGGGCGTTTTCCACTGCCACCGCGGCCTGGTCGGCAAAAGAGGCCACCAGGCGCAAGTCTTGCTCGGTAAAGGCCTCCTTGCGAGTCGCGTTGTCCAGCGAGAGGACGCCGATAACCCGTCCCCGGTAGCACAGAGGGGCCACCATGGCAGACTGAATGGCTTGCATTTCTTGGATCTCGCCATCGTAGCGGCTCGGCCAGGCCCGGACATCCGGGATGAGCAGAGGCTGGCCTCGCTGCGCTGCCGGGGCAGCGTATCCTTCCTCGCGAGAGAAGCGAGCTTGCCGGACGCGAGGGTCGCTGTAGCCGGCCAGGGCCCGGACGCGCAATTCGCCGGTCGCCTCGTCTACCAGGAGGACGCTCCCCTTCTCGGCCCCTGGGGTAGCCTCCACAGCAGCCTCTAATACGTTCTCTAGCAGCGGCTCTAGCTCCAGCGTGCTCGTGAGAGCCGCGGTGGCCCGGGCCAGCGCCTCGGCCTGACGGCGCTGCTGGTCTAGGGCGGCGACGGTGCGCGCGTTCTCGACGGGGATGGCAGCCTCGGCCAGGCTTCCGCGCCGGGAACCGGCGGACAGCAATCCTGTCGTCACCAGCGCCGCCATGCCAATGCCGATGATGCTTTCAGGCAGCAATTCGCCCGGAGCGACCAATAGCTGCGCAGCAGAGTAACGGGTTAACGCCAAGACCTGGCGCGTGGCCAAGACCAACGCTGCCAAGATCAACATCCACGCCCACCAGGCTCGCACCATCCGGGTAGCCCACATCAGCCGCAGCGCCAGGACGACCGCGATGACCTGCAAGATGATGGAGAAAGCGAGAGCTAGAGCGAGACTCTCCAGCACCTCTGCCTCCCTGACTGTGGCAAGTCTTGGCAGGAAAAGCTGCCGACGTGTCTTGCGCTTGCTACAGCCGCTTGGGCTAGCATAGCTCCATCTCGACCTGTAGTGGCACGGGCATTGTGTACGCCGGTCTATTGTCGCTGGCCGACATCCAACAATAAACTTGGCCAGCAAAATCTGCCAAATGTTCGGCCCGGATACCCGTCACCACTTGCCGTTCTTCAGGCGACAGCGCAAAGGTCTGGCCCTGGTATCCTGTGGCAAGCGCCTGCGCGGGATCGCGCAACAGTACCTCGCAGAACTGCCGGTTGATGGCAGCAGCGCACAGCAGTTGATTCAGACTTGTATGTTTCATCAGCAACCTACCTTTCTCGATTTGTCTCTGTAACACGGCGACAAATGCCCCAGTCCCGCATGAGGCTGGGGCATCGAAGGAGCTATAATCTGCCAGGCTTTTAACGAGAACTGGACTCGGGCGCGCCTGACGTATGTTGAGCGCCTGGACGCTGGAATAACACTATGATGCCGAGAGCGATCAACAGGTCTCCCAGACTAAAAGCTGTTGGGCGTGGAAACGGGTATGGGAGCACGAAAATGTCTGATAGCGCCCACAAACGAGCTTCCTCTCGAAGCAAGATAACATCTTTCGAGTAGCCGTAATGGAGGCCGGGTTGCCATCGTCCCAGAGTGGTGCCAGGGTTGATCTGGGTCAAGGTTTCTGGGGTGATGGGCATGAACCCGCCGTTGAACAAGATAACCAGCAGGTTGCAGATCACTCCCAGACCGACGACCTGGATGCCGGTCACTCGCCGGTTGCGCCAGACAAAGATCAATAACAATACATGTGACAGCAGGAACAATGCCTGCTGCACCCGCACGCTTTGCACCGGGCCTTCCCGAGTTTGAAGCAGAGGCCACTGCAAAACTAGAGCCAGTACCGCCACCCAGGCCGCCTGTAATGGGATGGCGGCGATTTCGTCAAAGACGCGACCTCGGTGGTGTACCAGGGCGGCGATCAAGCCCAGGACGACGGCCAAGGCCAAGATCATGTTGTCTGGGTTGTTTCAGCCAAATGCCGTGATGCGCCCAACTAGGCGCCGCTGCCATTACTCGGCGCGCCACCGGCTACGGCCAGTGCGATCAGAGTCAGCAAGACGTAAAGAACCCGCAAGTTGCGCGGCGTGCCGTACTGCATCCAGAATTGGTTGAGCTTTTGCATTTTGATCCCCCTTTTTTTCGTTTCTTGCACCAGTGTAGCACATCGCACTCACCCAAACACTCACCCAAACACTCACCCAAACTGCTCTGCGTCTTGCTGTTATTCAAGAGAGAACCTAGAGTTTTACGTCACCTCGCAAATAAAAAGAGCCGCCTTGCGGTGGGCAGCTCCATAGATGTTTCTTGCGTCGGTCTTTTAGCTGATGATTTTTAGAAACAGCTTGCCCGTTTCAGGCGAGGGGCTTAGACCCAGCTCTTGCCGCAAGATTTCCACGCAGGCTTGATATTGGTGGACGGCCGAAGTGCGGTCGCCCAGGCGGTAATAGCACAGCATCAGCCCACGGTAGGCCGACTCGCGGTACTGGTCGTGGGCCAGGACATCCTGGTAGAATTTGATGGCAGCGTGCGGTGCCAAGTCGGTGTGCAGAATTGCCAGCGTTTCCATGGCTTGCAGATACTGCTCCCGCAGCCGCTCCCGGTCCAACATGCACCAGTCGGCGTCAGTTTCAGATAAATAGTCGCCCCGGTAGAGCGCGCAGG
>Ga0315291_10012820_pt1 | contig 10176 bp, 7 predicted proteins | sample YL17G12_20_MG_FD_203070 | JGI IMG/M metagenome (GOLD analysis project Ga0315291, IMG submission 203070) | Sediment microbial communities from Yellowstone Lake, YNP, Wyoming, USA - YL17G12_20 | ecosystem: Environmental > Aquatic > Freshwater > Lake > Sediment | place: USA: Wyoming | collected...
GTACCGGTATTACTGTTACGACTATGCGCCCGGTTTCGCCTACCCATCCATCTACTGCTACTACTACGGCCTTTTCCCGCCGTACATAGCAAGCCACAGAATCGTTTTTATCAGCCGCGACCGCCACGTCTGCTACTCGTATGTTGACCTGCCCATCATAATCGTTGATTCCGATTGCTGGGACCGCGACTGCGGCTGCGATTCCTACTATCTATGCGATCGGCAGTATCGTTCCCTATCCTCCGCGCTTCGCGATATACAGCGGGCATGGGAGCTCGGCGATGTTAATCTGCTGATGCGGCACGTCCGCCCGGCATCCACAATTGACGTTCTCCTGAAGGGCGAGTACGCCTACTCAGTGGACCGGCTGGATTATTGCGACATGACGCTGGACGCCATGAAAGCAATTAAGACGACCAGCTTCAAATTCTACCGTATCCGCAAACGGTGCGATTATGAGGTTGTCGCATACGGGAAGCACATCTACTACGACGACTATGACTTCAATTGTGACAGCCACAGCTACTACGACCGCAGCCCTCAGAAAACTGTTTACGTGTTTTATACGCTCCGGCGATGCGGCAGCGACTGGTATATCACGGAAGTCGGCACTTCGCCCTATTGCCAGCTTTTCTAGCTCGTTCCAACGTTTTATACAGGAAACCGGGCTTTAAGGAGTACTTCAGATGGAGAAGCACAGAACCCGCGCCGCGTTCCATATCATCATTCTGGCAACGGTGATCGCCTTTATTGCCGGAGCGTTGTTGACAGCCGAGATGTCCTTCACGCCGTCAGCCCTGGCCAAGGGTGTGGCGAAACCCAAGCCGGAAGACGATTCATCCTCCGCGAAAAAGGAAGAACGCAAGGAACCCGAGGAATCAAAGCCCGAGCCCAAGGAGGAATCGAAGCCTGCTCCCCGCCAAGAAGAGACGCAGCCGTCTCAAGGCAGCGGGAGCGCGATCGAGCGCCGTGAGGAACGCCGGGACGACACACCGCAGCAGGAGAAGCCGTATTACTACCGGCGCGGGGAGGGAACGCCGGATATCCGAGGCCAGGTGCAGAAGCGTGAGGAACGTCGGGACCCCGAATACCGATTCCGCAGGCACTACATTGATCCATTCTTCCATCCATACGACTACGAGCTCTATTCCTGTTATCCGTACTACGACCACGGCACCGTCATAATCATTGACCGCGATACCTGGGACGGCAGTCGCCATCGGTGGCGCAGACCATACGAATACAGTCACCCGGAGCCGGGTTCTCTGGAAGAGGCCCTCGTGGATATCGAGGCAACCTGGTGGGAAGAGGATCCTGAGTTTCTTATGTGGCACGTTGACCACACAGGCGATGTGGACGTATACCGGGATGGGAAATACTCCCACGCACTCACACCACGGCAGATCTATAAGCTAACAGCAGAGGCGCTCGACCGCACGGAGACCACGGAGTTCCGCTTCACATCCGTACGCAAGCACGGATTCACCGCCAAAGCAAAGGCGCGCCATGAATATATAGGCCCGGACGGGCGCGAGCGCACTGCATACGTGACCTACTATCTGGAAAAGGTCCGAAACCGCTGGGTGATAGATAGGATTGACATCCAGGAGAGCGAATACGGCTCGCTTCGGTGCTTCATAGCCACAGCCGCGTATGGAACGCCGATGGAAGAGGAAGTCCTGGTGCTGCGCCGGTTTAGAGAGCGATATCTGCTGACGAACACGCCCGGCAGAACGTTCGTGGCTGCGTACTACAAAATCAGCCCGCCGATTGCCAGGGCGATCGAGGAGAGTGAACTCGCAAAGGCGGCGGTGCGCGGACTGTTGGAGCCGGTGGTTCAGCTTTGCAGGCTGGTTGTCCCCACCGAGGCTAAATAGCGCATCGGCTTCGACAGCGAGGGTTCTTGCTTTGCAGCGTATTTTGTGATTACAACGACAATTCCCTCGACTCCCCTGATAAGCTCGACCTTGTCCGCAAGATGGCCGACTCGTTCCAACATAGCGGCAGGATAGCCGCCGCCGGAGCAGGCCGGGCTGCAATCCGAGCGGGGATCGGTTATCTCAACCGTCATATACGAATCGTGGGTGCAAAGCCTAACGGATAGCTTCCCATCGCCGGCGTCGGTTCCGGGATCGCCGGATCCCGCGCATACTTCGCTAACGGCGCTCCCGGTTTCCTCGATCTCCCTGGGGCTCATGCCAAGCCCCACGCCGATGCAGGACAATATCCTGCGCAGGTGCACCAGGTGTGAGCTGCAATTCTTGATTTGAACTTCGGTGATCATTCAGCTACCTCTGTCCGTGCGGTGATCCGATTCAGCGCTTCCTATTGCCCTATCCGTCAGCGAGGGTATTGCCCAGCTACTGGGGCAGACTCGCGGCCTGCATATGTTTTAGGCAACCAGCCGCGCGCCTGTTAGGAATCAGTTCCGGGAATCAATGTAACATACGCCGGAGGGGCTGTCAATGAAATCCACAGGGTCGGAAGTGTTATTTTTTGGCCACAAATTTGGCGGTCGTGGAATTGTCCAGCCACTGCATAAACAGCAGGATTTTCAGGAGTAACCCACGGCTGCGCCAGCCCGGCTAATGGAGAGTTTGAATTCAAAAATGTTAGCGCGAATTTCACGACGTGCGTGTCATTGTGACGTAGTTTTGACGGACACGTTGTCCATCCTCGCGCGAAGGCCAGCCACGAATTCCTTGATGCGGCTAACCGAGTCCCCTGCCCCATCGCCGGTGATCTCGCGAAGCTCATTGGCATACTTGTCCGCACATGTCAGGTCATCGGCAATAGCCATCTCAGCCCATGCGCGGTAGATCGGATCCCCTGATACCTCGTATGCCCGCACGCTGAAGATGGCATCGAAATGTGCACGCCATGTTCGTACTACGGCTTCTTCGCGTTTGAAGTATGTCATCAGCTCCCCGTAATCCGAGGCCGCCAGCACCGTGCGTGCCTGCTCGATGTCCTGAATGGACTTCTTGCACAGCGCCAATGCTTCGTCTTTCTCGCGCTGTATCTGCCTCAGCGTTGAGACGTCGGGCGACATCAGCCGCTTTTCGATCTCCGCCCACTTCGGGTCCGGATCCCACTTGGCCGTACTCCGTTCAGTCACATGGCCCATAGCATAGTCGTATGAGGTGACCCGACTGTGATCCGTCACCCAGAAACGCAGCGCAAAGAAAGTCTTGTTAACGATGTCGAACGTCCTCTCGAGGGCCGGAACGACGTAGGCCACGGCTTTCTTCCCGTAGCGCTGGGACACGTACTCCTCCAGCAGGCGATTCGGGTCCCGCGAGGGGTCCTGCAGGAGCTTGCTGAAGACGTATACATTCGCCCAATTCGGCGTATCGAGCGCGTGGTTGCCATACCGCTCGATTCGGGCGACAGCGCCAACGACCCCTTTGGACAGGCCGTAATCCAGGCGGCCCTTCATATATTCCACGTCAATATATGGAATATCTCCCTGGCCCAGGAACTCGTGGCCGCAGTCGAACTCCACTATCTGCGGGTGCCCTCCAACGTCGCCGATGAGCGGGTTGTGAGGATAAAAAGGCTGCCAATCGTGCGGCTGGCACTTCGACATCACTACGAATTTGCTCTTCGCCTGAGCGAAACCTTCCTTGATGGACTGGAGTTCCGAGGGCTGGTGGCAGAAGCTCCTTACGACCAGCTCCTTCCCCCTGTACCCGCAAATACCGGCCAATGTATCAATGAGTTTGGCAACTCTCTGCGGAGGCGTGAGGCTGCTGACCACGCTGCCGTCGTGGTAGACCGACGCCTGCGTCTCATGGAAAGTCAGCACGATTCCATCCAGGTTCGGGCAGGTATCGAAGACCCTGTTGTACTTATCGTTCAGCCAGGCCCACAGCTTGGGATCGTCCAGGTTAACCTTATTATCTACGAAGAAATCCGCAGGCACGCCCGACAGCTCATGCGTCCATGCCGAGACCCTCACGCGGTTTCTATGTGCGTGCTTGCAAATAGTATTGATGTCCGCGGCCAGCTTTTCATTTTCCAGTACCTGCTCTGCGCTCATCACTATGTTGTGCGAGAGCTGGACTTCATTGATGCCATACCGGCGCGCAAGCTCGATGACTCGCGCAATGTGCGGCATGTTGTAATCCTGGAGCTGCCAAACGCGCTTGGGCAGCGGTCGCCCTGCACACGCCATGCCGGTAGTGCAGAAAAGGAGCGCAAGAAGAGCAGCATGTTTCATTCCGCCGTAAACCCCCATATACGCTGAATTGGCGACCCAGGTGGATCGCCAATTCAGTTTAACCTCTCACACCCTGCCTGTCAAGGATAGGAAGCCCATTCGCCGGTTACCTCACCGGCCCAGGCGAGTTATTAACCCTCAACGATGGCGCCGCCCGGGCACGCTGCCTCGCAAGCGCCGCAATCCGTGCACGTGTCCGCATCTATAACGTATTTTGGATCGCCCTCCGAGATCGCTTCAAGCGCGCATTCGTCAATGCACGATCCACACATAGTACACTCATCGGTGATCTTGTATGCCATTTCTCGATTACCCCTTTCTTGTGCCAGCATCGTGAAGGAACCGGCAATTTGACACCGCCGAAAACGGCATCCCGCCGGTCGCCAAAGTAGGATTATTCGCAAAATCGCAGAACTCCTTTTTGCAGCACCGGAAAAGGACATAAATTCTCCGGCTGCAGCACAACAGGCCTGTGTCCTGGTAGGGAAAGTTACCGCCAGGCAGTACATCGAGCCGTTGAGTTTAGGAGCAGCCGCGCGCGGGTAGACCAATCTTGACTTCGGGCCAGGCACCAACCAGCAATGAGGGCTTGGCAAGAATATCCAAATGGGTTATGATATTTGTGTCTCCAGAATCGGGCATCAGCGGTGCCAGCCACCCGGCCGCACATGCAAACCTACCATTCCCAGAAACGCGGCATATCCTCAGCGGCGAACCGATTTAGGAGGGAAAACGACGATGACCATACACGACGAAGCCCTGGCGGCCAGAGCGAGAACCGCACTGGCAACGGATAGGAGGACCAGCGGCCTTCCGATCCACGTGAGGGCCTGCAACGGCGAGGTATTCCTTAAGGGCAAGGTAGACGCTGCTGAGCAGATAGAGATTGCGCAGTTCATATTGAGCGGCATCCCCGGTGTTCGGCATATTGATGTTCAGGAGCTGCAGGTAAAGGAAAAAAGCCCATGAGCGAGTACGGCCACTTCTCGGATGACGAAAAAGAATACATAATAACCCGGCCCGACACGCCGCGCCCATGGATCAATTACCTTACAAATGAGAAGTTCTGTTCCCTTTGTTCGCAGACGGGCGGCGGATACTCATTCTACGAGACATCGGGCTACAACAGGATAACTAAGGAATATCCGTCCTCCGTCGTCTTGGAAGATAGACCCGGCCGCTTCGTATATCTTCGCGATACTGAAACCGGCGATTACTGGAGCATCAACTGGCAGCCCGTTATCAAACCAAACATGGCCTGGGAATCCCGGCATGGAATGGGGTATACACGCATTTTCTCCAAGTACAACAACATCGAAGGGCGCATCACGTACTTCGTGCCACGAAGAGACGATATGGAAGTCTGGATGATACAGGTGAAGAACGCCGACAGCCGCCCTCGGAAGATCACATCCTTCTCCTATGTCGAGTGGTCACTGGCAAACTATGCGTTCAACCTGACTGAGGCTGCCTTCGCAAAGCTATTTAACGAGGCCACACTCGAAAACAACATCCTGTTCGTGACAACACGGTTTTGGAACGTCACGCCCGCGGGAGGGGGAAACTCCAATTTACGGTGGGACAAGTATGCGTTTTTTACATCCAACTTGCATGCCGCCGGCTATGACTCCCTGGAGGAAGAGTTCATAGGGCGATACAGAAGCTGGCAGAACCCTTTGGCAGTCGAACGAGGCCACTGCTCAAACAGCATGGGCAACGGGCGCGACATAGCCGGCGCTCTGCAGCACGATTTCGAACTGGCGCCCGGGGAGGAAAGGCGATTCATCATTCTTCTCGGTGTTGTGTACCGCAAGGAAGACGCATACGTGTTGAGGGAGCGCCACGACCAGTGGGAAGAGGCCGAGCGCGCACTTCACGAGGTCAAACGTTACTGGGACGACTATCTCTCTCGCAATACATGCGATACCCCGGACCGGAACTTTCGCCGGTCTTTTAACATTTGGAACAAGTATCAGGCCTGGGTGACTTCCAGGTGGTCGCGGATGGACTCCTACTACATAGGGGGAGCCTCGATAATCGGCTTCAGGGATAGCTGGCAGGATATGCTGGCCGTCCTACCAAACGACATCGAATGGGGGCGCCGTCGGATTTTCTATCTGCTGGAACATCAGTTCCCCGATGGCAGCACGCTTCACAATTGGGATCCGCTGACCAACATAGGCGTGAAGACCGGCCACAGCGACGACCCGCTCTGGCTGGTGACGGGCATCATCGCATACATCGAGGAGTCGGGAGACCTGGGGTTCCTGGACGAGCCCGCGCCTTATTACGACGGGGGAGCGGAGACCGTGCGCCAGCATATGATCCACGCGCTGGACTACTCCCTCTCCAGGATGAGCCCCAGGCGCATACCGTTGATTGAAGCTGGGGACTGGAACGATGCCCTGGACCAGGTCGGCCGGCAGGGGCGCGGCGAGAGCACCATGGTAGCCGAGCACCTGGTCTGGATGCTGCGCGAGGCTGCAGATCTGCTTCACCGAACCGGCCGGGAAGACCTTGCGGACAAGTATGAGCGAGCTAGGGAAGAGATAATCGCTGCAACAAACGAATACATGTGGGATGGCGAGTGGTACATTCGCGGAACCAGGGACGACGGCCAGGTTTTCGGCAGCGCCAAGAATGAAGAAGGCAAGATATTCCTGAACGCGCAGACCTGGGCTGTCATCAGCGGGCTTGCTCGCGACGGCCGCGCCGAAATTTGCATGGACTCGGTGGAAAAGCACCTGGATACCGAGTATGGTCCCGCGCTGTTCCTGCCTGCGTATTCCGAGCCAAACCCGAAAATGGGGATTATCACCCGATTCGCGCCGGGCACGAAGGAGAACGGTGCGATATTCAATCATCCGGTCTGCTGGGCTATAATGGCGGAGTGTATCCTGAGCAGGGGCGATAAAGCCTACGACATATGGCGGCGTACCTCGTTCATCACCCGCGGCGAGCAGCCTGAGGTCTACAAAACGGAGCCATACGTATATGCCGAGTTCGTAGATGGGCCCAATTCCGCCACCTTCGGGCAGGGAGAGTTCACCTGGATGACGGGCACTGCAGCGTGGATGTGGAAGGTCTCGCTGGAATGGATTCTCGGTGTACGCCCGGAGCTGGACGGCCTTTTAATAGACCCGTGTATCCCAAGCGGGTGGGATCGTTTTGCGGTCAGTCGCCGATTCAGAAATGCCGTGTACCATATCACAGTCGAAAACCCGGAGCACGTCTGCAAAGGGGTCAAGGCGGTCACCGTTGACGGCAGGGAACACCCGAGCAACCTTATCCCTCCGTTTAGGGATGGCAAAACGCATGAAGTTCGCGTCGTCATGGGAGCGGGTTAGCAAGCTTTGCATCCGAGGTGAGGGCTCTATGTTCAAAGACTACGAAGACCTCATAAAGCAGATGGAGTTCGAGATGCAGAGGTGTTCGGCGGAGGCTATGCGTCGTCTTCTCGAACTCCCAGGCAATGCTCAAGAGTTCTGGCTGCCGAGAGCGGATGTCTACGAGACCGAGGACGAAGTGGTTGTGAGAGTAGAGGTTGCCGGCGTGCGACGGGAATCCTTAAGCGTATCTCTGTCCGCCGACCGCCGGGTGTTGAGCATCCATGGCGGCAGGACGGAAGGGCATGTGGATGACAGGAGGAAGACCCGCTACTACCAGCTCGAGGTGTATTTCGGCTCGTTCGAGCGGGATATCCTGCTGCCCCGCGATGTCACAGTGGATGCTGACAAAATCAGCGCGACGTATAGGGATGGCTTCCTGGTGGTAACATTGCCAAAGGTGGAGCAGGCCGAAATCACCAGAACGATCCCGATCACCGACTACGAGGAGAAGGAATCGGATTAGCCCCCATTCTTGCGGCGATCATCGCAGCGCAGAAACAGCGAGGGACTATCCAGGATGGACGATGAGGCCAACGAGGCTGTAGTAAGCATACCCGAGGCAGCCCGCGATGAGACCAGGCTGGCTATCCCTGAGGAGCTGAGTTTGCTTCCCCTCCGCGATACCGTCTTGTTCCCCATGGTGGTAAGCCCGCTCAGCGCCGGCAGGGAGAGCTCCATTAAGCTCATTGACGACGCAGTTACGTCGGGCAACCGCGTGGTCGCCGTTGCCGCGATGCGCAATCCCGAAATCGAACACCCCACGCTCGATGACATCTACCCCGTCGGCACGGCTGTCGTTATTCATACAATGATGCGCCTCCGGGACGTCGTCCGGCTCATCGTGCAGGGCATCCAGAGAATACGCATTAAGGAAGCGACCCAGACCGAGCCGTATCTCAAAGTCAAGGTCGAGGTACTTCCTGAGAAAGTCGAGTATACTCACGAGGAAGCCACAGAAATAGAGGCTCTTCGCCGGAACGCAGGCAACCTCTTCCAAAGGGTGGTAGCTCTCTCGCCGAATATTCCTGACGAGATGCAGGCGATGCCGACCACCATCACCCACCCCGGCCTGCTGGCGGACTCGATAGCCGCGAACCTCCTCCTGCCCACCGCTGAAAAGCAGCAATTGCTGGAGCTTATTGACGTTCGGGAGCGGCTCAGTCGCCTGACGGCCATGCTCTCGCGCGAGGTCGAAGTTCTCGAGCTGGGCAGCCGCATACAGTCGCAAATCCAAAAGGAGATGACCAAGACCCAGCGGGAGTATTACCTGCGGGAGCAACTTAAGGCCATTCAGCGCGAACTCGGCGAGGCCGACGAGCGGACAATGGAAGTCCAGGAACTCAAGGAGAAGATCGAAGCGGCCAAGATGCCGGAGGAAGCCTACAAAGTAGCAACCAGAGAGCTGGACCGACTTCAGCGGATGCCGCCGGCGGCACCCGAATACTCCGTATCGCGAACCTACATTGACTGGCTCGTCGCCCTGCCCTGGAGCATAAGCACCGAAGACAACCTCGAAGTCCCGCATGTCAAGCGCATCCTGGATGAGGATCACTACGGCCTTGAAAAGGTAAAGGAGCGGATTCTGGAATACCTGTCGGTGAGGAAGTTCAAGGCTTCCGCCGAGGTACGCCAGCCCATCCTGTGCTTCGTAGGGCCGCCGGGCGTCGGCAAGACCTCCCTTGGAATGTCTATCGCGCGCGCCCTCGGACGGAAGTTCGTCCGGACGTCGCTGGGAGGCATCCGCGACGAGGCCGAGATACGCGGGCACAGACGGACTTATATCGGCGCGCTCCCAGGGCAGATAATCCAGGGCATCCGGCGCGCCGGCTCCAACAATCCCGTTTTTATGATGGATGAGGTGGATAAGGTAGGCGTTGACTTCAGGGGCGATCCATCCGCCGCCCTGCTCGAAGTGCTTGATCCGGAACAAAACATTGCATTCCGCGATCACTACATCGAGGTTCCATTCGACCTGTCGAAGACCCTTTTCATTACCACTGCGAATCTGCTGGACCCGATTCTCCCGCCCTTAAAGGACAGAATGGAAATCCTGGAGCTGGCCGGCTACACCGAGGAAGAGAAGCTGATGATCGCCAAGCGCCACCTGGTACCGAAGCAATTGGCGGAGCACGGCCTGAAGCTCGAAGAGAATATCACGTTTGCGGACGACGCGCTTCGGATGCTCATAAGGGGCTATACGAGGGAAGCCGGGGTAAGGAACCTTGAGCGCGAGATCGCCGCCATCTGCCGGAAGGTGACGCGCCAGTTCGCGGAGGGCAGAACTGAGCCGGTGCACGTGCAGCCGGACATTGTAATGGCGTACCTCGGAGCGCCGCGATTCCAATTCGAGGAGGTGCTCCAGCGAACCCGGGTGCCGGGAGTGGCAACCGCGCTGGCATGGACGCCCGTGGGAGGCGACGTTATGTTCGTGGAAGCGATTTGCATGCCGGGAAGACGCGAGTTGATGCTGACCGGCATGTTGGGCGATGTGATGAAAGAATCCGCCCAGGCTGCATTGTCCTACATCAGATCCCACGCCGCAGATCTCAAAGTGGACCCACAGAT
>Ga0315291_10012821_pt1 | contig 10175 bp, 10 predicted proteins | sample YL17G12_20_MG_FD_203070 | JGI IMG/M metagenome (GOLD analysis project Ga0315291, IMG submission 203070) | Sediment microbial communities from Yellowstone Lake, YNP, Wyoming, USA - YL17G12_20 | ecosystem: Environmental > Aquatic > Freshwater > Lake > Sediment | place: USA: Wyoming | collected...
GAGTGGGAGAGTGGCCACCGAGCCGCCGAAGTGGCCCATGGTTGGGGTGGAGGAGAGGCATGGGAGAGAGCTCGATTCCTCGCGATCTACGAAGGGATGGTCGAGGAAGTACAGCCACAGGGCGGAATTGAGCGAGCGCTCGTCGAGATGCTTAGCCAGACACACTGGCACTACCTGCTGGAATCGGAAACCCTGAGCATGTATGAGACGACGGAACTCGAGCGAATGGAGTATGAGGTGGAAACGACGGGGGCACGCCAGCGCAAGGCAGTCTGGCAGGAGAACCTGGAGGAGAAAAGAGCGCAGAGAGTCGAGCAACTGAATCGCCTCTTTGTGCGAACCCTGCGCGCTCTGCGAGACTGGCGACGATACGGGAGTTCGGTGACGATCCAGCGAGCGGGACAGGTGAACATAGCGGAGAAGCAGGTGAACGTCGCGAACGAGAGGTCGGGGGAGGAGTAGGGGTGGAAAGCGACTGGAAGAACAAGCTCTACTACGGCGACAACCTGGACGTGCTCCGGCGGCACGTTCCTGCCGAGTCGGTCGATCTCGTCTACCTCGACCCTCCCTTCAACTCGAACGCGACGTACAACGTCCTCTTCGCCGAGCAGGACGGGTCCCGAGCGGCGGCGCAGATCAAGGCGTTCGAGGATACCTGGCGCTGGGACGAAGCGGCGGCCCGGCAGTACGAGGAGACGGTCGAAGCAGGAGGGCAGGTCTCCCGAGCCCTCCAGGCGTTCCGGACGCTCCTCGGCGAGTCGAACATGCTGGCATACCTCACGATGATGGCTCCGCGCCTCGTCGAGTTGCGGCGGGTCCTCAAGCCGACGGGCTCGATCTACCTCCACTGCGATCCGACCGCCAGCCACTACTTGAAGCTGCTGATGGATGCGGTGTTCGGGCCGGAGAACTACCGCAACGAAGTGGTGTGGCGACGGACACGCGGCCACAACGACGCCAAGATCACGCGATTTGGCTCCATTCATGACGCGCTCCTCTACTACTCGAAGAACGCAATCTGGAAGTTCAACCGTATCTTCTCGTCCCGCGATCCCAACGCTCCGAGGACTCACGACCTCTGCCTGCATACTGATGGCAAGCTGTACCGCAAGGGCGACTGTCGCGCACCGGGTGGGCGCGGTCCTCGATACGAGTGGCACGGCTTCGTGCATAACTGGCGCTTCACCGAGGAAGAGGCACGGAGGCTAGAGAGCGAGGGCCGAATCGTCTACTCGAAGAGCGGCATGCCGCGAGTCTTGCGCGAGGTCGACTTGGCGCGCGGCTTTCAACTCCAAGACGTTTGGGTGGACATCGACGCTCCCAACTCGGGCTCCGGAGAACTCCTTGGTTATCCCACCCAGAAGCCTGAGGCCCTTCTCGAACGGATCATCCAAGCGAGCAGCAACGAGGGCGACCTCGTGCTCGACCCCTTCTGCGGTTGCGGGACGACGATTGCGGTCGCCCAGCGCCTCAACCGGCGGTGGATCGGGATTGACATCACCCACCTGGCAATCACCCTCATGAAGCACCGGCTACGCGATACCTTCGGTGACGCCCCGGTCTATGAGGTCATCGGCGAGCCCGTCTCTCTTCCCGACGCGGAGGTCCTCGCCTCGTCCGACCCCTACCAGTTCCAGTGGTGGGCTCTCGGCCTCGTGGGAGCCCGTCCGGTGGAACAGAAGAAGGGAGCCGACCAAGGGATCGACGGGCGTCTCTACTTCCACGACGAAGCCAAGGGGAAGACGAAGCAGATCATCCTCTCGGTGAAGGCGGGGAAGACGGGGAGCCCGCACGTTGACGCGCTGAGGGGCGTGATGGAGAAGGCACAGGCCGAGATAGGCGTCCTCCTCACCATGCAGGAGCCGACCAAGCCGATGAAGGAGGCCGCCGCCTCCGCCGGGTTCTACTCCTCCCTAGGCTGGAACACGAAGCACCCGAGGTTGCAGATCCTCACTGTCCGCGAGCTCTTGGAGGGGAAGAAGATCGACTACCCCTCACGCATGGGGAACGTGACGTTCAAGCGAGCCCCGAGAGCGAGGGAAAGTGGAGCGAAGGAGCTCCCCCTTGAGGCGCAGGGAGAGAGGGACGGGCCGCTATAGGGCTCAACCGATGGAACGTAGGCCGCCTAGAATCCCCTCCGTCGGGCCGAGGGGAGGAGAGCCTAGGCCTTCTTCCCGCCCGTCTTCTCGTGGCGGTTCAGGTACTCCAAGATCGCTTCCACGACGAGGTAGTTGATCGAGCGGTCTTCCCGTTCGCTGAGCTTCATCAAGCGCTCGACAGGCCGTTCCTCCATCTTCTTCTGCGGGATGTAGATCGACAGTTTGTCCGTGACGAGCTTCTTCGCCATGTCCCTCACCCCCTCAGAGGCGACTCTACCTCAGGAAACCAGAAGTGAGCAAGTGCTGGCGCAGGGAGGAACTGCCCACGGGGCCTTGACGGCTGCTCGGGCTAAGGGTACTGTCTTACTAGTAAGACCGAAGGAGGAGTTCCATGCTCGCAGCGACGAAACTCTCCACGAAAGGCCAGGTCGTTATCCCGAAGGCACTCCGCAAGAAGCTCGGCCTGGAGCCGGGAGACCCTCTTGTCATCGGCCTGAGCGGGGACCGCCTCGTCCTGCGAAAGGTGACGATGGCCGACCTGCTTGAGGAGTCGGCGAAGAACCGAGCCGATGGGAAGGTCCTCTCCCACGAGGAGACGTTCCGGGACCTCGTCTAGCGTGGCGAGCACCTCAGGAGACCCCTGGACACTCGTCTATGATCCCCGCGTTCGTAAGCACCTTGAGAAGATCCGCGACCGGGCAGTGATCCACCGCTTGGAGCAAGCGACGGCACGCCTCGCCCGCTTTCCTCGTTCGGGTAAGTCTCTCGAACACTATCCGGGGGTGCGGAGCGAGCGGGTGGGAACGTCGGGCGGGGAGTACCGAATTCTCTACCGGCTCTTCGAGGAGCAGCGCGAGGTGTTCGTCCTCTTGATTGCCTCCCGCGACGAGGTATACGAGCTTCTCGAACGGCGAGAGGGATAGGGCGGGGAAGAGGACGACCGGACGCCGAGCGGTCAATCGTAGACGGCCTAGAATCCCCTCCGCCGGGCCGGGCGGGGAGTTGGCCGGGCCCTCGCCGTCTCCCACTCAGGAGAGAGGCTAACGCACTGCCCCACCGCAGACCTCCCTGTGCATGAGTTCGCTTTGTCTTGACTTCGGGAGGAGGGTGGTCTAAGATGGGCGATAGAGTACGTCTAATAGCCAGAGGACGTACTACGGGGAGGGGAAAGATGGAACGAAAGAAACGTGCAGGACTAAAGATCCCGGAGGTCCTCACCTCGGAGGAACAGGCGGACCTCCTCCGGGTGCCAAACAAGAGGTACCCGACCGGTGAGAGAAACCTCCTCCTTCTCCGGTTGATGCTCGACACGGGGCTACGCGTCTCTGAGGCGGTGGCCTTGCGTTGGAAGGACCTCGACCTGAACACGGGCAAGCTCATGGTCCGTCAAGGCAAGGGAGCGAAGGATCGGACCCTATGGCTAGGCGAGGAGGACGTTGCTCTTCTCCGTCACTGGCGAGAGCGTCAGGCGAAGGACGTGGCTGGAGAGAGGGCGGAGATCTTCACCACGTTGGCCGGGACGCCCATCTCGGTGAGGTACGTACAGGCGATGGTCAAGAGGTACACGGCGCGGGCCGGGATCACCAAGAGCGTCCACCCGCACACCCTGCGGCACTCGTTCGCGACTGACCTCTACCGGGAGACGAAGGACATCCGCCTGACGCAGAAAGCTCTCGGCCATGCGAACCTAGCGACCACGCAGATCTACACTCATCTTGTCGACGAGGACCTTGAGGCAGCCCTGAAATCCTTTCGCCAAGCGGAGGCGGTAGCTTTCTGATACACCGACGCGTGCGTTCTCCTACAACCAGGCACCAAGAAAGGCGTCGGCTTCGGGGGTTGACTTGGCGAGCCTCGCCCTGAAGCCGACTGTCCAAGGCGAGTTCTCTCTCGCCCACGGGTGTAGCATAGTGGCAGAAGGGGGCGTTAGTCAAGGGGTCTGTCCTTCATTCAACAAAGCTCCCAATGCAACGCTACTATTGGCCATCAACCTTCTCGGGTCTCGCACCTTAGCGTCTTCCACCGTGTCCAGACCGCCAAGCCCGCCCGATACGACAAGTGAACTGGAGACGTATCATCGCCTCTACTTGCCGAGGGTGCCTTCTACTACATACACACAGTCACGAGCGCGTCTGCAAACCAACACATATGTATCCAGACAAGAAACATACAGAGCATTCGATTTCTGACACGTTCGCCGCATGACAGCTCTCTGCAGTCAATAGCTGTCTTCTTGGGCCCCCTGCTGAAGAGACAGGAGTGCTTTTGGCAATCCATATAAGTGCCACTCAAGCCCCCCCTCACGTCCCCCGCAGTTACCAAGAGTACTCCACAGCATCTTCAGTTGGTTGTTTGACTCACTAGTTATTGCTTGACTTCAGACCTGAACGGGATTTCCCGGGTACTTCGGCCAGCACCACTTGACACCGCTTCTTCAACCTGCTATACGCAACTGCCCCAGGTGCACAGAATTTCTTTCTGCAGGCAAATCGTTACTGAATCCTCACGCAACAACAGTCTTAGATAGTGTTTGACTCACTAGTCGCTTGCTGGACATGCAATGCTCTGGTAACGAATGTCCTCTGTAGCAAATGCTGACAATATGAATAGCTACTCTCCTGACCTGAACAGCACTACGGCCGTACCCACTTGACAGTACCCCTCCGACTTGCTACACAATTAACCATTGGGTGAGGAAATGGCGAGCCTCGCACCCGACTGTCCAAGGCGAGTGTCTTCTTTGGCAGCTGCAGCCGATCTACTCTCAAGGAGGCTGTGTGGTTCGCCAAAGGAGGCAGGATGCCTAATCCCGGCTCTCGCCGCTCGAATGTGCGAATGCTCTACTCCGGGACCGGTCTTGCTTCTCCGAATGCGATAAGCGACAAGCCAGACGAGGTCACCATAGTGGTCACTATCCCGAAGGAGATAGAAGTACCTCTTGTACCGGCAGCGAGTGTCCCGAGCCTTCGTAGAGACGCGATCCTTACTAACCTCTTCTGGGCAGCATCTTCGGCATTCTTAGTGGCGGCACTGACGGTCCCCAAAGACTGGCTCCTTCTTCTGGTCCCTGGCATCTTGTTCATGGGACTCGGGCTCTATTTCCTAATTGCCCAAGCTCGGAGCGAAACTCGTGCAGCCCAGAAAGCACAAGAAGCCACGAGGATACGGGTTCCTGTTCAAATACGCTTCATCGACGGCAATCCTTGACTAAGAGGGTTTGCTGGTCCCATCCACTACTTCGGACTGAGAGCCAACCCCGCACTCAAGCAGACTGTCTCTTGCCCGGTTTCTCTAGGGGCGAACGACGAGGAGCTTGAGGAAGCTCTCAAATCCTTTCGGCAAGCGGAGGCGGTAGCGCTAGGCTATCCCAAGAGGTGGACCGTTCACCGAGGGCGGGTCCAAGACCAAACAGAAACGTGCGACACTGCAGGCTGCCCAACTCCCACGGAATGCTCCAGTAGTTCACGTCAACTATCTGCCCTATAATCGTGGCTACCGTGAAGCACAAGACGATGCCTCTTTGGCTGGGCCTTCTGTTCGGGTTATTTACTGTCTGTGGTCTTGCCTTCAACCTGACATACAATCTTATCCTTGGCCGCCCTGTGACGCGGCTTGAGATGACGAGAAGCTCCTACATAGCCTTCGGCGGGCAAACGATAACGACTCCCTCTCACCACACCGTGAGAGTCCAGGTCTTGTTTGACGATGCCTCAGTTGAGGGGTTGCAGCAAGCGGTCTTTCTCCTTCGCAATACCGGGAACCGCGTTGTGACACACAGCGCAGATGAGCAGCTGTATATCGAGTTCCCCGCCGCAGTCGACTTGCTTACCGCCGAGTTGGGAGGAGCTCCAGAGGGGGACCTCTCCTTTCATGTGAGTGCCTCGCCAGACGACCACCGCGTCTATGTAGACTTCGCGAGGCTGAAACCGAGAGAGGAGTTCTCCTGCAGCGTTTTCTTCCGAGGAGATCTTGGCAGCGACACCCCGTGGCTCAAGGGGCGTTCGCTAGCTCAACTGGTGACGACGGCGAGCCTTGGACAACGGGCTGAAACACCGCCCAGCTTTCTGGATTCGCTTTATCTGGGTGCCTCAGTCGCCGCGTTAGTGAGCTTTCTGATCTACGCGTTCTCCCTCGGGAAGAGGATTCAACTTCTGGCGGATCGTACCGATGCGGCGATCAGGAAGGCCGACAGACTCAGGGCGGGGAATGTGCCCCCTCAAAGAGAAACTAATGGAAAGACCTGACCCCCGCGCGCGCGATGCCCGCAGGCTATCTCATGACCTTTCGGGTGATGACCGCGACGGTCAGGGCAACGAGGACGCTCCCGATGATGCTCTCAGAGAGCAGGAGAGCCTTCCCTACGGCGGGGATCACCTCGCGAGCGGCAAGAGACAGCTTCGCGAAGCAACTCCCACTCGCGAAGATCGCAGCGGCCCAGTTGAAGAGAGTCCAGATGCAGTCGGGTTGCCTCCCGAGAACGTGTGGGAACACAGCATAGACTGTGCCGAACCCGAGGACCACTGCGAGCCAGCTCATGACCGTGCGCTGAAAGCTCGTCCCGTAGGCAATCGACCAGCGCAGAAGAAGATCGACGGGATAGCTAAGCCACCCTTCTATTCGATCTCGTCGGTCTCCCCGCATGGCGGCCCACCTTCCCCAGACCTTCTCAAGGTAGTAGGCCGCGTCTGCTCTCTCGCGTTCCCCTATTGTCTCGAACGTGCGCCTCACGAAGGCCCAGAAACTGGGGCCCGCTTCTCGCGACATCCTCCTCAGCCCCAGCTTGTTCCCAAAGAGCGCGTTGACCCTGGGGCACTGTTCCCCTAGGTAGAGGTTTCGCGCGTCGCTGAACTCGAAGTTAGCGTACCCCCCGAACGTCGCCTCCCCGAAGCCGGCATCCCCCTGGAACGTCGCCCTCTCGAAGAAGGCGCTCCTCTCGAACGTCGCCTCCCCGAAGAAGGCGAATCCCTTGAACGTCGCCCCCCTGAAGTCGGTGTCCTCCTCGAACGTCGCCTCCCAGAAGAAGGCGTGCCCCTCGAACGTCGCCCCCTCGAAGAAGGCGTACCCCTTGAACGTTGCCTCCCTGAAGTCGGTGTCCTCCTCGAACGTCGCCCCCTCGAAGAAGGCGCTCCTCTTGAACACCGCCTCCCCGAAGAAGGCGTTCCCCATGAACGTTGCCCCCCTGAAGTCGGCGGCCCCCTCGAACGTCGCCCCCTCGAAGTCGGCGTCCAACTTGAACGTCGCCTGCGTAAAGGAGACGCGCTTCTCCAACTGCTTCGGCAGCACAAGAGGATGGTCTACGTCACGATCATCCTGACAGACAACTTCCCGGGGAAACACGTACCCGTCGAATCTGAACCGTTCATTCCGCGCCTCTATAGTCCCCTCTTCATCCAGCTGCTTGTATAGCTGTCGCCGGAACTCCTCCACGTCCTTTCCCGCGTCAGGAGAATGCAAGATGCAGAGGTTAGATCCCGGCAGCGAGGGAACCCCACAGCGGTAAGAAATGTCCGTCTTCGATTGCCAGTCGCACACGGTCAGTTAACCGACGCTCGTCTTCCGAACGGCCACCAGCGGCGGCGAGGACGATCCTCGCGGGGACGAGGAAGGGCTAGCTGTGCCTGAGCCTCACCGAGGAGTCCCGTCACACGATCAAGTTGGCTCCACAAGCGTCGGTTTTCGGCTTCTAGCTGCACGACCTGTACTCTCAGGACCTGGACCTCTCCATCTCCTCCCCCTGACCTCGACACGACCTCACCGACCTCGACGCGGGGCTTAGACCCGTTCCCATTGCCGTTCCCGAGTTCACCTTGCACAACCTCGACAGCGAGACGGTAGGAGAAACCACGTTCTCTCTCTAAGGTGACAACGCGGCGAAGAAGTTCAAGGGCCGACGAGGTAACAACTCGCGTCCCACGGGGACCCCGACTGATCGAAACGTCGAGGTGTGTTGCGATCGTGTCGAGACGGAGGTCGGCTTGCCGCTGACTGAGGCCGACCATCCCGGCCACCTCTTTCGATGTGTACGTCATTCCCCTCACCTCTACACGGCATGTTGACGTCACGTCGATGTCGTGTCGATGTCGTGAGGGAGTTCCAATCCGGACCTTCGTCCCGTCGAAGTCCCTGACACCACGACGGTTCCGAGACTCGCTGTCAACTGTACGCGTCTCAGAACGCAGAGAGGATGACTTGTCCGCCACCCCCTCCATGCGGTACAGTGATTCATCTCACGCGCTGGGGGGACGAACCGGGATAGCCTAGGAATCACGGCCTAGAAAGAAAAACTCGACGCGCCAACGTCGAGTCCGGCTACCGCTATGAGCGGAGTAGTAGGTAACTCCACTATACGGTCCAGGGTTGTTTCTGTCAAGAGCAGGCCTCTGGACGCTCGAGGACACGGTCCTCACCGGTTCCCTTCGTATGTTTCCCGATCCTGTCGACCTGATGTGCTCTCCAAGATGCCACGCTCATGCAACGTTGTGTTCGATCTGTTGCGTAGTGCGGGAGATCCGAGGGGCCAAGTAGTCGTCTCCGTCCGCTACCTCTCAGGAGTGTCGCGCCTTTCTTCCCGGACTGTCAGGCGAGCTCTACGGCGGCTCACAGGGGCACACCTGATCGCGCTGTTGGCTGTGGGGCGAGGGACACGGGCAAGCACCTGGCAACTGTGTTGGAGCTCGGTTTTCTGCACTTTTCAACATGCTAGAGGGGCCCTTTCGCCTATAAGGAGTAGAACCAGAGATTCGAAAGCCTTTAGCCCTAAAGGGACGGAGACCCGTCCCAAGGATCAACCGGGCCAGCGGGCCCTCCGCTGGGCAGCGGCTCAGGTCCGTCGTGAACTTGCCAGTGGGTTCACCGCCGACCCGACGAAAGGCCGGGCGATCGTTACGGGGGTCCAGGCGGCACTGTGGCGGGCAGTAGCGGCCGGTTCGGTGCGACCGGGGCCGCACCTAGGGCGAGTGGTCCGGGGCGTCCTGTGCCGCCTGCACGAGGCACACGAGCGTGCCCCAGCAATGAGGCCTTGGTCCGCTTGGGCGGGCTGGGCGGTCAAGCTGGCCGTCGACGAGGACCGCCAGGATCAGGCGGAGCACCTAGCCACGCAGCGCCTGGTTGCGGCCATCCGCCGCGAGAAGGAGGAGGCTCGGGGAGGCCTAGAGACCTTCCTGAACGAGGCCGGGTGCTCGAGCTTGCGGGACTGTATACACCAAGGCGCGAAAGCAGAGGAGAGCTCAGTCCTTGCCGCTCCCGGACCAAGTCTGTACTCTTCTCGGAGAGAAGGGGCGAGTTCAAAAGATGTTAGATGGAGCGAAGGGTCGCCAAGGCGGGACGAAAAGTGGCCGAACCGTTACCTAAGATGCTCCCAGGGTCCTTGTGCAAGCAGTGGGTCCGTTGCGGGAAAGCGGGCTGTCATTGTGCACGCGGCGAGCTTCACGGACCGTACTACTACCGCTTCTGGCGAGAAGGTGGGCAGTTGCGGAAGGAGTACGTGCGCCGCGAGAACGTCGAAGGAGTGAAGGCGGCCTGCGCGGCGTTGCGGCGGAGCCGATGGGAGATGCAGCAGGCAGTTTCGTGGCTACGTGGCCAACGTTCCTGGCTGAAGAACCTCGAACGGATCATGGGGAGCGGGGGAGGTGAATGAGATGGCCAAGCGCAAGGCGGCGAAAGGGGAGGTTAGCCCGGCGGAGATCGGGAGTCTGGCGCGATCCATGGTAGACGCCCGACGGCGGCAGCTTCGTATCATGGAAGACTACCTCCACTACTCGAAACCAGACGCTCAGGCAAAGCTCGAGGAGCAGAATGCGGCAGAGTCGGTGGAGTCGTTGATGGAAAAAGCCGAGGACCAGGTGCACTGGTACGACCTAGACACGCTGGCGGAGAAAGATCCGGGGAGAGCGGTCGAACTGTGGGCATCGGTGAAGGGGCGTGCGCGGGAGGAGTGGGAGAGTGGCCACCGAGCCGCCGAAGTGGCCCATGGTTGGGGTGGAGGAGAGGCATGGGAGAGAGCTCGATTCCTCGCGATCTACGAAGGGATGGTCGAGGAAGTACAGCCACAGGGCGGACTTGAGCGAGCGCTCGTCG
>Ga0315291_10012825_pt1 | contig 10173 bp, 7 predicted proteins | sample YL17G12_20_MG_FD_203070 | JGI IMG/M metagenome (GOLD analysis project Ga0315291, IMG submission 203070) | Sediment microbial communities from Yellowstone Lake, YNP, Wyoming, USA - YL17G12_20 | ecosystem: Environmental > Aquatic > Freshwater > Lake > Sediment | place: USA: Wyoming | collected...
TGGATGATACCGAAGGGCAAGGTCCTTTCGCCAAAGGTATTGCGCCAAGTCGTGATCACGGCCCGGTAGGTCGTCTCGAAGTTCGCCGCATGCACCGGATCCTGGGAGTTATTCTCTCCCAGGTAGAAGAGAGCCCCACGTACGGTCAAGTCCCGGATCGGCAAGACCGTCGTATTGAAGAGGCAGGCGGGATACCAGGGCGGCGACGGCTTCGCGAAGATGGGCGCCATTTCGGGGATCTTGCGCAATTCCTCCACGGAAGCCCAGTAGTGAGCCAGCGTCCCACCCACCGAGGTGTCCACAATTCCCACCGGCACCTTCAATTGCTCATACAGTTTCTTGGCATAGTAGAACCCGACGGCGGAAAACGGCCGGCCATGGAGCTTGAGGCAATCAGGCCCGAATACCATCCATTCCCTGGCAAACGGAAGCTCCTTCAGCGGCTCCTTCTGCGCCCAGCACAAGACGTCTTCCCCTTTGGGTCCTTTTGAGACGTCGTACGGGGGATCCGCAAACTCGAGGTGCAGCGTGCTCATGCTGCGGATGAAAGGAAACTTGTTTGCCTCGCTGTCGTCAAAGCCGTCCTTGCGGACCCACAGCGGGAACGACATGTTGCTCTGGCCGCCGCAGAGCCAGACTTCGCCCACCAGGACATCTTTGACGTTCACCGTGCTGGTCCCAGAACTGGCCGTCAGCTCACGCCCCTCGAAGCCGGCCTTGAGCGGGTCAAGCTGCACCCGCCATTGTCCGTCGGCGCCGGCGATGGCCGTCTTCGTCTGCCCGGCAAAGGTGACGGTGACCTTCTCGCCCTTCTCGGCCCATCCCCAGATCTTGACCGGCTTCTCTTGCTGCAGGACCATGTGGTGGGCAAAAATCCTGGCCAAGCTCAGCCCAGAGGGGACTTCAGCCGATCCAGGTTCCTTTTTGACCACTGCGGGCGCGGGCTTTTTCGTAATCGCCGTGAACCAGCGCCGCGCATGTTCCTGCAGGCCCTTCTCGGAAAAGTGGACGCGATCGTAACGGTACTCTTTGCCTGAGAGGTCATCGGTGACCGGGCCAGGCTGGGCGACCTTGGATTCCCAGATCAACTTCTGACCCTCTGCCACAGGTTGCTGGTTCTGTTTGCTGCAGTCCGGATGGAACGAAGCCTGCGCTACGAACCAGTCCACCGGGTAGCCTATGTCCTTCCGCATTCCTTCGATCGCCTGGGTCAACCGGTCACGGTATTGCTCTGCCGTGGTCTTGGCCAGCGAATCGGACTCCCCCTGGTGCCACAACACGGCCCGGACCCCTCGTGGACCGAACTGCTTGGTCCGCTCCAGAAGTACCTCGTACTGGCTACTCTTGTGGCCCGATTCACGGGCCCAAGCAGGAGTCCACTGCGCCACGTCCGTGTGAGTGATCGTGGCCGAACGGAAGCAGATCGGCACGTTCCATTCCGCAGCCAAGCGGTCGCCGAGAATCGACCAAGGCGAGCCGCCACCGCCGAATCCGCCTGGAATCGGGTCCTTGGCCGGCTGATAGGATTTGCCGTCGAAATAGACCACTCGACTGTCCTTGGCCGCCTGCTTCACCTGCCCGAAATTGGCTGAATTGGACTGCCCCGCCGTGATGAAAACGTCGCCCACGCCAACCCGTTCAATCTTGGTCTCGGCCAACACGCGGTCGCCCGAGCGGGCGCGGATGCGCAGCGTGTACCACCCGCCCGAGGCCAGTTTGAGATGAGCGCCGAATCTGCCGTCCTTGATACCATCGGCTTCGGCGATGACCATCCAGTCCACGTTGCGGCCGCGTTTGGCTCCGGCAGACAGTTGGGCCATGGCCTCGATCACCCGGGCGCCCGCAGGCGCTGTGCCGCTGACCAGGACGGAGGCCTCCTCGTGGCTATCGCGCTGGAAGACCTGACGCTCCGACGGCGATACCAGGGTCAGAGGGCCGGGAGTCGCCTGGGATGGGGCCTCCTTGCTTTGCGGTTCCTGGGCGGTGGCAGCGCCGCAGAAGAGGATGAAACACGAAAGCACATGGAGTATTCGGTATGGGCCCATGCCTGACTCCGCGAAGGATTCCTCTCGTTAGGATACCCGAGCGCCTTCAGGTGCGTGAAGATGCTGGCCGTGCCGTCGTAGGCCCGCGTGTGGTTCGGGTACGCGCCGCTTCGGACAGGGAACAGGCCGGTGTAGAGCGCGTGGCGGCAAGGCGAGCAGGTGGGCGCCGGCGTGTACATGCCGCGCAGCGTCATGCCGTCGCGCGCCAGACGGTCGATGTTCGGCGACTTGACGTCGGGGTTGCCCATGCAGCCGAGGTCGTGGAGGTTCAAGTCGTCGGCAATCATAAGGAGGAAGTTGGGCCGCACGCCCGCCGGGCTTGGCGATGCCCCGGCCCCCCTGGCATACCTCGGCAGGGCCAGCGCGGCCGCGCCCGCCCCCATCGCCTCCAGGAAGTCTCGCCGATTAAAGAGCTGCATAGCGACGCTCCTCGCTACAGTTACTGCTTCTTGCCCTTGCGGCCCTGCTTGGGCGCTGCACCGGAGTCGGTCGGCCCGCCGCCGAACTGCTTCCAGTAGAGTTCCTTGAAGGGGTTCACCGGGGGGCCGACGGCCATCTCGTTTTCGAGGCACGGCAGGACTTCTTCCCACCACTTGTCGTAGGCGGCGGACATCTCCTTGACGACCTCGGGGTGCTCGGCGGCGATGTTCTTCGTCTCGCCGGGGTTGGCCTTGAGGTCGTAGAGTTCCCACTTCGCGTCGCCGCCGCCCTTGCCGGGGCTGACCATGTTGTAGCGCGGGCCGCGGACGCTGCACCCGGCGTACTTCGATTCCGCCGCCTTGCCCTTCGGCCAGCGGCCGATGTGGGTGAAGACGTAGCGGTCGGGCCACGGGGCGGCGGGGTCCTTGAGGAGCGGCACGAGGCTGCGGCCGTCGAGTTTGGCGGCGATGTCGTCGGGCACCTTCGCCCCGGCCAGTTCGGCCAGCGTCGGGAAGATGTCGCGGTGGCAGGCGAGTTTGTCCACCACGGCGGGCTTCAGGGTTCCCGGCCAGCGCCAGAATGAAGCCGCTCGCGTGCCGCCGTTGTACGGCGTGTTCTTGCCGCCGCGCATGCCGGCATTGAACACCTTCAGGCCGGCGGTGCCGCCGTTGTCGTTCATGAAGATGACGAGCGTGTTCCTGTCGATGCCCCATTCGGTCAACTTCGCGAGCAACCGGCCGACGTTGTCGTCGATGTTGGTGATCATGCCGAAGAACTTCATCTCCTGCGGCGTGAGGCCCATGCCCTCGTACTTCCTCTCGTATTCTTCCGGGCAGTTGAGCGGCCCGTGCGGGGCGTTCGGCGTGATGTAGGCGAAGAACGGCCCGCCGGCCTTGCGCTTCTCGTCCAGCCACTTGATCGCCTGGCCGAAGAAAACGTCGGTGCAGTAGCCGTCGGTCTTCTCGAACTTGCCGTTGTGGAGGACCGTCGGGCTGAAGTACGAGTTGCCCGGCGCGTCGCCGCAACTCCCCGGGTACGACTGGCCGATGCCGCCGCAGCCGTGGATGAACATCTCGTCGAAGCCGCGCTTGTCGGGCCAGTGGTCGGGCTCGTCGCCCAGGTGCCACTTGCCGAAGATGCCCGTCGTGCAGCCGGCGGACTTGAGGATCTGCGCGACGGTCGTGGCCTTCAGGCTCATCCGCTCGCGCTCCATGATGGTATGCGTGACGCCCGACTTCATCTCGTGCCGGCCCGTCATGAGCGAGCACCGCGTGGGCGAGCACGTGGGGCTGACATGGAAGTCCTCGAACCGGACGCCCTCGGCGTGCATGCGGTCCATGTTGGGCGTCTTGATCTTGGGGTTCCCGTTGGCGGCAATGTCGCCGTAGCCCTGGTCGTCGGTGAGGACGATGATGATGTTGGGCCGCTTGCCGGCCAGGCCCGCTTCGGCCGCGCCCAACCACTTCGGCACCGCGAGCGCCGCAGCGCCTGCCCCGGCGTACTTCAGGAAGTCCCGTCGCGTGTGTCCGTGCATTTCTCTTCTCCTGACTGGTACGCGGACGGCGATGCGGCCCGCCCCTTCTACTTGGCTTTCTTGCGTTTCCTGCCGCCGCCTTCGCCGCCCTCTCCTGTGGCGGCCGCGGCAACAGGCTTGGAGAGTGCAAAGTGAACGCCGTTCTTCTGCGGCGCACCGGGCGTGCTGCGCCCGGTGTCGATGTACTGCTGCATGAGTCTCATCAGTCGCTCGACCACGTCGGGATTCGCGGCCAGCACGTCCCTGGTTTCGCCGAGGTCGTCCTTCAGGTTGTAGAGTTCGCGCTTGCCGCTCTTGAAGAAGATCAGTTTCCATGGCCCCTGCCGGATAGCCAGATCGCCGGCCATCGACTGGTGGACGGTGGCCTCGCGGACGGGCCCCTTCGCGGTGCCGAGGAGGTGCGGCAGGATGCTGACACTATCCTCTCCCGCGCCGTCGGGCAGCGTTTCGCCCACGATCTCGGCGCACGTGGCCATAATGTCGTTCAGGCAGATGGTATCGTCGCAGACGGTGGCAGGCTTGATCTTCCCCGGCCAGCGGGCGACGAACGGCTCGCGATGCCCGCCCTCGTAGATGCTCCGCTTCGAGCCGCGAAGCGGCGGATACTCGAGACGCTCGGCGCCGTTGTCGCTGGAGACCATGACGAGCGTGCTCTCGGCGAGGCCGTTGCGCTGAAGCGCCTCGACGATCCGGCCCAACACCCAGTCGCCCTCGAAGATCCAGTCGCCGTAAACGCCCTGGCCGCTCTTGCCCTCGAACTCCGTTGCGGGCACATGCGGCATGTGCGGGATGCTCAGCGGCTGGTAGAGGAAGAACGGCTTGCCGTCCTTCGCCCGGGCGTCGATGTACTCCACGGCTTTCCTCGCCATCATCGGCTGGACCTCGACGGGCTCGTACGTGCCGACGACGCGGTCGTTCTCGATCACCGTGCGGATGCTGCGGGCCTCAGTGTAGCCGTAGAAGACGTCGAACCCGCGCGTCGTGGGGCCGTCGGCCACGGACGTGCCGGCCTTGGCGGCGGCCTCGGCCTTCACGTCCCCCCAGTTCATACCAAGATGCCACTTGCCCATACAGGCGGTGTGATAGCCGCGCGCCTTGAGCATCGAGGCCACGGTCGTGCGCTGCTTCTCGATGATGGGTTTGGAGTTGAAGTTGAGCACGCCGAACTGGCCGATACGGAACGGATAGCGCCCCGTCAGCACGCCGTACCGGGTGGGCGTGCACACGGCGGCGGCGCTATGGGCGTCGCTGAACTTTACGCCCTCCTGGGCGAGGCGGTCGAGGTTCGGCATCTTGAAGGGCGAACCTTGGCGGAAAGTCGGGGGCTCGCCGTAGCCCAGGTCATCGAAGAGGATGAAGATGATGTTGGGCTTTCTCGCTGCGGCAGCGGGAGCGGCGACGGACGCCTCGCCCCGGGCCGCCCTCGTCCATTTCAGAAGCGCGAGCGCAACCGCGCCTGTGCCGAGACTCTTGCAGAAATCGCGGCGGTTCACGTCAGCGGCTCTCCTTCTCGCGCCGGGCAGCCGGGCAACGGTGCATCATTGAACCCCGCCCACGCTCAAAGCGGCTTGTCGGACAGGTGCCTGGCAGACGGCCACCGTCACGTGGGCCTGCCGGAAGCGGACCCCCTTGCCGGCCAAGCGGTCGATATTCGGCGTGATGCCGGGCGTTTCACATCCCGCCACCCCCGGCGTATCGCTATTCATGTCATCGGCCGTGATAAGAAGGACGTTCGTCCGCCGCGGGGCGGCGTTTGCGGCTTCCGAGGCTTTCGCAGAGAGGCTGCGCGGCAGCGCCAGCGCATGGACCGGGGCCGAGGCGCCGGGGCACGTTTCAGAACTTGCCCTTCGCCGATGCGACGATGTTTCGCTTGCCGTCGGTCCAGTGGTCCCTGTACCACGTGCACGCCTCGAACGTGTCATCGAGGGACCTCATCTTCTCTGCCATCTGCTTGCGAAGGCGATCCAACGTATCCCCGTGGGCCGGGTCGCGGGCGAGGTTCTGCATCTGGAGCGGATCGCCCTGGTTGTCGAACAGCAGTTCCGACTTGTCCCGGCGATAGATGGCGTACGTGTGCCGCCTGTCGCGGACGGCCCGCCACTCGAAGCCGTCATTCCATTGCCAGGTGTGCCCCAGGCCCTGCAGGAAGGCAAACTCGGGTTCGGGGCCCTTCCGGCCCCGGGCCAGGTGGCTGAGGTCCATCCCCTCGACGGCGCCGGGAATGGGAAGGCCCATCAGCCCCAGCAGCGTGGGCATGAGGTCCGGCGTACCCATGCAGGCGTCGGAAACAAGTCCGCCTGGGATCGTGCCGGGCCAGCAGATGATCAGCGGGACACGGGCGGCAGGGTCGTAGAAGGTGAGTTTGAACACCCGCCCATTGGCGCCGAACATCTCGCCGTGGTCGGACGTGAAGACGATGATGGTGTCGTTCTGGGTCCCGGCGGCATCCACGGCGTTCATGATCCGGCCGACGTTGTCGTCCAGGTTCGCCGTCATGGCGTAGTACACACGCTGGTAGGCGGGCAGGTTGGGCTTCCACTGCGCGAGCCAGTTCTTTGGGTCCGCGTTGCGGTCCATGTAGGGGTCGGGGGCGTCGGACCAACTCCTGGGCAGCGGGAAATCCACGTCCTTGAACATGCGGAGGCACTTCTCGGGCACGTTATCCGGCCCCCACGGGTCGTGGGGCGTGCCTACCGACAGCGTGAGGTAGAAAGGCTTGTCCTTCCCGGCGTGTTTCCGAATGAAGTCGACGGCCATGTCGGTCTGGCCGTCCGGCTCGTAGCCCGCGAACGTGTGCTTCACGGGCTCGTCCATGTAGTAGAAGTTCTGGTAGTAGCTATGGTTGAAGTTGTACGCCGCCCAGAACCCGTCCCAACCAAGGCGGTACTTCCTCATCTCCGGCGGGATATAGGAGTTTTTCATGGCGTTGTGGTTGCCGCCCTCGTTGGCCCACAGGTGCCACTTCCCGATGTACCCTGTCTCGTAACCGGCCTCCGTCAGCACGTGCCCGAGACACCGCTGGTTGGGGTTGATACGCAACTCGTTAATGGCCATACCCGTGCTCGAGGGGTACTTGCCCGTCAGCAGCGACGCCCGGTAGGCCGCGCAGACCGGCATGGAGGACACGCACTGCCGGAACCTGACGCCCTGCGATGCGAGCCGGTCGATGTTGGGCGTCCTGGCCTTGGCGTCCCCGGCGTAGCCGAGGGACTGATATCGCAATTGATCGGCCAGGATGTAGATGACATTGGGCCTCTTGCCGGGCCGGCCGGACTCCGGGCCGCCGCCCGCCGCCCGAGACATCCCGCAGGTCAATCCCGCCGCGACGGCCGCCGTCTTCAGAAAGTCCCTTCGGGTGAAGCCGCTCTCTCGCGACATGCCAAACTCCTCACGGTCGGGACAACGCCGTCACTTGGTGGGCGGCGACACCTTCACGGGGGCCTCGTCGACCCACACCGTCATCGCCCCCTTTTCTCTATTTGCCCAGGCGTAGTACGGCACGGCGGTCAGCGTGACCGGGCGCTCAGCGTCGGCAAGGGCGTTGCCTCGGAGGACGGTCACGCCGCCCAGCAGTCCCGCGCGATGCTCCGCGCGCAAGTCCGTCTCCCGCGGCAGGGCCAGGCGGAAGAGATCCACGCCCGGCTGATCGACCGCCTCCAGGCAGTACAGGATCGGGCCACGCATCAACGCCACCTTGCCCTGGTCGTCCTGGACTTTCTCATGCGCGTAGACCCGGTGGACCGGCATCGGCAAGTCCAATTCCACCACAGCCCCGGCCTGCCAACGACGTTGCAGGTGCACGTAGCCGTCATCCCGCGGCGAGGGATCGGCCGCCTGGCCGTTGACCTTCAGCCCGACGGGTGGGACCTTTGGGTCGCCGAAACGGTACAGGTCGCCGGGAACCGGCCGGCCCACCGCCCAGCCCGGGATCCGCAGGCACAGGGCGAATTCGGACGCCTGATCCGGGGTGACCGTCAGCCGAACGCGGCCGTCCCACGGGTAGTCGGTCTCTTGGGCCAACTTGACCGTCACGCCGTCGTCCATCTTGAACGAGGCTTCCCCAGCGAGGTAAAGGTTGACATACACCTGCCGTTTGCCGCGGGCATAGGCCAACCCGCCAACCTGCGGGATGATGCGCGTGAGGTTCGTCGGGCAGCAGGAGAGTCCGATCCACGAATTCCGGCGGCCGCCGCCCTTGCTGGCCAGCGGGTTCTGGTAGAAGAACTGGTCGCCGGAGATCGAGATTCCCGAGAGCATCCCGTTGTACAACGCCAGTTCCATCACGTCGGCATATTTCGCCTGCCCTTTGAGCAGATTCATCCGGTGCTGCCAGAGCACATGGGCGACGGCCGCGCAGGATTCGCAATACGCCGAGCCGTTGGGCAGCCGGTATGGGTCGCCGAAGCCCTCGTCGCCGTACTGGGCCGTGCCGATGGCCCCGGTGACGTACATCTTGCGGCCGACCACGTCGCTCCAGAGGTCGTCGAGGGCCCGCTCGTAGTCGGGGGCGTCCATGAAACGGACGATATCGGCCATCGCCGAATACATGTATCCGGCCCGCACGGCGTGGCCGACCGCCTCATGCTGGTCCACGACCGGCTTGTGGTCCTGCATCCGGCCGTTGCGCACCCGATATCGGGCCTGCCGATACGCGCGGCGCTGCTCCTCGGTCAGCGGGCCTTCGGGCTTGGGCGGCTCGACGGCGGTCTTGGGATCGAAGGGTTTGCGTTCGGTTCCATGGGCGTAACCGCGCTCGTCGAGGAAGAACCGCGACAACTCCAGGTAGCGCCGCTCGCCAGTGGCGCGATACAGTTTGACCAAGGCCAGCTCGACTTCCTGGTGCCCGTCAACGTCATAGCGTTTGCCGGGGCCGAAGATGCCCTCGATGTGATCGGCAAACCGCTTCGCGGCGTTGAGCACCTTGGGATCCCCCGTCAGCCGATTATGCTCGACAGCCATCTCAAAGAAGTGTCCCGCATTGTACATCTGATGCATCAACCGCAGGTCTTCCCACCGCCGATCGGATTGCTGGATGATGAAGTACGAGATCAGGAATCCGTCCTTCTGTTGAGCGGCCAGGATGCGGTCGAGAATGCCATCCACTCGCTGGAGCAACTGGCTATCGTCGTGGTGCCGCAGCGAATACATCGCGCCTTCGAGGGCCTTGTGGAGATCCGAGTCGAAGGCGGCGTGCCCGCTGGGCGGGCCCTTGATCACGCCCGATGCCTTGTCGAAGTTGGTGACGTGCCCGTCCTTCTCCAGGCAGCCGAGCGCGTGAGGGACGGTCACCTCGTGGTGGGTCTTGAGGCGCGGGCCCCAGAACCCGCCGCGCACTTCCACCCACTCGTGATTTACCTCGTCCAGCCCATGCAGCGGCGGTGCGCCGGCCCATGCAGCGGCGCTCACAAAGCCGGGGGCAAGAATGAACACCGTCAGCGGCCAGCCCAAAACCCGAAAACACGGGTGGCGTATCGGCATGAAGCCTCCGCGTCCTTTTCCCCTCTTCGCAAGTGGTTATGGCTCGCCGGTGGCCTTTATGGGGAGCCCGCCGGTCGTGTCGTTGTAGGCCTCGAATGCACTTATGGCGGGATTGCCGCTGTTTGTCCTCATGATCAGCAGCCGCACCTTCTTTGTCGTCCGGCCGACGATCGGCGCGATGAACTCGGGGCCGATGGTCCTGCCGTTGAAGCAACCCACCCACCGGGAGGCCTTGGCGTCCCAGCACTCGATCGCGTAGCGGATGATCGAGGAGGACGCATCCTCCTTGATCCTGAATTCGTTGACCGTCTGTGGGCCGGCGAAAACGAGTTGGAGCCATTGGTCACTGGCCGACGTGGCCTTCCAGCAGGTAGCCGCCTTCCTGTCGATGGCCTTGGCCGCCTCGTACCCAGGCTCCTCTGATGAGGCCGAAACGGTTGCCTTCGCCGCCAGATTCCGGGTGCTGCAGGCATCGCTCAGGTTCTTGACCAGGCAATTGACGAAGGTTGATTTCTTCTCTTTCTCGCGGTCCATCACCGCCATCAGGACTTCTCCCTTCGAAAGATAGAAACGGCAGTTCTTCCACGTCGCTTCATTCCAATCCGTAGTGTTGACGATTTCACATCTGGGCAATCTGATAGGACGCTTGGCCTTCCCGTTCAGGACGCAATTCTCCATGCGAATACCCCTGTTAGG
>Ga0315291_10012826_pt1 | contig 10173 bp, 13 predicted proteins | sample YL17G12_20_MG_FD_203070 | JGI IMG/M metagenome (GOLD analysis project Ga0315291, IMG submission 203070) | Sediment microbial communities from Yellowstone Lake, YNP, Wyoming, USA - YL17G12_20 | ecosystem: Environmental > Aquatic > Freshwater > Lake > Sediment | place: USA: Wyoming | collected...
CGAACACGCCTTGAAGATCGATGACTGTTCCGATGGACCCACTAATCGTCAAGGGGCCAGGGGAGGCAGCCGACCCGGGCGAGTACAAGGTAGACCCGGCTGGCAGGGTAAGAACAATGTTCTGGGCTTCCGTCATCCAGATTCCGATGTGGAATCCCAAGGTGTTCTCGGCCCGGGCGGGAGTCCCCGTCATAGCGGGCAACGTCAGATTTTGCGATGCGCTGGTCCCCGTATTGGTGAAGAGCGAGCCGTTGTCGGCCGCCAACACGGTGTAGGCGTTGCTTGTTGCCACGTCTTTGAGCGACTTGACTCGGCTCCAGCCGGTAAACGGCGTCTGCGCCAAGTCGTCGTCGAGTTGGAACCGACCGCGCATCTGGAGGCGCGCGACGTTCTCATACGGGTCTGTAGTGAACGATCCAGGGTTGCCGTAAGTGGCGTTCGAGCGGAAGATCGCATTGGTCTTGATCGGGCCACCAACGATGATCGGGCCATAGAACCGATCCGTGCCCGTGCCGTTCAGGTTGACCTTCAGGTCATGGCCCAAAATACCCCAAATCTGTTCGCTGCCGTTCGTCGCCGTGGGGTCCCACTGGATCAACTTGCCGCTGGACGTAATCTTGCCCAGCAACATGCCCGGGCGGAGAACGTCGGTCGGCGTGTTGGCGAGGTCCAGGCTGCTGCCGCTGATGAGTCCGCCCATCTTGCGGACTTGCTTTTCATCGCCGCCCCAGTAAAGCGCGGCCTCGACGGTATCGAGTTCCCCCAAAATGCCCGGGGCAAGATAGGCAGCGTCGTAACTGTATCCGATCGACATGGTGATTTCCTCTCGTGTGAGGGAGTGATCCTGATTGGCTATGGTTCTGACCAGCGGGCGCAAACAAAAAGGCCCATGCAACGGATGCGCCCGCGCATGGGCCTCTAGTTTTCGCCGCTAATCCAGTCGCCTGGCCTGGCTTCCGGTTAGTTGCTGGTCAAATTGTCAAACGCTATTCGGTCAGATCGGCCAATGGCCGCTCCGGTAATGTCGCGCCAAACTCTTGGCACTCCGCTTCTTTCCCTTCGATGCCCGAAGGTCAGTTGCGGCAGTCTTGCGTTGCGCACCGACAAGGCCGTATGTCCGATTGGTCGTTCTGGCAACGGCCAACTTCGTACTGCGGACAAGTTTCTGTGCGCTGGACTTCTTTGCCATGATCCACTAGGCCGCGACCGTTTCGGTCCGGCCCTCCATCTTCTTCACTTGCTCGTCGGCCGCCTTGATGGCTTCCGCATCATCGACCTTGCCCGGCTCGCCCTCATAACCTTCCGGCAACGGTTCCTCGAAGGAGAACGCGATCCCCTTCTTGTCCTTGCCGGTCTTGGCCGACCCCGACACATTCAGCACCGTGTTCTCGGGAATGGCCTCCAGGGCTTCCAACAATTCATCGAGCAGACCCTTTTTGGGTTCGCCGTCGTCGCCAAGCGACAAGGCAAATCCTTCGACCAACGTCTTCAGATGTTTCAGGGCATAAGCCGGAGTCGTGCGCCCGGTCTTCACTAGGGCCTCGATCCGGTCGATGTATGATTTGCGGGCCTGCCCCTCCGCAAATACTTGCAAAGGGTTGACGGCGGGGGTAATTGGTTCGGCCACGGTAGGGTCTCCTAATGTCATGGCAATCGGCATCGGCTGTTCGATGGCCGGTTTGTTGTCCGGCTTGTCCGGCTTGTCCGGTTCGTTTGCTTTTTCGATGGCGTTGATGGCGATTACCAGCCGTTCGATGAAGTTCTCGGGGGTCGTGTCATCGGGAAGGGCAATCTTCAGTTTCACCAGGGCCTTGATAGCTTCCGCAACCCCGGCGTTGCTCGCGTTGGCCGGAGCCGCCGACTTGTCCAATTTCACCGGCTCGCCGACCTGCGCCATGGCAACTCCCTCTTGCTTTTCGACAGTTTCCGCAATGGGCGGCTTATCGGTCAAGAGAAGTTCCTGAAGATCGGAGAGAGCCAAGGCGTAACCATCGCCAGCGTCAAGATTTGCGGCGACTTCGAGGGGCTGAAAATTGCCCTGATTCGCCATGACGGGATGCGTCACCAGGGCAATGTGATAGAGCGCATTGTCCCACTTCTTCCCGGAACCGTCCACGAAAGTCTTAATCAGCGGGGACACTTCCCGCACGGTCTTGCCGATGCGGTCGGAATCCTCGTCACGCGGGGCCTCAAGTTCGCCGTACAGCGTGTTGTCCTTGTCGTCGAACCAAACGCGGCCCCAAAAGCCGGCGTTCTCATTCGCCGGAATCTCCTTGGATTTGTCCCCGATCACGGGACCGAGCGGGTTTGGCAGGTTGTGCGCCCACGGGCCGGGCACTTGCAGGCCGGCGGCCAGCATCTCGTTGAAGGTCTTAGCCGTCATGCGGAGATGCTCGGCGGTGATCGTGCGAGGTTTCCGCGTGCCGTCGAGCCCTTGGGCAAGGTACACGCCTGGTTTTAACAAGTCTTTCGTGAACTTCATTGTGTCCTCGCTAGAAAGAACGGGTCCACTGTTTCAGCATCGCGCGATACTTGCTCGATCCGATCCGCTTGCGACTTTTGCGGTGGTGTTCAGCCAACACACGCCGACTTACCAAGGAAGGACCGTGACGCGGTTCTCTCTGTCCGATGTCGAACATCGCTAATCGCGTCTGCGTTCTCGCAAAAGCCAACTTTCCCGCCAATTTTCGCGTTGATTGTTTCATGGTTACTGCCCTATCCCCGCCAAGATCAACAACAGTCGGAGGGGCCAGAGTAGCGCGCCGATGATAGGCCGGTGTAACTCATGGTTGTGCAAGTAGACAAACATGACTACCGAACCCGTCAGGTACGCACCTACGCCGCCAAGCCAATAGTAGACCTTGCTCATGCGTCACTTCTTGCTTTCCTGTTATGATCGACAACGCTTTTCATCTTGCTTTCACTGAAAAGCGCATCTTGCGGGCAACGGCAGTCCCGTGTTTTTTTTCTAGGCGGTCGCGTTTTTTGTAGTACGCAGAGTATGCCCGCCCGAAAGCCTTGTCCACTCCGAAGGCATTGTACTTGTGGCCCGGTTTTCTCTGGCCGGAACCCAACATGAACATGCCAAACGTCGGGCCGTGCTGCCGCATCATTCACCTTGGGTAGTTGTGCTTTCTGGCCCAGTGCGGCTGCCGCTTGAGCAGTTTGGCCCGTTCCTTCCGCGTCATCGCCGAGATACCAAGCCGGCCGGCGGACGCATGGCTGCGGCTGTCGGCCTTCACGCGGGCGATCAGTCTGCGGGTCTTGGACTTCATGTTGTCGGCATCCTTAGTTTCTCAGAAATATGCACCCGCCGAACTGCCTTTGATCCAAACCGCGTTTTTCGGTCTCGCATCTGTACGGCAATCCTCTTGCGAACCGCAGGGTGCATCTCGCTAAATATGCGGAAGGAACTCACGAGTTTCCGCGTGTTCTGCTTCATCGCAAGCCGCCTTCTCATTGGAACATCGTTGCGTACCGTTTCCGTCGCTGGACGTGGCTCGCCTTCTTTCAGCGTTCTGTTCCTTCCTAGATTTGCGTTCGTAGTTTACCGCTTTCACAGTTCACCCTACCCTGTACTGAGTTACGATTTTCCACGCACCCAAACCTTGCGCCGCCGCACTCGTTGAATAGTCGCCTTGACCTCACGATGTTGTTGGCCCAATGCCGTCAACATCCGGTTCCCAGGGTGCTTTGCCTCGAACGCCGCTTTGTCGCGGCGCATCTTTTTCATGTGCTTGGCAATGGTTGAACGGGAACCAGTCTTCGGCCCACTCGTCGAAATGTAGGCGAACCGACTTGGACGCTTACGCATGATCTGAGCCATCTCTCACCCCTCCCTATAGATTTTCCGCCGTTCGGCGTGTTCGTACTCCCGCAGTTGCTCCGCCAGTAGACGGCGGTACGGCCCGGTCCTGTCCATCAGGCAATGGCGGCCATTCAGCATCAACTTGCGGCGACGCCCCGCCGCGATGATCCGGCGAGTGGTTTCCCGCATGAAACCCAGCATGACGACTGGGGCGAAACTGCGTCAAGAGAAGTTCCGAAACAGAAACCCCGGCCCGGGATTTCTCCCTGCCGGGGCGTCTGCGGTTGTTTACTCAGCACATGGAGCGTGCATGAAACTCTCACAGTATAGACTAAGCCGATTTTGGTGTCAAGGCCTGTTGTCCTCTGGCGCATAACCCCGGCCTCCCCAGTGACTTAGGGAATGTAGTGCTGTCTGTGTCCGGCATGGCCATTAGGAGGCTGTTCGGGTTACTCGACTTGTCTTACACCAGCAGTTTTGATTGCCGTCACTTAGGGACCAGGACGCGGCCGGGGCCATTGCGAGATCGACTACTCGCTCGTTGCCTGGAAAACTCTCCGAACGGAGAGAACTGCTGTTTTGACGCACCGATTCGCGTTGCCCTTGGGCCGACACTGCTGCCGACCGTCCCAACGCTGCAACCGCCGGGGAGTTTGTAACCCGGCCCTCATCGTCTCGGTTCTTTTTCGAGGATAAAGCACCGACGCAACAATAACCCATCGTGTATTCCATGCGGACTCGCTCCATACTGGCGGGCAACTGGCCCAACCAACAACCGAAAGTATCCCACAGAACCTCTCTTGCGTCAAGCACAGTACCTTTGCTAGGCTGGTTTCTGGCCGTAACCGGCAACCACCAGCCAACTTATGCCCGCGAGGTATCCCGATGGCCCTTAACTACACCTATCTGTTCGACTCGATCCGCCAGTACATCATGGCCGCCAACACCCTTGAGGGGTGGATGGAGGTCTACGACGACGCCGAAGAGGCTGTCGAGGGCGCACTTGCCACGGCCAGTCAGTACGACCGCATCTCTGGCGTGCCCGAGGCGTTTGTCCGCCGAAAGGACGCGCTGGTCTCGACCGTCAGTGAGTTCGCCCGGGCCGTTGACGACCTCTTGGGCGACAAGGAGTTGTGCCGGGGCGAGTTGCCGGTTGGGAACACCACCTCTGTCACCACCATTCTCCCCGCCCTGTTTCACCTGATGCTTACTGACTCCGAGACCCTGGCGGCATCGGTCGTAACCATCGGCAGCGTAACCCCCGACGGCGACAACGTCGGGGACGCCACCCTGTTGATCGACGGCACGCTCGACGGGGCTACCCCGCCACATTCCGGCTGGCCCTCTTTGCGCGACTACGCGATAGACCCGGCGGGCGTCATGCCCGGCAATGGTGCTTACGCTGGCCGCCTGACCGAGTTGAGCGGCGGCGATAGCCTCACCGTGATCTGCACCCGGGACAGCCAAACAGATAAGACCACCGAGGGAACTGAGTCCTTCACCATCATCGGCAACGATGCACCGCAGCAACCTTACGACTGGCGGGCGGATGGTTCGGGCAGCGGCGGCAATCTGTCGATGGCTAACGGCTCCGGTCTTCTCACCAACGGCGAGTTCGAGACCTGGACCGGCACAACCCCCGACTTCTCCCCTTCCGGCTGGACACTCGGCACGGGGGCCAGCGTCGGGACTACAGGAACCATCATTAAGGAAGACAGCGTTATCAAACGGGGTCTCCATGCGCTCCAGATCAAGGGCAAGACGGGCGTGTCCACTATCAGCATCTCTCAGGCCAAGACAAACCTGACGCCGTTGAAGCGCTACTTGGTGGCAGCGTGGATCAGGGGCACGTCAGGAATCGCCGGCTCCAGCGCCCTGACGATCAGTTTCACCGGGACCGGCTACACGGCCGCAACGGCTACGGAAAAAATCAGTCTGGCCCAAGCCGCCCTTGCCGCCCTGACGACCTACACACTCGAATACTTCTGGGTCACGATGCCCGAATCCATCCCATCGGATTTCGCCCTGACGATCACGGCCAGCGGTTCGCTAACCAATGGCGAGAAAATCTACATCGACGGGATGGTACTGGCCCCGGCGACGTACTTCGGCGGCCTGGCCTTCGCAATCGTGGCTGGGGGTACGCCGGTCTTGCGAGACGACCGCTGGACTTGCACGGTCACGACAGCAGAAGGTGGCGTACAGCGGTTCTTCCGCAAGGTCTACCACACGCAACTGCCCAGCCTGACAGCAGCATCGACGATCACGGACACCGTGACGGCGTTCTCGTAGAATCCGCGACCAGAGCAACGGCTTCGCCAACCGTGCGAATCTTCTCGCGTCGATGGTGGGCTGGTCGTCGCAATCGGACAGATTGTTTGACATGGCGATTACCCCAGGTGCGGTAGAACCCCAATTTTATCATTCCCCCCAAAATAGTCAAGCACCGCGCCAGTTCAATCGTTCTCTCGGAAATCATCGCATCACCTTTCCTTTTCATAAAGTTCCGTGAACCATAGATATATCCGACCGACGGGCCAGAATGGCAACAGAATAATCGTGCAGCAAAATAGCACGCAAGATATTCCGAAAACAGTTGAGGCAAGAATGACATCTGACATTTTGTTGGGATTGAAATACATTATTCCAAGACACGTTCGGTAACGTTTTTCGCCCGGATTGGTTAGAAGGTCGCACAACATTTCAAGGTTCCTTTCAGTTTCAGTTGCCCACGGGTGCCTTAAACTCACCGCGATACCACGCTCTGATAAAATTACCAACAAGAGAAGAAACTACGCACACACCGTAACCAACCCAAAAGTTCGTGCTGGATGCGTAGTAAAGAATCAAATCGTTCATGTCCAACTCCTCCGCGCCATGGCGTCGATCACCGCCTGGGGCGCTATGTGATCCAAGTAACGGGCCGTCGTGGCGATATTGGAATGGCCCAGTTGCTTGCTGATGATCCCGATGTCCACCCCTTCCCGCCGCAACTCGACGGCCATCGTGTGCCGCAAGCCGTGGGCGTGGACCCGCTTGTCGATGCCCGCCTTGCGGGCCAGCCGGGGCAATAGGGCGCGCACGTAGGAATCCTTCACCTGGTCGCCAGCCAGTGTGCAGATAAGGGGTCGGTGGCCGCTGATGCCCAACTGCTTCCGCTTGTCCAACCACCGCTGGATGACCGCCCAGGCGACGGTATCGAGCCCTACGGTGCGGGCCTTGGAGCCTTTCCCATGCAACACGCGGATCGTTCCGGCCTTGGCGTCCAGGTCTTTGGGCAGCAGGGACAAGGCTTCATTGATCCGCAACCCGGCGCGCCACAACAGGACGATCAGGGCGCGGTTGCGGACCCCCGTGGGAGCCCGGTTGCTGGGGGTGTTGAGAAGTCGCCTAACTTCTGCTGGGGTAAGCGGTTCCGCGGGCAATTTCACCCCCCGATGGTGGTTAAAGGCGTTCATGGCCGGGTCTTGGGGCTAAAAAGGCTATTGAATTACGGTTTCTCACATAACCGTAATTGTATAGCCCTTTTTCAGCCTTGTCAAGCCATAAACGTAACTCTATCGTCAACTTCTCGGCTAGAAAACGTGGCCTTACGTAGCAAGCAGCCGACGCCCCGTGGCCTTCTGCCATTCACCAGCATCGCACTCAACTTCGCCCGTTTCGTACCGCGAGGGCTTGAACCCGATGCTACGTCTATACGCCTGGATTCGGACCACCAGCAACAGGTCTAGTAGACTCCGCTGCTGCTTTGTTCTCGGTTCGATGATTTCCGCGTTTGCTCTGGGTGATCTTTCCCACGGCAGCGGCGAGCGGTGCCTCAGCATGAACGGCGAGCCGGGGGGCCGGTATCGGCGCGGGGGCTTTTTCTTTCTTGGCATAAGCAAACTCTTTCGTCAGCAAGTTCACGTTAGACGATGTAATAAGTGCTTTTAGCACCACCACAATCCCTTCGCCAGTCGCAAACGGTGGATCGTGTTCATATCCTTGGTGTTCCGCTTCATTCAGCAGGTCGTGGAGTTGAGCGGCGTCCGCCACTACAACCGGCCAGAAGTGCATACGATTCAGCGGCATGTCCATGATCTTCGGTGAATCCATAATGGTCCTTCCTTTGGAACCGTTACAATTGTAACGGTTTCGGCCACCTTTGGCGCAGCTTCTTCCCAGGAAAATCCCGCCCCAGCGATGGCCGTGCGGAGCGCATCCCAATCCCTTGCCTCACCATCGGCTTCCTCTTCGCACTGCGGATCGTCGGATGGGCGTCGGTAGGGCGATTGCAGCAGGGTTATCGCCGCCTCGGCAAGAGCAGTCAGGGCGTTGGGATTGAATCGCCCCCAGTTCACGCCACTAGCCTTTCGGACTTCAACACCCGGCGGCAGGAAGATCATGGACATGCCGGGGACATTGCAGTCCCGCAGCACCGCCTCGCGGAACACCGCCCGCACCTCAGGATCGAGAAAGTAGTCGGTGTGGACAACGAGGGTGTCGCCCTTGTCGAGTTGCAGGGGAAGCTTAGCCGCGTCAAACATCATTGGTGGCCTATAACTCGCCGGCGGGTGCGAACGCATATCAATTTCCGGTTTCCGGCCTTTTCGCCTATTCCTATCAAGGATAAGCAACTGTCTGGCATTTTCAGCGCCCTGTCGTTCTGCGAACGGCCCTTGATAAGCGTGCAAACCGTAATAGTCCAGTACGCAATACCATCCCCGCTTGCCTGGAATCCCTGTGTCGTGTTCGTTGAAACAAACCGACAAGTCAGAATCCAACTCGGCCGCTTCCGTCATTGTTTCCGTCACCACGGCAATCCTCCCGCTGTTGACATAGCCATCGGCATCGAGTCCCCTGTCATGGGCGCATCGCTACCCGCCTCCCGGCTTACCTCCAGCGCAGCATAGGCCAACGTGTCGATCTGGTCGGCCTGTTCCATTGGGTGCCCGGTCCAAGTGAACAGTTCTGTTTCGCAGTCCTCAAGCCACGGGGCCTGTTCGGGCAGCCAGATTTTCCCCCGCTCCATGCGGTTTATAGCGTCAGTAGCCCGGACGATCTTGTCGTTGCCCATCGGCCGCATCGGTTTGACGGGTAGGCCAGCCAAGAGCGCCATTTGGAAAACGCCGATACCAAGTCCGCTGTCCTCAATCCCGATAAACTCCGGCTGGCCGTCGCGGTCGGCAATCCGCTGATTGAACTCAGAGCGGATGGCCTCCAACACGCCGGGAATCTCAACGCGGACCCGATGCACTTTCCACCAGAGCAAGTCCCAGTTGGGCGTCACATAGAAACTAGACACGACCGTCCAGGATGGTTCGCCGGGCATTACCCCGACGTTGCCGCGCCGCCAAATCTCACCCGTTGACGCTGCCGGATCGCAAATCATCCACAGCCGACAATCCCGCTTCAGGAAGGTCATACCATGCCGATCTCTCCCGAGTACGATGTAATCGCCGTTGATCGAATAGTACCGGACCCACTGCTTCTTGAATCGCCCGGACATCGACACGCCCCAGTCGCCGCGCAAAAGCTGTTCTCTCGTCACGGGATCGAGGTTTGACAACGACTCCTTGTACTGCTGCTGGTCGAGGTATGGATTGTCCTTTACAAACGCCGGGATGAAGGGCCGCTTGGGATTCATGCCGCGATAGACGCCGTTGACGTTCGTGATTGCAAAACGGTTCTTGACCCACTGGTGTCCGAGATTTCCGGGATTTGTCGCCCCCCGCACGCGAAGAGGAACGTGGGACACCAGGGCGTACTGCCGGCACGATGGGCATTTCGGATCGCCTTGCGGGCCGAGGTCCGGGCGGTTGACGTGATGCGGGCACTTAGTCGTCCGTAGTCGAGAGAACATCCAGGTATAATCTTCCTCCCAAAACTGGGTTAATTCATCGAAAAAAATCGCTTGGTATTCTGCCGATTGATGGTGCTGTAGGTCGCTCGGGTTGTCGAGGTACGAAAACGCCAAGGTAGCTCCACTAGGGAACCGCCAGACGTGTTCTTGCGGATACCATCGGGCATCGGTCCCCGACAGCCATTCCAGCGAACGGTCGATCAGGGCACCCCGCTTTTTCAGGTCGGCGAATGACTTGCGGAAAATCACGGCCGAGTATCCGGGGACATCGACGTACTGCAACGCTCCCGCCAAGAGAGCATCAGACTTCCCACCGCCGGCTGACCCCCCGAATAGCGCCTCTCTGTGCGGCAGCAAGAGGAAGGCCAGTTGCTTGCCGGTTGGCTCGTGTGGAATGTACGGCGTCCATTTGGGCCACAGGGCGGCCTCTGCGCCCGGCATAGCCTCCAGGAGGCGCGCAAGGCCCCGCACGCTCACTGAGTCGAGTGGCACGTCAAGGGACGGCGCAACAGGTTCGGGCTTC
>Ga0315291_10012830_pt1 | contig 10171 bp, 7 predicted proteins | sample YL17G12_20_MG_FD_203070 | JGI IMG/M metagenome (GOLD analysis project Ga0315291, IMG submission 203070) | Sediment microbial communities from Yellowstone Lake, YNP, Wyoming, USA - YL17G12_20 | ecosystem: Environmental > Aquatic > Freshwater > Lake > Sediment | place: USA: Wyoming | collected...
TCATCATTTAAGAAAAACCAAGACATAATCAATAAAAAGCTTGAAGAATCAAATCTTAGGATTGAGGAATATACTGGCACTAAGAATAAAAGGTTATTTTTAACGATTCAGTATTTAGGTTTACAAGAAAAGCGTGATAGAAAAATTAAAGAATTGATGCATGATTGATGATATTAGTGGATATGAGAGTGTAGTTGAACTACCTAAGAATTTCGATGAGCGGAAAGCATATCTTATCAAAGAAGGATTCTTAATATCGGACGCACTGATTCGATGTACGACACACCAATCAATGCTAGCTGTATTTCAATTTAATGATAAATATTATACCGTGATGAGTTATCCTGGTAGCACCAGTATTAAAAGTGATGAGTCATTTATTATTTATAAGGCTGATCATAATAGTGGGTTAAGGGGTGTGACTGTTCCAAAATCGCTAGTTAGACAATTACAAATAGATAAACTTATAGATGGATAAATTATTGAAGTATGATTCAGCATACCTACGTATGTCAAAAGAATGGTCAAACTTATCTTGGGCAGTCCGTAAAAAGGTTGGTTCATTAATAGTTAAAGATGGTGTTATTATTTCTGATGGATATAATGGAACACCGACTGGATTTGAAAACGAGTGTGAAGATTCTAATGGTGATACTAAATGGTATGTCATACATGCCGAAGCTAATGCTATTTTAAAATGCGCTAGGACAACACAATCTTGTGATGGTGCTACATTATACATAACACATTCTCCTTGTAGAGATTGTTCAAAATTAATTTTACAATCTGGTATTAAGCGAGTTGTGTATTTAGAAGACTATAAAGATCCTGCTGGTAAGGACTTTCTAAGAAGTGCTGGTGTTGAACTAACCCAAATAGTGATATAATATCAATTCCATTTTTAATAACCCATAAGTGAGATTCACTCATTTCACCTCATTTTATAGGATTTTTTCAACTATATTTGAATATATATTCTACTCATCAGTGAAGTTGCTGATAACCCCCAAATTTATTAACAAAAAAATAAAAAATATGAAAAGATATTTTAATGCATTTATATGCGCCTTGTTATTACTCATAACAACAAATCTAAGTTCCCAAACTACAGAACAAACTAAGAGTTTTATAAACAGAACACATATAGCAATTGCTAAAGTTCAGAAAGAAATTTACCGATCTGGTAAATATGACTTCAGCGAAGATGCTAAAAAAGCAATTAAGTATCAAATAATCGCTATAAAACTTTTCGAAGAAAGTAAGTTCAAAGAAGCTATCGCTTATTCATATAAGTCACGCATGCAATGTATAGAATTGTGTAATAAATTATCGATTGTTGATAATTATAATATAACTGACGATGAAAGAATATATTGTTTTAATGGATCATTTGTTACTAATCTTAGTGTGCTGACCACTGATGAAAACAGAAAGATAGAAGATTTAAACATTTTAGATGTGTCAAAATTTCTTGAAATAGAATTAAACATTACCAAATAAAATCAAAAATATGAAAAAATTACTAACCCTATTATTCTTTACCGCATTAACTCTCACAAAGAGTTTCGGTCAAGCTATTCCTTGTCCTACTGTGAACGCACAGGTAGGAACCGGACCAAGTACATATATTTGTGCTGGACAGTGTGCTAATTTAAGTGCTAGTGTATCAGCAATTGTTGCACAAACAAACAGCTATGTAGTATCATCTATACCATATTATAACTTTCCATATGCCGGTGGTGCTATGGCTGTTTGGAATGCCGATGATCAGTGGGGTCAGGTAATTCCAATTGGATTTAATTTTTGCTATTTTGGTAACTCATATAATCAGCTCGTAGTTGGTACAAATGGTGTTGTTACTTTCAATCTAGCCCTTGCTGGTGGTGGTTGTAACTGGTTTATTGGTACTGCTTTACCTAGTGCTGCTAATATGCCAGCTAACTCAATAGCTTGTCCATTTAGAGATATTGTTACTAATGGTATTGATTATGCTCACTATTATGTTACAGGAACCGCTCCTTGTAGAGCAATGGTTATTTATTGGCAGAACATACCTTTATTTAGTTGTGTCAATCCTCGTACTTGGACACAATTAGTACTTTATGAAGGAACTAATATCATTGATGTTAACATTCAAAATAGTTCTATTTGTGCTTGGAATAATGGTAGAGGAATAGTTGGAATTCAAAACTTGGGTCCAACTACTGCATATTGTCCACCGGGTAGAAATTTTCCATCCTCTTGGACTGGTATAAATGAATCTTGGAGATTTACACCAGCTGGTGCATCTACTGCTACTTGGAGCTGGTCCGGCCCATCTGGTGTAGTTGGTGCAGGAACAACCGTTGCGGTTTGTCCTACTATTACAACAACATATACTGCATCTTGTGTTATGGGTTGCACTGGACCAAGTGCTTATCAGGGCACCGTACAAGTGATTGTTAATCCGTCACCAACTGTTGCACCTACAAGCAATGCTCCTTTATGTCAAGGTAGTCAATTAAATATTCTAGCTAACGGTGGTGGTACTATGACTACATATGCTTGGACAGGTCCAGGTGGATTTACATCAGCGATTCAAAATCCTACAATAGCCGTCGCGCAACCTTCCAATTCTGGAACATATTCATTAGTGGCTTCTAATAATTTTACAATTGGACCAAGCTGTGTAAGTAGTGGTTCAACTTTAGTAACAGTTGTACCTGTAAATCAGGTTACTGTAACTCCTAGCTTTACTTTATGTCAAGGTTCTAGTTTAAATTTGACCGCTGCTAATACTACACCACCGACTTCTTATAGTTGGACTGGTCCAAATACATTCACATCTGCTTTACAGAATCCAAACATTCCAAATACAACGATTGTTAATTCTGGTAATTATATAGTGACTGCATCTTTTACGGTTCCGAATATTCCACTAATTTGTACAAGTAGTGCGGTTTCAAATGTATCCATTGTGGCCACATCACCAGTTACGGTTACTACACCCGCAAATATCTGCGAACATACTACTGCTAATTTAACTGCTTCGGCTAATCCGAATGCTTTATTATACACATGGACTGGTCCCAATGGTTTCAATGCGACTGGATCAAATCCAGTAATTAATAATATTCTTACATCTGCAACTGGTATGTATAATGTTGTAGCAACATGGGCTATTGGTAGCGTTAGTTGTAATATAAATGGACTTAATGCTATAAATGTCATTGGAGTTAATCCAGTCACAATCAATCAACCGATAACTGTTTGCTATCCTAGTAATGTTTCTTTAACTGCGAGTTCACCCGGTGCAGCTACTTATAGCTGGACTGCTTCAAATGGATTTACAACTACATTACAAAATCCATATTTTGCGGCACCATCTCCGACTTTAAGTGGTATTTATACTGTTGTTACTACTTATACAAATGGTAGTGCATTAATATGTTATAATAGTAATACTACGCAAGTTACTATTAATCCTATTTTAACTTTCACACTTCCACCATTTGAAAGACTATGTCCTAATCAACAATATACTATTTTAGGACCTGCTGGTGCTACTTCTTATACTTGGAGTGGACCTTCTGGTATTTCAAATCTTCAGAACTACACACTTCCTTGGACACAAGCTAATAATTCTGGAATTTATACTTTAATTGTAAATTTGGGACCTTGTCAAACTTCTGCGAGTCAGCGTATAGAGGTTTTATCTCCGATTTCATATACTCAGACACCTGGTGATAGAACAATGTGCGAAGGTGATAAGATTACTCTATTAGTTGGTGCTGGTGGTGGTAGTGAGAACTACGCTTATAATTGGAATCCATTTAACTATTTAGTTGGACCGACCGGAAGTGTTCAGGCAAATATTAGTCCTCAAGGTACAACCATCTATAATGTATCTGTGTATGATATTGCTTGTCCTAATTATACGATATCTACATCATTTAAAGTTACAGTTAATAAATCACCAGTTCCGGATTTAAAATTGGATAAGGTTAGTGGTTGTGAACCATTATGTCTGACATATAATAGTCATACACAAAATACTGCTGAATCAGTAACTTATGATTTTGGAAATAATAATGTTATGATAGCTGATAGCTTTGTCTATTGTTTAGATAATGGTACTTACAATCTTAATATTAGAACAAAGGGTAAAAATGGTTGCGTTGGAACATACACAATGCCTTATACTATAAACGTTTGGCCAAAACCGCATACCGATATTAAATGGTCACCTGATCCGGTGAGTACTGTTAATAATCATGTTACGTTTGAACCAACATTTGGATTTGGACCAATCGTGGAGTATGAATGGCAGTTCCTTGGTACTAATGCTGATACTTCTTCTGTGAGGAATCCAGAAAGAATCTATGATAAAGTTGGTAAGTATCAAGTAATGCTTATTTCAAAAACTGATAAGGGTTGTATTGACACTACATTTAGAATATTGGATGTTAGAGATGATTTCAATCTTTTTATTCCTAATTCATTTACACCAAACGGTGATGGGCTAAATGACACCTTTTGTGTTAAGGGGCTTGGTCTAAAGACTGAAGGATTTAGTATGGAGATCTATGATAGATGGGGTGAGCTACTTTATTCTACTAATAATGCATCCAAAGGATGGGATGGTACTTTTAAAGGACTTAATGTCCAAAATGGTACCTACGTCTATATAGTGAAAGCTTTGGGTTCTAATGGTGAAGGTAAGAAAGAATTTAAAGGACACGTTACGCTATTAAAGTAATAAATATCGTTTAATAATTGATAAGTGAGATTCACTCAATTATCAATTATTAAGCGATATTTTTAATTATATTTGAATATATAAGATAATCTGTGAAGTTGCAGATTCCTATGATTACTGTACGGACATACCAATTTTAAAAAAATTAAAGTATGAAAGTCAAAAAAATTCTATTAGCCCTGTTCTCAATACTATTGATTACGAAGGGACTATCTCAAACTCAAGTAATGAATCCGTATTTGCCTGGAACTACTTGTGCAACCTGTATTGTCAATAACAATTCAAACCCAAGAGGTGGAGGCAATAACAACACTATTATGAATGGTAATGGTGTCATCGCTACAAGTTATGTAAATACTCAGTGTGGATTAGGTTATGTACATGGTAAAGTTAAGTTGGGTAAAAGAGGTAGTATAGCGGGTGTTAATCAACCAGCTCCTATTACAATCACTGGTTTACCACCATGTTTTCAAATTCTTAAAGCCTATTTATATTGTGGTGGATCGGGCAATGGTATTGCTGTTACTGCTAGTGTTACCAATCCTGCTGCAACCAATTCTCTTTTTCCAATGACTCTAATTGGTTCTCACGTTGATAAATGTTGGGGATATGTTGGTACGAGAAACTATCGAGCTGATATTACTGCTTTAATTACAGGAAATGGAAACTACATGGTTTCTGGTATTCCTACAAATCCCCCAACCGCTGGTAATGATATGGATGGGGCTAGTATTATTATTATATACGCTGATCCAACTCAAAATTGGACAGGAAGTATTGTAATTGGTGATGGTTGTCAAGTTGGTATCGGTGGTACTCAAACAAATACATTAACAGGGTTTACATCTTGTGGTGCTTCCACTTTTGCTCAAGGTTTTTATATCGTAAGTGATATGCAAAATGTAGGAACATTTCCTATGAAAATGAATAATGCTGCTTTTAATTTTACATACGCAAATGGTATCCAAAATTGGTGGGATTATTGTGTTGGACCAGCCTCTCCAGTAACGGCAGGACAAAATAGTTTCCCATTTGGTGTTTCATCTTCTAATGATTGTTATAATATTGTTGTGGAAGGAATGTATTGGAGAACCACGTGTAATGTATGCACAGTGAGCAATTTAACTATCACACCAATTGTTACTTCAACTTGTACAATAGGTTCGGCAACTGCTGTGGTTACTGGTGGTAATGCTCCTTATAGCTATACTTGGACTCCATCCGCTGCTACAACTTCTGCAATTAATAGTGTTGCTCCAGGTAGTTATACCGTGACGGTAAAAGATGCTACTGGTTGTTTTACAGGTACCGCAGTTGTATTAATTCCCGCTAACGTAACAACTTTAGCTGTAAATAGTTCTACTATTTGTTATGGTAAAACCACAACATTAACTGCGGTTGGTGTTATGAATTCATATACATGGACACCTGGAAATACATTAAATACTACGGGTGGACCAGTCGTGATTGCTAATCCAACTACAACTACAATTTATACAGTTAGTGCAACAAATTCATTGGGTTGTATCGGCTCAGCCATATCAACAGTAGTTGTAAATCCATTACCAATAATCGCGGTGAATAATCCAACCGCTTGTTTAAATACTTCGTTCACATTAACATCAAATGGTGGTAGTGCTTATTCATGGGTCGGACCAAATGCTTATACATCAGCTTTACAAAATCCTATATTTGCGGTTGCCTCTCCTTCATTAAATGGTAATTATACTGTTATGGTGACTAGTTTACAAGGATGTACTCAAACTGCAGTTGCTAACGTTTCTGTTGTTATGTTACCAACTGTCTCTATTGTTGGTACACAGACATTATGTTCTCATAATTTTAATGGGTCTACGAATTCGGTGGTTATAAGCGCATCTGGTGCCAATAGTTATACTTGGAATTTGCCTATTGGATTCACTGCTTTCCCAAGTTTGAACTTATCGACATTTACTTTAAATCCTCCAACAACTTCAGCTCCAATTAACTCACTTATTTCTGTGATAGGCACGGGACCTGGTGGTTGTACAAATATCGCGGTTTATAACATTGGTGTTATTCCAAATCCGACTATAAGTGTTACAACTGCAAGTATGTGTTTTGGTACAAGTGCTATATTAACTGCTACTGGTGCTACTACATATCTTTGGGCACCATCTAATAGTTTAAGTTCACCTTTTGGTAGTTCCGTAACTGCTACTCCAAGTGTTACAACAATATATGGTATAGTTGGTTCTAGTCTGAACTGTAATAGTATTACACAATTAATAACGGTAACTGTTGTTCCTAATCCGGTTATTATTATATCACCTGCTAATCCAACTATTTGTGCTGGTAGTAACATAAATCTAGTGGCTACTGGTGCTACAAACTATACGTGGTCACCTTCGAACTCGTTGAACTCCGCTAATGGTTCTACGGTTAATGCCAATCCAGCAATAACAACAAATTATACAATTATAGGAGAAGCCGCTACTTGTACATCAGTTGCGACAAAACAATTAATTGTTATACCATTACCTACTTTACAGGCACTTGCTAGTAAAACAGTTTTGTGTATAGGTGAGAAGGTTAATATTAATGCGAATGGTGCATCGAGCTATACTTGGTCTCCAGTTAATGAGTTTGGTAATTCTATAACAGTCTCGCCTAATGCATCAACTACATATTATTTAATAGGTAATAATGGGATGTGTACTGCTACATTATCTGTGCCTATCACAGTTCTTCCAAAACCAGTATTGGAATTATCAACTAATCCTCAGAAGATTTGCTTTGGTTATTCTACAACAATAAATGCTTCTGGTGCTCAGAGTTATTCATGGTCACCATCACCAAATTCTTTAAACTTGGGTGGTAATTTAGCAACCGTTTCTCCAACAGCATCAACAAATTACACAGTGATGGGTATTAATTATGCGGGTACTGTTGCTTGTATGATGACTAAAGAAATATTAATTGATATAATTCCTACAATCGTCGCTTCGGTGAATGGTAGTGTTGAGATATGTCAAGGACAGACAGTGAAATTGAATGCTAGTGGAAGCAATACATATTTTTGGAATCCATCAGATGGGTTAAATAATAGCTTAATTGCTAACCCTAATGCGAATCCAAGATCGACTACATTATATACTGTTTATATTTCTGATGGTGGATATTGTAGAGTATCCTCTAGCGTTTTAGTTAAAGTTAATCCACAACCTACAGTTAATACTGGACCAGATTTGATTTTCAATTCTGATGAACCAATGTATTTAAAGGCAATAGGAACAGGAACAATAACTTGGATTTTAGGTGATGGTATTTTATGTCATGATTGTCCTAATTCACAAGTTATTACAAGAATTGGTGGTAATTATATAGCTCAGACAATAAACCAATATGGTTGTAAATCAACTGATGATTTAAATATTGAGGTTACGAATTATTACAGCATTTATATTCCGAATGTATTTACTCCTAACTTTGATGATATAAATGATACATTCTTAGTATATGGTGTTGGTATTTCAAATGTTGAAATGTCTATCTTTGATCGATGGGGTGAAAAATTATTCAATTCAAAAGAACAACTAAAAGGATGGGATGGTACCTATAAGGGTGAGTTCTGCAAAAGTGATGTGTATACATACACAGTAAACTTTACGTCGTTAGATGGTAAGAAACATACTAAGTCAGGGCACGTCAGTTTACTGAAGTAATCATAATAAAAAAAGCGACCATTTGGTCGCTTTTTTTATTTGTGAAACATCTGATTTATATAACTTGGTATATTATCCTCCAATGCTTTTACAATAGTTATTTCACTAAAAGCTATGCATAAATTACTATACATAAGTTTACAGTTTCCGAGCGGGATATGTTGTCGGTCTTTAAGATAAACTTTAAAAATAGGATATCCATCAATTCTAGAGTTACCAACATAATCTAAATCAGCCACGATATTATCAACATCATATAATTTGAATTTATTTTGTGGCTTGTCAAAAAGAACCTCGTCGAGTTTCATTTCTCTATCGGCTACTCTCAATAAAGTATTATCTATTTTTGCTTCAATTTTAATTACTAGCTCCATTATAAACCTCGTCTATTCTTGTTACAATTTGTTTAGGGAGACTATCTATATTTAAATTGATCAATCTCCAATTTTGATTTAACCTCTCTTTAATTGAGTCAAATTCGTTTTTTGATAGTTTCTTTTTCTCAATAATTAAATCTGCGATATTGTCGAATAAATCAGGATCTGCTAAGCTTGGTTCGCCGAATTCGTCGATATACTTATCGAAAAGTCCTTTCGCACCATCTTTTCCTATTCCTCTGTCTTCTCCTTTTTTGTTACGCTGAGACCAAACAGTTTTAATATTATCTGATTTATCACCAGAAATCAATTTAACTATAAATGATTCAAGTGGATCGACCTCAATAATTTCACACTTAGTAGCAAATTTATCTAGTAGTTGAAGAAAGTTAGCATTCTCATTTAAGTTGAAAATGTCACCATTATCAAGCTTACCAACATTATTCAAAAATATTTGATAATTTTTTGGCATGAATATCTTTTCTTTATTATACATCTCATTTGCCATAATATTCATAATCAATGGGTCTGTTTGCCAGTCCAATAATTGTTTAATATCGTGGTCATTTGAAACTGTAATTGTTGAGATTCCGGATTTATTAGATTCATTAATTAGATATGAAATCCAGTCGTCACCTTCGATGTGATCAGCTTCAAGTACGCGAATTCCTTTTACATCTTTCTTAAAATCACCATAGGCATTGAAGGCAAATTCCCAATCAATATCACTATCTCTTTTTCTACCAACTTTATAATCTGGGTATATTTTCTTACGCCAAGATTTCATCTTTGAGTCGGATACTAACCAAACATTAGTGAATGGGAACCAAGCTCTATATTGTCTAATTGTATGTTCTAATGATTTATATAAATTGCCGTATAGAATATTATTCTTATGTAAGGCAAAGACATTTTTATTTAGAATGTAGTTACCATCTATTATTAGGTTGCAGTTCATTGCTTTGATTAAGTTTTATTCGCCTAAGATGTTATTTAACTTCTCATCTCTGCGGTGTAGTTTCATCACTTCTTCTATTGCGGCATAAACAAATGGATTACTAATTGCGATACCACTCTGAATAGTATATTCATCCCAGAATTCAACACCTAGTGTATTAATTAGTGACACAATAATTTCTCCATTGTGCCAAAATGAAACATCTACTTCAGTACCCAATATGTTATGTTTAGTTATACCACCATATATCCCATAAATATTATTTGTAGTACTGGTACCGATGGCTCCAAGTCCAGTGTTAGCGATACCAGTGGTGATACCACCTAATACGTTGCTTAACCCACTACCTGATATTTTGTTAGTGGATGTACCAACACCTAAGCCAACATTACCA
>Ga0315291_10012831_pt1 | contig 10171 bp, 11 predicted proteins | sample YL17G12_20_MG_FD_203070 | JGI IMG/M metagenome (GOLD analysis project Ga0315291, IMG submission 203070) | Sediment microbial communities from Yellowstone Lake, YNP, Wyoming, USA - YL17G12_20 | ecosystem: Environmental > Aquatic > Freshwater > Lake > Sediment | place: USA: Wyoming | collected...
GCTCGAGGAGGACATAGACGAGCTCTACAGCGTGGCGAGGAGGGACCTCGCGAACCTCGAGTTCCCCGCATTCAACACCGGTTCGATGATCCTGCTCAGCGAGTTCCTGAGCGCCCTGGAGACCGTTGCGGACTGGTGCGAGAACACAGCCGACATAGTCAGAGCCGTAGCCGTCAGAATGCACTAGGCAGCTATAATGAGAAAAACCTAGACCAAAGGAATGGGACTCTAAACGTTTAGCCTTCAACGGTTATTGCTTGGTTGGGGCAAGCGTTAACGCATGCCAGGCACATGATACAGTCGTCTGCGCGTGTCGCCTGGGCTTTACCGTCTACGATGTCGTAGACGTTCATTGGGCAGACCTCGACGCATACACCTGCGCCTGTGCACTTATTCTTGTCTACTGTGACGGTGGGCATTGTTTTCACCTTCCCATATCCAAATACGAACTGCTTTAAATGTTTTCTAGTAAGGTTGGATATCCTCGCGGCCCATGATCAAATCTTGTAGGTAGCGTAACGCTCGGAAGCTTATTTACTTAAACCACTCTGTTCTCAGGAGGACGGCCTTCGAGTACCGCTAGCACACCCTCGGCGACCTGGACCGCCATCCGCCTGAGCCCCTCAAGGCTGCTCCCGCCAAGATGAGGTGTCAGGATTACGTTGTCCATCGCTGTAAGCGGGTGGGCCGGGTCGAGGGGCTCGACCTCGAATACATCGAGGGCTGCACCGGCGACCTTGTCGGTCATGAGGGCATCCAACAGCGCCTCTTGGTCGATTACTCTGCCTCGCGCCATGTTGATTATTAAGACGCCATGCTTCATGAGGCCGAACTCCCTCGGCCCTATTATGTGGTGAGTCTCGGGGGTGCCCGGAACGTGAAGACTGATGACATCGCTTCTGCTGAGGAGGTCGTCGAGTTCAGCCCACTCAATACCAATATACGATTCTAGTTCCCTGCGCCTAGTCCTCGAATAGTATAGGAGGTCTACGTCGAAGACCTTCAACCGCCGGGCGACTGCGGCGCCAATCCTTCCGAGGCCTATTAAGCCGACGGTCCTACCCGCGAGCTCGGCGCCGACTAAGTCACTGTACTTCCGGTTCCAATCGCCGGCGCGTACCGCCTTGTCGGCGGCGACGACCCTCCTAGTCAGGGCAAGCATCATCGCCAAGGTCATTTCCGCGACGGAGACGGTGAGGGCGTCGGGCGTATTGAAGACCACTTTCCTGAGCTCCCCCGCAGCGACTAGGTCGACATGGTCGCAACCCATACCGTGGACGCCTATCGCCTTCAGCTGGGGACTTGCAGCCATCATCTCCCTCGTCACCTTAATGCTCCCGCGGGTGATGAGGCCATCTGCCTTGGAGACAATCTTCAGAAGGTCGCCCTCCTTCGATCCGGGCGGCATCTGGATGACATTGACATTCCGCTCGCCGAGGAGCCTAACACCGACCTCGTTTATAGGCTCGGTTACGATGACCGTGAACTTAGCCACGCCGTTCACCGAAGAAAATCAGGATGCTGGACGGATAAGGTATCCGGGATTATTTCCGGCCGCGCCCACGCCTCGCCGTCTTCGGCTGCTCCCTCTTAGCGCGCTTCAGGGTGGCGTCCAGCGCCTCGAGGAGGTCGTCGAAGGAGGCAAGGAGGTCCCAACCCTCGGTCGAGGCGTTGAACTGCTCCGTCGGGCTGAGTACCCTCGCCGCTATCTGGTACCTGGCGCGCTCCCCACTGTTCTGCTGCCTCCTGATCCTTATGGAGACCTGGTTGATATCAGGGTGGATCCTCATGTTCCTGGCCACGACCCTCCTCACCTTTTCCTCGGCGACCCCCTTCTCGAAGAAGCCCTCTCCCTCGAGGCCGAGGATGGAGACCGGGAGCTCCTCCGGTTCAGCCCCCTTGAGGATGACCAGAACCTCCCTGGGAGTTAGGATGCCGAGCACCGTGCCGTTCTCGTCCACCATGACGCAGGCGCTCTTCCCCCTGTCGTGCATACCTTTGACGGCTTCGTGGATCGACGCATTCAGGCCGATTGCTAGGGGCTGGTCGTCCATGACCCCGTTCACCTGCCCCGGGAAACGTGTCAACTTTTCCCCAGTCTTGTCGCCTATCGCCATCCTTGAGCCGGGGGTGATGAAAGTGTGGACTATGTCCATGGCCGTGACGACGCCTATGAGCCTCCCGGAGTCGACCACAGGCACGTGGCTTATCCCCCTCTCGAGCATCATGCGTCTCGCATGCGCCACCTTCTCGCCAGAATCGAGGGTCGCTACTGGTCTCTTCACGTAGTCCTTCGCCGGATACGCCTTGAGCTCGGGAACGTCGACCATGGCGGCAACGATTTCGACCTGGGAGATGATGCCTACCAGCTTCCTGTGCTCAACGACCGGGAAAGCCCTCATGTTGCCACTTATTAGCGCCTCTGCGACACCCCTGAAGGTGCTCTCAGACTCTATGGGCGTCAGGGGCCTCCAGAGCCCCTCGATCTTCGTCTGCGTCGACTGATCCACGTCAAGGAGGTCCCTGACTGTCACGAGGCCCACCTTCGCCCCGGATGATACGAGGGCCTCGTAGCGACCAGTCTCCTTCAATTCGCCGAGGACACGTGAGGCGGTGTCGCCGGGATCGAAGACGCTCATACGCCTCATCACGTAGTCGGATATCACGGTGGATGCGAGTTCCTCAAGAGTTTTCGCCATGATCAGAAACCTGGCTCATTATTCTGCGGCCGAGGTTAAATAGGTTGAGACCCGCGCAAACCCTTTATCCTCAACCCTGGTCAACCTGAAGGGATCGAGGGAGCTGCCTGTATGTGTACCCTGATCGTGCTGTACGGCCTCGTGTATGATTATCCCATTTTGGTGCTCCACAACAGATATCTGGGTAGAGGTGCTGTCGAACGTCCTCCTTGCAGGCTGCCGGAGAGGATGGATGTGTTCTGCCCAGTTGACGTCGTCTCTGGTGGAACATGGGTCGGTTTCAACGAGTCCGGCCTCCTCGTGGCCGTCACGAACCAAGAGACGGAGTGTGATGAGGCACCGGCTAGGAGCAGGGGGCTTTTCGCCCTCGACCTCCTTGAGGGCTGCGGCTCCGCGGAAGAGGCTATGGGCTTCCTCCTCGATCCCAACGCTAAATTGGACTACAGGAGGGGGAACTTCGTCGTCTTGGACGCCTCGGCTGGCTGGCACGTCGTCTGGGACAGGGAGACCTACTCTGAGCGGCTCGATCCAGGCAAGTACGTGGTCACAACGTTGACGATTGTACCCGGTATCGAGTGGACCGATAGGGCGGAGAGGGTGTGGGTCAACGCGGAGAAGCGTAGGATACGTGCTTTGCAGCTCCTGAATGGCTTGCAGCCTAATGACGTGGACTCCGCCATCGACGAGCTCAAGGCGATCGCCTCAGACCACGGGTCGGAGAAGGGCCCCGGCTCCATCTGCTACCATTACCCCGCTGGGGAGTACGTCCAGACCTCTTCGACTATCATGGCGGTAGCCAGGAACATCGGGGATTCTAGGATACTCTACTGCCCAGGGAACGCCTGCGAGAACAAGTATGTCGATTATTCTGGCGTCCTAAAAAATTAGGAGGGTAGGTCCCTGCCTATCCCCTTCTTCTTCGCCAGCTCGTAGACCTTCGTAGCGGTGCCAACGTCCTGTATGGCTAAGCCGGTCGCCTTGAATAGGGTTATCTCGTCCGGGCTCGTCCTGCCCTTCTTGGCTCTGCAGACGATCTCGCCCATCTCGGCGTAGATATCCTTCTCGGAGATTGCTCCCTCCTCCTTCGGCTTGGCGAAGTCCCCGACGACGAAGGCCTGCGGCATGTAGTCGACGACGAGCTTGTCCGCCTTCTTTAATACGCTGGTTTCAAGCTCACGCTTGGCGGCTGTGTCTGCCCCTATAGCGGAGACGTGGGCTCCCTTCTTTAGCCACTCGCCCTTCATGAAGGGCGTAGGGCTCGGGGTGCATGTGATGACGATGTCGCTGCCCCTGGCAGCCTCCTCGGCCGAGTTGACGGCGACGAACTCGACCTTCGGGTAGAGAGCCTTCATCTCCTTGACGAAGGCGGCCTTCGCTTCAGTGACGACGTCGTAGACCTTCACCTTCTTGACCTTGGGGCGGACCTCCATGAGGCCCATGACCTGGCTCCTGCCCTGGACGCCGAGGCCGCATAACCCGACCTCCTTGGCGTCCTCGCGGCTCAGGTACTTGATGCCCACTGCCCCGGCCGCGCCGGTGCGGAGCGCGGTGATGTATGTTCCGTCCATGATGGCGAGGGGTGTTCCGTTCTCGATGCTGTTGATAACTATCTTCGCCTGCACGGCGGGGAGGTTGTACTCCTTCCTGTTGTTCGGGTGGACGGTGACGAGCTTTGTGCCTGCGGCGTTCAGGTTCGGCATGTAGGCGGGCATGGCGATGAGGACGCCCTTAGGGAAGTGGAGGTAGACCCTCGGCGGCATCTCTATCGCCTTGTTCCCCATCTCCCTGAAGGCGTTCTCCACGGCTGTGAAAGCGCTCTTCATGTCCAGGACCTGCTTCACCTCATCCTGAGTGAGATACAGAGTCATTACAATCCCTGAAATGAAAGGGAGACCTCTGAGGTATTAATAATTTTGAGAAATCGTTTCAGGCGGGATTCACGGCGTATACTTCTCGCCGCCAGTAAAGACCCTCTGGAGTTCACCGTAGAGGGCGTTAAAGCCGTCGTGGGTCTTCGCCGACGTCGGGATCGGGTTGAACTCGATCCCTATGCGCTCTATGACCTCCATCATGTCCTGGCTCAGCGTCCTGTTCATCCCTGAGAGCTTGACGTCCATCGCCTCCTCGAGCGTGTACTGGTCCTCGCCCCAGCCGACGATCTCGTCGAACTCCGCCTCCTTCAGGAGGTCGACCTTCGACAGGACCTGGAACTGGGGGAGCTGGAACCGCGTGTTTATGGCGCTCGCCAGGAACATGTTCATCACGTAGTTGAGGGGGTCCCTGCAGAAGGCTGCGTCGAAGAGGTAGCAGACCCCCTTCTCTGCGTCTGTGAGCCGCTCCGCTATCTCGGCGCCTGTGTTGCGGAAGGCGAACAACTCCATCTGACCCGGCGTGTCGACGAGGCAGATGTCAGGGGTGAAGTCCTCGATGTCCTGGGTGAGTTCCTCGACCCTCCCCAGGATCATGTCGCAGGCGAGCATCAGCCCACCGTTCGGGCCGAGGCTGTACTCCTCCATCAGCTCCTCGACCTTGATGTACTCCCTGACGTCAACGTTCGCCGAGTAGGGGAGGGAGGTCGCGCCAGGGTCGAGGTTCACGACCATCACGTCCTCCCTCTGCATCTCGAGCCACCGTGAGAAGCCGCCTGTGAGACTCGTCTTGCCCGAGCCCGCCGTGCCGACCAAGAAGATGAGGTTCATCCCGACCCTCTAGGCGGTGAACTCCCTGAAGACCCGGTAAGCCTCCGCGAGGCTCGTCCTCTTCGCCGATCTCTTGAAGGCGTAGTCGCATATGGCGGGCACCGCGCCACTCACCTTCCTGTCCTTGGCGATCTTCAGAGCCCTTATCGCGTCGATGAGGACAGAGCCGCCGTTGTGGGCGTCAAGTGTGCTCAGCTTGACATCCATGGTGAACGGGGCGCCGCCGAAGTAGCGACCCTTGAGCCAGAAGAAGCTATCCCTGCCGTTGCCCAGGAAGTCGACAAAGTCGGTGGAGCCCGAGACGAGGGAAAACTCGTATGGGATCGAGCCCATGACCGCCGAGGTCTTGATGCTCCTTTTCGTCTCCCTCGTCTTCTCAAGGGTGTCAACGGACTCAGTGCCACCGCCGACGTCGAGCTGGTAGCTCTCGTCGATCCTGACGCCACGGCTGTTCAGGAACTCCAGAAGCCCCATGTGGACGACCGTGGCGCCGACCTGGTCAAGAAGGTCGTCCCCGGCGAGGGGCAGCCCAGCGTCCCTGAACCTCGAGTCCCATGAGGCGTCACTCGCCACGCCAGCCGGCGTCGCGTTGAGGAAGACACAGCCCGCCTCGACGCAGGCGTCAGCGTAGAGCCTCGACGCCTTATCCGAGCCGCCCGAGACGAGGTTGACGAAGATGTCCACCTTCCCCCGCCTCAGCGCCCCGACTACGTCAGCGGGCTCCTCCTCAGCCCTGACTATATGGGTCAGCGCGTTCCCCTCGACGTGGTCGGGCGCCGGCCCCATCCTGACCTCGACACCGAGCCTTTTAACGTCGGAGAGCCTCGGCGCCTGGTTAGGCGGGGAGAAGATGGCCTCAGAGAGGTCCTTCCCGACCTTCGAGGCGGCTATGTCGAACGCCACGACGAACCTTATGTCAGAGGCCCCATAGCCTCCGAGCTCCGGGTGAGGGAGGCCGAGGCCCCCCTTCTCGTGGGAGTAGTAGCTGACCCCCTGGACGAGGGAGGAGCAGCAGTTACCGACGCCCGCGACGGCGACCCTGATCTCACCCATTAACCTTCACCCGAGGTAATCAAACGATAATCCTTGGTCCGGATATAGAAGGCTACCGGATTCGGTCTAATCTCTTCTCCATCACGAGGCCGTCCTCGTCCCTGTAGTACCCGGGCAGCCTGCCAACGACCGTGTAGCTGTTCTTCGTGTAGAGGGACTGCGCTGGGAGGTTCGACTCCCTTACCTCGAGGAAGAAGAGGGCAATACCCCTCTCCTTGAGCCGTGCCTCGAGCTCCTCGAGCAGGGTTTGCCCTACCCCTTTCCTCCGCCACGGGTGGTCAACCGCGAGATTCATCACATGACCGGCCAACGAGTCGCCGCGCATCTCGACCTCCCCCACGGCGTAGCCCACGACCTTCTCATCAGAGATCGCTACGAGGAAGAGCCCTGGAGCCCTCCCCAGCATCAGGTGGAATAATGCGCGCGGCCAGGGGTCAGGGTAGATGCTTGCCTCAATGTGCTGGACCCGCCCAACGTCCCCGGACTTAGCCGGCCTGATGACTACCTCCAAGGCTCACCCAAGACGATCCACCCATCCGGGGCTATAACACTGTACCCCCGTGCCCATCGTGGCTCAGCTGCAACGTCAACTATTTATTGAAAACAGCCGATTAGTCGGGTAGGCTCCCGAGTTGATGGCGAATAGACGAGGCGTGCTGGTCACCATTCTAGGAGCCGCCATATTCGTCGTCTACCTCATCTACTCGAACCCCTTCACCGTCCTCTTCGAGGTCGGGCGCTTCAATGCCGTCGACTTCCTCCTCGCCGTCGCCGTAGATTATCTCGGTCTCTTCTTCTACGCCGCCTCTTGGTACGTGCTGCTCCGCGCCTTGGACGTGAAGATCAGTGTTTGGGAGGCGACTCAGGCGACGTTCGCCAGCCTCTTCTTCACATGGATGCTGCCTCTCCCCATGATCACGGAAGTGATTAAGGCTCAGCTCGTGAGGGACAAGGAGAACTCGAACATAGGGAAGGCGATCTCGAGCTCCTTCATCCACAAGGCCTACTACAACATCGCCTTCGGGATAGTCATCGGCCTCGCCGCCCTCATGCTGACGGTCTTCAGCGGGAGCAGCATACCCATCCAGCCGGGGCTGATATTGTTCGAGATAGCCTGGGCGGGCGCCTCGGGGGTCATCTTCGGCCTTACACTCAGCCCGAGGCTCCTCAGGAGGGTATACGGCCTGAGCCCGATCTGGGTGAGGAGAAACATCTTCGACAGGATGTACGGCTCTGGCTCAGCCGAGGGGAGCTTCAACAGGGTCGTCGACGACGTAGAGTCCTCGATCGGGAAACTTAGGACGAGGATGAGCTACAACCTCCTCTCATTCATCCTCGTCGCCTTTCACTGGAGCTCCGGCTCGGTAACCGCCTTCATCGTCGCCCGGAGCCTCGGCGTCCACGTCGACCTCTGGCTGATAGTCCTCGTCTACGCCGTCGTCGAGTTCATCCAGCAGCTCAACTTCGTCATACCGGGCGGCCTCGGCGTCGTGGACGCTGGGCTGACCTGGGGATTCGTCCTCATCGGCCTACCCCTGCCGGTCGCCTCCGCCATCTCCCTGCTGACTAGGCTCGCTACCTACTGGCTCGAGCTCCTACTGTGCGCGCCCATAACCATCCATTACGGCTACATGGAGTCGATGAGGCTCGCGCGGAAAGGGCGTGAGAACCTTCGAGCCTCCCCCTGGGCAGGATGAAAACTCTTAAACTGGTAGCCAATTAGGTGTGGGGAGAAATGCTTCGCCTGGGCATCATCGGCTGCGGCAGGGTCACGACCATGTTCCACCTCAGAGCCCTAGAGGGCATGGAAGAGGTGAGGCTGGTCGCAGTCGCCGACTCAAGCGAGAAGAGGATGACGGCGGTGAGGAGGGCTAGCGGAGCGGAGGTGGGCTGCCTGGACTACCACGACCTCCTTATGAGCCCGAACATCGACGCCGTCTCGGTCAATACGCCGCCAAGGCTCCACGAGCAGATGACCCTTGAAGCCCTCGAGGCGGGGAAGCACGTCCTCTGCGAGAAGCCCCTCGCCCAGACAGTCGAAGGCTGCCTCAGAGTAAAAGATCTGAAGGAGGCGAAGGGGCTCGTCGTGCTGCCTGGGCACAACTACGCCTACTCGCCGAGCCTGATCAAGATCGAGGAGGAGGTGCGGAGGGGCTCGATAGGCGACCTCGACAGGGCGGAGATCCACTTCGAGAACAACCTGAGGGGCTACGGGGCTCAGACAAGCTTCCGAACCGAGAACAACAGGGGCATCGTCGAGGACATAATGCCCCACATCCTCTCAGTCACGACGGAGGTCGCCGGCAGGGTGGCCGAAGTCGAGGAGGTCTCATGGTGGTGCAAGAGCTTCGACGTCTGCGACAACATGGAGGTTAGGCTCAGGACAGAGCATGGCGTCGGCCTCGACTGCTCCCTCAGCTGGACGCGCATGATACCCACGTTCAGGCTGGATCTCTACGGCAGTAAGGGAAGCCTCCACACTGACCTGGCAATAAACCCCTTCTCCTACACCCTCGAGACGGACGGAGCGAGGAGGAAGCATAAGACCAGGGGCCTCGACTGGTACCTCGACCTCGTCAGGTTCAAGCACCCCTCCTTCAGGGAGCAGTACAGGCACCTCGCCGGGCTCGTCGATGGAACCGAGACTCCGAGGATAACAATCGACGACGAGATAGCAATACTTGAGACCATGGAGCGCGTCTCGGCCCAGCTTCCCGAGATCGGCAAGAATCTAGGGAGGAAGGTCATGTGAACAGGGTCTCTCTCGTGCAGGCCGGCGGCGACATCGAGGCGGCGGTGAGGAGGGGGGTCGACCTCGTTGGCGGCCTGAACCTCGAAAGGGGAAGGAAGGTCGTCGTCAAGCCGAACATCTGCAACCCCAAGAACCCCCACGGCATGGTCATAACCGACTTCGGCGTCATTGAGGCCGTTATAAGGATGGCACGGGAGAAGGGGGGCAGCGTCACAGTGGTCGAGTCTGACAACATCGCCGGCCCCGCTGAGAGGAGGGTCACCGAGTCGGGGCTCATGGCGAGGCTCGACGGCCTCGGGGTGCCCTTCCTGAACCTGAGCGGGGACGAGTACGAGGCCCACAAAGTCGCTGGGGTCGATCTTGAGCTGCCGAGGACGGTGCTTGACGCCGACTACCTCATCAACCTCCCTAAGATAAAGACGTGCGCCCATACCCTCGTGACCCTGAGCATCAAGAACCTCTACGGCGTCCTCAGGGCGGCCAAGAAGAGCGTCCACCACAAGCATCTCAACGAGATACTACCCTACCTGGCGAAGATAGTCAGGAGCGACATGATAGTCGTCGACGGCCTCACCTGCATGGAGGGAAACGGCCCGACGGTGGGCAACCCGAGGAGGATGGGCGTGATAGTCGCGGGGACGAACACGGTCTCCGTCGACGCCTTCTGCTCCAGCCTCATGGGCTTCGACCCCGCCAAGATCGCGCACATCACGAACGCCTCAAGGGCGGGAGCGGGCGAGATGGACGCCGACAAGATTGAGGTAGTCGGCGACGATTGGAAGGGATTCAGGTGCAACTTCGAGAGGCCTTACTCATTAAGGGCGACACTGAAGTCTCTAAGCACCGTGAAGGATGTCTATCTCGGCGGCTCGCCTTAGCTATTCGTTTAATGTCGAAGCGTCTCTCGATCTCTGTCGAATCGCTTAAATATGGTGCGATTCACCTTCTCTCAGTCTCCATTTAGGGTC
>Ga0315291_10012832_pt1 | contig 10171 bp, 9 predicted proteins | sample YL17G12_20_MG_FD_203070 | JGI IMG/M metagenome (GOLD analysis project Ga0315291, IMG submission 203070) | Sediment microbial communities from Yellowstone Lake, YNP, Wyoming, USA - YL17G12_20 | ecosystem: Environmental > Aquatic > Freshwater > Lake > Sediment | place: USA: Wyoming | collected...
GACGTTCAGTGGCGGCGTGCCTGTCGATCCCGGCGGGGCCTGCTGCGGCGTGGCGGGACGGGGCGTCTCGGTTTTCCCGGCTACCGGGGTTTTGGCCGCGTCCGGCGAAGCGGGTTGCTCGGCCTTCTGACCGCCGCCAAGGTTTGCGAGAATGGGCAGGCCTAGTACGACCGCCACTATAACAATGATATGATTTTCGTCTTGGTTTCCATGTCTTTCTTGTTCAGTTGTTCGAAGCCCGGCGTCAAACATCAGCGGGGCATGGTTGGAATCTCGAAGTCAGATGCTTCGCACTCCTGCCGAAGTGAATGGAGCAGCAGTTTGTCCAGACCCTCTGAGCCGGAATGTAACACATACAGGCAAAGTTGTCCAAGCGAGATCGAAACGCAGCCTCGATTTCCACGTCTTGTCCCGACGTGAGGAGCAGGCGCGCAGGCAAGCAGACCGCTCTTGGGGAACACGCTTGACAGGGAACACGCTTGACAGGGTAGTTGACATTTTGACTGCACCGGGGCTAGGATAGGAGTTGCTTACCGTGGCAATTGCGGGTGCTTGTGCGGAGGAACAGTTCGAATACGGCAAACGGTCCGCACTGGAGCGGCCGCTGACCTACGTTTTTGGAAGGAGACGGGATGGTCCATATGTGCCGACGGTCCTCAGGCTTTACCCTTGTTGAGATCCTTGTATCCCTCGTTGTTGTCAGCATGGGTATCACCATTCTCGTCTCGCTCTTCTCGTCGAGCCTCGGGCTTTCGCAGTCAAGCCGGAATGAGTGTGTGGCCGCATCGCTGGCCGAAGAGGAAATGCGAGCTTTGCTGCAAGATCCTGGCGCCTATGAATGGGGCCTGGATAGCGCCGCGCCCGGCCAGTTCGCCAAGATAGAAGTGCGAGGAAAGCCGGCGGATAATTACCCGATTGACCCGCCCTCAGTCCTCCCGGCGGAACGCTCCGCCAATAATCGTGAAACGAACCTGTATGGCAAATTCTCGTGGAGGGCGTTCGCGAAGCTTCCGGCCGCCGCCGCGCCATATGTGGAAGTGACGGTAACGATTCAGTGGACGGAGTCGGGTCGTGATCGCCTATTCGCTTTGACCTCCGGCATTCCGTCGGCGTCGATCAAGGCAGCCGCAACGCCCGCTCGAGCGGAGGGATCGACATGAGACGAAACGGCCGTTCTTCGGGTTTCACACTCGTCGAGCTCATCGTGGTCCTTTCGATTATGGGCGTAGCCTCGACGCTGGGCATGGTGATGTTCTCCCGGATCTCGGATCTCTGGAAGCAGACAACGATTCGTACGGACCTCAGCATGACAGCGAACGCGGTTTTCGATTCCATGCGCCAGGATTTCAGCCAAGTTGTTTCGCCGAAGCTCGCGGGCACGACAGTCAAGGGGACAACCCAGGACACAACCGACACCCGGCTCTTTAAGGTGAGGGTTTCTCTCCAGAACGATCAAGTTGTGATTCCGGTCGAGACCGTTGCGGGTCCAGATGGGCGTCTTCAACGCCTGGATGTGAGGTACTACATTGATCGTGAAGGTGGCGCCGCCACGCTGATGAGGGTCATGAGCGCTCCGGGTGGCGTCGAAACTGCGAGTCTGAAAGTGGCGGATGGTGTGGTGGCGATGGCCGTCGAATATACCGGGAAAGGGACGGCGGCGTGGAAACGGGAATGGACAGAAGCCAGCCCGCCTTCGGCGGTGCGTGTCAGCGTGACGTTGATGGATCCAGACCGGCCTTATGAGCAGATCTCGAGCAAGGCCGTATTTCCAATTGAGGTGAACTGACGAATGGACCCTTCTGCGCGGAGAAGATGCGGAAACAGCGGCGTCGCGCTCCTGACGGCGCTCGGACTAATGTTCATTTTCTCGATGATGGGCGTGGCCTACATTGCCTACATGACGAACGCCTACGAGCGCACGCGGTTTGAAACGCGAGCCGTTCACGCGCGCCACGCGGCCCGCGGCGGCATCGAGGTCGCCATCGGCCGCCTTCAAACGGCGCTGGCTTCGGGGATGGTCGCGGACGTGCTGAGCGCGCCTGGCGAGTGCGAGTTTCCGTTGTATCAGCTTGACAAGGCGGCCCCGGAGAAGTTCTCGCCCGCCATAGATCGCCATTGCGTTGCAAGGCTCACGATTTCGGACGAGAGCGGGAAGGTGAATCTGAATTGCGCGCCGACCCGTGTGCTTCAGGCGCTCCTTCATGTGGACGGCGATACGGCGCGCAAGATCCGGAGTGCGCTGCCGCAGCAGCAGGATGTCGCGGGCGCGCCCGCGGCGCCCACGCCCAACCAGCGGTGGCTTACAAGCCTTGATGATCTTGTTACGCGCGGGCTGATGTCGGTGACAGCCTACAACACGGTTTCGAAGCAGCTTGTCACAGTGTATACGGTGGGCGATCCCGCCCGCCCGGCTGCATTCCTGAATGTGAACGCGGCGGCGCCCGAGGTGCTCGCGGCGATTCTCGATCTTCCGCTCGACGCCGCAAAGCAAGTGGCGGAGAAGCGGCCTTTCAATAGTCTCCAGGATCTGTCCGCCGCCGCGGGCAAGGAGCCCTCGGCGTTCAATATGAAGCCATCGGCGGAAGCGCCGGGAGCGCTGCCCAGCGAGTTTACGCTCCAGTCGCGCTGTTTCCGAATCGAGAGTGCGGCGGACTTGATGGCCCGGAAGGCGGACGGAAGTGAATACAGCATCGCCCATAGGCGGGTGGAGGCCGTGGTGGTCTTTGACGAAGCCGGCATGCCTCAGATTACGTTCTGGAGCGAAACGGCTGAGCGCGCCGAGGGCGGTAAGGCGTAAACGCGTGATACGACGGCAAAGAACGGGGTGCCCCCCTGTTGCTAGAATGGAGGAATCGATAACATGCCCACGAACGCTGAGAAGTCCGGATCAGGGGTGAGACGCGTACGTCGTTCGGCGCGAAGTGGCCTCGCAGAGGCCAAGTTCGAGCCGGCCCAGGCCGCGCCCGTGCAAGTACAGGTTCCCTCGGCTTATATCGCGCCGGTCTCGCAACGGGCGCGCCTCTCGACGCTAGGCGGGATCCGGAGCGCGGACGTCACGGTCTTCCTGCGCCAGCTTATCATGTTGCTTGACGCGGGAACGCCCATTCTGAAATCCCTGAAAAGCCTGTCGGAACGCGGCGAGAAGATGGCCGTTCGGGCGCTCATTTCAGACATTGCGCAGTTCGTCGAGATGGGCAACCCGCTGTGGCAGGCATTCGAGCGGCATCCGCGGTACTTCGACACCGTTTTTGTGAGCCTCATCAAGGCAAGCGAGGCCAGCGGTACGCTCACGACCGTGCTTCAGCGTACGGTGAAATACCGCGAGCGGCGCGAGATCCTTCGGAAGCGCGTGCTGGGCGCCATGTTCTACCCGGTGGTCCTGTTGTGCGCGTGCTGCGCTGCCGTGCTGTTCATCTGCTGGGTCGTCCTGCCCGAGTTTGAAGCGATGTTCTCGAAGTTCAACGTCCCGCTTCCGACACTGACCGTTTACTTCATGGGAGCGGCGCACATTATCGGCACGTATTGGTGGATTGGCGTCCTTGTGGTAGTTGGGCTTGTTGCGCTGTACAAGCTCTGGTATGTACAAAACCCCGTGCGGCGTCTCGCCGCGGATCGTATGAAGCTCAGAATGCCCATTCTGGGTCCCATCCTGCGCAAGAATGCCATCGTCGAGATGACGCGGACCCTCGCGCTGCTGCTGAAGAGCGGCCTCTCGATGATGTCCACGCTGGACCTGGTGCGCAATGCCATTCACAATCGCGCCGTGGCGCAGTCGCTTCAGTACATGCGCGACTCCGTTGAACGCGGCGGCGGCCTCGAACAGCCGTTGCGGCAGTCTTCCGACGTAATCCCGCCCGTGGTGGCGGACATGTTGGTAACCGGGGAGGAATCCGGGCGGCTCGACAGCATCGCCGAGCAGATCGCCGATACGTACGAGGAAGAAGTGAACATCTCCCTCTCGACCTTGGGCGAAGCCCTTCAGCCGATCCTGACGGTGTTTCTCGGGGCGGTGGTCGTCCTGGTGATGCTTGCAGTGTTCATACCTCTGGTGAATATGATTAACTCACTCGGCGCCGGTGCAGGCGCTTAGCGTATATTTGTTTCTCCTGGCGGCGCCCATCGATGGGTGGCTGTCCCGCCTCATGCGGTTGGTTCAACCGCGTTTGCCAGCAACCCGATGAGCCGTGCGTTGGGGTTGCCGGGGTCTTGAGGCATGGTGATTGCCTCTTGTACTCCGCCTCGGCGCACACAACACAGGAGAGTTTCTTATCATGACGATCCCCGAACTGCTTCAAACCCGCGCTGAAGAACTTGGCCAACAGACCTTCATTATCTTCGAGGACCACGAATTCGGCTACCAGGATGTTCATGAGAAGGCGTGCCTCGCGGCGGCGAACCTCGCGAAACGAGGTGTAGGCAAGGGCGATAAGATCGTTCTTCTCATGGGCAATTGCATGGAGTTCGTTTATCTGTTCCTGGGGGCCGGGCGAATCGGCGCGGTAATTGTTCCCGTAAACCCGCTGTTGAAGCCGGACGAGATTGCATACATCACCACCAATGCCGACGCCACTATCATCGTCACCATCCCGGAATTCGCGCCGCTGGTTCCGCTGGTCCGGAAGATGCTGCCGCAGATCGAGCGGATCTTCGTCCTCGGGAGCGGCGCCGTGGAAGGCGCGGAACCGTTCTCCGTTTTGCTCGAGCCCGTGGACGCAATTCCCGAGATAGCAGTAAACGAGCACGATGACGCGGCCCTGATCTACACGTCCGGGACAACCGGATTGCCGAAGGGGGTCATTCTCACCCACCGGAACTACATCTGGAACGCGCGCGCGATGCAGAGATCGAACACCATCGACATGCACGATCGGCTCTACTGCATCCTGCCCCTGTTTCACGTAAACGCCCAGGTGGTCAGTGTCCTCACACCGATGATGTCCAAGTCCAGCCTTGTGTTGATGGGAAAGTTCAACGCGCTCGGCATCTTGCCCGCCATCGAGAAATACAAGATCACGATCATGAGCGGCGTGCCCACGATATACACCGTTATCTGCTCGAACCCGAAGGTGGCGGAGTACGATATCAGCTCGATCCGTTTCTTCGTATCCGGCGCGGCCCCGCTGCCTGAGGAGACGTACAATCTGATCCAGCGGGTGCTGAAGAAACCGGTTATTCAGGGATATGGTCTGAGCGAGGCCACGTGCGCGAGTACGGCGGCCGACGGGTATGACCCGATTCGCTGGAATTCGTGCGGGCCGGCGTTGCGCTACAGCGGCCTCCGCATTGTGGACTCGAGCGGAACCGACCTGCCCGCGGGCGAGATCGGCGAGATCCTTGTCTCAGGTCCGACGGTAATGAAAGGGTACTACAAAAACCCGGAAGCCACGGCCGAGGTGCTGAAGAACGGTTGGCTGCGCACGGGCGACCTGGGACGCCTCGATGAAGAGGGATATCTTTACATCGTCGGGCGGCTCAAGGATATGATCATCCGGGGCGGCCAGAACGTCTACCCGGCGCAAGTCGAGAGCGTCCTGCTGAAACTGCAAGGAGTCGCGGAAGCAGCCGTGATCGGCGTGGACGACCATCGGTGGGGCCAGGAGGTAATGGCCGTGATCAAACGGGCCGAGGGATCCACGATCACCGAAAAGGACGTGATCAATTTCGCGCGCGAGCATCTCGCCCAATACAAGTGCCCGAGATACGTCCGCTTCGTGGATGAACTGCCCAAGACGGCCACGGGCAAAGTTCGCAAGAACGTTCTCGCGGAGCAGATCGGCCCCGTTGGGAAGAGATGATCCTGTATGTTTGCGTGGCCTTGACGCTGGCGCTGGGCGCGTTAGTGCAGACCGTGGCCGGGTTCGGTTCGGCCCTCGTGGCCATGCCCGTCCTGACACAGATACTTGGCGTGCAAGTGGCAGCGCCCGTGCAAGCCTTGCTCGGGCTGTTGACGACCGTCACGGTTCTGTATCGGAACTGGGGCGGGCTGCGCTGGCGCGAAGCCTCTCTATTGATGGCCGGCGGCGTTCTTGGCATTCCGCTGGGCACATTGGCGCTGAAGTCTCTTCCAAGCGAACCCGTCGTGGGTTGCCTGGGTATGATGCTGCTGGCATATGCGGCATTCGCCCTTTGGATCCAGCCACGGCTCCAGATGCGTTCGCCGTTTGATGAGGAGAAAAGCATCAACGCGAAGTTGATCTCCTGGATCGTGGGCTTCACATCCGGGGTGCTCGGCGGGGCCTATGCGACGGATGGGCCGCCGCTGATCGTGTTCGGCTCAATCAAACGTTGGCCGAAAGAGACGTTCAGATCGATTCTCCAGGCGTGCTTTCTCGTCAATGGGATTGTCGTTGTGACGTGTCACGCGATGGGAGGTCTGATCACACACGAGGTCCTCACCTATTGTTGTTTCGGCTTTCCAGGCCTACTGGGCGGTATGCTGCTTGGCATCTACCTCGATCGCCGCGTCGATCATGACCGATTTCGAGGTTTGCTTCTGATATTGATCATCGTCCTCGGCGCGGCGCTGCTCGGGCGCGCAGTATTCGGCGGATGATCCTGTGGCTGGCATCGGCGAGCGTGTCGGCGGTCACGTCGCTACGTCCATGGGCTGAGGATGATTAGCGTGGTGGCTTCGTAGAGTGCGGCTATTGCGAGTATTATGCCGGCGAGGAGCGCGCCGCTCAGGACGATGCGCAGTGCATGGACAAGCTGATCGAGGAGCGCACCGTCCGCGAGCCCTTTGAAGATGCGCAATGGCCATACGATCACGACGAAGGTCGCCACGATGTATCCTTCCATTTCGAGCGCCATCGTAATGCAATGATACACAAGCTTCGGCGCCGATCCGGTCCATAGGGGCGCCATAACGAATCCCATGGTGGCGAATGACGCGAGGTTCTTGAACAGTCCCGCGAAAGGCACAACAAGAGAAGGCAATATGGTGAAGAGGATTGTCGCGACAAGGTAATTTTGAACGAACGTCGCGCCCGAGGCGCGAAGGATGTCGCCGCTGGCATAGGCCTTGCCGATGTAGCTTAGATCTCCTTTGGCGAATGCGTCGCGCACCAGAGACGTGGCCCGGATGTTTGCCACGGGATAGCGGAAGGCCAAGAGCATCATCAGGAAGAACGCGCCGTATAGGACCACATGCACAAGAACGATCAGCCTGGGCCGCGCGACGATCTCGCGCAGGACCGTCCTCATGGAGCGGGCCGCGTTATCAGCAAGAGAGCGCAGGAAACGCACCTGCAGTACAGACCCGCCGCAGGCCACGAGCAACAAACCTGCAAAGGTCAGTCCAACGATCCACCACGTGCTGCGCGTTGCCCCGCCCACTGCCTCTGGTGCACTCTCGCCTGCGAGGTACGTTTCGTCTTCTTGGAGGTGTCTGAATCCCTGCGGATCGATCCATCCCTTTGTGGCGCCGGACTCCATCGTGAAATAACGTTGCAAGGCCGGGTCTTCCAAGACGACGAAGGCGTATCCAAGACTGTTTACGCCGCGTTGGAGTCGCCCCACGACGGAGAAGGTCGTGCCGTCCAATTCGAACGCGGAGCCCGATGCGAGGTCGCCTGCAATCGCTTCCGGCTTGCCGGGGGCAGGGAGCCGGCCCGAGGCCAACAGCGGCGTCAGCGTGTCAGTGGGCAATGACAAATAAACGGTTCGCTCCCCCTTGTCGAGATGCAGCAGATCGATCTCTTCCTTGGCATCGGGCAGGGCGCGCACTCGATCAATGAAGAGACGGATGGCGGGAGGAAGCTCAAGAGGAAGCCGCCTCACGCTGACAGGAACAAGCCCTTCTGACTGTTCCGGCAAAGGGGCATCCGGAACCAGGAGGGCGTTTTCCCATGGTTGGTTCCTGAGAAGAATCGCCTCGGCCAATGCCGCAGCACCAATCAATGCTACGCCGGCAACGAGCACTGCGATAGGCCACGAGAGCCGCTTCACACGCGCTTCCGTGGGAGCGGGCTGAGCGGCGTTGGCGGCGGTTTCCTCTGTTTCAGGAGACAGGGGCTGCATTCATGGCCGAGCCTTGCGGGACGTGTTGTGCACCGGGAGGCGCACCCATCGATTCCACCATGTGTTTCATCAGCGACGTGAAGAAGGCTTCCTGGTGGGGGCCGGTCCAGGACATGAGGCCCGTCTCGTAAGCCAGTCTCCCCTTCTCGTCGCGGACCTCCTGATAGTACTTGTCCGGCGAGATGTAGCCTGCGTAGTCTCCTGAGAAGCCCGATACCCACAGGTCGTACCCTTTGGCGGCAGCCCATTGTTTCCAGGTCAAGCTTATCTCACCGCTAAAATCGCCGGGGCTGTTGATGAATACGACATCGCCCACGCGCACAGCCGTCATCCATCCCTTACCGCTCATTCCCAGGAACTTACCCACAAAGGGGGAAAGCCGCCAATTGGGACTGCTAGGCCGGAATTGTAGGGGCGGCAGGTCAAATCCGATTCCCACCGACACAACATCGATATTCGAAACAAAGTTGAGGTTCTTGAGGTCTCCTAGGATAAGATTGGCCAATCCCTCTCCCATGGCCTGGCACCTCGAGAACGGATCGGGCGCGTCGGGGGGGCGCGGTCCCATGCTGCCGACGGCCCCTCCTAGATATACGGCCGTGCCGCCTGTGGCCTTCTCGATGGCACGCTGAAGATATCCGGGATACTCAGCGGTAAACTGCATATTATCGTCGCTGAGAATTGTTGGGTGCGCCGAGAAGCGCATAACATAGCAGCGCTTTCCATCTTCTTTCTGGATAACGATGTAGTTCAGGTCCGGGTCGACGGCCGCCTGGCGCGCGCGGTTTCGGATGTACTGCTCGGCGTTGACTTTCCCGTGGGAGATCTTCGCGGGACCAAGCGAATTTAGTGCGTCGACAATGGCTTTTGTGAACGCCTGAGTCAGGAGTTCCGGAATCTTTGGATCATACTTGCCGAATGTGGAGGCCGCCGCGAGGCCGGGAGCGAGACCGCCGGGCCCGTCGTGCGTGTGGCTGGCGGTAAAGAACAGATCATTCGCCGTCAGGGGCGTCTGCCTTGCGACCTCCGTTCGGACCGCATCCGCAACACTGGGCGGCACGAGCAACATGTCGGCGCCGGTGACCACGGCGGTATCCTTGCCGTCGCTGAACGCCACCGCCTTCACGTACAGTTCGTCGTGCACGCCCGTGGAAGGCTTGCCGCGGCGCGCGCCGTATCCGGCCAGGGGCGTGCCGATGGGCGGCACGATGTCTGCCACGCCCCATCCGGCTTGCAGCCGCCCCGGATCGTTCGTGATCTCGCACTGCTTGACGTTCTTGTCAATCGCCGCCAGGGCGCTGTTGTAGTACCGCGTGCCCTCAAAGCCGCTGGAGTACGTTGGCCATGGGCCGACGAACGTGACAAACAGGCCCGCCGCGACAAGGACGACAATCCCAATGCCCAGGAGGATCTTTTTCCACAAACGCATGGTGTTGCACTCCTTTCAAAGGTGTTCCGACGGATTGCCGCTTCCTTCGAAGGCCGTTTTCTCATCGGCCGATGGGCCCGTTCCGGAACGTAAGGATCGCTCGTTTTCAAATGCCCGGCGAACGCGCCGGAAGCGCGCCACCGCGACAACCACCAGCAGCACGGCCACAAACAAGCTTCCGCACTGATACCACCATACTGGCTGCGCCAGGATCCAAGGCCAGAATGACAACAGGCCCAGCACGATGACAAGACCCTCAAGGATGCCGCGGCGCCGGTCGCTCATAGATCGATGGAAACCTTCAGGACGTTATCCTCCGATGCGGCCACCAGCTCGAACGCCTCGCGGGTACGTTCGAGTGGAAACGAGTGCGTGATAAGGGACGCAACATCCACCTTGCCCGACGCGGCCAAGGCAATGGCTCGCGGGTAGTCATGGCGGAAGCGGCGGCACCAGCGGAGGGTCAGTTCCTTGCGCCGCGCGACGCCCACGGGAAACGGGTCGTAGTCCTTTCCGGAGATGCCCGTGAGAACGCACCGCCCCGCGGGCCGCACGACTTCGCAGGCCAGGGCCGGGGTCTCGGAGGAACGCGCGGTATCGAAGGCGACGTCCACGCCGCGCCCGCCGGTTTCGCGAAGGATCGTCTCGACCGTGCCAAGTTGCGAGGCATTGAACGCAATATCCACGCCATATTTCCTGCCTGCTTCGACACGATAGTCAAGC
>Ga0315291_10012833_pt1 | contig 10171 bp, 4 predicted proteins | sample YL17G12_20_MG_FD_203070 | JGI IMG/M metagenome (GOLD analysis project Ga0315291, IMG submission 203070) | Sediment microbial communities from Yellowstone Lake, YNP, Wyoming, USA - YL17G12_20 | ecosystem: Environmental > Aquatic > Freshwater > Lake > Sediment | place: USA: Wyoming | collected...
TGGCCCCGCGAATGGCACGATACCTTGACCGATCTTCGGCGCCGGGGGAGAGTGGGGGGCTAAGCCCGTCTTCTTCCGCGGCATATACTTCACATCCTCGATGCAGGAGGGCGCCGCGCTTGATGAAGATCTTGCCCAAGCTCTGGGCATATCGGTTGAGTCGCTGCCCGAAGGCCCGGCCTGGACGCGCGACCGCGCGTATTTTCTGCGGGACCTCTTTGTCAAGAAGGTGTTTCCCGAAAGCGGCCTGGTTACAACTGCTGTCAACGCGACCAAGGAGTACATCCGCAGAAGGATGGCCTTTTGGCTTTCTCTCACAGTCGCCGTCCTCTTCCTCTTGATATATACCATTTATGTCGAGTATAGGTTCAAGACCGATGTCGAGCCCGTGAAAAGCTACGTGAGTAAAGCCGCAGACGCCAAAACAGACCCTTCGTTGTTACGTGTTGTAAACGCGGAGAAGGAAGTGGCTGAAGTCCACTGGGATGAGATGGTTAAAGAACAGAAAGTGCAACGATACCGGTTCTGCAGCAGTTTCAACGTCGTGATCGATGAATATAAGGATCCGAATGAGAAAGGTGGAATCGGAAGATGGCTCTTGAGTCCTTTGACGTCTCTTTTCAACGTTGATGCCGCTGCAATGCGTGAGGCCCTCAAGAATGTCTTTGAAAGCAGTGTCCTGAGGCCTTTCTACGAGGAAACAAGCGAACTGATGCGGTTTCCGCCGTCGTCCGGTGAAGATTGGACGATCGGATCCAGTGAGCTGAACGTCTTGGCCCAGCTAATAAAGCTGCGGGAAGGCACGGCAACGCCCGCTTCATTTTTTAATCCTTTCTACAACTATTGGTGGTACGGTCGCCTAAAATACAAGACAAAGGAGGAAAGGAATCCTGATGTGCCGATAAAACTAAACGCTGTCCTCAACGACCTTTACGTGAGCGCCCCAAATAAGCCTGATAAAGTCATATATCCTTGGCCTCCTCAATTCCTGTCAGCCGACCCGAACCTCCCCCTCCAGGCAGAGAAGGGAATCGCCGCCGCCATCGACCGATTCGTTAAGGATTGGGACCCGAACAACCGCGGCAACGTCAAAGGCCTGAGTAACCTGTTCGATACCCTCCAAGCTTTCGACAAAGCTGAACAAGAACTCTGGGGACTGGACAAAAAACTTCCCAAAGACGTCAAGGAGGGCTGGCCGGCCCGCTTCACCGCCCTTGACAATGCAAAGAAAAGGATCGACGATCTCTTCAAGGGCGACCCTAACATTACCTCCCTCAAGAGCAAGTATGAATTGATCAAAGAAGAGCAAAGAAATGCGCTCGGAGCTTACGACGTTTTGTTCAAGGCCTTTGGATACGACCCTCAGAAGGGGTTGCCCAACCAGCAAACAAAAACATGGCCTTATGAGCCGGTCAGAACGCTGGTGGAAGGGGAGGAGAAGTGGAAAAAACTTGAAAAGGATGGTTCCCAGGGAAAGCTCGCCGCCGACCTTGACGAGAACTTCTGGCTCAAGGGTTTATACAAGCTCCGCTACCAAGATTATAACGATGTCAATCCCAAACTGGTTTATACCTACCCAAAAAAGGTTTCGGTCCATGGAGATCAGGGAGAAAAGGCCGCGGTCCTCATCAAAACAATCGGCGAAGATGTAAATAATATTATAACCAAGATCGTGGGGAGAAAACCCAGTTCACCTGCCTACGGTTTCGATAAAGCCGAGGCCTTGTGCGAGTATGCATTAAATCTGGCGAAAGAAGAACGCATCGACGATGTAGTGCAGAAGGCCTTGAAAACCGCGGCTTCGAACTCTGCCTGGCTGATCAGTGAGATCGCAGACAAAGTCACGAGGGCGAAAACCTATCTGGAAGATTGGGTGAAGTTTAGGGAACATGTGAAGGATAGCACAACCCGTCAGAAAACGAATAAAGTCTATGAGGACTATGTCCGCGATTATTGGCTGGGAGAATACTTGGAGAAGTGGATCGACGATAGTATTCCCAAGAAATCCAACTGGGCCGACCAATACAACGAACTCCGCAGGTCTGACGATTCGTCTCCAAACGTGCGCGATAAGCTCAAAATATTAGGAAGCGACGTTAGCAGTGTTGTTGAATTGATTTTCCCTAAGGGATCTCGAGATCCAAACGCCGTTCTCTTCTGGGATAACCTCGACATGTTGAGCAGACCCGTTCTTCAAAACCCCTACAGAAATGTCGCCTCAAAATGGACCGGCCTGACAAGCGATGCCTACGTCGCAAGGAATGATTTGCTCAATATGAAACCAGGGGATTTCCTCGACGCTTACTTTCCCGGCAGAGACCCCGCCGTTCCCGCTGCACGTTTTGTCGATTTATACTGGTGGAGATTCTCCCTGGAGACTCTAAGGGCCCTGTCCCAAACACCGCCCGGCCTACCACCCGAGGCTAACGATCTGGGAAGAAAGTATTGTCGGTATCCACTATTATGCAACGTCTCTGGTGCTGATCGCACCAGTGAGCTTTCCACCGAAGAGCTTGACTATGCGCTCAAACTGTGGTCTCAGGCTGCAAAGCCGTCGTATGGCGAAGGAACGATTGGAAGGGGAGCAAGAGTGGGGCTGACCGATGTAAATGATCTGCTCGGAAAGTTGCGTTCGACTCCTTCTTCATTTCCTCCATGGTTCATTGATTTTGGCAAGCGGCTGGTTCTTGTCTCGACAGTCCGGAATAATTACAGTCATGTCGAGTTCATCCTTTCTGAAGAAGGTAATGAGGATTTAATCCTGAAGCTTCACTACGTTGGGGTAAAGGAGGCAACACTGAACTCGGAGGATAAGCAGAGGACGAAATTAATCTCTGGGGGCGGCTCTCTTGGTACAATATCTTGGTCCAAGCCAGGCGTCACATTCTGCTTTTATACTGACTACCCCCAGCCAGACAGCAAGCCCAATCCCGAGGAGAGGCTGTTCGAGAAAAGTGATTGGATGCTCATGCGAATCTGGGACAAGGTAACTGGTCAGAAAAATGAGCTCATAATTCCTGTGACGAAATGGTCAGTCGACCTGCACCTCAAATTGGAGTGGTTGCCAAAGAACCCTAAGACTCCATGACACCGGAACCTTGATAACCGAGAGGTTAAGACTATTGAAAGAGAAGCCTGGGTTTACATCGCAAGTGCGTGAGTCGTTCAAGCGCATCTCGAACAAGGTTAGAGAAGGCCTGCACTTGAAGGGTCAAAGCAGCGACTATGCGTGGGGCGTCTCAGTGGCGGCCTTCGGAAAGCATCCCGGCTGGAACGACCACATGGAAGATATCGGCCTCGATACCGATGTTCTCGCCGAACTGAAGCGCGTCCTGTACTTTGAAGGGATCGGCCGAAATATAGACGAGGGAACCTGGGGTAAGGACAAAGACGAACCCGCGCCCAGGGACTATGGGCATGAGTTGCTCTGGGTCAGAGGCAATGACATTGTCGCCGGACGATTGTGGCCCTCTCGAGACGGCAAAGGCCGCTCCGAATACCCTATGATTCTCTGTGTTCATTATTCCGGCTTGCCGCTCAAGTTCGCCGTGAAGACAGTATTTCCGTTGCTGGAGAAGATTGAGCGTTTGTGTGTTGAGACTGATTCGGCCGACAAGGTCCGGCAGGCCGTTGAGACTGCTCGCACGAAGCTTTTGCAGTTTGTTGAATCGAATTTGTCGACAGCGGCACTTCACATTGATTATCACCGCGCCGTCGCCGAGCTTGCCGCCCAATTCGACGCCGGGCCCGGGCGTGAGGGCCTCGTTCGGATCCTTTACCAGATGGACCGCGAAGGCGTCGGGCTTTGTCAGGTCCCCGGCAGGACGGTCTTCGTGGAGCAGAGAACGCACGCCCGTGTGCCTGTCGGCGCCGGTTCGGGGCGCGAGACTGCCTTGTTATGGGTGAATTTCATACTTGGCAGATTGGGCAAAGGGACCGCTGTGCTTGTCCTAATGCCGGTAGGGGAATCCTGGATGGATATTGTCGTGGGCAAGCCTACGAGTGCGGAGTTGTACTGCACACGGGCCTCGCTGAAGGCAATCCCCCTTGCAAGCAGCGTCCCGTACAACATTGACCCCGGATTCAGCGAACGAATCAACTCCCTGCTCCGTGGGGCTTCGCAGGGCTGAGAGTCTGCGGAGCGAGGCCAAGTCCTGAGGCGGTTCCGAGCCTCCACAGCTTAAAACCGCTGCGGTGCAAAAAAATAGGGGGCAGTTGAAAAGAATCTCTGGACAATCGCGCATCTTTTTGGTAGAATTATAGGACTTAAAGAAGAACTGGTGAAATCTGCGGGAAATCGGCGTCTGTCGGCAGTATGCAAGAGAATCGAACGGGCACCGGCAGTCAGGACAACGCCGATTGAAGAACGCTATTCGCAAGATGCGTTTTGTGATCTTTTTAAGGATGAGGGCCAATGAATCGGGGAATCTGCCAAAAAGCGATTATGGGGGTAATCTGTGCGCTTATTTCTGCCACAGGTGCGAAGGGACAAGTCATTTATGTCGATGCTGATTCGCCTGGTCCCAATCTGGGTTCTTCCTGGAACAGGGCCTACAATTATCTGCAGGATGCGCTTGAAGATGCCGAGTCGCGTCTCAGGCCTGTGGAGATCCGGGTTGCATACGGTGTGTACACACCCGACAGCAACTTCGCCGACCCCAATGGAACCGGCAGGCGCAATGCGACCTTCCGGCTGATCAACGGCGTGACCCTCAAAGGGGGCTACGCGGGGTGGGGGATGCCCGACCCCAATGGACGATTTGTGGAGGTGTTCACAACCATCCTTGGCGGCGACCTTGCACGCAACGATGCTCCGGCTGTCGATCCATGCGAGCTGGACAATGATCCCACCCGAAATGACAATAGCTACCACGTTCTGTACGCCGGGGGTGTGGATGCCAGCGCCGTGCTCGATGGCTTTACAATAACCGGCGGCAATGCCAACGGCCCGTGGTCGGATAATCATAGCAAAGGCGCAGGATTGTACAACGGCATCGATGCCAGACCCACTCTCAGAGACTGTACCTTCTTTGACAATTGGGCGGTCGGCGCCATCGCCGAGGGCGCAGGTATGTATAATGACGTTAACAGCAGCCCGATGGTGAAGGGCTGCACGTTCACCGGCAACCGCGCCATAGGGGCTGTCGCAAGGGGCGGGGCGATTTGCAACGGCCCTGGCAGCAATCCGAAGATAGACAACTGTATATTCAGCAGAAACTCCGCAGAAGGAGCAACAACTATGGGGGCAGGCATCTACAATGACGCCCGCAGCGGGCCGAACCTGACTCATTGCACACTCAGCGGGAACACTGCAGGAGGAGCAACTGCCGAAGGAGCCGGGATGTACAATGACAGCAACAGCCATCCAACGGTGGGCAACTGCATTCTTTGGGGCGATATGCCGGACGAGGTATTCCCCAATGGTGAGCCCGCCGTGTTGAATTACTGCGATGTTAATGGCGGCTGGAAGGGAAATGGCGTGCACAATATGAATGTTGACCCGTGCTTTGCGGATCCGTGTGTGGGCGATTACCACCTGAAGTCGGCGCACGGCAGGTGGGATGCCGAGGCTTACCGGACATCGAGAAGATTTGACCTGGACAATGATGGGACTGTTGATTTGCGCGACTTCAGCGGCTTTGCCCGTTCCTGGAACCTTAAGCGCTACGGTCTGCCGGCAGACTCAGATACCGATAGAGACGTAGATGGTCATGATCTTAAGGCGTTTTGCACACGATTCTTGTCTGTTTATGAAGGCAAGGGTTTCTGGGTTTATGATGTCAACGATCCGGACGATTCGACTGAGAGTTTGACAAGCCCCTGCATTGATGGCGGCGATCCGAATTCTAAGGAGTGGAGGAAGGAGCTGTGGCCGCACGGCGAGCGAGTGAATGTCGGCGCTTACGGTGGGACAGGCGAAGCAAGCTTGTCAGCATCAGACTGTGGCAACAAAGCAGACCTCAGGGACCCCAACGACATCGACTTCGCAGATTTTGCGATACTCGCCGCGAACTGGCTCAGGAGGACAAGTCCGGTGCCGGGAGATTTCAACAGGGACGGCACTATTGATTTTAATGACTTAGCTGCCTTTGTCGAACGCTGGCCTAAGAAGCCATAGTGTCCCATGGAGTATCAATGGGGCATGCGGGGTTTTGCGGTAATTTGTGGTTGCGGCAGGCAGCGCGAATCGCGGATGCAAGGCCGGACTCATCAGGGCCAAAAGCGGATGCACCACTATCGTAGCGTGAGCTCTGAAAATCGTGCTGATGTGGATTAGCTCGCATTGAGATTAGCAATTCGGGACTCGGCTTTCTTCTTGTCGCACTGATTTAGCATTCTTATCAGATTGACCCGCCGGTATCCGGCAATTTCTTGTTTGTGCGCTTGCAGTCTGCTCTTTATGCTGCAATAATCCTTGTTGCCTTGCTCATTGCGCCTGCGGCATAGATAGACTATGAAGGTCAGGCGAAAGAGAAGGCGAAGGCAAACAACAACGGGAGTCAATGCAGATGGCCGAATGCTTATCCAGCCAAGTGATAAATGGTGGCCAAACAAGCACCAGCCAGAAACGCGAAGCCGTGTCGAGCGGCGTCAATCCAATATGTGGCATGCCGACCTTTAGCGGCACGAGCGTAGGTCAGGTGCTTGACCAACGATATATAATAACGAGCGAGGTCAGCTCCGACCAGACCGGCGTGGTATATCAGGCCGAAGACGCTGAACGCAATGTCCGTGTGCTGATTCGCGCGCTGCCGCAAATCCTGGATCGGGATGAACAGCAGCTCGACATCCTTTGCTGTCAAGCCGAGCAAGTAATCGGCCTGTCGCACCCCAACGTTGTCAGTATGCTCGGATTCCACTTTGACCGGAAGGTCAAGTACATGGTGACCGAGTACTGCGACGGCAGCACTTTACAGAAAAGGATGTCAACCGCCGGTCCGCTGACGGTTGGGCAGATGGTCAAGGTCTTCACGCCGCTCGCCGAAGCGCTGGACTATGCTCACAGCCGGAATGTCCTTCACCTCGATATCAATCCGGCGAATATCCTGCTTACCACCGACAGGAAAGCCAAGCTGGCCAACTTTGCAATAACCAGACAAACAAGAAATTCATTGGGTCAGATCACTTCCGAGCCTGCACAAGAGGCATCGCTCTATGCGGCACCAGAGCAATTCCGCGGAACCAAGCTGAGCTCCCGAAGCGACATATACTCGTTTGCGGCGACCATTTACAAGTCTCTCTGCCGTCCGCCACAGGTATGGCGGGGCTGGATGGAGTACGAGGTCCTCAAGGAAAAACCCGCTCCCATAGACAGCCTAAGTGAGAGTCAAAATGCGGCTTTACTAAAGGCGCTTAGCCGCGACCCCGCGAACAGATACCGCAGCGCCCTTGCGCTCCTGGCCGACCTTGATCCCGGTCGCCGGGCGATCTCTCCTTCAGCGACGCGGGCCGAAGAAAAGCTCGGGGCCGAGTTGGAAGCAAGACTCAAGGCGGAGGAAATGCTTCACGCCGAGGCGAAAGCCAGAGCCAAAGCCGAGCAAAGAGCCGAGGCCGAAGCTCAGGCAAGGTCCAAGGCCGAAAAGCAGTCGCAAACGAGCCTGCAGACACTGGCCCAAAAGGAAGAGCGTTTCAAATGTGAAATCCAGGCAAGAATTGACGCTGAGAAACGCCTTGAGACAGCAGAGCTTGCCCGGACCGAGGTTGAGAAAGAGCTGGAGCTTGAAGCCAAAGCAAGGTCAGAGGCCGAGGAGCAGGCCGGAGTCTATGCCGAGAGATTAGCCGAGGCCGAGGAAAGGCTCTCAACTGTACTGGCCGCGCAACCCGAGCCAGAGGAGCACACCGGGACGCTTCCTCCTGCTGCGCCTGCAGCCAGGCAGCAAGCCCTCAAATCCGCTCCCAAGGTCAAAGTCTTTGTCGTAATCTTAGCTGTCGCCGCGATAGTAGTTGTGGTGGCCCTTGTTGTCTTGCAATACTTGAAAGGATGGAGCGGTTCTGCGGAGGCATCGGACCTCTGGATACGTGCCCAACTATCCGCGGCGCAACAGGAATACGAAGAGGCAATCCGCGCAGCCGATGCCGTCATAACCGAGTTTCCGAGATATGCCAGCCGGCAGAAAATCCGAGAGATAAGCTCCACCTGGAAGAGAGCTTCTGCCGCGCGCGGCCTGTGGCTTGAAACCGAACGGCTTGTCGGCCAATCAAGATATGAGCAGGCGGTTGTCGGTGCGGGCAGGCTCCTCCAGGAATATCCCGAGACTCGCTACGCCGCGCAGGCTAAGGACAAATTGCCGCAATGGGAGAAGAGCGTCTCGGTACATAAGCAAATCACGGCGTTGTTGGCGGAGGCCAAGAAGGCAAAAGACGCGAACGATCTCGACAAAGCCCTTGCGGCCGTAACGTCGATCCTTGAACTGCATCCGGGCAGCGCCGAGGCCACAGCCTTCAAGGCGGAAATGGAGGCGACAAAACGGGCCGAACAGCAAATCCGGCAAATTACCGCCCAGAGGCAGCAGCAGTTCGAGGGGCTAAAGGCCGAGGCCCTCTCTTGTGAGAACAACGAGGACTGGGAGGCTGCCGTAACCTTCTACACCAAGGCCTCGGCTCTCATGCCTGATGACGCCCAGATAGTCAGCGGATTGGCTCTGTGCCAACACAAACTCTACCTGGGCGAAGCTCAAGCCGCTGAGTCTAAAGGTGATCTGGAAACCGCAGTAGAGGCATACAGTAAGGCTCTGTCGTTCAAGGCCGACTCATCAATTCAGGGTAAACTGGAGTCCCTGGAGGCCCGGCACAACGCTGAGCAAACGCACCGGCAGGTCCAGCAGTGGCTGCAATTGGCCTCCCAAGCCGAGTCCAAAGGGGACTTTGCCGCTGCCGTCAATTGGTACCGCAGGGCGGCGGAGACAGGCGATGGTACCGCCGCGTATAAGGTGGGGCTGGCGTACCTGAATGGAAACGGTGTGACGGCGGATCAGAAAGATGCTCTCGAGTGGATTCGTAGGGCTGCCGAGGCAGGCAACGATACCGCTATGTGCAGACTTGGAGCGATCTACTGGGTCGGTGGGGGCGTTGCGAGAGACAATTCCGCAGGCCTCCAATGGTACCACAAGGCCGCAGAAGCAGGGAACTCAGAGGCCATGTACGCCATTGCTCAGGCGTACTATGGCGGCGACGGTGTCCCCAGCGACCACATCAAGGCCTTCGAGTGGCTGGCAAGAGCTGCCCAAGGCGGCAACGTCCAGGCGATGTACAACCTCGCGGTGGCATACTACAATGGCGATGGAGTCGTGAGGGACTACACCCAGGCGGTTGAGTGGTTCCGAAGGGCTGCCACGCAAGACCATCCGGCCGCGGTGTACAACCTCGCGGTGGCGTACCTCGACATCTCCGATTACGTCAACGCCGAGAAGTGGTTCACCAAGGCCGCAGATGCCGGAAACGCCAAAGCAATGTACAACCTCGGAGTGATGTACGATAACGGCTACGGTATGGCGCAAGACTATGCCAAAGCTCTCGAGTGGTACAACAAAGCTGCCAAAGGTGGCGAAGTTGACGCAATGGTGAACCTTGGACTTATGCACCACGAGGGACTTGGCGTCGCCAAGGACTCCGCCAAAGCCGTCGAATGGTACAAACAAGCCGCGGAGGCAGGCAGCACCCGCGCGATGTCGAATCTGGCTATGGCCCATTACAACGGGGACGGCGTTACCCAGAACAAGCAGAAAGCCATCAAGTTGCTCCAAGATGCCGCAGAAAAGGGCGAGAGAATGGCCATGTTCAATCTCGGTTTGATGTACCAGAATGGCTGGTCCGTCACTAAAGACTGCGCAAAGGCTATCGAGTGGTACCAGAAAGCGGCTGAAACAGGGGATGCCCGCGCTATGTACAACCTCGCCGTTATGTACCACAAAGGCATTGACGTCACAAAGGACCTGGACAAGGCCGTTCACTGGTACCAGGAAGCGGCGAGACTCGGCCATCCCCAGGCAAGAGAGGACCTCGTAAAACTCGGTGCAACCTGGTGACCGCTCCTGGGCTTCATCAGATACCTACGGCCTGACTCTGCCGGCGATGCAGTCGGTGTGGGTACCCTGTGTAAAGGATGGCGGCGGTGTGTATGGACTATTCACAGGCTTCTGCAACTGGAACCGTGAGTTATAGTCCTCAGCCC
>Ga0315291_10012835_pt1 | contig 10170 bp, 10 predicted proteins | sample YL17G12_20_MG_FD_203070 | JGI IMG/M metagenome (GOLD analysis project Ga0315291, IMG submission 203070) | Sediment microbial communities from Yellowstone Lake, YNP, Wyoming, USA - YL17G12_20 | ecosystem: Environmental > Aquatic > Freshwater > Lake > Sediment | place: USA: Wyoming | collected...
TGAGAAGGATAGCCTACTTCAAACATACCGAAGAGACGTTCGGACTAATGGAAATGCATACCAAAGATGAGAAGGATACGTAGCTTCAGCAAAGAGACTGCCATTATATCCATATTTGACGAAAAATGATATGTTATGACTATACAGTAGTGACTATACCGCAAATGAACCTGATACCTTGATAGTCTACAAGTGCCTTCATAGTCTTGTACAGTCGGATTTCAATACTGAGATAAGTTTCCAAGAATTTCCAGAATTTGTTAATCGCATCCATAGTTTTCCATTATTTATGCTTGAAACGCCAAATAATAGATATGAAGAGAGGACCCAGGCCCCTTGGCAGATTTCTGATTCCAAAGATCCTGCAGGTTCTTGATGAAGCGAATTGTGATCTCAGGGCTTGGACCATAACGGTAAGGCTCAGGCAGTTGACTGGTAGGCCCGGCTTGAAGTGGGAGACCGTTCACAAGTATCTGGAGCAGATGGTCCAAGAGCAAATGATATTCAAGTACGAAGATACTAATGGAATTGTGACATATTCAAAGAATCCAATAGTGAGGGAGAAGGTGTTATTCTAGGTGGCCTACAGGAATTCAAATTTCTGGCTACTACTGTTTCCATTTATTGCATTGCATTAGTATTGGTAGTACCCGGCCATAGTGCTTGTACTATAACTTGTGGTCTCGTTACTCTGACCGCTTTCTTAGATTATGGAAGCTTGTAGGCTCCAAGAACCAGAATGGGGCTGTTGCGTTTCCATCTGAGTCTTTTGATTCCCTCACGTAGGTGAAGCACTGAGACAGTTGCTCGTGATGTCTCTCATACACATCGATCACCGTCACGTCAAGCTGGATTCTGAGTGTCTCGTTGCTGCTCTTGCACTCTATTGGAGTGCTGAAATTGCCATCAACTCTAGTTCTTGGGTTCAGATGCCATGGTGTTATACCACAATAGTAGCCATGTTTGTCATCAACCACTCCCAATTGTCTACCTCCAAGAAATACCGTGGCGATGATCTTGGCTTTTGCAGACAAGTAGTTGCTGTGGTTGGTAATTCTGAAGCCGACAGTAGGTAGTCCATCAGGATGCAGGAGGATTTGTGGGAGAATCGGAGGAACACGATTACTCGTGTACTGATCGTAGATCTGATCTCTTCGAGCTTTCAATTCCTCTTTTTTGTATTTGGTCCCTTTGGGGTGCTTTGGGTTATACTGACCTACTCGACCGTGACAGTCAAAGCATAGCGGGATAGCATTGCTAATGTCACTGCTCTCTTCTTCTCCAGGAAGATGAGCTACCTCGATATTGACATCACACTGCTTTCCGCACAGGCAGCAGTGACGAGCACACCAAAGAAGAACCCTGTTCCTCACATCCTCTGTGAAATCATACTCAGTGCTCAAGATCCACCATCTCTTGGCTTCTCTGAGCATACGACGGATAATGTTGTCTGACTCATAATTAAGTGGAGTCACATCACGGACGTGCGTCGCCAGTGGTTTTGAGGAAGTATCTCTTCGTTATCGAACTAGTTCTTCTCGTACAATCCTCGGTCTACTCGTCGAACATAACCGAGTTTCTCAAGCTTTCTCATATACTCTGTCGCCGTGTTACTCTTGATACCTAGGGATTGCGCCAACTGTTTGGGGGTCGTTCTGCATCTATTTTGGAATATCGCTGGCACTTGCTGTAATCTCAAGCTGTTTATTGCCTGCCTAATCTGATCTCCGGCTTTCTCGGCTAAACTCGGTTCCAAACCCGGCTTACTCGGCTTCCTCGACGAGGATCATGGAGCTTTGCTAACATCGAATCATGCGAATCGTTCGAATCATTCACCGAATCATGCCGAATCATTCGATTTAGTGCGGTACTTCTCCTTGAGTATCTCGTCTTGAATCTCGTTGGAAACTCCAACTTTGATGCCTGCCTCTGTTTCCTGCTTAAGAAACAGTTTTGCCCTCTCCCTGTCCTTCAAAAGTCTATTCACGAAGTTCTTGGCCGATTCATGAGCTATTCCAAGCTTTTCTCCAATCTCCGCATAGGACAAGAATCCCGAATCCAAAAGGAGTGCTAGAAGCTTTTTCTGCTTTCCCGTAAGCTCCCTGCTTATCTCATGGATAGGCTTTGCAGTCTCCGTTCGTGCAATTCCCGAATCGTTAGAATCATGCGAATCACGGTGCGAACTAATTCGCATCAGTTCGGTCAGGATTTCTTGCTTGGATAGATTTGTTACCTCCTTAAGGGGTCCAATTATCATTCCAGGCAGATTATCTAGTTTCTCTATGACTTCTCTGTTATGATCTTTCAACTCAGCTACTATTGATGCAGGAATTCTGTGCAACTCCTCTCCAAGTCCCAAAATTGAATCGTTGATATTTCCAAGCTGACTCTTGACCTGCTCGTTATCGGCTTGACTGGATTCGTATGAGTCGTGAAAAGGCATTGACTGGTCTTCTCCGCCTGTAGTTTTAGTATCAATGCCCAACTTCCTTTTGAAAAAAGCTATTATCGTCATACTCAGTATTTGGTTTTCAGATCACTTATAGATGAGTCACGACCGTTCGAGCAGAAACCAATGAAATCTGTGCTGCTTGCGATTTATGAGGCAGGTCAAGACCGAATCTACCGAGCTAAGGTGTATGAACCGAATCTCAAAATGCGCCAACTGGGCACATTTGTCCATGAGCAGATGCTGGAATACACAATCATACACCCAAAGAATCATTGTACATCTCCGCTGTCCTCAATACAGCAGAATTGAATTCTATTCTGGCGTGGGAGAAAATTACTTCCTGTATTAGCGTGGCAACGATTGTTAACGACTTCAAATGCCTTGGGAATGAATGAACAAATTACGTCTAATGCTTGTTATATACACTTTCTTCTGGGCCGTTTCATAAACTGGGTATCTAAATGGCAAGTCTCACTTTTCTTCGTTGCATTGCAACGTGGCTTCTTGCTCGACAATGCCACTTTTCTAGCAAGAACCGCATTAACAACGAACCCTAGATGTGCTTGAGAAAAAGGGTGAATAATATGCTCGGGGCGCGAAGGGCCCCTCATAGCGTAGATCTTCTATTGAGCTTGGCCGTCGAGAATCTCGTGCGTCAAACGGAATTCTTCATGACACTTCGGACATCTGATCTGTCTTCCTTCTAGTTCTGTGATAACCTTCACCTCCTATGATCCTTCTCTGCGGAAGTCATCAAGATGATTTTGTGCAGATGTACGATAATGCATTTAGGTGATACAATCTATATTTTGGACTACACAAATCAATAATCGTCAGCAGGCCTGAATTATTAATATGCGAACTACAATAACTGTGAACGAGAAAGTCTGGCAAGAGTTCGAAGTTGAGGTTATCCGCCGTTATGGGAAGTGCAGGTTCAGGAAGAAGGCTCTGGAAGAAGCTATTCAGTTATGGATTAAGGCCAGATGAGTCGTTGCGCATAGCGTAACATCAGAATCCCATTCGAGATTCTAACATTCAATCTATTAGATTTGATCTTGAAGAAAACAGTACAAAGATGTTTTTCAGTCACATTGCGACGCCTTCTTCTTCCTCTTTGAATGTCGTTTCCTCTGCAAAGGAAGTTTCACTTGTCGATTCGTTTGGTGTCTCCGAGTCCCCCTCAGCTTGGCCAATGGCCAGGTTTACCTGATTCAGTTCGTCAGTTTCCTTTTCTCCTTTCGCGAATAGCCAGAGGGCAAATGCGAAGATCGCTGTGATTATTGCTAAACCAGCCTTACCTAATGCGGTAATGATTTTGCCAATCATTCCCTTGGACTTCGTCTTATCCTCCTCTGTCCATTCTTCCCGTGGTTTCCTCTTCAGTTCCTCAACTATCTCCATGCATCGATCGCAAACGTACGCGTAGAGCTTTCTCTCTGAACCCTCTGACTTCTCATGTCCCACCTCAAAACTGCGTGAATGCTCTTGGCAGACATATTCCTCGCATAAAATGCATTTGCTGGGTTCGTTGAGACTTTCACCGCAGATGTAGCATCGCATTATCTATCGCCTCAGTGCATGTCAACTTTCTGAAATCGATTCTTTCAGTTGTCTGGAGTTGTCTGTATTGTCTGTCTGTTGTCTCCTTTTCGAGACAACCCTGAGACAACTCAAAGGCGCGTTTTCGTGCTTGTTTTTTGCTGTTGTCTCCGTTGTCTGTCTCTGGTAACTGTTTCTTTCCTCTCCCGCTTTCAATAGAAATGCTCCACCCAGATGGTAGTTTGGAATCTATTTCCTGAGCAATTTGACGACGACCGCGCTTCCAACTTTGTCAGTCTTTACGTAACCTTTCTCTTCCAAGCGACTCACAACCTGTAGGATCTTCTCACGTCCCTTGACGCCTGCTAGCTGCGCAAGTTGGCGTTTACTTTGGGCTGTGCCACCCAGACTTTCAAGGGACTCCTTCACGCGTAATTCATCCTCAGACAGGACAGACACGACTTGCTCGGCCTTCCGCGTCTGGGCTGAGCTATGTGTCGTAACGGTTTCTAGGAAACGTTTCAGGTTCTTCTGGGAAGATGTATAGTTGCGTATCTCTTGATAGTCGGTTACGCCCTTGGGCATGCTCAGTGTAGGCCTGAAGGCGCAGTAGAACTCCTCGCTACCATGGAAGACGTAACCGAATCTAGGTTCTAGGGAGTGAAGTGACCTGGCTAATGCCATACCGAACTTGTCGCCGTACGATTGTATCTCTCCTTCAAGGATGCGGAGGAGAACTCGCAGGTTCGCTTGTGTCAGGATTCCTGGAAGATCGTGCAGGGACTGTGAGATCAAAACTACTGCTAGGCCTTTTGCGCGTCCCTGTTTTACCATATTCTCCAATACTGAAGCTGCGCTTCGTGGCGCGCCTTCAGCATAGAGCCTGTGCACCTCATCTTCTATGACGACGGCTCGAGTGCTATCGGAGTGGGGTTGGCTGAGGAAATAGTTTAGGATCTGTCTGAGGATGAACCAGACGACGGCTAATCTCTGAGTGTCCGTGTAAAGATGGGAGTTGAGGCTGAATACCACAAGTTGCTTTTGAAGCAGTTCCTCAACATCTAGAGCTTCTCCACTCATCAGCATCTTGAACTGCAAAAGTCGCTCGAGTTTGACTGATGTCTTCAGTCCTTGGGCTTTCCGTTTACAGGTTTCAACGAACTCCTCGCAGCTGATACGTTTCTCGTGATGCCAGTTTTCTAGAACCGTTTCTCGGAAGATGTCTCTGAACCTGATATCGCCTACGAGGTCAGTCAGGATCAACGAGACCTCATCTGCGCTTGTCGCTAGGAACTCTTCGGGTATGTTTGGTTTCAGGAGAAGGTTCGCGCTGAATTGATTTCCTTCATCGTCGAGTGTGTAGATCTCTGGCTCGTAGCTGATGCCGTTGGGAAGTTTGAACTGTCGTTCTTTTGATGCATCCATGTTGGTGTGGATAAGGCCTGTAAACTCGCCAACCGGATCGATCACAATCACTGGTGCGTATAGCGAGGCGCCCTCAGCAATGATCTGTGCAACACGTGTCTTACCGCTTCCCGTAGCACCTGAAACCAACGTCATCTCGCGCAGGTCATCGAGGTCGATAAGATAGGGCTCTTTACTTGGCTGATGTCGACTCTCGGATCTTGTTGCGATAAAGCCCATGTAGATAGGTTTCTTGAGCGGTCTCTGTGTAAGCCTTGAGCCGATCTTTCTCGGAAGTTGGTCGATCGTTTGAATCTGTCTAAGGAACGCGGCCAGCGCTTCAGCGATTCCTGTGGATGGCTGTTCACTATAACCTGTTCGTGTAATAGGCGATGTTAACCTTGCATTCATCCAGGTCTCGATTGATGAAGCGAGTTCTTGGAGGGGCGGTAGATCTCTGTAGGTTTCTAAAAGCGCAGGGTGGAAGAGGCCGCATGCCTCCGCATAGAACATGTGCCACGGTTCCTTCAACTCTTCGATCAGGAGTCCTTGTTGGTGGGCTCGAGATCGGATGCTAAGTTTCTCGATTCTGTTGAGTTCATCCTCAACCGTACCCAAGATGTTGGCTAGGTCGGCTGAGTTGCATGCATATATGTTTGTGGAAACCGTCCAGAGCAGGGCTACTGCATGGCCCTTCTCAACCCACTCATTGATGACGTTTGCCGCACCTCTAAGCTCCGCGTCAAGTTTCTGAAGTCGTTCTCGAAGCTTCTCGCGACCAGCCAGCGTCAGTTCCAATTGCTTTGCCACTATGTCATGTGTACCAGTTTCACGAAAAAGTTGTAGTTGTTCCAGCATTCTCCGTTCTTCAGCATCGTCGCCTAACGTTTCGATCAAGTGACTATGTTCAGTGTTGTATCGCTGAAGTTGTGGGAGAGCGCGGAAGTTTCGGAGCGCGATCTGTGGAGTCAACTGCCCTATATAGTAGGCTGTGCATTGGAACTCTGGAACGTTATGTTTCAAGTAATCCATGAAAGCGCTGATCTGTTGAAGCTTTGAATAGATCCCTGTCTCGTTACGGGTTTCCATAGCCTTGATGTAGAAATGTTTCGAGGCCTTCAGCCAATAGACTGGGCCAAGATGTCCAACGCTAATGGTCATGGCTTTTTCGTTGTGAAAGTAGATCTCGCATGGAACGTTCTGGAATGTGAGAATTTTCCGGTATCCTAGCTCTTCAAACATGTGATTGAACCCCGAATGGGGAATCGGCTCAGCCTCTATGCGAGGCGCAGGTTAGGCAGACCGGTTTATCTCCAAGGAAGATTTTTCGCGACGTTAGGCAGGCTCCACAAACCCTCTTGAAGCAGTCATGGCACTCGTAGAGTTTCCAAGGAGTGACGAGTCTTCCACACTGGGGGCATTCCATCTTGTTGGTCAGAACGTTCAGGTCGACTCGTTGTTCGCCTGTGCGAGGATCGATTGTAACATTATAGTCAACAGCGGTGACTGCGCCGTCTCCTTCTCTTATGACTCGACGAAGCCTCCTTCTTGGCGGCTCAACGGCGGGTTGTGGGAAGAGTTGTCCGAAGACACGGTCCATGTCATACTCGGGCTGTGACTCAAACGGTGCGACGCCTAACCGTCGTCTTCTAGGAGTCTGTGACATCAGTAGATCCTCCCAAGTGCGTCTCCGAAGATTGCATCCGCGGCTTCGGCAGCTTCACGATGGGTTTCACGTTCTGCAAAGCATGGACTGCAGATCAAGGCGCCGCCTGGAAGCGGAACACCGCAGGCAGGACAGATCTTGTAACCACAATGGCCGCAGTGCTTCACATCGTAGTAATCTTTTACGGGCTGTTTGCAGTTTGGGCAGGTTACGACCAGTGTATGGGCATGTCGGTCCCAGCAGGTTTGGCAGAGGGCTTGACCTCTGACTTCAGGTTTCAGATACTCGTGGAGGTTTGTGTTGACCCTGCAGCGTGGACAGGTTCGTTTCTGACAGGAGACGCATGGTTTGATCAGATCTAGCGAAAGCATTTCTCCGGTGATTGGCATCTGGCATGATTCGCAGCGGTGGCTGATCTGGATGATTGTGTGTTCTTGTTGAGCTGAATAGGGGTTGACCGTAATTTCTCTGTCTTCCACATAGATCGTTTCGCCGTCGGGGGTTCGGATCTCTCTTCGAGTCTTAGCCTTACCAGGCGCAGGCTTGTACTCCATCGTCGCGAACGGGTCTTCTTTGCTAGATTTCTTCTCTGCAAGAAGACGTTTCAGTTCCTCGATATCTATGCCACTCATCCGCAAGGCACCTTTCCAACGCTGATCTTTGGTTGAGACTTTATCGTTACGTGTTTAGCTTCGCATTTCTCTCGTGTGGTAATCGTTTGTCTCATTCTCGTGTTTGGCACAATTGCGGCTACGGTGCACTGATGCTCAGATGGTGTGACGTGACAGCGACAGAACGTGCGCCCGCAATATGGGCATCTGTGGGGAAGTCCATGTATACCGCTTCGGCAGTACTGGCAGATTGAGTATACAAGCACTCCAGCCTTCTCAATCTCAATCTCTTCAGGGGCGACCTGTCGGCCTGTCCCCTTCTCGTAGAGTTTAGTGGCTAGGTCAAGCACGATCCGATCGCATTGTGCTGTTTGAAGACTTGCGTCTGTGACGGTTACTAGGAGCTCGCTCTCGTTGATCGCTTTCAGTAGAAGAGTTTCATCTCGTACTGCAGGGCCTGTCAGGCTCTCTGGTACGGGAACTTCAATCATGTCCTCTGGGAGTTCTATTGATTCTGTTGCGGGGTTGATTGCTCTGGCTTCTATTTTTCCGGGGGGAGTTGCTTGCTGTTGAGGCGGGATGGGCGTTGCTCCTAGTTGGCGGAGTAGTTCTTTGATTTGCGCTTGCAGATCGATGTGGCTTTCTTGTGTTGTAGCGGCGAGAGGTGTTCTGTCGTATCGGACTCTGTAGATGTAGTCGCTCAGTATTCCGTCTCCTCCGAGGCCTGGCCTAGGCCGTAGTATTCGAGAACGGCGTACAGGAATGTGTACTCATCTTGGTACTGGTTGGTGTCAGGGAAGGTTCGTGAGGTATGGACGATTCCTTTTGGAATCAGTGGTTTGGGCTTACGGATTTTCTCGGACGTTGCTGTGAACGCGGTTCTAATTCGGTTTAAGCCTCGTGTGACCTTTGATCTTCTTTCTAGGGATGCGTTGTGAAGCGATTCATATATGGTGTCGCTGGTGACCGTTCGCCAGCATTCTTCACAGAAGAGTTCTCGTCCAGTCTTACCTTGGAGTGGATTGTCATGGGCATAGGGATACATGAGACATTTCTCGCTGTCACAATGTCTGTTAGTGAGACCAAAGATGTGGCCGAGTTCATGAAGGCAGGCTGAGGCTGTTCTGTCAGACTCTGACCGCCACTTGACTACTGCAACTCTAGACTGTGCTATCGCTCTACCAAGGACCATTGCACCATGCGATTCAACCGCGTTCTCGTCGAAGAGAACAAAGATCACCGGTGAATCCTGATCGTCAAGGTATCGTGCCCTGAGTTCCGCCAGGCGTTGAAGTGCAATGTCATGGTTGTAATCACCGAAAGGTTCTGTGATAAGATCATAGTCAACATCGTGGACTGTTGTTACGGTCTCAGCGACGAGTTTCATGTCGTCGGCATCGATAGCGCCAGTTGCTCGAAGAAAACAGAGTTTCATGAAGCTATGACCTCCGCTTGAGATTTTGTGACTGTAGTTTCTCGATGGCCATGAAAAGATCCTGCATCGTCACGGGAGCTACCTTGATACTCGTCTGTGGCTCTGGCTTATCTTTGGGTGACCGGCCTTCCATTAGATCCTTGAAGAAAGATGTGCTGTGGGGCAGTGACTCATGGTTGAGGAGGGCGGTTGCGAAGGAGGTGCGGGAAGCCTCTTCCAAAATCCGTTTTATGTCAGCAGGTGTGAAGCCTTCAGTCTTCTTTGCCAATTCTTTGTAGTCGATTTCTCTGGTTTGATAGTTTCTGGCGTAGATGCGGAATACAGCTTCGCGGCCCCTTTCGTCTGGTGACCCAACGTAGTAATGGCCTTCAACTCGACCTGATCGTAGGAAGGCATCGTCCAAGATGTCGATTCGATTGGTTGTGAAGATGAGTAGTATCTGTGATCGTGCATCTGTGATTTTGTCGATGGATTCTAGGAGGGTGTTGACGGCGCTGCTTCGTTCCTGGGAGGCCGAGTCTCCTCCTGCAACGCGTTTAGGAGCGAGGGAATCGATCTCATCTAGATGAACCGTTGCAGGGGCGTTCGTTAATGCGGCGCGGAAGAGGTCGTCGATGTTCTTCTGTGTTTCACCTAGATACTTGCTCGTGAGTTCCGCACCACGTTTCGAGATGATTGGCCAACCAAGCTGGGCGGAAACGGCCTTCGCTAGGTGGGTCTTCCCGTTTCCGGGCGGTCCATAGAGCAGTATACCCGTGGGTGGCTTGACTCCGAGTTGTGAAGCAACGTGTCGATAGCGGATCGGTGCTATTACTTCTCTGGCGAGTTCCGACTTCACTTCATCGAGGCCTCCAACCTCGTCCCAGGCAACATTCACAGTTTCTCGGATGTAGGCTCTTCCACAAGATGCTTTGCGTGTCTTGAGGGCTTCTGTGAAGTCTTTCATCGATACTGCCAGTTCATGTCTTACTCGTTCTGCGAGTTTACCGTTGGAGCGCAAGCTGCCTGGATGTCTCATGATGCTTTCGTAGAGGGCGTCGGAGCAAAGGCCTTCTAGATC
>Ga0315291_10012836_pt1 | contig 10169 bp, 7 predicted proteins | sample YL17G12_20_MG_FD_203070 | JGI IMG/M metagenome (GOLD analysis project Ga0315291, IMG submission 203070) | Sediment microbial communities from Yellowstone Lake, YNP, Wyoming, USA - YL17G12_20 | ecosystem: Environmental > Aquatic > Freshwater > Lake > Sediment | place: USA: Wyoming | collected...
CACGATGCCGGCGTCGGTCGCCAGGCTGACGAACGCGACCAGGCTGGGGCCGGAGCCCGACACCGCGACGGCCGCAGCGCCGGCGTGCTGCGCCGCGAGCCAGGCCGCGCGCCCTCCGGGAATCAGCTTGAGGCGGTTGGCCTGGTGCAGGCGGTCGTCCATGACCCGGCCGAGCAGCTCGACGTCGCCGGTGCGCAGCGCCTCGACGACCAGCGGCGTGCGCCCCAGGTTGAAGACGGCGTCGGTCATCGACACCTCGGTCGGCAGCCCGGCGCGCGCGGTGCGCGTCGAGAAGGGCAGGTCGGGCACGGCGAGCGCGACGTGCACCTCGGGCACGAGGATCTTCTTGGTGAGGAGCCGCCCTCTCTGACGGACGACGATGGTCAGGCCGCCGAGCAGGGCCGCGGCGACGTTGTCGGGGTGGCCCTCGATGTCGGCGGCCAGCTCGAGGATCGCGTCGCGGCGCACCGGGCGCCCGAGCAGCTCGTTGGCGCCGAGCAGGCCGGCGACCACAGCCGATGAGCTCGAGCCGAGGCCGGAGGCGAGCGGCACGCGTACGTCGCAGTCGATGGTGAGGCCGGCCGGCGCAGCCGCGCCGGCCTCCTCGTACACGCGCAGCGCGGCCTGCGCCACGAGATTGTCGGCACCCCGCGGCAGCGTCTCGGCGCCCTCGCCCTTCACGTTCACGACGATGCCCTTGCCGCCGACGGCGAAGCGGGCCTCGTTCCAGAGGTCCAGCGCGAGGCCCAAGCAGTCGAACCCCGGCCCCAGGTTGGCCGTCGTCGCCGGCACGCGGACCACGCACGTCTGGCGAGTCTCGCTCACGCCGACTCGCCCCCTTCACTCCCTGCCGCACTCGGCCCGCGCCGCACGCGCCTCACCACCAGCCACACGATCAGCCCGACGATCGTCGCCGCGACGACGTAGTCCAGCCACTTGAGCTGCCTCTCGATCGCCTCCCAGTTGTCGCCGGCCTCGACCCCCAGCCAGGTGAGGAAGATGACCCACGGGATGCACCCGAGCAAGGTGTACGCCGTGAACTTCCAGAACGGCATGCGCGCCATGCCCGCCGGCAGCGAGATGAAGGTGCGCACGATCGGCAGCATGCGGCTGAAGAAGACGGCCGCGGCGCCGTACTTCGCGAACCAGCGCTCGCCGATCTCCAGATGGTGGTGGCGCAACAGCACGTACTTGCCGTACTTGTCGATGAACGGCCGTCCACCGTAGAGACCAGCCCAGTAGGCGAGCCAAGAACCGACGACGTTGCCGAGCACCCCGGCCGCCACCGCCCCGACGAAGCTCATCTCGCCCTCGCTCACGGCGAAGCCGGCGAAGAGCATGATCGCCTCGCTGGGCACGGGGATGCAGGCGCTCTCGAGCGTCATCAGGATGAAGACGCCGGGGAGCCCCCAGGCGCCCACCACATCGGTCGCGAACTCGACCAGCCAGCCGACGATGCTCTGCATGCGTCCAAGGGTATCGCAGCCGGCGGCGAAGCGGCGAATGCACCGCCGCCGGTGGTCGCTTCCACTTGCCCTGTGGTAGCGTCACGGGCCGACCCGGGACCCAAGGAGGCACGCCCATGGCCGTCGGCCTTATGGACATCAAGGGACAGTACGCGGAGCTGCAGGAGCGCATCGAGAGCGCCGTGCTGGAGGTGCTGCGCAGCGGCCGCGTGATCCTGGGGCCGAACGTCAAGGGGTTTGAAGATGAGGCCTCGGCGTTTCTCGGGACGAGCGGGGCCGTCGGCGTCGCCAACGGCACCGACGGCCTGACGATCGCTCTGCGCGCGCTCGGGGTCGGTCCGGGCGACGAGGTCATCACCGTCCCGTTCACCTTCTACGCCAGCGTCGAGGCGATCGCCCAGACGGGCGCCGCGCCGGTGTTCGTCGATATCCAACCCGACACGCTCAACATGGACCCGGCGACGATCGCCGCCGCCGTCACTCCGCGGACGAAGGCCGTCATGCCCGTCGACCTCTTCGGCCTGCCCGCCGACATGGACGCCGTGCGCGCCGTGGCCGACGAGCACGGCCTCAAGGTCGTGGAGGACGCCTGCCAGGCATGGGGCGCGAGCTACAAGGGCCGTCGCGCCGGCGGCCTCGGCGACCTCGGCGTGTTCAGCTTCTTCCCCACCAAGAACCTGGGCGGCTTCGGCGACGGCGGCCTGGTCACCGGCCACGACGCCGACCTCGTGCAGAAGGTGCGCGAGCTGCGCTTCCACGGCAGCACGGACAAGAAGACGTTCACCGAGATCGGCTTCAACTCGCGGCTGGACGAAGTGCAGGCCGCGATCCTGCGCATCGAGCTCGAGGTGGTCGACGCCTGGAACGCGCGCCGCGCCCGGGTCGCCGCCTGGTACGACGCCCACCTGCCGCGCGCGGTCCTGCGCCCCTGCGTGCCGGACGACTGCACGCACGTCTACCACCTGTACATGGTCCGGCACCCCGCGCGGGACGCGATCGCCGCGGCCTGCAAGGAGCGCGGGGTCGACTGCGCCGCCTACTACGTGACGCCGTGCCACCTGCAGCCCGTGTTCGCCGACAAGGGCCACAAGCTGGGCGACTTCCCGGTGACCGACGCCGCTGCCGAGCAGAACCTCGCCCTGCCGATGCACCCCAACCTCACCGAGGAGCAGGTGAAGGAAGTGGCGGCCGCCGTGGCCGCCGGGCTGGGCTGAGTTCACCCGACGGAGACGGCGAGCGACACGGTGTAGCCCGTTCGGACGGCGGCGGCCGGAAGGCCGCCGCCCCGCCCCGGCGAATGGAGACGGCGTGAGGGTCTGGGTCGACATCACCGACTCGTCGCACGTCCTCTTCTTCGCGCCCATCGTGCGGCGGCTCGAGGACCAGGGTCACATCGTCACGCTCACGGCGCGGCGCTTCGCCAGCGCCGAGTTGACGATGCGTCGTCTCGGCCTGGCCGCCGTGCTCACCGGCCAACATCGCGGAGGCGGCGCAGGCGCCCGCGCCGTCGGGCTCATCAACCGGACCGCCCAACTGCTCGCCTCGGCCTCGAGCGGGCGCTTCGACGTCGCCGTGGGCAGCCACGCCAGCGACTTCGTCCTCACCGCCTGGGCGCTCGGCGTGCCACAGCTCACGCTGCTCGACGACGAGCGCCTGCGGCGCACCAACGCCGTCAACGCGCGGCTCGTCGACCGCGTCGCCGTCCCCGACGCGATCCCGGTGGGCGCTCTCCGCACCCTTGGGGCGGCGCCAGACAAGCTCTTCCGCTACCGGGGGCTCAAGGAGGAGTACTACCTGCACGACTTCCAGCCCGACCCCGACGTGCTCGTCGATCTCGACGTCGACCAACGGACTGTCGTCGGCGTCGTGCGCCCGCCGCGCGACGAGCGCGACGTCGACTTCGACGCCCGCTGGCAGGCCCAGCGTGCGCTGCCCGCGCCGGAATGGGCGCCCTCCGCCCCGGGGAGCGCGCCGGCCCGCGAGCTCGAGGCCTTCGTCCGCGAGCTCGCCAAGCGGCGCAACCTGACGCTCGTCCTGCTGCCGCGCTCCAGCGATCAGCGCGACCGCTTCGCCGAGCTGGGATTGAAGAGCCTCGTGATCCCCGAAGGACCGATCGACGGCGTCAGTCTGATCGCCGCCGCCGACTTCGTCCTCGGCGCCGGCGGCGTCATGGACCGCGAGGCGGTGGCGCTGGGGACGCCGGCCTACACGCTCTCGCGGCGGTCGCCGTCGGCGGTCGACGCGGCGCTGCTCGCCGACGGCCGCCTCAGACGGGCGCAGAAGGCGGCCGACATCGCGCTGCGCAAGAAGGATCCGCGCATCGCCGCCGTCGAGCGCCGCGACCCGCAGGTCTTCGTCGACGAGGTGATCGAGCTGGCGCGCCGCCGCTCCGGGCCGGCGCGCCTCGGGCGCATCGGCCGCACGCCCTGAGCGCCGCGGAAAGGTGGTCCGCTAGTACTGCAGCGTGATCACGCTGCTGCCGGTCGGCCCCACGTTCCCGAGCCCGTCGATCGAGTAGAACTCCAGCGCGTGCGGGCCAGCCGCGAGGCCACTCCTCTTGTGGCGGATGCGCAGCGTCGCGAACACGCCTTCACGCCAGAGGCCACCGTCGACCCGATACCAGGTCTCGGCGACGCCGCTCAGGGCGTCGATCGACGACAGTGTCACGTCGACGACCCGGCGCGGCGTCCCGTCGTAGTCGGAAGTCGTAGCCGGACCGGTGGTATCGAGCGTGATGTCGTCCAGGAGCACCGCCCGGCTCCCACTGACGCCCTTGAACTGCGCCTCGACCGTCTTGAGGCCGTCTCCCGGACTGAGTGTCCACGCCCTGGAGGCGGTATAGGGTTCCCAAGCGCTGTAGGCACCGCCCGCGTTCTTGAAGCGCATGAGCGTCGCGCCTCTCACCCGCGGATCCAATGTGACGTCGGGCGTTCTCGTGGACGCGACCCCCTGGGCAATGACGAAGGTGCCTGAAAGGCTCCTCGCCGCGGAGGCGGACGCGAGCGGCAGGCCGAGCCACACGGCGAGGACGGCCACGGCGGCGAGGCTGAACGCGCCGCGGGCGCGACGGGCAAAGGCCCCTCCTCGTTGCGCATCCATCATCCGTTCCTCCCTCGCTCTCTCGCGGCCACCGAGCACATCGTTCGGCCTCGCTTCGAACCGCCTGTACTTGCTCCTTCGACCTCACTGTGCCCGCCTTGAGTGCTCTCGGACCCTCTGTAGACGGATGACCCATGCACCTGACACAACGGCGCCGGTGCGTTCCGATCCGCGCTGGCGGGCGAAGAAGTCCGATGTGTGCTATAAGCCACAGGCATGGACGTCCGACAGCTCAAGCTCTTCTGCCGCATCGTCGAGCGGCGCAGCTTCTCGCTCGCGGCCGAGGACCTGCACATCACGCAGCCGGCCGCGAGCCAGCAGGTCCGCACGCTCGAGCGTGAGCTCAAGGCGACGCTGTTGGACCGCTCGAGCCGGCGCATCACCCCCACCGACGCCGGGCAAGTGTTGTACCGCTACGCGCGCGAGATCCTCGCCCTGCACGAGCGCGCCTGCACCGAGATCCTCGACCTGGGGGAGCTCGTCGCCGGCCAGGTCCTCGTCGGCGCCTCGACGGGGCCGGGCGAACACGTCCTGCCCGGCCTCCTCACACGCTTCCGGGAGCTCTACCCGGGGGTCCGCGTCTCGCTGCACGTCGACGACACGCGGCAGGTGATCGAGCGCGTCGTGACGCGCGAGTTCGAGCTCGGCGCGGTGGGCGCTCCGACCCATCGACCCGACCTCGTCGTCGAGCCCTTCGTGCACGACGAGGTCGTGCTCGTCTGCTGCCCCGCCCATCCCTGGGCGAAGCGCACGAGCGTCACGCTTGCCGACCTGGTGGCCGAGCCCCAGATCGTGCAGCAGCAAGGGGCCGGCATCCGCGCCGTGGTCGAAGACCACCTGCGCGCCGCCGGCGTGCGCGTCGAGCGGCTCAACATCGCCGCCGAGATGGGCCTCATGGAGTCGGCCAAGCAGGCGGCGATCGCCTGCGGCGGCGTCACCTTCGTGAGCCGCTGGGCGGTCGGCCCCGAACTCGAGCACGGCAGCCTCGTCGTCGTCCCCATCGAGGACTTCGAGATCCGCCGCGACTTCTACACGGTGCGCTCGCGCACGCGCGTGTTTTCGCGCGCTGCCGAAGCGCTGCTCGCGTTCTTCCTCGAGCAGTACGAGGCGGCGGCGCCCGGCTGAAGCCGCCTGCCCCCGCGATATGCTTGTCCCCCCCGTCAACCACCGCCCGGGAGACCCTGCATGACCCGTGACGCCGTGTACGACGCCGTCGAAGAGGCGGCCAAGGAGACCTACGTCCGCGCCCTCAAGGTGCTGCCGCCCGACCTCAAGGCGGCGCTCGCGCACGCGCGGGAGACCGAGATCGACGAGACGGGCAAGGGCTTCCTCGACATCATGCTCGAGAACGTCGCGGTGGCCGAGCGCGAAACCAACCTCGTCTGTCAGGACACCGGCACGGTCGTCTTCTGGCTCGAGGTCGGTGAGGACTGCCCGCTTAACTTGGCGCGCGTGACTGCGGCCATGAAGGCGGGCACCGAGCAAGCCACGCTCGAGCATTCGTTGCGGCCGAACGCCGTCCACCCCATCACGCGCAAGAACACCATGACAAACACCGGCCGCCATCTGCCGGCCATGCACTACGAGTTCGTCCCCGGCGATGACGAGCTCGCGGCCGACGCCCTGCGCATCCACTGCCTGCCCAAGGGCTCTGGCTGCGAGAACATGAGCTTCCTTAGGATGCTGATCCCGGCCGACGGCGTGGCCGGGGTCAAGCGCTTCATCCTCGAGTGCCTCGTCGAGGCCGGTCCCAAGCCCTGCCCGCCGACGATCGTCGGCGTCGGCTTGGGCGGCACCGCCGACCTCTGCGCGGCGCTCGCCAAGAAGGCGGTGCTGCGCCCGCTGGGCACGCACAACGACGACCCGGTGGTGGCCGCGCTCGAGGACGAGCTCTTCGCGGCCGCCAACGAGTTGGGCATCGGACCGATGGGCTTGGGCGGCCACAACACCGTGCTCGGCGTTCACGTCGAATGGGCGCACACGCACATCACCCAGAACCCGGTGGCCGTGAACCTGCAGTGCTGGGCGGCGCGGCGCTCGAGCGCCGTCGTCACGCCGGAAGGGGAAGTCACCTATGGCTTCTGAGCTCAAGCTCACCTTCCCCATCACCGACCTCGACGCCCTCCGCGATCTGCGGGCCGGGCAGAAGCTGCGCGTCGACGGCCACGTGCTCGGCATCCGCGACGCGACCCACATCGCGATGTTCGACCGCGGCGAGCGACCGCAGATGGAGCTGCGCGGCGCCGCTCTCATCCACACGGCGCCGAACGTGCGCAAGGTCGGCGAGGGGCGCTACGAGAAGGTCTGCATCGGCACCACGACGAGCGCGCGCATGAACCGCTTCACGCGCGGGCTCTTGGAGCAATACGGGGTGCGGGCGATCATCGGCAAGGGCGGCCTGCTGGCCGACTCGCTGCCGGTGCTGTCGGAGTTCGGCGGCGTCTACCTGGCGATCACCGGCGGCGCCGCGGCCCTCGAGACGACGCAGATCGAGGAGATCGAGGACGTCGAGTTCGAGGAGCTCATGCCCGAGTGCCTGTGGAAGTTCCGCGTACGCGACTTCGGGCCCCTCACCGTCGCCATGGACAGCCACGGCCACAGCCTGTATGAAGACGTGACGGCGAAGGCGCGCGACAAGCTCGCGGAGCTGGTCGCGCGCTTCTAGGATCGGCCGCCGCGAACGAAGGGCGCCGCGCGCCCGCTACGGCAGCGCGTCGATCGTCACGGCGCACCACCGCACGTACTCGGCGTTGCCGGCGGCGTCGACGGAGTAGTACGCGATCCAGTGGACGCCGTCGTTGGAGCCGTCGGACGGCGCCGGGATCGCGACCTCGGCGCCGGCCTGCCAGTCGCTGCCGTCGAGGCTGTACCAGGTCGTGGCCACCCCCGATAGAGGGTCGGTGGCCGTGAGGTGGACGGTGGTGTCAGACGCCTGAGGGACGGGTGCGCCGGTCTCGTCGCGCGGGGCGTCGTCGGTAGTGCGCGGCGGGCGGGCGTCCATGAGCACCGTCGTGGACCCGACCGCCGACACGTTGCCGAGCGCGTCCAGAGCGCGGTACAGAAGGACGTGAGCGCCCGATCCACCGCCACGCTTCCAGGTCCTGTAGAGGAGCTCGACGCCGGGCTGCCACGTCTCGCCGTCGTCGCGCGAGAACTCGGTGCCCGCGAGGCCGCCATCCATCCCCGCCATGACATCGGTTGCGCTCAAGGAGAGCGTGTACTCGCCGAGGTGCCAGAGGTCGTCGTTGGTGTCGGCCACGTCCGGCCCCTGCGTGTCGATGCCGACCTCCGCGCTGCGCGTCTGCTCGAGGTTGCCGGCGACGTCGGTCGACCGGTACTCCACCACGTGGACTCCGTCGTTGCTGCCGTCGGCGGGCGCCGCGATCACCGCGCCACCGCCCACGTCGACCTGCCACTGATGACCGTCCACGCGGAACTCCGTCGCGGCCACGCCAGACGTCTGCGCGCCCTCGAGCCCGCCCGGCGGGTCGTCGGCAGCCGAGAACGTGACCGTGACGGCGCCGTTCTGCCACAGGCCGTCGGTGCCGTCCTGTGACGTCACCGGCGCGGTCCCGTCGATCTTGACCGCGCCGTCGCGGGCCGGCTCGGCGTTGCCGGCCTCGTCGGTGGAGCGGTAGCGCAGCGTGTGGACGCCGTCCCCCGCCACACTGATGGAGCCCGTGTACGCCTGCCACCCGGCGCCGTCGAGGTCGAACTCAGTGCCGACGACGCTCGAAAGCGCATCGTCGGCACTGAGCGACACGGCGACCGCCGCCGTGTGCCAGACGGCGGGGCCTGGATCCTGGCTGGTCTGCGGCAGGCCTGTGTCGAGCCGCACGCTCCGCGGCTCGGTCGTCGTGCCCGCAGCGGTGATGGCCGACACGACGATCGTGTGGTCGCCGTCCGGCGCCGTCGCGCCATCGTCGTCGGCGCCGCTCCAGACGACTTCGTATGAGCCCGCAGCCTGGGCAGCAGGCGCGCGCAGCGTGCGGACCGTCGCGCCGTCCGGATCCCTGACGACTACGGACGTCGTGGCGGTCCCCAGCAGCGTGTACGACGTGGTGACGCTGTCGCGCACGCCGTCGGCGTTCGGCGAGAACGGCGACGGCGCGACCGCGACGCTTCCGAGCGTCCTCAGCAACGCCACCGTGGCCTGCCCGTTCGTCGGCGGCAGCGCCGGGGACACGAGGTCCTTGACCTCGACGCGCATCCGGTAGTCAGCCTCCGGCGCCGGTGAGCCGTCCGTCTTGCGGCCGTCCCACGGCACTGCCTGCGGCCCTGCAGCCCTCTGCGTCCAGTCGAGCGGCGTCGCGACCGTCGTCCCGCCAAGGGTAGTGACCGTCACCCTTTGCAGGGTCGGCTCGACCGTCGAGTACGAGAGGGCCACCGTGTCGTCGACGCCGTCACCGTTCGGCGTGAACGGCGATGGGGCGGCGCCCGACACGGTCACGGTCGCCTGGGCGTTGTCGACCGTGACCGCGGTGGCGGCGCTCAGCGCGGAGTTGCCGGACGTGTCGTACGCGCGCACGGTCAAGCTGTGCGCACCGTCCGCAAGCTGCGACGTGTCGAGGGCGGTGGAGAAGGGCGCCACGTCGTCGGTCACGAGAAGCGCCCCATCGACGAGGAACTCGAGGCACTGCACGTCGACGTCGTCGGTCGCCGTCGCATGCACGGTGACCGGCCCACGCAGGGTCTGCCCCGCAGCCGGCTCCGCGAGTGTCGCGTTCGGCGACGTGTGGTCGGTGACGATCGAGGGGAGCTGGTACGTCGTCCCCATGCGCACGGCATCCGTGATGGTGGTGGATGACGGTCCGGTCGGGGTCGTCACGTTGTGCATGATGCCGACCTCGGCGTAGGTCATCGGCTGCTCGCTGACGTAGTGCGTGTCCTGCGCGTACCGCAGACGTCCATCGACCCACACCTGCACGATCCCCGGCCGACCGGGAGCCGTACTGTTGCGCACGCGCAACTGGAACCAGTGCCAGGCGTCGAAGCTGACGCCCTGGGCGACGAGCTGCTCGCCGTAGTAATTGTTGTCCGTCGACTTGAAATCGACCGTGAGTGAGAACGCAGTCGCCGATTCCGCGTGGGCGCTGATCCGGGCGTGGGCCAGCCACTCGCCCTGGTTCAGACGCAGAAGCCCGACGGCGTGCCCGCTCTCCCAGCCCTGGCCGGCGGGAATGCGCACGTACGCCGACGTGTAGTACTCGGTACCGCTGATCGCATGCAGGACCGCGGCGTTGTCTGCCTCGCCATCCGTGTTGTTGACCTGCGACCACAGCGCGCGATCCCCGAAGCCGCCGAGCAGAGCCGGTGACTCGACCAACGCGATCGCGTTGCCCGGGTTCACGTGCCTGAGCGCCCAGGGGCCGCTGTATGGGTTGTCGCCGGCAAGCAGACCAGACGGCCGATTGAAGTCGTCGTGGCCGACGACGCTGTTCTCGCCGAGTACGGTCCCGATGAAGCGCATCGTCTGGGGGCCGGGCATCGTGCCCCCCTTTGCACCGCGCACGCCGTCGACCGTCACGTCGTAGACCACCGCGTTGAGCTGTGGGGTCATCGTGAGCAGCACGGCGTAGTCGCTGTCGGCGCGCCGGGCAAGCA
>Ga0315291_10012838_pt1 | contig 10168 bp, 11 predicted proteins | sample YL17G12_20_MG_FD_203070 | JGI IMG/M metagenome (GOLD analysis project Ga0315291, IMG submission 203070) | Sediment microbial communities from Yellowstone Lake, YNP, Wyoming, USA - YL17G12_20 | ecosystem: Environmental > Aquatic > Freshwater > Lake > Sediment | place: USA: Wyoming | collected...
TGCCGGGCGTGCTCCAGGCTCTCCAACACCAGCACCCCGGCTCCCTCCCCCATCACAAAGCCGTCCCGCTCGGCGTCGAACGGGCGGCTGGCCCGCTCGGGCTCGTCGTTACGGGTGGAGACCGCCCCCATATTCCTGAAGCCAGCGAGCGAGAGAGGGTGGATGACCGCATCGCTTCCGCCGCAGATCATCACCTCCGCGCGCCCTCGCCGGATCACCTCCGCCGCTTCCCCGATGGCGTGAGAGCCCGTGGCACATGCGGAGGCTACACAGAGGTTGAGGCCTCGCAGGCCGTAGGTGATGGCCACAGCAGCAGAGGCAGCATTGGGCATCATCATCGGCGCCATAAAAGGGCTCACGCGGTGGGGGCCGGACGTGTGGAGGACGTCATAGTTCTCCAGCAGAGTGTTGATACCGCCGATGGCGGTGCCGATGAGCACGCCGACTTCGCGTCTATCTTCTCCCTCGACCTGCAGCCCGGCGTCCGCCAAGGCCTGCCGGGCAGCCTCCAGGGCGAAGAGAGTAAAACGGTCGTTTCGGCGAGCCTCCCGGGGTCCAAAGAGGGCCAGCGGGTCAAAAGCCTTGACTTCGGCGGCGATCCGCACCTCCAGAGCGGACGGATCGAACAGGGTGATGGGGCCGACGCCACTGCGGCCCGCCAGCAGGCCCTCCCACAGCGTGGCCACGTCGTTCCCCAATGGTGTGACTGCGCCCAGACCGGTAACCACCACGTGTCTTTTCATCACTATCCTCCCCCTCGGATGAGTCTTATAACAAGGTAAACACCGCCACCCCCTGAAAGTTGCGGGCCTGCAGTCGCTGCCCCACACCACCCGCCGTGGCCTGTCATTCCGAGCGCAGCGAGGAATCTCCATCTGGAGGTCAGGTCCACTGGCTGATCATCTTCCGCGTCACCTGCGGGGGGGAATGGTGTTACTATAAGCATGTTGCCGGGTAATACTATACAATCTTCCAGACTGGAAAGGAGATAGAACCGTGGGCAAAGAGAATCTGAGGGACCGCTGGGCGCTGATCCTGGGAGCCTCCAGCGGCTTTGGTGCGGCGACGGCGCGGGCCCTGGCCCAGGCCGGGATGCATATCGTCGGCGTGCACCTGGACACGCGGGCGACCCTGGAGCGGGCCCGGCAGGTGCAGGCAGACGTGGAAGCGGCCGGACGACGGGCGGTCTTGTTCAACGCCAACGCCGCCGACGCGCATAGGCGTGCCCAGACGCTAGACCGCGTCCAGGAAGTGCTGGCGGAGGAGGGGGGTGGGGCGATTCACTTTATGCTCCATTCCCTGGCCTTTGGATCGCTCCTCCCCTTCATCGCTGACGAGCCGGAGGGTGCCATTGGCGAGGCCCAGATGGACATGACACTGCGGGTGATGGCCCACAGCCTGGTCTACTGGGTGCAGGACCTGGTGCGGCGGCGGTTGCTGGTGCGCGGCAGCCGGGTCTATGCCCTCTCCAGCGGCGGGGCAGAGCGCGTGATGGTGCACTATGGGGCAGTGTCGGCGGCCAAGGCAGCGCTGGAGAGCCACACGCGGCAGTTGGCGCTGGAATTGGGGCCGTTGGGCATTGCGGTCAACTGCCTGCGGCCCGGCATCGCCGACACGCCGGCCATGCGGGCTATCCCTGGCCACGAGCGCTGGGTCCAGCAGGCGCTGCAGTGCAGCCCCGGGGGCCGGCTCACCACCCCCGAGGACGTGGCAACGGTGCTGGTGGCCCTGGCCGACCCGTCTATCACCTGGATCAGCGGCACCGTGATCGGTGTTGATGGTGGGGAATTTGTCGCTGGCTAACAGTTTAGCGGAGGAGAAGATGGAACAGCACTCGGTAGCACTTCAGTTTCCAGGGCAGGGCTCTCAGCACGTGGGGATGGGAAAGGAGCTGTGTGCGGTCTCGTCGGCCGCAGCAGAGGTTTTCGCCCGGGCGGATCAAACGCTGGGATTTTCTCTCTCCCATCTCTGCTTCGAAGGGCCGGCGGAAGTGCTGGACGACACCGCCTACGCCCAACCGGCGATCCTGACCACGAGCGTGGCAGCGCTGCGGGCGCTGGAGGAGCGCTCCTGGCAGCCCGCCTTCGTGGCCGGGCACAGCCTGGGAGAGTTCAGCGCCCTGGTCGCCGCCGGCGCGCTGACCTTTGAGGACGCATTGCTTCTGGTGCGGGAGCGCGGGCTATTGATGAAGAGGGCCGGTGAACACCACCCGGGGGGGATGGCAGCCGTGATCGGGCTGGAGGCCAGCGAGGTCGAGCAGATTTGCAGCCCCATCCGCGAGGCCACCGGTGGCTACGTGGGGGTAGCCAACGATAACTGCCCGAGGCAGGTGGTCATCTCGGGCGACGAGCAGGCGCTGCAGATGGGAATGGAGGCAGCACAGGCGGCCGGGGCCCAGCGAGTGGTTCGCCTGGCGGTCAGCATCGCTGGTCACTCTCCCTTGATGGCCGAGGTCGCCGCTGCGTTCCGGTGGGTCCTGGACAAAGTCACCATCCGGCCGCCGAAAGTCCCCTTCGTGCCTAACGCGACGGCCGAGGCGTTGACGGACCCCGACCAAGTCCGGGAGATCTTGGGCCGGCAACTCACCTCCCCCGTGCACTGGACCAGGTCGGTCCAATGGGTCATTCGCCAGGGGGTCACCTGCTTCATCGAGGCGGGTCCTGGGGAGGTGCTCACCGGCCTGCTGCGCCGCATAGACAGGGCGGTGGAGGGATTGACGGCTACCCAGGCCCTGGCCCAACCCATGGCGTGAGACGTACAACCGAAGGGGGAGCGATGGACAAGCCGCTAGAAGACAAGGTCGCCGTCGTGACGGGCGCATCCCGTGGCATCGGCCGGGCCATTGCCCTGGAACTGGCCCGCCGGGGAGCGCGGGTGGTGATCAACTACAACCGCAGCGCGGAGGCCGCGGCCGGGGTCGTCGCCGCCATCGAGGCGGAAGGGGGCCAGGCCATGGCGATCCAGGCCGACGTCTCCGACTTCACCCAGGCCAAGGCTCTCATCCAGACCGCGGTGGAGGCTTACGCCCGGCTGGACATCCTGGTCAACAACGCGGGGGTCACCCGCGACCAGGTCATCCTGCTGATGAAAGAGGAAGACTGGGATACGGTCGTCCGGGTAGACCTGAAGAGCCTGTTCAACACCTGCAAGGCTGCCGCGCGGACGATGGTCCGCCAGCGGTATGGCCGCATCATCAACGTCTCCTCCGTGGTCGGCCTAGCCGGCCAGGGCGGGCAGACCAACTATGCCGCCGCCAAGGCCGGCGTCATCGGCTTCACCAAGAGCCTGGCGAAAGAACTGGGGTCACGGGGGATCACCGTCAACGCGATCGCTCCGGGCTTGGTCCACACCGACCTGACGGCAGACCTGTCGGAGGAAATGCTCCAGAAGGCCATTGATCTGACGCCGCTCAAGCGAGCCGGCCGCGCCGAGGAGATTGCCTACGTCGTGGCCTTCCTGGCCTCCGACGAGGCCGCTTTCATTACCGGCGTAGCGCTGCCAGTGGACGGCGGCCTGGTCATGTCCGGCTAGAGCGCCTGCCGATCCTGCTGGCAAGGGTCCACCCTCACCCCGCCCTCTTCCTTCACTTCGCTCAGGACAGGCTCCTGGGAGGGAGAGGGAGTATCACGACCCGTCAGGTCGTCGCAGTCAGCACGTGACGTGAAACACGCCGACCAGCGCGCCCTCGGCTTCGTTCCACGCCCGGGCCGCCTCCACCGTGGGCAGCAGCGTTACCTGGCATCCCCGCTGCGCGAAATAGCCGGCTGCCTCGTCCGACAGCCCGAGCAGTCCGCTCTGCCCCGTGCCGAAGATAATGCGGACGGGTACGTCCGAGCGGACGGGTACGTCCGGTTGTGCCCCTTCTTCGTAGATGTGCTCGGCTTCCGCCAACGAGACGACGTGCGAAGTGCCATACACCGCCTTGGACAGTTTTTTCTTGCGTTTCTTCACCTGGCCGTCGAGCCGGATGAGGATGTCCTCGTGGTGGGTCTCCCCCTCGACGGTGATCGAGCCAAACTTGGTTCCATCAATTCTGGGCTTCATCTTGCGCCCCCCCCCCGCTTTCTGTGGCTGTCAGATCTATTCTTTTAATGCCATGGGCAAGTAGATCTTGTGCCCATTGCTAACCGTGACAGTGGCACCCGTTGCACCCTCCTCAGTGGTGACCTCCACCTGATTGACCAATGCGCCTAAATAACCTGTCTCGACGGTGACGACGAACGTGTGCTCCCAGATGCCACCCGGTGCGGTGATGGTCGGCGTCCAGGTGAGCACGCCTGTGGGAGTGACGTGAGCGGGCAACGTATCCCTGACAGTGGCGTGCAGGTCCGTGTGGCCGGTGTTGGCGACGCGGATGGTGTAGGTCAAGGGTTTCCCGGCCTGCACAGGATCGGGGATGGCGCGCTTACTCACCGTCAAGGCAGGCGTGGTATCCGCAGAAACCGCCTGGAGCACGTCGTAGGCGCCCGACGAACCGGCGGGGCGATAGTCCACCAACACGATGGTGTGAACCTTGCCCCAATCCACCACGTTACTCAACTCGGCAGTCTCCAGCGTGAACACTGCGGTCGCTCCGTGTGCCAGGGCCGGAGAAACCCCGGTCGAGACTGCGGCGCGGACGATGCGCCCCGTGATGTGATCCACGTTCGGGTCCACCGGCGTATGCTCTTCGTACACGAGGGCGTGGACTGTCGCCGAGTTGCTGGTCGAGAGGGCCACTCCGCTGAGATTGGTGAGTTCGACGTCGAAATGCATGCGATTCCCAACGCGCCGGCCGTCGGCTGCGAGGTCTGCTTGAGGTGGCCGTATCAACTCAGCGTCCACCATGGCCTTATACGTATTATAAGCGCCAGGATTGCCCAGGTAGCCGTTACTGATCTGGTGCCCGCTATCCACCATAGTCAGGGGCAGGCTGGCGGATCCCGGCCCGTGCGCGGCCCACCAACGGCCTATACGATTTCCGAGGGGGGCGTCCACGTTCTGCTCCAGGAACACGACGGGCTGGCCCGCCGCCGCGTACTCATTGGCGAGTTGATCTACCACTGGACCAGTGGCCATGCTCAGCCCTCAGCCAGGGCGCATGAATGTCTCCAAGGCCACCAGACGGCTCTGTGCCAGGGCCGCGCTGCCCGGCGGCGCAGCCACCTGCGATTGCGTCGTGGCGGGCTGCCAGCCCAACGCCAGGGCAGCGGACAACAGGATGAACACGCGGACCAGTCGGGACATGGATCTCCTCCATGCTTGTGAGGGCAGAGTTCGCGATGGCCCTGCCCGCTAGACGTGCCACCAGTATACATCGGAGTACCGGCAAGTCAAGCATTTTGAGGAAAGACCTGACGGGTTGGGGAAAACCCGTCAGGTCTTCAGCGGGGTGGGCCGTGGGTTTCCGTAGACGGGCAGTGTAGTATAATAGTGCCCAGGGTCGGAGAGTGGTCGAACTGGTAGAGACGCGGATTGGAGGGTGGAAATGAGCAAACTGGATCTGCGCAAGCAACTGAAGCACCTGTACGCTCCCTCGGCGCAGAAGGTGGAGGTGGTGGACGTCCCCCGTTTCCAGTTCGCCATGGTGGACGGGCAAATTGAGCCAGGCCGGGGCCCGGAAGACTCGCCTGCCTTTCAGGAGGCGCTGGAGGCGCTGTACGGCATCTCCTACACGCTCAAGTTCGCCTCGAAACTGCGCAAGGAAGACCCGCTGGACTATACCGTGATGGCGCTGGAGGGACTGTGGTGGGTGGAGGGGGGTGAGTTCGACATCACCCACCCCGAAGGTTGGCGCTGGACGCTCATGATCATGCAGCCGGACCACATCACGGCTGAGATGTACGAGGACGCGCTGCGGCAACTTCGGCAAAAGAAGGGGGAGCGACCAGGCTTCTCCCGGCTGCGCTTCGAGGGTTTCCAGGAAGGGTTGTGCGCGCAGATCATGCACGTGGGCCCCTACGCGGAGGAGCCGGCCACCATTGCCAGAATGCACGCCTTCGCCCAGGAGAACGGCTACCGGCTGTGCGGCAAGCACCACGAGATCTATCTGGGCGACCCACGGCGGGCCAGCCCGGAGAAGATGAAGACTGTCCTGCGCCAGCCGATCACTGTATAGTCTGTCATTCCGAGCGAAGCGAGGAATCTCGGCACCCATCGGCGTACCCCCGTGGGCAACCTGTCAGGTCTTCAGGAGTGACACCTTGCTTCAATGGCTTCTACAGTCAGACGAACCCTGGACCCGTTACCGCACGCTGGTGGACCTGCTCGACGGAAGTGCGGACGACCCAGAGGTGCAGGCAGCGCGTGCCGAGATGCTGGCCCATCCCCAGGTGCAAGCCTTGATCTCCGAGGCCGCCGCCTGGCCCGGTGGAGCGCTCACGCGGCACAACGACGCCAGCCATCCGCTGTACCGGCTCAACACCCTGGCCGATTTCGGGTTGCGGGCGGACGATCCCGGCGTGTCTGCTGCTGTCCAGGCCGTCCTGGCCCACCGGTCACCGGAGGGGCCGTTCCAGACCTTACTTCGCATCCCCAGGGCCTTCGGCGGGACCGACGAGGACACGTGGGCCTGGGCCCTGTGCGACGCGCCGACGCTATTGTACGCCCTGCTGGCGTTCGGGTTGGGAAACGACGCGCGCGTCCGGCGGGCAGTGGAGCACCTGGCCGGGCTGGTGCAGGACAATGGCTGGCGCTGCACTGCCGCGCCGGAACTGGGCAAGTTCAGGGGGCCAGGCCGCCGCTCAGACCCCTGCCCGATCGCCAACGTGGTGGCCCTCAAAGCCCTTTCACTGGTGCCAGACGCGGATGGGTACGTCCGACTCGATAGCCCCGCGACGCGCACCGGCGTGGCCATGCTGCTGGACCATTGGGAGCAGCGCGGGCAGCGCAAGTTCTACCTGTTTGGCATCGGGACGGACTTTCGCAAGCACAAGTACCCCTTCGTGTGGTACGACGTCCTGCACGTGGCGGACGTGCTCAGCCGCTTCCCGTTCGCCCGTGCCGATCGCCGCCTGGGCGAGATGGTGGACACGATTGCCGCCCAGGCCGGCGATCAGGGGCGTTATACCGCCAGCTCGATGTACGTGGCCTGGAAGGGTTGGTCGTTCGCCGACAAGAAGCGCCCTTCCCCCTGGCTGACCTTCCTGGTGCTGCGGATACAGAAGCGCATGGCCGAAGTGGTTGAGTGAGGTTGGGCTCAAAAGTTGCTGGGCTGGTAGCAGAACTGGCATCCGCCCTGCTCACTCATCGCCCGCAGCGTGCCGTCTATGACGTGCTCGTCGGTGCCACTCTCGAAGTTGAAAAAGATGTGCGAGCGGCCAGTCGTCGCGTTGAACGCCAGCCCGCCGTTCTGCGGCGGCCCCCAGATGAACAGCCCGCGACACTCTACGCGCACGATGTGAGCCATCCACGGCGTCTGTTCACGCCAGGCGGCGCCCGCGTCCACCAACCCCTTGAACTCGACGATGTGCCAGCGCCGGCTCTGCCGCCTCTCCACGCCCGCTTCGACGGTATGCGTGCCGGGTGCGGGCTTCTGTAAAACCAGTTCCCACATGCTGCTGTCGTGGCGGGCATACTCACGGAAGAACGCCAGCCGTCCTGGGTCGAGATGCTCCAGCGCGGCGTATCCGTCGGTGCCGTACTCGAAGTGATCGTTGACCAGCAGGTGGCGTGGCGAGAGGGAGATGACACCATCCGTCCCGTACCCCGGTGCCAGGAAGGTGTACAGCAACCGCCGGCGATGCCTGGCGACCAGGTCCCGCCATTCGTCGAAGGTCACATAGTCGCTAAAGTAAGGTTGTCCGTCACCTGGCGCTTCGCCGGCCTCTTCGACAGCCGTGCAATAGTGAATCGGCCGGGGCCGCAGGTCCAGTTCTGGCAGCGGCTCGGGCGAAAAGAGCGCCAGGTCCTGCACCTGCCCGGCAGCACAGACGGCCGGCAGCCCCTCCCAGAAGGCGCGCCAGGCGGTGGTCTTGTCGGGGGCCGTGTAACGGTAGGCTACCGTGCTGTGGTCCGTGGCAAAGCCCTGGTGGATGCTCAAGATGCGCATGTCGCTCCCTTCTCGAAATGTGGACATTCGGCGTCTCCGGCGAAGAGAGCGCCACACTCGTAGCGGGCCACGCAGCGCGCGCCCCCACACTGGGAAGCGACCTTGCAGCCGGCACAACCGCCCTGCGGCTGAATGGTGGGATCGCGCAACGCGCCCCAGTTCTGCCCGCGTGCCCATAGTTCCGCGAACTCCACCTGGCGCACATTCCCGGCACTGAAGCCCCGGCCTGAGGGACCTGAGCCCGCAGGGCCGGCCAGGAACGAGCAGGGGGTCACGCGCCCAGCGGGCCACACGGTGCACATGCGCCGGCCGGCCGCGCAGCCGTGGATTCCCCGCCAGCGCAGGGCGGCCGGGTCTGCTTGCCCCATCAGGCCAACCAGTGCGCTGTCCACCTCCAACGCCAGCACCCCTTGCCAACTGTCCATGATGGCCCGCAGGCGCAGCAGGTCGGCGCGGCGCAGCCGGTTGGCGGCGTACCAGGCGACCCCGGCCTCGGAGGGAATGGCGGGAGGTTTGGGCCGCAGGATCGTCACCTGCCGCACGCCCCGCGCGTGCAGTCTAGCCAGCAGGCGGGGCAGGCCGGGGAGCAGCGCTGGCGTAACCAGCAGGTTCACGCCCACCTGCAACGCCGAATCGAGCAGCATCCGCAAGGCCCGCGTGACGGCCCGCCCCTGCCCTCCGCCGCCCGGCCCGTTCCAACTGAGGTTGACGCGGGCTGCGCCCGCCCACTCCAGGCGACGGAGCACGTCAGGCGTGAGCAACGTCCCGTTGGTGGTCAGGTTGGGCACGATGTCCCGCTCCCGAGCGTAAGCCAGCACGTCGAACAGGTCCTCGCGCAAGAGTGGCTCGCCGCCCCCCACGGCCAATTGAAAGACGTGCATCTGAGCCCACTGGTCCACCAGCCCGTGCAGTTCGGCGGTGGTCAGTTCCGGCGCAGCGTCGAAGCGCGGGACGTAGCAGCCGGGGCACGATAGGTTGCAGCGGGCCGTGATTGCCAGGTGGACCGTCTCCGGCGCGGAGAGCGTGACGCCATCGCCCAGCCAGGGAGCGTGGGGAACCGGCTGCACCTGCTCGCGGCCGTCCTCCGCCTTGCAGCCGTCCTCCGCCTTGCGGCCGTCCCCCGCCTTGCGGGCGTCCTCCGCCGGGGCGAGGAAGCCCAGGCGCGCCAGTTGCGGCACCAGGCGCGCGGTGGGATGGCCGGGGGGCGGCAGGGGGCAGGGCTCCAGGCAGGTGCACAGGAAACGGTACGCTTCCGCGTCCACCTCCAGGGTGATGCCGCGCTCGCGCTGGAAGGCCAGGCCGCCAAAGGCCTCCGGCCGCAGGGCTACCGCTTCCGCCAGTTGCCAGGTTCCCATCGGCTAATAGATCTGCACGATGCTCAGCAGCTTTTCGCCGCTTTTAGACAGCGGCTCGACCGGTTTCGGCCCGCCCTCCTCATAGCCGCCGTAGGTCTTGTACGTCGCCCACACCACACTCAGGTCCCCTGCGAGCAGTTCTTCGCGCGCTGCCTCGAACAGGTCGGCCAACCCCTCGAATACATCCTCTCCAAACGCATTGTACACCGCGCTATAGTCCAGTTGCATGCCAAAGTAGAGGATCATCCGCTCGCCGACCACGCGCAGGTCGAATCCGTTAGCGTCGGACTCGCACTCGTATTGCTGCAGCCGCTCCGCCAGGCTGGGGTCGTGGGGCAGCGAGAGGTAGACGGACCACCAGTCGTAACTCTCGCTGACCATGACGTCGTAGCCCAGCGTGAGCAGCCGGTCGGTCAAATCGGGCGAAAGATCCCAGTCGCCCCCGTGGTGAAATCTCAGGTGGCGGCGGGGGGACTCGCCTGTCAGTTCCTGCACAGCCGCGCGCTGCTCGGGCGTCAGTTTGTCGAGCGCGAAGAACTCGTAGGTCGAGGAACTGTGGTCGGCCTCGAAAGCATGGCGTACGCTGAGAATGTGCATGGTACCCTCCCTGTTGCCGTTCAGTCGGTAGGAGATCTGGCTTATGATAATCCTGCTTTCCTTACCATCCTACCTCAAAGGCCGAGCAAAGGCAAGTACCGCGCACTGAGCCGGCAGTATCGGATGGTTTCGCGCGGAAGTGGGTCAAATGTGGTACAATGGTATCGGGAAAGACAATGAGGACATT
>Ga0315291_10012840_pt1 | contig 10168 bp, 9 predicted proteins | sample YL17G12_20_MG_FD_203070 | JGI IMG/M metagenome (GOLD analysis project Ga0315291, IMG submission 203070) | Sediment microbial communities from Yellowstone Lake, YNP, Wyoming, USA - YL17G12_20 | ecosystem: Environmental > Aquatic > Freshwater > Lake > Sediment | place: USA: Wyoming | collected...
AGGTCCGTACTTCTCGGACACCTCGCCGAGGGTCAGCCCGGCCAGGGGTGGGTTAAGGAAGCGCGAAGCATCGTCGGTGATCCACACTTCTCCGATCAAATCATTTTTCGTGTTTGGGATTTTGGCGTGGCCGGCGCCGGACCCGCCCTGGACGGCGGGATTCCGGGGGCGCGAGAACAACGGACCCAAGTCCTCGCGCCCCCAGATTTTTGGCTTGAACACAGGGGAAAGCTGCAGCGGGCTGTCCAGTCTCGGCATAGAGCGTTTACAGCTTGGCGAAGAAATCCTTCAGCCGCCGCAGGCCCTCCTCGATCTGCTCGCGCGACGTGGCGTAGGAGATACGCACGTGCGCTTCGGTTCCGAAGGCAGGCCCGGGCACCAGCGCCAGGTGTGCTTCGTCGAGAAGCTTTTCCGCCAGCGCCGTCGCATCCGCCACGCCGTTCTTCTTCAGGTAAGCCCCGACGTTGGGATACGCGTAGAAGGCGCCCTCGGGCAAGTTGCAGCAGATGCCGGGAATTCTGCACAGGCCCGAGACGATCAAATCGCGGCGCTGCGCATATTCCGCCAGCATGGTTTTTACGGATTCCTGCGGCCCGCGCAGAGCCTCAACACCCGCTTTCTGGGCAATCGAATTGGGATTCGACGTCGAGTGGCTCTGCAGCTTCAGCATGTTCCCCAGGAGCTTCGGCGAGCCCAGCGCGTAGCCCACGCGCCATCCGGTCATGGCATAGGTTTTCGAAAGCGAGCCCACGATGAGCAGGTTTTCCCGGTCCCTGGTGCTTCCGAGCGAATACGGTTTGCGTCCATCATAGAGGAAATGGCAATAGCACTCGTCGGACATCAATATGACCTGATGCTTCACGGCCAGCGCCAGGAGCTTTTCCAATTCTTCCGGCGGGATAACTGCGCCGCAGGGGTTGTTGGGCGAGTTGATCACGATCATCCGGGTCTTGGGCGTGACCAACTTCTCCACGGCCTCGGCGTGGACGGCGAAGTTCTCGCTCTCCCCAGTCTCGAGCAGCACCACCTTGCCGCCGGCGTAGTTGACGATGTCCATGAACGAGACCCAGAAGGGGACGGGGAGGATGACCTCGTCGCCGTGGTTGATGGTTGCCAGGATGGCCTCGAAAATTGCCTGCTTGCCGCCCACCGTGACCAGGGATTCTTCCGCCGTGTAGTTGGATCCGAAATCCTGGGCGTGGCGCTCCACGATAGCTTGCTTCAAATCACGAATCCCGCCCGTGGGCGTGTACTTGGTGAAGTTCTTATCGAGGGCCTCGACGGCCGCTTTCTTGATGTTGTCCGGAGTGGGAAAGTCAGGCTCACCCGCGCCGAAGTCGACGACTTTCAATCCGCTGGCTTTCATCTTGTCCGCCTTGGCCATGACCGCCATGGTGGACGAGACCGAGATTCGTCCAATGCGTTCTGAGAATTGCATATGATTTGACCTCGCGAGTTATTTTGGAAACACTTTCTGTCGGAGCTTTTCTTCAACCACGGGAGGAACCAGACCTTTCACCGACCCTCCGTGCCGGAAGATCTCTTTAACCAGACGCGAACTGATGTAGCTGTACGCCTCAGCGGGCGTCAGAAAAACCGTTTCGAGGTGCGGCTGGAGCTGACGATTCATCAAGGCCATCTGGAGTTCGTATTCATAATCGGAGAATGCCCGGATCCCGCGCAGGAGCGCACGGGCCTTCTTTCGCATGGCGTAATCCACCAGCAATCCGCTGAACGTATCCACCGAGACATTGGCCATTCCGGCCGTCACCTCGCGCAGCATCGCGACGCGCTCCTCAAGCGTAAAGAGAGGCTCCTTTTCCAGGTTCGTCAACACCGCAACGACGAGATGGTCGAAAAGCCGGCTCCCGCGCTCGATCAAATCCAAATGACCGTTGGTGGTCGGATCGAAAGACCCGGGATAGATGGCGAGGATTTCAGACATGGGCTGAACTACTCAGAGCTCTGCGAGAGATGGAGCCTCAGAGCAGGTATTCTAGCCGTCGCCTGCGAGGCTTGTAAACGGGATTCTCCGTGCGGTGGGAAAGATGTCGGAGCGCCAGATTGTACCCGGTCGGGAGGCGCTGGGAACTCCCGGGTGGCACGGAAGTTTCGTGCGGACCGGCCTCCAGCCTACAGGGTTTGCGTAGCCTGGAGTGGCGCACGTGCGGCGTCAGCCAGCGCCCCCATGCAGCTTGACCCGGTTCCTGCCGTACAACCAAAGCAATGCGCGCCGGTGCGAATCTCTCTGCGTGCCAGGAGGAACGTGTCAAAATCGCGCAGGTGATTGGGGAGACCGTGGTTGACCGGCATTTCCAGCATTTGATTGAAGTCGCAATCGTAGAGTGTGCCGTCCCAGCCCACGCTTACCAGGCTGCGGCACATCAAGCCTTCCACCGTGGCCGGGTTGAATTTCTCCACCAGCAGGTCCAGGTAGCGCTCCTGCGCCCCTTGCCGCGTCAAGTCGAGCAAGAAGCGGCTGATGGGCATGTTCGTCAGCGTGTAGAGGTGGTTGAAAATCACCCCGTACTCTTCGCCGAGATGCCGGCGGTAGTCGTCTTCGAGAGGCTGCTGGGGAGGTGGGAGTGAAGGACCAATGGGGTTGTAAACCAGGTTGAGGACCAGTCCCGTCCCGGCGTGGCCGTACCCAAGCCGGTTCAGCCAGCGCAGTGCATCAGTGCTCTTGGAGAAGACGCCCTTGCCCCGCTGAGCCTCCACATTCTTTTCCAGGTAGCAGGGAAGCGAGGCGGTAATCTCAACCTGATGGTCTCGAAGGAACTCCGGCAGGTATTGCTTGCCTTCCACAAAGAATACGGTGAGGTTGCAGCGATCGATGACGCGACGGCCCAGGGCGCGTGCTTCCATGACCAGGTAATCGAAGTTCGGGTTGAGTTCGGGCGCGCCGCCGGTGATGTCTAAGTTCGGAATGTTGTAGCGCTCGATAACGTTCACCACGAACTCGGCGGTCTCGCGCGTCATGATCTCGGTGCGCGTGGGGCCGGCGTCCACGTGGCAATGCCGACAGGTCTGATTGCAGAGCTTGCCGACGTTGACCTGCAAAGTCTCGACGCCCGCCGCCCGCAGCGGCCATTGACCGATCTGGGTCAACTTCTCTTCAAAGGCAAGCAAGCTGTTTCTCCCGGTCCTTTGTGTTCTCGGCTCTGTGAATTCCTGCCCACACCCCAGTTGATCGTCTAGGGTATGAATTCTAGCGCAGCCGGGCGCCGGAAAAAAGCATTCCGGTTGGGATGCGCCTTGGCGTGCCCCGCTCCGGAGTGCGGTGGCTCTGCCACCGCCTTCCTCGGGCGGAACCTTACTTCGCCAAGGGCACAGGAGCAGAGCTCCCGAAAAGCAAAGCGGGAGCAAGCTCCCGCACTCCACGGCGCCTGCGGAGCGTGGTGCAGAGAGGAAAGGCGGAAGTTACAGCATCAAGGCCAGCGCGAGACCGCCTGCAATGCTCGTCCCTGCGAAGTTGACAATGCCGTTGGTGACCAAGCCGCGGCGTTCGAGGGTTGCGCCGAGCACGCTGTCTAACAAGTTCCCGCAGATCGCTGCTGTCAGCGCGATCGCCGCGCCACCTATGCCACTGAGTCCGAGCGCAAACCCGAGACCAGCTACCAGCGCCGAGGCCGCAAAACCCGCGACCGTCCCACCCAATGAGATTCCTCCGTCCTCTCCTGCCGGAACGGGCTTGAAGGTGGTGATGAGGTAAGCACGCTGGGAAAGCCACTGGCCGATTTCGCTCGAGACCGTGTCGCCCGCTGCCTCTGCGAACGCCGCCACCATCGCCACCAGGAATGCGGCTTCGTGGTGCGTGGTGATCACAAGGATGGCGAAGAAGGCCCCGGCCAGGCTATTGGCCGATGCTTCCCGCCAACTGCGCGCGCCGCGCCGCCGCTCCGCTACACCGCGCGCGGCCTTGGTGGCGTATCCCAGACGCGTGGCAACGGAACCGAGCAGGAAAAAGCTCAACAGGATAAGAAAACTCTTGTACCCGTAGCCCAAATACACGGCCACGCCGAGCAGGAATCCCGCGCCAGCGCCCGAGCGGTTGATCATTTTCAAGGCCAGGGCGAGCAGAGCGAAGACCGCGTTGACCGCCACCGCGAGAAGAACACGTCGGCCCAGGTAAGGCAGATTGCTGTCGAGCGCCGTCCGCTCCATTAAGTAGGCGCAGAAGAGGAACGCGCCCGAAACCAGCGGCACAGAAACGTTGTCGTCCAAGCGGATTGGAAGGCTCTCCACCATGGCGCCTACTGCGGCCGCGACGGCGGAAACGACCAATACCTTGTCCGCGGGCAACGAGGGCGCCACCCAGCGAGTGAGCGCGTAGGCTCCGAGGGTTCCGGCCACGACAAAGCCCCAGAAGCCGGACCATCGCTTTTCGGGATTCCAGGGGAGCGGCGGCCCGCGGAGGGCCTCGCCGGCAACGCTCGCCATGCCATCACCCAGCGCCATGATGGCCCACGCTGCTGCCGCGATGTGGAGGTGGTGACGATAGAGAAGGATGAGCAGCAGCACTGAAATGGGATAAAGGACGATTCCGGTCCAGACGTCTGGCGCTGCGAATGGTGCGCCGCCCTTTAGGGCGGCAGCGCGATCGCCATAGCCGGCTGCTGCACTCGGCCGCTTCCCTAAATCAACCTCGAGTCGCGGCAGGATAACGACGTTGAACAGAAGGGCGAGCAGCGCGCACCCTGCCGCTTGGACCCAGGTGAGGATGGGCAGCAGAAATGCAAAGAGGAGCATCGACATGTGGACGATTTTTCGCGTTGAAAAAGGCGAGTGTCGAGGGGCGGTTATCGCGGCTGGGACCTCTGTCACGTTTCCCTTGATTTATCGAACCATCGGGTCATCGAGCCATCGGTTCATGGACCGGCCCGAGGCCCCACGATTTTCAAATGGTACGATGGCCCGATGATTCAATGGCCCGATTCTTCTAGAGTTTTTCTCAATCCCTCTTCGAGCCGTGTCACTTGATAGCCGAGCTCCCGCGCGGCTTTGGCGCTTGAGTAAACCCAATCGTGCTTGAAGACCTCGACCACGCCCGGCGTAAGCTGGGGCTGATGGCCGAAGAGCCGGGCACGTGCCACCTCCACGGCCCCCACCATCTTGCCGGCAACGAACGGCAAGTGCCTGACCGGGTGACGGACGCCGGAGATATTCTCCAGCAGGCGGAAGAAATCATTCAGAGACCGATTGTCCCCGCCCAGTAAATAATCTTCTCCCGACTTTCCTCTCTCGAGTGCTGCCAGGTGAGCAGCGACCACATCGGCGTTGAACGCGAAACCCCAGCGCTGTTCGCCCGAGCCGAGCAGGCCAGGAAATTTCCCGGCTCGATACTGGTCGATCATAGCGCCAACCAGGTTGCCCTCGGTCTTCGGCCCGGGTCCGTAGATCACCCCTGGGAGCAGGGTGACGACAGGAAACTTTCCGCTCAGGGCGCGAAGCCAATCCAGCGCCTGCGCCTTGGTCTCTTCGTATTCGTTGGAATACGGGCCGCGATGGTGGAGCTCCTCGCCCGCATTCACGTCAGACGAGGGCCCGAGTGCGATAAAGGAGGACGTATAGATGATGCGCTTGACTCCCGATTTGGAAGCCGTTTGCAGAAGGTTCTGCAGTCCCTCTACATTGACTCTCCAGAAATCTCGCGCGTCACGCATCCAGGTCTTGACGAGCGCCGCGGTGTGAATGACGGCCTCCACCCCTCGCACGGCGCTGCGCAGGGCGGCGGGGTCGCGCAGGTCCCCCGTCACGACCTCGCATCCGGCACGGGAAGCATCAAAGGGCAGGCGCGAGACGTCTCGCACCAGGACGCGAAGCGGTATTTTTCGCCCGATGATCTCCCGCGCGATCTGTGAGCCGAGGTAGCCGGATGCGCCAGTCAGTAGAATCATGACACGCCTGAGTCTGCCCGCCTGATTTCAGCGGTAATTCTTGTACAAGTCGATGACGAATTGCGGCGGATCGGGGTCCGCGTTGATTTTCTCTTTCATCCCACGCGTATACGCCCAGCGCTCGAGCCAGGAAGCTCCCACCTTCCCGACATACCCGTCCGGCTGGTGGTAGGCGGTATCCTCGAGGGCCTGCTTCAGCGGGATGAAATCGTATCCGCGTTTCCTCAGCGCTTGCACGATGTCGTCGAAATAATCCGCGTTGAGCAGGTTGGCGTGGAGAAGCAGGATCTGGGGAATCTCCCGCCCCTGGGTCTCGACGGAGAGTTTTTCGTAGAAGTCGAACATCCGCTCCAGGTAGGGGACGTAGGCTTCCGCCACGCGTTGCATCGTGGCACGATCACCCCGCTGCCAGGCCTTGGTGTAAATGGTCGCGAACACATAATCGGAGTTGTCCACGGTGACGGGCGCGTTCTCGTAGCCCCGCCGGCGGAGAAAGTCTTCGAACGCCTTCCTCACTTCAAGCGTCGGTCCCGTGTGCAGAAACGGATAGCGGAAATATTCCAGCTGCATTCCTCGCTGCGCGAGCAGCAGCCGGGAGACGGTTTCTCCGCGCACGACGTCTTCCTCAAATTTCTCGAGCGGCGTCTCGGTGAGCGAAAAATGCGAGTAGGTGTGGTTGCCGAGGTCGCCGCCACGGTCGAGCCACATCTTCAGCAGCTCCGTTCGCGCGTCCATTTCGCCGAGCTTGTAGATCTTCTGCTCGTTGACGAACCCGACGACTGGCACGTGATTCTTCTGTATGCTCGCAGTCAAGCGGTCGGTCATGGATTTGAGCGTATCAAGGCGGATTTCCGGGCCGTTGAGCGGCAGATCATCAAACGTCACCGCCACTTCGCGGCGAATCGCCGTCGCCGGACTTTGCCCCGGCCTCCGCGCAGCGCCTCGTTGCCAGGCAAACAAAGAGGCTGCACACCAGGCGGCGATCAAGACCGGTCCTGCAATTGATTTCCCGCGCATTCGATACCTCCGCCCACAAGTTCTGATTCAGCGTATCAGGTACGCCCCTGCCAGCCCCAGGTGCCCCACCATCATCATCCAGTACATGTGGTGCCACGAAGGGTGGTTCTCGCCTTCGGTCACCAGCCGGTGTGGGTCCTTGTTCATCAGGTAGATGACGTACGAACCCCAAATCAGCATGATAACGCTCAGGGCCAGGATGGCTCGCGGATGGCCGCTCAATACGCGCAGGTAGAGCCCCAGCGGCGGTAGCAACCACGGAACAATAAACGCCGGACTGATGGCGCGGGCGCTCCACGTGGCGCCGTAGCGCACCGGGAGCGTGATGCAGCCCGCGGCGCGGTCGCCTTCGATGTCGGCGAAATCCTTCGTGGTTGTTGCACCCAGCAAAAAGACGAAATAGATGAAGCCAATGTACCATGGCTCGATGGAGGTGAGCACCGTCGCCACTGCCGCCCAGCCCGCCACCTTGAGCAGCCAGCCACGAATGAGCGCGATGATCAAGTTCGAGCCGACGGGATGCCTCTTCAAGCGAATCGGTGGAGCCGAATACGCCACCGTGGCCAGCGCCGCGATCACGTAAATGGCAAAGGTCTCGCGGTTAACCAGCGCCACCATCGCCAGCGCCACGACGTACGTTGCCACCACAAATGACCAGGCCGCACGCAACGTCATCTGTCCCGAGGGCAGCGGTCGGTGAGGCTTGTTGATGCGGTCGTTCTCGAGGTCGCAAATCTGGTTGAGGCCATTCGACGCCGCGTTGAGCACCCCTGCGGCAAGCACGGCGAGCGCCACGTGGAACACCGGGAAGGCCACACGCGATGCTCCATAGCCGATGAGCGATCCGGAAAAGATACCGATCATGGGAGGGACCAGCGTGAACGGCCGCGCGAAGGTCCAGTAGAGTCGAAGCGACTTCATGCGGGGGCTATTTTGCGGCTTCTGGCAGATGCTGACAAGCGCAAACGGCAGCGGCGCGAACGATCCCTATTCCGGAATCTCGAAGGGAAAGGCGCGGCGAAGGTTGGTGGGGCGCTTGTCCGGGTGTAGCCCGGAGTTGATGAAGGCCAGCCACTCGCTGACTTCAGCCTGGGCCACTTCGGTCGTCCGCAAGTCGATGCCGCCGTAGGAATAGCGGTCGCGACTGTAGGGGACCAGGCTCTTCTTGTAGAAGAACACCAGCGTGTGGCCGGGAGTGGGCGAGAAGATCTTTATCCGTGCCCGGTTAGGCAGACCATTGGGAAGAAACGAGGAGCCGCGGATTTCGATGCCCACACCCTCCGTGGTGATCTCGAAAGGCTCGACTGCAGTTTCAACGGCAGCGCAGACCGCGCGCGCCACAGGGCTTCCCTCGAGTTCGGCCCGGAGTCTTTCTTCGGTGGGCGGTTCGGGTTTGTTGAGAATCATGACAGGGACCGGCTCGCTGAAGACATCAAACAGGCCAGATCGAAACGGGCCTTCGCCCACCTCCGGCGCTATGGCGAAAGTACTTCGGAAGCGGTTATCGACTTCGGGCGGCGCTTCCACCAGAAATAGGGACGGGCGAGTTGCCTTGCCAATCCCATCTGCGTTCCGTACCAGCGCGTGCGCCAGTTGCGCGGCGCGAGATAGCGCGTGTCGCCGGGCTGGACAATCAAGCTCACCTCGATGTTGGGCGTGACGTCGATGGGAATGCGGTTTTTCCGGCACGCTTCATAGAGGTGGCGGAAGACTACGAGCATGTCTTCGTAGCGCGGCGACGCCCAGTGCTCCATGTCGGCGCCGATGGTGGGCCGGAAGATGCAAACCGTGGGGAACGCGCCGAGCCCTGTGATGTAGTCGATGGCTTTGATGGTGTCCTCGACAGGTTCGACGCCGGCGATGATTTCCCCAGAGCAGGCTCCTTTGCCGAGCTTCCGCGCGGTGTACTCGAGGGCGCGGAAGAAAGTCTTCTGGCCCACCAGCTTTTCCTTGCCGGGGAGAAGCTTCGCAAAGAACTCTGGATTTTGGAACTCGTAGCAAAAGCTGAAGTGGTCCGCGCCAAGATCAATCAGCCGGTCGTACTTCCAGAGGTCGAGCGAGGGGATCAGTTGCAGCCCGACCAGTGCGCCGACGCGCGACTTCACGGCTTTGACGTACGGCGCGGCCACGTCGAGGTCACGATCGGTCTGGAAACCGGAATTGAAGTGCACAAACGTGACGCCGGATTCTTCCTTCGCGGCGCGCGCAACTTCGACGACGTCGCCGACGTCCTTGATGGCGACTTCATTTACGCCCACGTTCAAACCGGTGGCGCAGAAGCGGCAATTCAGCGCCGGCGAGTGATACCAGAATCCGCAGGAGTTTGAGATGTAGATTCCGAGATAAGTTCCTTGCAGCACGCCGACCTTATGCATCGGCGTGCCACGCGAAGTCGTGCGCGTGTACCACGCTGGCTCGGGTGGAATGCGAACGGGATAGCGGAAGCCTTTGCAGTCGTCGCGGACCGAGTACGCGCCCGACTCAAGCACCAGCCGGTAGCGCGACTGCTGCGCGAAGTCTTCCTCGACGGGAACGTTTACCCAGACGTCTTTGATCGGTCCGGGAATAACGATCTCGAGTCCGCTGCCCAGGCCGGCGCGAGTGCGGCTTATGAACCGCGCGTCCTGCTCCAGAGCACAGGAGGGGTCGACGCGCATCCCCTTGCAAAATAAGTCGATTTCGAGCTCGCAGGGATTGAGGGGGTGGGTAATTCCGTGATAGGTCGTTCCGCTCGAAAGCTGCTCCGACGGAGTGGCCGGGGTTGTTGGAGGCATAGCGACATTTTGTCCGATTGGGGACATTCACGCACCTTTATATGACTTCTATCATGTACGCTGCCACTCGGCTTACGTCAATTACGAATGTCGAATCTTTCGGCAGGCGTTTAATCTTGCGACCTATTCAGCCTAAGATTCCTGCTCCAAGGGCTGGTTTTCTTCACATGAATGACCAGTAGCCCTCGCATCACAGCATCCTTGAGAAACCCGGTGGTGGGATGGTTGTGGTTTACAAGCCCGAGGGAGCCCGACTGGGCGGCGTTGCGGCCCTCAAGTTCCTATAACCAGCCGTAGGGGCGGGGCCCGGCGCGGCTGCCCCACAAAATTCCCCCGCCCTGGAGCGTTTCCAGCCCGAAGCCGGTGCCGCCTTGGCGCGGATTCACCCCACCATTTGCGCCGTGCATGAGATCAGCCTCGCTGTACTCGTCCAGAATGATGGGTGACACTCTGAGGTAGAGTGTTGCCATGCAGATGAGG
>Ga0315291_10012841_pt1 | contig 10168 bp, 19 predicted proteins | sample YL17G12_20_MG_FD_203070 | JGI IMG/M metagenome (GOLD analysis project Ga0315291, IMG submission 203070) | Sediment microbial communities from Yellowstone Lake, YNP, Wyoming, USA - YL17G12_20 | ecosystem: Environmental > Aquatic > Freshwater > Lake > Sediment | place: USA: Wyoming | collected...
CAGTTATAATAACATCCTCGAAGTGGCTCAAATGTATTTTTCCAAATCCTAAAGATTTTCTAGGATCTCCGGATCTTTCAAAATCCAGACCTTCTTTTATAAATCTTGCTTTCATTCCATGTATCTTACTGCATATCCTCCGGCAACTAATTGCTCGTTGATGTTAGTTAATTCTTTAGTGGCTATATCCGGTACAAATATTTCGCCAAGCCACCTGCCATATTTTTCTTTATCGTCTTTGTGGGTTCTGATAATTATTTCAGATCCTATAGGAATCCACTTAAGTAGAATATCTCTTGCAGCAAATCCAGCTACTTTTGATTCACCCCTTACTTCAGGAGCATTAATTCCATATAATCTTATTTGCTGGTTTTTTAACCAAGTTCCAAATCCAAGATCAATATCTACGGTGATTGTATCAGCGTCGTAGATTTTTTTAACAATTGCTTTATATTCGTACATTATTCGAAATATATTTTTTCATCAAGAGAAAAAGCATACATTTTATTCTCAGTATCGGCTATTACAATATTTATAAGAAGGTCATTTAATTCCTGAGTAGAAATATCCTGAACAGTGATTGTGAAATCTTTTGTTTCTCTTTTTCCAGTCCATTCATGAGTTTTAATATTCATGGTAGGCATAGAAGTCATTCGAGCTGTTATTTTTTTACCAACAAGAGTTTCTTGAAGATACATTTCCCATTCTTGGTTAGCAATAACTTCAGCATCTTTCATAGCTTCTTTCATTGCTTCATGTCTTTTCCTTTTCTCCTTTTCAAGAACAATCCCACCAAGATCCATAGATGCTTTAGGATTCTGGCCTCTTTCAAAATTTTGAGCTTCGAAAACTTTCTTAGCTTTCATATAAAGGGTTTTCTTTATTTATCCACTAATTTTCTCTGTAGATAAATTCTTTCCCTTCATAGTTTCTTAATTTGATTTCATTTCCTTCTTGCCCCAAATAATACTCTGGAAGTAATGGAATTTTACCACCTCCACCAGGAGCATTAATAACAAATTGGGGAACAGCATATCCAGTAGTCCATCCTCTTAGTCCTGCAATAATTTGAAGTCCTTTATTAACAGTAGATCTAAAATGGGATGTACCTGGTACGAGGTCACAGGCGTAGATATAATAAGGTCTAACTCTTATCTTAAGTAATCCATGCATAAGAGATTTCATTGTAGCCACGTCATCGTTAACACCCTTCAGCAAGACAGTTTGGGATCCTAATGGGATACCTGCATCGGCAAGTCTTTCGCAAGATTGTTTTACTTCAGGAGTCAATTCATTTGGATGAGAAAAGTGAATACTCATAAACAGCGGATGATATTTTTTCAAAATAGAAACTAACTCGGGAGTTATTCTTTGAGGAAGAACTGCAGGAATTTTTGTTCCAATTCTTAGAAATTCAACATGTTCGATTTCTCTTACAGATTTTAGGAGGTATTCAATAGAACTATCGTCCATTGTAAGTAAATCTCCGCCAGATAAAAGAACATCCCGAACTTCAGTATGCTGACGAATATACTCAATTGCTTTGTCCCACATTTTCTTATTAATTTCATGATGAGAAACCATATGAGAACGAGTACAATATCTGCAATATGATGAACAGAAATCTGTTGTTAAAAATAGTACTCTGTCCGGATATCTATGGACAAGATTAGGTAAAGGACTATATTGTTCTTCGTGAAGAGAATCTGATTCTTCGTTAGGAGTTACAATAAGTTCTTCCTTAGTTGGTATTACACAACGACCAATAGGACCTTTTGGATCTTGAATAGTGCTTGCGTAGTAAGGAGTGATTCTAAGCGGTAAATTTATATCCTCTGAAACTTCATAATCAGATGATCCGAATACTCGGGACAGCTCTTCATAGGAAGTTATGCTGTTTCTGATTTGCCATTTCCAGTCCCCCCATTCTTCTGGGGTTGCGTTTGGATAGAATTTATTTTTGAATACCTGTGATTGGGTCGAGCAGACGAGAGGAGGTTCGGCAGAATCAACTTGCTCTGGTTGAGACTGCCTGTCTTTAGAGGAATCTTTTTCTTCCATTTTTTGTGTTAGGTTCTTAACTTAATTTTAGTTGTAATTTTTGTTGTATTTATCTAATTATATGTTTGGTTTTTTGGAGGGTTTTGCATGAAAAACTTTCTTGAAAATTTTCTGAAATATGTTCTGTTTCTTATACCTGTAATCAAGATAAGCTAAATGTCCTACTGGACCAGGCATGGGTTGTACGGCAACTAAATCTATTCCAATGGTCCTTGCGGCTACTTGTTGAGCAATCGGAAAGAAAAAATCGTTTGGATCCCATTTTCTGAAGGCTTCCTGTATCTTTAATAACGTATGGATCAGATCTTTTTCTTCTCCTTCTGTTGGTCCATCATATTTAAATTTGATCTTTAGAACAATATATTTTCCTTTAGAGACCCCGATAATAACATTTCGATTTCTGAGGTCGTATGTAGTAACTCTTAATTCTTCTTTACTATTTAGATCTACACCCAAATGAGCTTTCCAATTATCAACACTATCATCCTTCAAAACTACCCCATTAATTTCCTTGAGTATAGCATCTCGGCCTATACCCATTGTTTCCTTGGGATCTTGTCCTCTTACAAAGTTATTCATAATTATTCCTTTTTCTGGTCATGTAGTCATCATACAGCTCCTTTAATTTAAATATAGTTTTAGGAAGAGCCTCGATGGGGTATATTTCATTATTGTCGGTTGAAAACCTATTCTTCATTATTCTAAATTCTTTTCCAACTATAATTATTATAATAAGAGCTGAAAATATGAATTCATTTCTTTTACGAATATTTTGAGTTCTTACAGTCTCGATACTATGATACTGGTTATTAACATTCTGATATAGATCTGCTTCAGTAAATAAATAGCATTCTTTCATAGATTTAAAAATCTCTCTATAACCTAAACCTATCGATACTTTTGGATCTCCTCCTCTTTCAAAGTTCATCTTTCAATCCACCATTTACCAAGTGCATAATCTGCTGAATGAGCATAAACAATTTCTCCTGTTTTGGGAATAATACAGGCTACAGATTTCTTTTCAACAAATTTATCATAGCCCAAACTAAACTCACTTAATTTTTTTCTTTCTCCTTCAAGAGCTTCCACCTCTACCATTTCCTTAGAATTCATTTCCATAAAAACTTTGAATCGATCTCCTTTTTTCTTAGGAACATCTAATCCGATTCTCATAGATTTTTTAGGATCCCCTCCTCTTTCAAAGTTCATCATCTTTCAATCCTCCGTCCTTTGGCGGTGCAATCCGATACAATTGATCTTTATATACAATATCTTTTCCTGTTGTTTTAAAAGTTAATTGAAGGGTTGTATTTAAGTTAGAAGTATTTAGCAAAACCCATTTAAGCTTAGCTTTTATTCCATTATCTAAATTAAATGATATATCTGGGTATTTTTTTATTTCATCTGGAGCTCTTTTAATCATTAAATATTCGATATAATCATGAAATCTTTTGCATATTCCATCCTGAGCAAGTATTTCTAAACCATGTCTTAAAGCCTCTTCTCTTACACCAAAATTTACAGGAACGACAATTGCAGAAGTATCCTCATTGAAACGATATTTCGCAAGGATTTTATTTGTGAGCGATCCTTTAATTATCGGAATTGCTAATTTCCCCTTAATATCAAAAGATGAGATTTTTAAAGCATTGGCTTTTCTTCCAATCTTTAAAACTTCTTTAACATCTCCGTTTCTTACAAAATTATTCATTTATATAAATCCATTTAGGGGAATGAACTGTTTCTCCACAATCTTTGCAAATATAAATCGGAGGTTGAAATCCTCCAAGGTGTTTTCTTTCAAGTCTTGTTCCTGAGCAATTTGTACAAACATAATTTACAGGACCGAATCCGTTATCATAAACGTACATTCCCAATTCCATTGCTTGTTTTGGGTCTTTACCCCTTTCAAAATTCATCTTTCTTGAACTATATCAAAATACTTACGAAATCTTTCAATTGAACCCTCGAGAATACTTGAACCGCTGATAGCTTTGTCTGATCGATAATTTATTATTATTGTAGATTTTTTCTTTTCTACTGTCTGAATAATCAGATTTTCGGATCCCATAATATGAATAGCTGGTTTAGCTTTATCCGAAGCAAATTTAGTACTTCCATCTACTCTGCTAACAAGAGGTACCCACTTTTTAGATTTTAAAATACAACCAGAACTTAAATTGTTCCATGTAACAATTCCGATTTTCATAGACCTCTTTGGGTCAATTCCTCTTACAAAGTTCATGATATTTCAATTATAACCCACTGATTTCTGTTCCTTAAAATTTCCTTTATTTCATCTTTAGTAAAAAAATATTCTAAAGATTCGATAGTAGGCTGTTTCAATTTTTTTGTTTGGTCCATATTAGAAAGAGCCATAGATAATCTCTTTTTAAAATCCTGCATGACCTTATAATGTTCTCCCCAATTCTCAAGTAGAAGTTTAAGCATATTACCATTGTTTCGAACAATGACTTTTGGCAATATCTTCATTGATGCCTGATCCGGAGATTTTTCTACAATACTTTTTAAAGCCCAATGAGCATTTTTCTGAACAATTTCCTTTGAAATATCCGAATTTTCCAAACATTTTTTTATCGCATCTTCTTGAGAAAGAAAGTATTCAAAAAAATCTCTTTCATTGTGACGAATGGCCCAGACAATAGAATCATATAATCCTTTTCGAATTTTACCCATCCCTTCCATTCTAGCTTGTATCTTGGCTTCGATACCAAGGCCAAGAGTCATAGTTGTCATTTCTCTAGTAAAGTTCATCTTGATTCGGCTAATTGTTTCTGAAAAAATTTATCTCCAAGAGATTGATATATTGCTATAAGGCGAGCCATTTCTTCTGCACTCATTTCTTTACCGGGTTCACCTGATTTGGTTTTAGAAAAAAGATCATGCTTTGAAGCATAAGCACTTACAAGAGCATTCATCTGAGCTTTCAGTTCTTTTCTAAAAAGTTTTACATGAAATTCGGTGAGAATTTTTGCTTCAGTATACTGCCATTCAGTCATTTTAACGAAGAATTCTTTCTTCTTGTTTTTGTACCATGAATAAGTCATTCTTGGCTGATCCAGTACTTTAGCAAGACACTGAATAATGATCTGCTTTTCAGCAGCAGTAACATATTTGAATTTATAACTGGAAATCTTAACATCTTCAAGATCCTCTATGGTTAAACCATATTTGTTCAAAAGGATATGAAGTTTTTCTCTGGCTACAAGGGCTTCACCAGCTTCTCCTCTTTCGGCTAATTCTCTAACTTTTTTGAGTTTTTCGATGATAAGTTCCATAGTAGTGATTTATGGATCAAATATACGAATAATTTCTCAAATAAAAAAACTTCCGGAGTTAAATTTTTAATCTTTTATCCAAGCATCTTCAACATTGAAGTCTTTTTTGACCTTAGCAATGTATTTCCAAGGGTCTGTTATATCCTTGTGCTCAGCTATTCTACCATCTTTAGTTTTAACACAGACAATTCTTTTATCTGTTAAAAAAGCTTTCCCTGAGGTTTGCCTTTTTAAAGAGAATCCCTGTTTTAAAAAATCATTCATTTTATATGTTTATTAGGAACTTTTCTTATACTTATAATAACAAGAGCTTCTTGTCTTTCCCCTCCATCATTAAAATTCGGAACTTTTTTCTTTATTTCTTCAAGCATTTGTTCATCTGTCCAGTTGCTCGATGTTTCAATTCGAAATTTGATTCTTTTCATGACATACTTATTTTTAGAAACAAAAAAAAGCTGGATGAGACGCTATGCGACTCTATCCAGCTTTATATATTCCCGAGAAAATAAAGAAGTGTGTTTTTATAAGTTTTCTCTTATTGTCCTCACCCTCTCTAAACGACCTTGTACGTGTTAAAAGACGCCTAAGGCACCGATCTCTATGATTCGGCTTCTTGCGAAGATTTAGAGCTAAGTATTCGAGAACGATGCCATGAGACCTTTCGGTTTCAAAACATAACGTAGATTTGCATTTACATTGAATTGCTTTTTCTTGTACGAAGTACCACTTACTCTTACTACGGTAAAAAGTATAATCAGCGGGCTTACCCTACGTAATCCTCTGTCCGTGAATCTAATTCACCCCATAATGACCGCAAATAGGAACGATTGTAAGCAGCAGTGCTAGTTACGTTTTGTTATCGCTGATTGAAAAATTAAGTGAGAATTATTGGGTTGCGCGAGTTTAGGAGTTGCCTCTCCAAAGGGTTTTATTCAACTCAGACCCTTCTAATAACTGTCCTAAGTAAGGGATTTATGTGTTCGTCCCCCAAGCCATCTTAAGTTCCTGGCCTTTTTGAAACAATACCGAAAAAAAGCCCTGCATTTCGCCTGACTTAACATAGACATATTGTTCCTCATGCCACTTGCTGTTTACTTCTGAATCATAGTATCAATTGATAGTCTAGGATGTAACCCTCCTATAGGCGGCCGAAGCCTAAGTACGAAGTATCGCAACAACTTACTACACTTTAGAAAATCATTAAATTAAAGAACGTTTTATTGTATTTTATGTATTGTTCGAAATAGTGATGATAATATGGACTTAGCGACGGAAAGTTTTACTGAAATTTATAAATAAATTGATTCAAATGAAAAACCACATTTTTAAATCTCTCCTCGTATTTTTGTTCGTTTGAAAATTCTTTGTATCCTCCTGAATTCCAGGCAAACTCATGAATACATTTTTTATCTAATAATTTGTGGTGACTCTTATCCAATTCATCCCTTTTGCTCTTTTTCATTCGGGTTCCATCATCAAAATAAGGGGCGTCCGGCGACAAATAAATATAAAAATCTATCTCATTAGCTTTCTCAACCCAGGGTTCCACTTTAGGAACTTCTCCAAATAAGAATTCTGAATAACTTTTAGTGATGCTAAGATCTGTATCTATAAAGAGAAGTTTATTAGCTAATCTGGTATGGCGAATAATACTCTTTGCATGTTCAGAAGCTACCAATTTTAAATCTTCCATGGAACATTTACTTGTATCTGGTATGAGATCTCTTCCAACTTCTGGAACCCATACAGTGTTATATTTCTCCGCTAGTCTTTTACACATTGTGGTTTTACCTGTCGACTCGGTTCCAACAATAGCAATTTTCTTAACAAAATAATCTTTAGCAAAGTTATTAATGTAATCCCAATATTTGAAAGGCTTATTTCGAATAATTGTTGCACTAACTGGAACAATATTTCTTCCTTGATCAAATTTCCAATGCTCGGCCCCCATAGCCTGGGCAAATACATCCCCGTAATCTTCAGAAGTAAAAATCCTATCAAATTTCCCAAATTTTTGAGTAACATACATTCCCCACCATCCAGAAAGAGCATCGCCCCTGAGAGGTGGTTCTTGAACTGTATCAGCTACAATTTGAACTTTAGGATCGTCCAGATAGGTGGAAAGAACCCACTTAAGGCGATATTTATAGGGAATTACCTCGTCAGGGAGAGTCGTGATGCAAATAGTTAGCTCATCACAATTTGATTTAGCATAATCAATTAATGCTTCGTGACCTTTATGAAATGGTCGAAAACTTCCTGTTACAAATCCTTTTATCATACGTTTCCAAATTTCGATGGTGGCAGAACCCAAGGCATCCCCGAGGGTTCTAAAGTATCTAGATCCAAATCAAATTCTGGTTCAGCTGGAGCCTGGTGAGCCTTACCATATTTTGCCATCCCACTTAATAATCTCGATGATGAAGAATCCTCTATAATATCCATAACTTTTACAGATTCAGGATGAGCATCTAAATAATCAGCCATAGCTCTTAATTGTTTAGAATTCCAATTTAAAGGCCTGACAGAGACGGTAGTATCTGGGTCTTCTCCTTTAACAAAAATAGGCTCTCCCATTCTGGTATGTGCAAATCGGCAGCCAAGTTCTTTTAATCTGGCATCAACTCCGAGTTCCATTGATTCCTTGGGATCTAGTCCTCTTTCAAAATTCATATTTCCATTATTAAACGTATCCTGCATTATCTTTCCTCCATTCGGCTTCTGTGATTGGAACTAATTCTTGGCCATCCAAATATTGCAATTCTGGACCATAATATTTTGCGTCGGAGACAAGTTTTCCATTTTCTATTCGAAATGCAATACCCCATAAACCTGCATCTCTCCAGTATTCAAGTTCGGATCTTCGATCCCCATCTTTCTGCAATCTCATGGCACATCCCTGACGACCATCTTGCATCATCATAACATATTTTGGGAGATCCTTTCTTTTCATATGGTATACTTTTTCAATCCTTCTCTTAATACCTGAAGTGCATGGAGTTGCAAACTAAGCTTGAGCATATTTTCCAAACTATCAACGATGTAAACATTTGGGTATTTTACTCTTTTCAAATGAGCAGTTATTAAAGCCCTCATTTTGATACTATCTTTAGTTTGAGTTTCAACCACCATATACTCTGCTATAGACATGCCTGAATGATCAACTTTAACAGAAGGATCAATCATTACAACTATATCGCGATGAGTATTCAGTTTAATAGCTTGCATTATAGAAAATCCTACTTCACCAAGACTTCCAAAAGCATAGGTTTCATGAGTTACTGGGAACAAAATAATTTCATCGTTAGCTAAATGATCTGCTTCGTTTTCAGCATCGAGAGGACTCCAATCTTCTTTTTGGGGATTAAAGTATTCGATTTCCCTCTTATTATATTCTGCCATGAATCTATTTCTCCATGTTGAATTTCCGCAGGTCCCAAAAAGACCAATAGTTATTTTTCTATCCATGATTTTTATATTTCAACTATTTCCATTGTTCCTCTTTGTTCAAGACCATAAATAAGATTCTTCCACTCAAAATCCGAAGTAGATAATTTGTCTTCGAAAATTTCTTTGCTTTCAGAATCCATATTTGCAATAAAATCGCCATCCTGAATTTTATAAATCATATCTGTAATTTTTTCTCTGTCTGTGTACGGAGCAGCCATAAAATGACCATCTCCATCCATTGCAACTACAAGTTTCATATCTCTTTTGTTTTTTTAGGAGTAAATTCATAAAAGCTATCATAGTTTTCATTATAAGCTGGTTGATCATATTTAACAGTCCACCCAGATTTTCTGAATACAGGTTCAATATCAAAAGAATGATCCTCAAATAATTCCCGGCTGTTTGCTGATGGTTTAATACGAAGTGTTTCAGCAATAAGATCTTTTAGTTTTACTGTGGCACGATGCCCATCCCATTGTTTAGCAATCAAATTATTTGTTGCTTCAATAACAAAATCTGGAATACTTTCTATTCTTTTTTGCTTAACTTCATTCGGTGAGATCGGTTTCATATTAAAATTTATAAGTTAAGGATACTGATCCATTTATTCCTGCCATTACAAAATATAGAGGCTCTGCTCCAATTACTCCATTGGTCAAAACCAAATCATTTAAGAGATTATTTACAGTTCCCTTTATTAAAATTCCCTTCCATGTAATCCCGCCATAAACACTTAGCAGGGCATACGAGGGTAATTGGTTCTCATTCGAAAAGTCGATATAAGACTTACCATTGAACCGAACATTGAGTCCCGTATACACGCTCTTAGATAGGTTATACACGACATCGCCAGATAACAATAATGAAGGAGTTAGCACTGGTTGCAAAGATTGTCCATCTTGCGTTATTCGATTGAAAGAGAATGAATTAGAAGTTAAAAATTGCCAATGAGTTGTAGCTTTGTAATCCAAATCTATTTCCACCCCGCTTCTATAAGATTCTGCTGCATTTTGGTGAAGAACTATTGAATTTGGACCCACTTTTCCATTCAAAACTATCTCATTTTTAAAATCCATATAATAGAGATTAGCATTCGCTGTAAAGTAGTCTGACTTATATTTCCATCCAAATTCATTATTTAAAGCTTCTTCAGGAAGGATTGTATTTACGGGAGAAGTAAAGTTATCCATGCCTCCGAATAAATCGTTTCTCGTAGGCTCCCTGTTTGTTTTTCCTATCCCATAATATACTGAAGAATGTTCTTTTACTCTGACAGAAACTCCAGAACTCCAATTTAAAAATCTCCACTCTAAAGGATTCATCGGGGAATCTCCCTCATAAGAAAAATTAGTATAACG
>Ga0315291_10012843_pt1 | contig 10165 bp, 15 predicted proteins | sample YL17G12_20_MG_FD_203070 | JGI IMG/M metagenome (GOLD analysis project Ga0315291, IMG submission 203070) | Sediment microbial communities from Yellowstone Lake, YNP, Wyoming, USA - YL17G12_20 | ecosystem: Environmental > Aquatic > Freshwater > Lake > Sediment | place: USA: Wyoming | collected...
ATATACAGGAGACTCAGGATCTACAGGCGACACAGGATCTACAGGTGACACAGGTTCTACAGGTGACACAGGATCTACAGGCGACACAGGATCTACAGGCGACACAGGATCTACAGGCGACACAGGATCTACAGGCGACACAGGATCTACAGGTGACACAGGTTCTACAGGCGACACAGGTTCTACAGGTGACACAGGTTCTACAGGCGACACAGGTGACACAGGTTCTACAGGTGACACAGGTTCTACAGGCGACACAGGTTCTACAGGCGACACAGGATCTACAGGTGACACAGGATCTACAGGCGCTCAAGGTGAAACGGGCGCTCAAGGTGAAACGGGCGCTCAAGGTGAAACAGGTCCTCAAGGTCCTGAAGGAATGCCATCAGACGAGAGATTGAAAAAAAATATCGAGCCAATGCTGGGTAGTGCCCTTGGGCGCATCAACAGTTTGCGCCCAGTTACCTTTGACTGGATAGAGGACGACCCTGATGTGTTTAAACCCCACGCCGGTTTTATCGCGCAGGAAGTCGAAACGGTCATGCCGGGTATCGTTAGAATTTTGCCTTACACTTATAAAAAGGACGGCGTAGAAGTCTTACTACAAGACGCTAAGCACCTAAACTTTAGCTCTGAGATGTATGCCCACCTAGTTAAAGCCGTGCAAGAACTTTCTTCTGAAAATGATGTTCTAAAAGCCAAGCTCGCGGGTGGTTACCCAGGCGAGGTTCTTCAAGACAGCGACGGATTGGGTACGCCCGAAGTGCTTAGCTCAGGTGACTTGGTTTTAGTCTATGATGGTGACGGCAATTTAGTTTGGAAGGCAGTGCCGTGACCTCCCCCGCCGTTCGGCGGGGCTTCCCTTGTCCTTAGGTCATCGAATGCCTCCGAAACCCTGCCCTTTAGGGCGGGGTAGTTGACGTTCCCCGCGCATTAAGGCTATCTATTTTATCTAATAAACTACGCTTTAGGTCTTCATTTAAAAGAAGATTCAATAAGTATGGATCATCATTATAAAGGCAATGACTGCCGTATACTTCCAGTATATTCTTTTCGATTCCGTAGCGGGAAGCATTAGCTTTAGGCACATCAAAGAGACCTGATTGACTTTCAAAAGCTTCGTAAATTACGCGCTCATCTTTTTCAGGGATTCCCGTCTCTTTGTTGACAAAATCAACACCCTCTTCTTGCAGACATCTTATCCAAGCAAGAGATACTATTTGATTAGTTAATAGCTTTGTATCTTCCATTTAGAACGTAACCGAAAGTTTACATTTATCTACCAGAAGTTGTTCCGCAAACGCACTAATTTTACCACCCTTGCAACCCCAAGCTTGTGGCAATTGAGCTACGCCAATACCCAATATTGTTTTTGCTACCTGATCGCATACGAGATTACCAATAAGTCCCGAGGCGGTGTTAGCGCACAACTTCAAATCTACGATAGGCTGCGAAAGTGTTGCTGCAATAGCAGGGACATTCGCACAGTCTAGGGCGTTTGCTACACCTTGAGCAGAGGCTGTCACTGCTTTAAATACCGCATCACATACGGTAGGTGGCGGGGGTGTCTTAGTACAAGCCGCCATAGACACAAAGCCTAATAGAAATAGTTTTTTTTGCATGATTTTCTCCTTAAATATATGTTGATCTATGCTAACTTGCGAGTCAAGCTAAATATTAAAAAACCGCTTACCTCCTGGAGGGACTGGTTTGCCATCACAATGAACCCATGTTGAACCTGGCGCATCTTCCATACGAATATTCCAAGTTTCCAGCATAGGTAAAAGTGTTGCTCTAGTTATATCACAATCCTCCTGCGCACTCCAATCACAAGCTAAACCAACACAATGCGCTGAAGTAGGTTTACTCCCAATTAATGAATTATAATCTTTACCGTGAAAAAAGGATTTAGGATTATTAAGTACTGGACGTAACCAACAGTGGATGTGAATTGAGCGTTTAATACAAAGGCGCACAAGATCCATCTTAGCTGCCCACAAAAGCAAATTAGCCTTCTCTACTTCAGTGGGGATATGATGGACACGCCACTGGGGAAGCCACAAAGCCTCGTGGACCCTAAAAAATCGTGAAATTTTAGACGATGGATCGTCCCAATTAACCATCATGATAACCCAAGCTATAGCGCCAAGCGTCAATATCGGTAAGGATACCACTATCCGATACAAATTTTATATATTCGATGTTAGAGCATTTATGACAATGCCTCTGTTTCATCACACCTGTACCGTAATATTTATCTTCTTTAAACAGAACCTCCTCGGTACTCCACTCATGTTCTGTTTGCTCGCACCTAAGTATTTGTAGCATCTAATTCCTCACCACTTTTTAAGCGGACATTCTTGGTTGAGGTCTTGTACTTTAGGTAAGACAAAACAAAAGCACTCCAGGCATTGCCGCGTTATTGGTTCCAGAGAGGTGCAGGTATTGCATATTTCGAGACGAGCCTGAGCCACTTGAAGGGGTGCCTTTTCATATGTTAAAAATGATCTAAAAAAAGAACCCATATGTATAAAAGCTTTCCATAAAGCCTTTATCCAGATTCTCACGTAACCCTCTTAGCGGAGATTTTTTTGTTTTCCAAAGCAACCACACTAAGATCCAAGGAAACTAGGCGCTCCTCAATTCGAGCTACTTGAGCGCGTAGGATTACGTACCTTTCCGCCAAGGAATATACCCACCAAAGAATGCTAGTACAAATCAAGCTACCAAAAAACAAATATAACATTGTGACCTCTATATGGAAAGTATTCGCATGTAGTCTAAACCATTAACTAGACCAAAACCATAATAAGAATCTTTGCCTTTACTACCTAGATCGGTAGCTGTTTTTTCTAGAGCGGATAAAGCCTTTACAGCTATTTCTTTTCTATCTGAAATTCGCTTTACTCTTTTTAAGTAAGAGATACCTAGTGTGAGAAGTCCGGTGACTATAGGAGTCGCCATAGAAGTTCCAGACATCTCATGAAATTGACCGTTTAGAAATGTAGAATAACACCCCACACCTGGAGCGACAATATCTATCTGTTCCCCATAATCAGAAAAATCAGCTAGTACATTATTCTTATCTGTTGCCGATACTGTTAAGACATTAGGATAGGATCCTGGATAGAAAGGTGTGTTGGAAGCGTAGTTGCCAGAAGCAGCCACAACGATTACACCGGCTGCTACTAGCTGCTGTATGATCTGATTTTGTTCTTCAGAGAAAATAGGGCTACCGAAAGACAAGTTGATTATATTAACGTGCTTATCTGCTAATACCGCTTTTAAGGCTTTTATAGATGCTTTGGTTTCTCCGGAGCCGTTAGCATCTAATACCTTGTAGGAAGTGAGAGAACACTCCGGGGCTATGCCTACCCCGCGACCTACAATCTTGCCGCACACCCAAGTCCCATGACCGTTCTGGTCTACAGCATTTTTAGAGATGAAATACTTCTTTAGGATATTGGTATGAGCAAAAGAAGCATGCGTATCATCCACTCCAGTATCTAAGACAGAGACATTAGCTTGCTGCCCCCGCACACCGTACTCTAGCCATAGAGATAAAATACCCATACTGTCTAAATCATATAGAGGTTCTACCGGCGATGCTACGGGAGCACCTACCCAATCTGGAGTAACAAGCATGTTAATTAAACTTGAGGAGGAAAGCCTGGAAATTTGATATAAGAATCTAAATTCCGGGGGTGACACTTGAAAAATTTTGAATTCGATCCAATCAACCAGGGACAAAAGCCATTGCGCCTTGTTTTAGAAAACGCCTGGGTCCAAAGCTTTGAATCAAGGCGTGTCGAGCATAAGATACTCTCATTATTTGGTGGAGAAGACTTGAGGATCCCTTCTCAACAATTCTGCATAGCACACATCACTGTGTCTGATGGGATCATAGAGCAAAACTATACAATACAAGCTACGGGATTAATGGAGGATTCCGCAAAGGTGCCACCACCACCGCCAACAGATGGCGGTTGTTTCCACTTTTGGGAGCCTGCCGAAAAGCACATGGAAGTTGCCGGTGGTTTCTTTTGTGTGAAATGTGAAGCCCTTTGCGGCGTGTAGCTTGACAAATTTAAACGGAGGGGATAGATTAGTTAGTGGGTATCCGAAATTTTATTTCAGAGGATCTTTTGAAGAATAAATTTTATAGCATGTGGTATTTTTACTTCTCCTCGGAGCGGATGGAATAACACGGCTATTTGCCTAAATTAAACCCCGCTCCTACTTCAAGGTGCGGGGTTTTTTGCGTTTAAGGGGGGGGGTGAACAGCGATAGGTGTCTAATATCTTGGCGTGAGTGGATAGTCCCTGATTTCATACTTCAGTCTACGTTCCAGCCGCCAAGACCAATTGCCGTTGTAGCTGAGTTGGTTCAAGCATTGCCCTGAAGAGGCGAGGACATCAGTTCGATTCTGATCAACGGCACCATCAATTAGATCAAGATACTAGGGGATGTCGGATATAATGGGAGAGCCGCCTAATTGGACGGGCAACGGATTGTAAATCCGCCGATTAATTTCAAGTGGGTTCGATTCCCACCTCTCCCACCAAAATTCCGACGCTCAAGTCTTTCCCGGTCCACCAGACTTCTTAGTCTCGGGTGTATATCCCACTAAGAACACTTCTTCTCTTATTATTTTACCTTTTATGTTAAGACATTTGGTTTTTATTTCATGATTTTTAGTGTCTTTGGGTAGGAAAAAGTGTTCATCCAGCAGGGTAAAACCGTAGTCTACGCCGTCGTAGACGATATTAAGTCCTGCGCATCCGGGAAATGCTAGTGTGTTAAAGTCTAGAATATTATTTTTTGCACTATAGGTTATTCTGACTGGTTCTTCCTTGACTGGGGGAGTAGCTATCACTTCTTTAGGACCTACTACATTATGATCGCATTTAGTCACGGTGCATGAAACAAGCAGCAATAGTAGCACATAAATAAATGCGTACACCTAGTTGTCCTCTTTTTCTATCTTAGGGAACTTACCTGTTTTTTTCCAGTGGTTGCAGTACTCCAAAAGAGTTCTTTCGATCTTGAGCGGCTCTCCTTTGATGCCCCATCCGGTTAAAATTCCGGCTTGTCCTTCGTCTAGGTAGTGGTTGATATAGATATTGATTGTATTTTCATCCCCACGCACGACGGCTAGTTCGGTGGTGACGGTTCCTTTTTGAAAGGTAGATGTTAGTCTCTTCTTATTATCCATCTCTCTAAAAGCATATTTTTTAGCAAATTCTCTTTTAATGAAAGATGATATCTGCAACCAAGAATGCCCTTTCTCTGGTTTCAATGCCCACGGCGTCAACCAGGAGATTTCATACTTATTGTTTTGAGGACTTCTAGAAATGCACGCACCCTTCCGTGCCTTAGGCTTATGGATAAGAGCCGCATGCAGTAGATGCTCTTGAAGCTCCTCGGCTGCTTTATAGGCGACCTCTTCTCCCTGAATGATGTAACCTTTAAGTTTTATACGAGCGTCTAGGATTTCAGTAGTTGACGTATGATGCCAAGGCACCCTACCCAATTTAGCACAATATATTTCATAGAAGTTGGCGTGCGCAGCCATTCTAATAACATCGCTTTTATGCTCTATCACCATTAAGTCGAACTTATCTGTAAGAGTACTAGGCGTTTTGTCCCAAACCTTTTCGTTTCCTGGAGGGAGATTTTTAGGGTAAGGGTTTTTCTTTTTAGGTTTTGCCTTACCCGTAACCTCCTTCATTTTTTTCTTGAGAATCTCCCACCCTATCTTGAAATCATCTTGCTTGGGTACCGCATCCCAAATTTCGCGATTCCCCACAGGTAAGTCGATAGGGTAGCCATACTTCTTAGCTGTAACCTCTTCTTCTCCCCCGAAAACCATACTGTCACTGTCTGCTTCCCTAAGCTTTTCAGTGCATGTGAGTTTTAATTCTTCAGCTAGATCCTTCAACGCTTGCTTACGCTCAGAGCAATCGAAATCAAGCCAATCAGTCACATCCAAACGCTCTACCTTAGTCAAAAGATCCTCGATCTGCTCCTCCATACCAATAACTACTAAGCCTTCGAGCTTTTCAAATTTACTGGTCTTCATCACCTGCTCTGCCGCAGTAGGAAAATTAAATGGAGGATCGATAGATATAAGCATATCCTGCTTTTCTGCCTTAGGATTTAGAAGGAACAGTTGATACTTTACCATTAGCATCGCATTTGTAGCTTGTTTAGATTGTACCTGTAACATAATATAAAATTCCTTTATTGGTAGGCATAGATATTCCATGCTTTTCTATCAAGTATATAACAGCAACTCTAACCCACCTAGCATCGGCTAATGCATGGTGTTTCTTTTTATTCTTAGGTAACTTAACCACTTCCCCATCGTGCCTTAATTCTTCGATCTTTTGTTTTAAATCCCAGGTGTAATGTGGGAATCCTTTTTTCCGAGTAGACATCGGACCCCAGAGCCTATTTAAAATAATATGGTCATAGGATCCTTGATAAGCGACGAGGAATACACTGTCATCCCCTCTAAAAAATTCATCAAGATCTTTTCTAATCTCTCCTCTAGTTTTTCTGTTATTACCCAGTTTAGGTAGGACAAATTGTTTTACCCATACATTACAACCACCAGCATCAAACTCACTGCATTCAGCATAATACTCTTTTCCATCTTCGCGCACTATACCTATAGATATAAGTTTTATCTCTGTGCCTGACGATTCATCAAATTCTGTGTCATAGAAATAAAGCATCGTCTCCTAAAAAATCTTAGGCAGGTTTAAATACAAAATATTTAATACGACTAGACCCTCCGGTAGGTGTATAGCTAGATAAATTGATATTAAGTGTATCGGTTAAAAGGGGATTGGGTAGCGCTCCAAGTATAAAGCTTAAAACAGTCGTAGTAGCCCCACTAATTAAATTGAACTGCCCATTAACCCAAGTTAGCTTATAACCTTCTGTGGTTAATAGTGGTCGTAGATCGACTGTCGAAGCAGAGAAGTCGCTAGACAATATACCCCCAACCACTTGCAAAAGAATTTGCGACGTAGAGGTAAAATAAATGCTCCAACTAAAAGGCTCTCCTAGATCTAATTGAAGAGACTCTACGCGGATATATCCGGCATTAAAGTTCCACCTTCCGGTGAAATCCAGATTGGTAACCGCTATATTATCGGCTACCGAGGTATCTGGGTAGTTTATCCAGGAGTGTACTGTTGGATAGCTACTAGCAATAGCCGCACCTACAGATAGGTATTGAGCATTATTGTTACCTTCAGTTTGTTGCCAAACTATTTTTACAGGTCCAGGATCTGTCTGCACGTCTAACGTAAGAATAGTTGGTCCGCTTAGTACTACCGGAGTACTTGAAAAAAGAGCGTTGGCAGACACAAGCTGAGCAGTCCCCAAAGAATTTGTAGAAGCTGGCTCAAGCATGACCTGCAAAATGTTTGAGACAAAAGGCGTGATGATGGTAATAGGCGGAGCTAAAGTATAGTCTTGGAAGTTTGGACGAAGAAACCAAGTCACCTGAAAACTATGAATAGTAGATAAGGTGTCTATAGCTACCCTAATTAACGAATCAGGATCACTCTGAATGATACTCCACCCATCAGGGACAGGATCTAAGAAACCAGAAGGAATGTAAGAGGTGGTGAAGTCGGCATACTGTAAGGTATTACTAAAGGTCCCCTCTAAAAAAGTAGGAGCATAGATCTTATACGGTGGCTGATTCACAAACTCCTGCACTATAGACGGAGACAAAATCCTACCAGGACCTCCACCCGTATAAGAAATAGTAGCAAGGTCTAAATCAAGTCCAGCACCCACCTTTAACGGGTTGGCATTAGCAAAAGAAAGTTCCACCCAATAAGGTGGGTAATCTGGAGGAGACATCTCGTCAGGGGCAGGAAGCATCTCGGAAGGATTATGCGGCGGGGGTTCTCTCGGTATAATGGTTTCAAATGGCTGCTCGTGAAGAATATCTTCCGGTGGAGGCTTTTTTACCAAAGCTACCGAAACAATCTGCTGAGTTAAGTCCGGTAGAACTACCGTGATTTCTTCAGGGAATGGATTCGTATTCGATAGATAGATATTTACTTCATTGTCTACTATCTGATCCGCTTCAATATCAAATTGTAAAGGATTACGAGTAGCGAAGTAAGATACTGTGTAAATACCTGTCTGAACATTAGACGGCGGCGTAATAGTACCTAAAAGTCTAAGTAATATCCTACCCTGATCAAATAAAAATTCAGCAGTAACACGCATTACATCCTTTAAAGGATAAGGTGGTTTCTACTGAATCTTATAATCCCATAACCTTAAGAGCCTTCTCAAAACCTTCGTACTCTTTAAGTTTCTCAATTAAAGTCTCGGTATATTTCTCGATACTTTTAGCTTCTTCCATGAACGTATGGATTTTTTTACGATCGACGTTTTCTGGCAGAGCACCTTTAGCGTAAAGACGTTGGATATCTACAGAGAGTTTAGGTATCAGTTTAGCTAATTTAATAGCGTGCTGAAGCTTTTCTTTTATAGGCATGTGACCAGTGATTAAACTGTGCTCAATTTGTACCTCATGCATCAGCTTATTCGTGGATTGCCTGAAATCGAAGTCGGTGATTAAATCCTGTATAGAAGATGCTATCCAATCCATGCGACCTACTAAGGTCGTACCCTTAGGTAAAGAAAACCCCTTCTTAGGAGGTGTCTCACGGGCATACTTGTGACCCCTAGGATGTATTGCTTCTATTTTAGATAGGAAAGTCACGGTTCTCCAACGCTATTTTAAATGAAACCCAAAAAGTTTCGCCAATTCCTTATGCCTCTGCTCTATTTTATCCCAATTAAGTTCGCGCCAAAAAACGTCTAAATAACTTTGAAAATCTAGACCATAGTCTACTAGATAACTATGTTCCCAGCAGTCTATGACTAATAGTGGAGTGACGCCTAGTGGGATACATTCATCATGACTCTTAATCGGTAAGCCTACGAAAGTACGTGCAGTGTACGACCAGCACCAAACAGCCCAGCCGTTAGGCTTAGCATCATAGGCAAAGACGTTCATCCATTTTATAAATGTATTAAGATCACTTTCTCTGCGTTCTAGAATTTCTTCCAAGAAAGGACTATTAGTTTCTTTTCTTTCACCTTCAATTTGCTCAAACCATAGATTGTGCAGATATATTGCATTATGAAGATAAGAACGCTCAAAAGAAGTATTCTTTTCTTCTTCGTCTCCCTCAAAATCCTCAATCTCGCCTAAACGCTTTTTATACGCTTCCGCAATTTCTTCATGGAGCTTAGCCGTCTCTGGCTTGTGGACTTTCAAAAAACATCTCCCTTAATATGGAGGCAAAGTTAAACCTAGTAGTCCAGCAAGGACTGAGTTAAGTAACACACCAGATACTTCGTTTTTAATCACTAAAGCCGGAGACACCGTTTGCCGTTCTTGCCTCGTGATCAAAACGGTAGGGTGGATCGCCTGTGTAACGTAGCTAATCGTCACCGCAGATCCCACATCCCCTAAGGGGTAGGTGATGGTACCCGCAGCGCCGTTGGTCGCCGTAAAAGCCAAGCTGGAGATCACAGTGGCGTCTACAAAAGCAACACCCAGGTTGACCAAACCACCACCACCAACCTCGAATGTGTTAGAAATCCGCGTCTGTGTCGGAGCAACATTGGTTAAGGTACGTATGAAGGATCCGTTAGGAACAAAAAAATCGTCCGAGATAGGTATCTCAGTGATAAAGGGGATGACGGTAGGATTAGCAATTAATGAATCAGCATACAATTCCTTTGAAATAAGGACTGCCTTTAATACATTTTTTTGCAAAACCCTACCGCCATTCGGCTGCTGAGATTTATCAACCACCACCATAGGAAGATTGTTAAATACTTTCCCCACCTGCACAACACTAAGAGCTGTAAGGAGATTGTTGTAATCCAAGTCCACTGTGCGTAAAACACGGGTTAGCTTGAATTGTGTAAACATACCTGAAGAACTTAAAGTGCGTGCTTGCGTCATTTTTATTTACCTACCTATTTAGCTTACGGGAGAATCTGTGAAAAGAGTTGCATACTTATCCCTTAATTGCCCTCTCTCAAAGAGAGGAGGATTGGACTCAAATACAACAAAAGAAGCACCCCAGGAGCTTATGCTACTAGGGTTATC
>Ga0315291_10012853_pt1 | contig 10163 bp, 8 predicted proteins | sample YL17G12_20_MG_FD_203070 | JGI IMG/M metagenome (GOLD analysis project Ga0315291, IMG submission 203070) | Sediment microbial communities from Yellowstone Lake, YNP, Wyoming, USA - YL17G12_20 | ecosystem: Environmental > Aquatic > Freshwater > Lake > Sediment | place: USA: Wyoming | collected...
CAGTGAATCCCAAACTCCCATTATATCCTGTATAACCAGTAAATCCTTGTGATCCGATAGACCCTGTAAATCCCAAAGACCCTGTATAACCAACTACTGTGCTTGCCGATCCCGTAAATCCGATACTTCCAGCAAATCCGATACTTCCAGCAAATCCGATACTTCCAGCATAACCTATACTTGCAGATCCGGTATAACCAGTAAACCCAGTAAATCCAAGAGATCCAGTAAATCCGACTGAACCAGAATATCCAATAACAGTTGATGCTGATCCAGTGAACCCGGCTCCTTCTGAACCAGTGAATCCCAAAGATCCTGTAAATCCCAAACTTCCATTGTATCCTGTATACCCAGTATATCCTTGTGATCCCGCATAACCTATAGCGCCTGAGGATCCTACATATCCTATACTTCCCACAAATCCTATGACTGTAGATGCACTTCCCGTGTATCCCCTAGAACCTGTAAATCCCAAACTGCCAGCATATCCAGATGCAGTACTTGCACTACCAGTAAATCCAGCACCAACGCTTCCAGTATACCCGAGTGATCCTACAAAACCTGTGTTGCCAGTAAATCCAAAGCTGCCTGTAAATCCAACCCCTGTTGATCCCCTACTTCCAACAAATCCAATGCTGCCAGTAAATCCAAAACTGCCAGCAAAGCCAGTGGCGGTACTTGCGCTTCCTGTAAATCCAGTATTCCCAAAACTACCAGTAAACCCTGCACTGCCAATAAAGCCAGTAGCTGTACTTGCAGAGCCAGTGAAGCCAGTTGAACCTGTAAATCCCCTCGACCCCGTAAAGCCCATACTACCTGCGTAGCCAGATGCGGTACTTGCGCTACCAGTAAATCCCCTCGATCCCGTAAAACCCATACTGCCTGCGTAGCCAGATGCGGTACTTGCACTACCAGTATAACCACCTGGTATTCCGTCAACACCCTTAGATCCAGTATATCCATTTACACTGAAATATGTCTTCAACTGCAATAGTGTTGATTTCTTTGTTAAATTGGTATTTTGGTCAACGACCGGGACCAATGTACTATCAGTTGCAGTGGTTAACGACGGTAAATCACTAATTTTTGGCATTATAACTCCGTATTAATTTACTCTATTTTCCAATTCGGCTACCCTTTGGAGTAATTGATTTATCACCAACTGCATTTGATCATTTTTATTTGATATTTCTTGGATTGCACGGACTGCGACTGGTAATAATTTTCCAATAGTAGCTTCGTATCGATCTGGATTATCCTTACTCACTAATCGAATCCATTCTGCATCAAATTGTTGAACTACCTTGTCCAATTCTTGAGCGATGAAACCTGCTTCATGAGTTCCTTTTTTCCCATCGTTGGGATTATCTCGCATATTCCATTCAAACTTTACAGGACGAAGGGCTTTGATAAATTCAAGCCCTACAGGTATTGCACATATATTTGTTTTATCTCTACAGTCAGAAAAAGCCGTTATAGTTGCCGTTTGTGCTCGAATACATGCGATATTTGCATCACCTAGCGTGATAGTATTATTGGTAGTGGCCGTTGGCCCACTTGCGTTACATCCTAAAAATACATTATTACTACCTGATGTATTACTAAGGCCAGCCAACTGACCCAAAGCAACATTTCCATTCCCTGAGATATTCCCACCCAACGCACAATACCCTTGGGCCACATTATTTGTTCCAGTAACATTACTGCGCATTGCGCGATACCCTTGGGCAATATTAAAAGAACCTGTTGTGTTTAATAATAATGCTTGGTAGCCAACCCCCACATTGTTATTTCCTGATGTATTTGCACATAAAATAAATCCACCAATTGCTACATTCCTGTTACCACTTACGTTATTCGCCATAGTAGTTGAACCAATTGCAATATTTCCAACTCCAACTGTATTACATAATAGTGTTTTATAACCTTGGGCGATATTTTGAAATCCTGAGGTATTCAATGCCAATGAACAGAATCCAATGGCTATATTATTAGCACCGCTGATGTTTGAGTTTAACGCACAGTTTCCGAGAGCTACATTGAAACTACCGCAAGTATTGTTTGCTAAGGTGCTCAATCCAACTGCGATATTCATATTCCCAGTTGTAGTGTTGCATAAAGCAAAACTTCCGATTGCAATATTGTTGTAGCCACTGGCGATTAACTGTAAAGCTGAGCATCCTATGGCATTGTTTCCAAAACCAGTAGTGGTTATGTTTCCGGCAGTACATCCTATAAAATTATTAGCCCCACTTGTGGTATATCCAAATACGGTTCCCAAGGTTGTTGGAGTCGCCTGAGAACCTCCTCCCCCCGACGATCCAGTGAATCCTACCGAGCCTACGAATCCATTAGTACCATTAGTACCCGCAGAACCTGTGAATCCCGCAACCGAAGATGCAGAACCTGTGAAACCATTCCCAGAAGATCCTGTAAATCCCGCTGAGCCAGCACTTCCGGTATACCCACCACCACTTGATCCAGTGTATCCCATTGATCCATGGAACCCCGTATCACCAAAATAAGTACGTAATTGAGAAAGCGTTGCTCTTTTGGTAACATACGGATTGGTATCAAGCACGACCACCGATACTGTATCAGTTGCAGTAGTTAAGGTTGGAAGGGCACTAATTTTCGTTGGCATCTATTATCTCCGTGGTCGATCTTACCCGTATTTAACCGATTTAGATATACACGATCAAATCGTTTTCTGTATATATGATAAGTTCTGACTCTGTATCCAACACCTGGTCGTAATCAATGCGTAGATTACTGCCGTGTGGCGTAATAATTCGATCACCATCCTCAGTAATAAGCACATCTTCACATTCAAACTCGAGATTTGGTATAGGATCTGTGTTGACCTTACGTGGAAATCTTATATATTGCTCACCAGGAACCAACATATTATTTTCTATAACCAATCGATCAATTTCAAAATCTAAAACTTTAAAATTAAAGTTAGAATCATCTATTAATTTTTTAATCACAATACCGTTTCCCGGTAATGCATAACACAATGGAACATTTAAGATATATCCTAATGGAGCACCTGCGCCAACTTGAATAGTTTTCATATATCGTGGAATTCGAGCATTATCTACCCTGATTTGCACATCAAATATTTCCATTGATTCGACAGCGGTTCGCATATTCGCTATGCTATTTGGATAAACGATTGTATATATCATATCCTCAGATCCGACCAAACTCACACCATCGTTATTAATTAGATTATCTACTATTTCAACATATACAATGTCGTATACATAATTGCCCGAGTCGTCTCTTGCTTCTTTTGTTGCAACATTGCCGAAGTATAATTTCTTATTATAAAAATATTCCCTGAATGTATTGAAATATTCGCACAGATCTAACACCTCAATGCCATATTCTAGGTACATTTTAATCTTAGATTGAACGCCAAACGAAGGATCATTCGCTCTGTACATCAATTCATTGCTGAATATATTTCTATTGTTAATAAAATCAGTATATAATGCTCGTTGATCTGATTTTAAAAATGGCATAGCATAAATTTTTGTATATTCAACTGTATCAATCTTTTTAACCTTAATATTAAAAGTTTTCAATACCATATTCCCAGGATATATATCTGTTGCAGCTATCGTAAAACTATAAACATCATCGATTGTAGTTAATGAATCATCTAGGGTGAACTCACCGAATCCATAAAGATCTTCGTCAAACGTTGTGCCGGTATCGTAATTCACGGTACCTATAATTATTCCATTATTTGCAACATATAATCCAGAAGGCAATGAGCCAGAAACAAGTTCGTATTGAATTTCCAATGGTTCCATGGTATGTATCGCCACAACCTGTAACTCACTCTGATAACCCACTTCTATAGTGCCAAGATCAGATCCAGTTACGAATATTATTTCATTTTCCACATCACCACGAACTATGACGTTGAATTGTCTATCGGAGTAACTTGTGGCAGTTGAATTTGAGTCATGTTTGACTGCCCTAATTGAGAAACTATAAGTTTGAGTGTATATATTATCATATGGCAACAAAGCATGTAATACACCCGTAGATGTTGTGAGGTTGAAATTAGGTAGCGGTGGACCAATCCATTCATATGTAGTTGGTCCAGTGTAATAATATGGATCAAATGTTTCTAATTGAATCACTTGATAATCATTTGCCCTCAATACATGCATATCCGTCGGTGTCATCCATTCAGGAGCGATTAACCAGGAAGAATCGGCAGTGTATTCAGTCATATCAGATCTGATTACAGTTGTATCTGCGCGTAATGTCTGTGGATCTTCTATCCAAATTTTAAATAATCTTTTAGAACTGGCGAAACCATCAGTGACTGTGACATAAAATTTATAGACATTAAATAAACCATTCGTTCGTTGCTCTATTCCTAACTCCGATGGAAACGAATATGAATCATATGGATAATGATCGTATGGATCGCCCCCATCATATCCAGAATCTGTATACATGGTTGTATCATGTATATATCCAGTCAATCTTCCGCTTTCAGATAAGGTAAGCCCAGGTGGCAATTCTCCCTCCTGAGGCTCTATTGAGTACTTTAGACTATTTCCAGGGATCAATATATCAGAAGCAGTAGATGAAAATTGAAAATCAATGTATTCTTTGTTTATAACATATAATTGATCACCAGTTATACTTAATGGTAGATAACCATTTGGTGTTATCCACGATGGGGCGGTTGGTCCTGCAATATTTAAAATAAAAGTTCTATCAGTGATACCACTAGAATTTTGAGCTCTTATTACGAATTGAGTTGAACTAGTTTCTTCTACACTGAACGGAGTCCCGGTGATAGTGCCAATTGAATTAAATTTCAATCCAGTTGGCAATGTTCCGCTTATTAATCGATATGTAGTATCAGTGCCATCGGCTGATACAGAGGTGGATGTACTAATACGCTCAGTTAAGGTACCTAGAAATCCCGCAGGAGTAAGCCATTTAGGGGTAGCCATATTTTATTAAAATAATTCTGCCCAAGAAGATATAGCAGACCCTGATGCTACGAATTGATATGTTGCGCCCGGAGGCACAATCCCAGTGACAGTATTTACAACAGTCGAACCTCCATTACTTGCTATGGTAATTCCACCAACAATCAATTCTCCGAAATCTGAAACACTTGCTGGTGTAAAGAGTACTGAGACGACTATAGATCTATTATTTGAATTAGTATATGTTACTCCAGATGCTCTAGAGCCGGTCACCACCTGCCAGGTTTGCTCCTCACCAACTGGTAATGCAACAAATCCATTATTAACATATAGACCTGAATTATTAACTTTAATACGTTCGCACGAACCTGCGCCAAGTAAAAGAGTACATTCACATGCAGCGCCGCCTGGCAATCTTCCAATAATTGTATTATTACTACCACATTGAATAAGGCATCCAGCGAGGCAACCAATGCCTATATTATTACAACCAAATGAATTTGCTGACAATGCATTTGATCCCAACGCGATATTATTGCATCCGTAAGAATTGGAAAGTAATGCACTATTTCCTTGGGCTATATTTCCAGTGCCGACCGTGTTTGCAATTAACGCATTTCTACCAATTGCTATGTTATCAACTCCAGATACGTTTGCTAATAGCGATTTGCATCCAACTGAAATATTTCCAGATCCAGTTGTGTTTGATCTCAACGCACAAGTACCAATTGAAATGTTATTACGCCCAAATGTATTAACTAATAAAGAATCTTTTCCAAAAGCGATATTTGAAGATCCAGTAGTGTTGGCGGGCAAGGCAGCATAACCCATTGCAATATTGCCCGCTCCTGTTGTTGTTAGGTTGCCGGAACAGCAACCAATAAAAATGTTTCCACATGTATTCGCAGTATTGCCCATCACCGCGCCGTTGCTTGTTGGAGTGGCCGTTGCAGATCCAGCTGAACCTGTAAACCCACGACTTCCTAGAAATCCAGCTATTGTGCTGGCGCTTCCAGTAAATCCAGCACCAGCAGACCCAGTATATCCAAAAGATCCCGCATATCCAGCTACAGTGCTTGCACTGCCTGTATATCCGCGTGATCCTATATACCCCGTTGATCCTAAGAATCCTCTAGATCCAACAAATCCCGCAGAACCAACAAATCCCCCACCCCCGCCTAATCCGCCGTTGTATATCTCTGTAAAATTGTCATTTACTTTGCCAAATGCATCACGTATAGAATCATCCGTTCCGTCATTTGACTGTGCGCCGATAAAGATTACTTGCTTGCTCATATCTATCCTCTATAAGCTATATTTACCTAATAAATGTCTTAATGGTTCCTTAAGATATTTACCAAATAAACAGCAAGTGCGAAGGCGTTGTTGCTAATCTGCGTACATTATTTTTAATTCATCACGTATATTTTCTTGAGCGACCAAATCTATTACCTGCTCTCTAAAACTTGAGATTATCATTTCTCTACCGTGTTCTTCAGCGATTCCTCTACTCTGTAGGTATTGTAATTTCTCAGAATTAATTGTATCTGTTCTGGACCATATATCACTTCGGACGTTGTCTGCGTTTGCATATACCTCAGGCCTTGAATAGCATCTACCATTCGAACTGGTTATCAAATTACCATTTTCTATAGAAACCTCACTGTTGGTCGCCTCATCTTCAACTATTGAAATCCCTTGAAATACTGTTTGACTATTCTCACCGGCAAACGATAGGAATAATTGATTGCTTGCGGAACCTGCCCCGTGATGAACTACTTTGGTTATAACTTCTGTATCACCTTGGACTATATTTGATATTAATCCATATGCGGCAAAGTTTGATCCCTCTTCTTGAAAAACTTGAACTATATGTTTATTGAATTTTCCACCATTGGCGAAAATTCCCAGACTAATAGACGAGTTTGGTTTTAAAAGCAAGTCATACAAGAATACCTGTTGAGTAGTGGGATCAACATCATTAAGAATTATCAAATCTAAGTTGGACCCCTCATGTACGTTTATCTGCAACCGTTTTGCCAATAATTCTTTCTCAATTGGGGTTTGTCGGAGAACAACTGTTTCAGTCACTCCCGCATCGAGATCTATTATGCTTACATCAAGTATCTTAAATTCCTTCCCGTAATATTCTACGGGTGTGAATTGCCAATCAGGATCTCCTTTTTCTGCTTTAAGAAAACTGTGTATAGCCATCTTCGATGATCCTTTTATATAAATCTGTTGATCCGGTAGCCCGGATCACCCCTTCGACTATAACATGGACATGAGTTGGCTGCAATATATCCAATAACTCCCTGTTATGCGTAATAACAATGGATGCTTTGGATTTAGTTGATAGAAACCTCTTAATTTGAGTTGCTAGATTTTCCAATTCGTCTGGTTCAACCTCGGCATCTATCTCATCTAAAATAACGAAATCTGGATTTAACATAAACATCTGTAATATTTCATTTTTCCTGCATTCCGTAATAGTCATACTTTCTTGATTAATTGATTTATGGCCGTGGTTTGAACTCAACCCTAAATTTTTACAAAATCCTTTATATTGTGATTCAACTTGATTCCTTGTTCGTTGATCTCCTCGAGATTTCAATGATTCTAACATTAATTTAAAATTTGACAATCCATCAATTATCGGTGGATGCTGAAAACTCATGAAAATCCCAGCCTTACTCCTCTCAGATATAGATTGATCAATAATTGATTTACGTTTAAATGTAATTGATCCATGTTTAAATATTAACGTTGGATCTCCTAATATAATTTTGGCAACGCTCGATTTTCCTGAATTCGGGGGCCCCAACAGAGCATGAATTTCGCCCTTTTTTATATCTAAATTTACACTATCTAAAAGATTATCTTCATTTATTACTACAGTTAAATTTTTTATTTTCAGCATTATATTATTATACGTTATTATAACTGTTCATTCAATATACGTATTTATAGAGTAAAATTTTCAATCATAAAAAAGCCGACTTTAAGTCGGCTGCTAGATCAGAACTCAAATATCATTTACTAAGTAATTCAATCCCGTGTTGTAAAGTCGTGTCACTGTTACTTGGTGGAGGTGTGAGTTTTCCCATCTCATAGATCCTTGTTCGCAATTCAGTGCTACTGTATTGATGCTGCCTTTTGTGATAATGCAATATGATGCCATTATTCATGCAATATTGTTTACCCGTGAAATCTCTATTAAGATATTCTTCACTAAGAAACCTAATATTCATGGTTTGGGTCATGATCAAATTTAATAAATCAGATTCGGTTTCATATACAATAATTTCATCAACATACCTGCATGCCTGAAGTTGCACAAATCGTTCATATATACTTTGAACTGGTTTATTTTTGATGCCGGGGCGATCAATCGTTGGATCAACTTGGAGGCCGACCTTCAAGTAATCGCACAATTCTTTCTCCATTTTGAGCATTGTTACATGCCCCGCATGCAGTAAATCAAATGAGCTACAGTTAAAGCCTATGATCATTTCTTCTTAAGAGTAAATGAACCGTCCTCATTATCATCCCACACGAGGGTATCACCTTCTTTCCATCCAACACTTTCTAAAAAATCTGGAGGGAATGGTAATATGTATTCACCGGTTTCTGCATCTTCTTCTACAGCTAAGGTCCATTGCATTTGCTTCTCGCTGACTGAGGTAACATTCATAGTTTTAAAACTCTTCCAAGCTTTTTTATCAACATCCCAAACAGGCATAGTTTCCCAATCAACTGTCCTAGTTTTATGAAATTGATTAACTCCTTCTACAGACATCAAATCAGAATCTAAAGTGGAATTCATAATCCTAAGGTCGCCATTTTTTTTCTTAAATTTGATGACCGCAATTTTACTGTCTTTTAGAAATTGTAAAATTTCCATGTATCTCTCTTGGGCAGTAGATTTATCATCAATATCGTATATTATATTTTTCATATTTTTCCTAGATGGCATATTTGAAATATTCTATGGTTTTCAACAATCCCTCGTGCAATTGTATTTTGGGAGTCCAATGCAATATTTCTTTTGCCAAAGTTATATCCGGTTGTCGTTGCTTCGGATCGTCTTGCGGCAAAGGTTTCATAATTATTTTACTGCTACTTTGTGTAATTTCCAAAACTTTATTCGCCAATTCTAACATGGTAAATTCGTTTGGATTACCAACATTAATGGGGCCGATCACTGTATCATCGGAATTCATTAATGATATCATCCCATCGAGTAAATCATCAACATAGCAGAAACTGCGGGTTTGCTGCCCTGTTCCGTAAATTGTAATATCTTGTTTCTTCAACGCTTGTACAATAAAATTACTAACCACACGGCCATCATTTTCAGCCATCCTCGGTCCGTATGTATTGAAAATCCGCATTACCTTAATTCGAACTCCATGCTTACGATGGTAATCAAAAAATAATGATTCTGCAGCCCTTTTACCTTCATCATAACAACTACGTATACCAATAGGATTTACATTGCCCCAATATTCTTCTGTTTGAGGATGCATAACCGGATCCCCATAAATCTCACTGGTCGATGCTTGCAAAATTTTTGCACCTGTTCGCTTAGCCAATCCCAGTAAATTATATGAACCCAATATACTTGTTTTCATAGTTTGAATTGGATCTAGTTGGTAGTAATATGGGCTCGCGGGGCATGCAAGATTATAAATTTCATCCACCTCAACATACAGCGGTAAACATATGTCCTGCCGAATTACTTCAAATAGTGCATTGTTTAACAGATTCGCTATGTTTAATTTTCTACCGGTAAAGTAATTATCAACACACAGAACATGGTGGCCTTGTTTAACTAATCGTTCACACAGATGACTACCGAGGAATCCTGCTCCACCTGTTACTAATATTTTTTTCATGTCTTCACCAGGATCGTGAAATCTTTAATCTTTGAATTCATTATCTTCCCTCCGGCCGTGTCTACCAGCCATATTATTATCGGTTTCGCGAACCTCCACCCGTGTGCACCAAACTCGTTCGGCCTCGGCGCTCCCGCAATTCGGAAGGAAAATTGTGTTCACATATTCATATAAGAAATCGGCAATTCCTTCACATCCAGTTTTTTCAACTTCTGTAATTTTGGCAAGTTTTAACCTGCCCAATTCCAACAGATGTTCCCGCATAGGATCGTCCTGAGCCACCAATAACGTGTGG
>Ga0315291_10012858_pt1 | contig 10158 bp, 10 predicted proteins | sample YL17G12_20_MG_FD_203070 | JGI IMG/M metagenome (GOLD analysis project Ga0315291, IMG submission 203070) | Sediment microbial communities from Yellowstone Lake, YNP, Wyoming, USA - YL17G12_20 | ecosystem: Environmental > Aquatic > Freshwater > Lake > Sediment | place: USA: Wyoming | collected...
GCAGATGAAGGCCATGACTGCGAGATGTGCTCGCTCAATGTCATCACTCACTGCGCGACCGTGCAAAGCCGGCGCTCACACACTGACCGTCCGAACGTCAGGCCAGTCATACTAAACGCGAGAGGGCCGGGTGTCAAGGAGGGGAGGCGACGTCAAGGCGCCGGCACTCGACAAAGTGGAAGTAACCCGCAGTCGTGACAGCAGGAGAGAGATCTCGGCCGGAGCACCGCACAAGAAAGAGAGAGGCGGTGACCAGAACTCTTCCCAGGCGACGGCCCCGGCCTGCAATGCATCAAGCTTATGTTATTTTTCGTCAAGACAACGGGTTGGCTTTAGCCTAAGCGAGCCTTTGTGGATGTACGACGTGAAAAAATGACTTGAGCTTGTGCTTGGGCCTGAGCCTGGGCTTGGATTTGGGCCTGTGCGGTCTTCAGCTTGAGCTTGGGCTTCAGTTCGGCGTGTGATTCGGCTTCGGCTTGAGTTCGGGGATGCTCTTTGGCTTACCCTTGATCGCCTTCCATTCAGCCCGTTGGCGGGTCACGAAAGTAACGGCGTGCCGTGTCCAGCCGGACAAACGGGGCTTCAGGAAATGCTGGCTATTTCCGAAAAGATAGATGGATGCGGCGCCAGACCGCTGGCCTCGGTGGCAACACACATAAGGCTCTTCACAAGGAGGTTATTCGATGTGCTCTAGGGTCGGAACAATAAAGGGAGAGAACAAACATGGTTTTGGTAGGGCGATCGAGAGAAGCACAAAAGAACCCGTGCGTTCCGAAAGAAGTCGGAGGAATCAGGGGAAGAAACAGCGTGTGCGTAATGTCGAAAAGGAACTTGAACCAGTGGTCGCACGGTAGAGGCTCAGTGGCCGACTCCCATCTCGCGTCAGTTCCCGCGAAGAGCTAGTCCCCAGCACCCAAGGCTGTCTGCCCAACCATTCTTTCACTACCCACCTGCTAGTATCTCGTTCACGCCTTTGGTGCGCTCAAGGAGAAGGAGTTTGTTCGTCCCGCCATTCTGTTATTACAGCTTGATGGCGTCAGCCTCACACCTTTCGTATGCTCAGGGAGTTCGTATGTCGCGCCATTCTGTGATAACCCACTGCGTACTATCTGCCGCGAAGTAGAAATCGGCAAGCCCGTTTTGGACTCTCAGCACATTCGGGCCCTGAACGACGTCAAGAAGAACAGAGGTCACGCTTATACACAGCCAGTCCGGGTGAAGAAGCCCATACGGCGGTTCGGAGCTCACCCTATTGTCAGGTACGGCTGCGCCCGGACTCCAACTGCTGAGCTGAATCTCGTTCACTATGCCAAGCGCTCTCTTTGTCATGAGGGTGTCGAAACCAGCCACCTCATCGTTCTTGCCCCACCAGCCTTCGGGTGCGATGGCAGGCGCTTCGCCATCAATAAAGTAGAACCTGAACTGCGGATCGAAGAGTTCTCTGTACTTTAGCGCCAGATTATGTGCGTCTTCGGGCGTGTTCACGTTGTTGTCCATGACGCCGTAGATCACCCTGAGATTGTGAAGAACATTCTGCGGATTGTCACGAGGAAGGAGCTCCTCCGTGGGCTTGCCATCCCCGTTCCCCGTATGTGGTTTGAACGGATTCCAGCATCCCGCAAGGGATAAGACAAGGAAAAGAGAAACCAAGAGGGAGAAAAAGCAAACGCTGCGTTTCATTTGGTAGGCCTCCAGGAATACCTCACGCCCACACCCGGACTCCGGTCCTGTTCGTAATGATTATAACATGGCTTTAGAAGAATAGTCAAACGCAATTCGAAAAATCCTCTCCTAGAGAGGCATCGAAAGACTCAGGGTAAAACTCGTGACCTCTCTGTTCCCTTGAGGTTACCCCATGTCCTGGAGCTGGGGAAACTAGGGTCTCTTTTGTCAATCCACACGAAAACGTACCAGTTAGCACCGCCCTCTCTGCGCAGGTGGTACTCGACAAGGCCACGGAAATACTCCGAGCCGCCCGCCTTAAAGGTTACCTGAAGCAAGTACTTGTAGTAAAAGACGCAGTGATCCGGGTCGACGAAGATGGTCGTGTCGCGTTTTGTGAACGTAATGAGATCAAATGAGGCAACGTCATCGAATATTGCCTGAGTCACGGTGCTATCGACACTGCGCGTCCAATTGTCATAAACATTGGGTTGCGTTGCTGATAGATCAATAGAATCCGACGGATCGGGGTGAAACACAAAGTCCGTTGTGAAGTTCTGCACATAGTTACTGATTACTTTCTGCGTCATGGAGCTCTGGATGTTCTCAAGAACAATCTCCGGCGTGGTCGGCGGTATCCACGTGCCAGTTTTTCCAGGGACCTCCGGCGTGCGGGGTTCGAAGAGCCCGCAACCACAGACTGCAAACGACATCAAAAAGAATACCGCACAAACACCGTTGAATCTCATCTTGTCGACCATATCACACAACCACCTTCACGCAAACATCGTCTCGAATCGGCCGCACCACAAGTATCTACTAGTGAGGTGGGCTTTCTCGGCCACGATTCCATTTGAAGAGAACCGTATCATCACCTAACTCACATCAGAGAAAGTCTTTTGAGAATGTCGCCATGGCATTCCAGTAACTGGTCCCAAAGGCCGAGAGGGTCTTGGACACCGTCATCTGGACATTGGTACTCTCCCCCACTCTGTAACCCACGCTCAAGTTCTGCAGAAGCTCCAGGAGCTTTCGTGGAGAAGAGAATCTCTTTCTCCCCCCTGCGAAAGTAAAACTCCTGGCTTGCTGAAATCTCTGTCCAACTGACAGGTTCAGATCGCTCGTGAACTTGTATTCGCTTGTCAGGTAAAGCTCTTCGGTAACACTACCCCCACTTCTTACATAGATTTCCTGATCGCCCCCGCTTGGAATCGTATAGCTCCCACTGTCCTGTATCCTATATGCATGGGTCAACCTGAACGACGCCTTCCCGGCCCAGGGAAAATCGATTGACGAGGAGATGCTTGTCGTCCTGGAGAGGGCGTTCTGATTTTTGCTAAAGTGAAATAGACTATAGTCCATGGTCGAGGAGGCCATCTGCGTAAAGGTGAGCTTGCCTCTTCTGTAGGAAAAGGTGCCCGCGGCGGAGTAAAGCTCTGTGTTCCTGTTATTGCCAGAGTTCATTGAGCGAACATAGACCAACTCTTCCAGGTCCCTCCTTATCGTAGCGGAACCGCTGTAAGCCGAACCGGGGGCCCCAAGCGTGAGACCGATGGAAACAGCATCCTTGAATATGTCCCTGTCATCCCCGATGCTACCGGGATCATAAAAGAAATACTGAACGAGACTGATGCTACCCACTATTTCAGAAGAGATGGCGGGTGTCAGGCCACGGCTTATTCTTCCGGATAGAATTCTTGTGTTTATGTCGCCGTTTCTTCCGCTACCCATTACACTGTTGGCATACTCGATATCGAAGTTGGAAGTGAAAGATGCCCCGAGTAACGTCGGCACGCCGAGTTGTGCCGACAGGGACTTTGAGAGAAACGTACTGGACTTGGTTCTATCCACGTCGTAGGTCACGTCGCTGTCTCTGTACCTGCCAGTAGCTGTCAGAGTGATCTGTCGTTTTGTCAGAACCTGTAAGCTGGCATCCATGGTTGTAGACTTGGAAATCCAGGTTTCTTGCTGCCCCGAGAATGGATACTGAAGTCTTGAATTGGACTTATTCAAGCCCAGACGGAGGTTGGTGTTCCGGAGAGGAATCACACTCAGTGTTGCGTTGACCAGTTCCTTGAGGTCGTTGTCTAGCGTTTTGAGCGCGGTTCTCACGTCCTGCGAACGCTTGTGGGTGAACTCACCCGAGGCATTGACCTGCAAAGTGCAAGGTAAAGCGAAGGCGTACTTACTATCAAGCGTAAGGGCAGAGGTAGTTCCCGAGCCCGTAAACGTGGGGTTCACCTCGTCAACGGAACCCGCCCTGGCGGTCAAAGATGCTGAAAGCCTGTCTAGATCAAGCAACGAATATGCTGCTCTGGCAGAGACCTGGTCAGAGTTGTACTGCTTCCGCAGAAAGTGGTCATTGAGACGTGACAGGTTCAAGTCTAGTCCCACCGAGAGTCGCTTGCTTGCAGCATAGTTTATGGACAGAGCGCTTGTGCTGTTTCGCCTGTCGTTGTTTGACTCTGTATCTGAATACAGAGTCCCCGTAGCGCGCGTTGATACGGAAATGCCTCTGGCAGAAAACTCAAAGTTCAGATTCTGATTCCAGTTAGAGGTTGTTCTGTTCAACGTGTAGTCAGTGTTATACTTGACGGGCCCAATCCAGGCTTCCGGTTCCGATTCCGCTGCTTGAGCGGCAGCCCTGAGGGAGTCCAGCCCTGCCTTTGAAGCCGTGACCGGCTTGGTGCTGCCCGCTCCGGTCTGCGCGCTGTCTCGTGAAGCCTGGGTGCTGTCTCGCGAAGCCTTCGTACTGTCCACGGTAGCACCGGGAACCACAGAACCGCCGCTAACTTCTTTGTCGGACTGAGGTTGGGCCAGAATAGGATCCAGCGTGACGCACGTCGCGGCCAGCGCGCACACCAGGGGGAAAAGAATGTGGAAAAGTGCGGTCTTGAGTGTCCTCATTCGGACTTCACCTTATTGATCCAACCTTATCAGTCCCAATTCGTTAGCCCCACTTTGTTCGTCCCACTTCGTTTATCTTCGCTCCGTCTTTGCTTTGCTGGACCGGCTCCGACCCGTTGAGACTCGTTTTACCGAAATAGAAACCCTCTCGTCATAGAAAACATCGGCAATTCTGGCCAGTTCCTCCAATGTGAGCTGTTCGGCCCTCTTAGCGCCGTCAACGCCTGCTAGTTCGAGCAACCTTGCCACCTTCGGTTTATCGAGTCCAAGCCGGTCTGCGATACTGTTGAGCAGCATCTTTCTCCTGTGGCCGAAGGCCGCGCGTACCACGGCCGCGAAGATGGCTTCATCCCTGACCTTGGCAGCAGGCACCTGGCGAAACACGAGCTTCAAAACGGTCGAGCTTACGTCGGGCTCAGGAAAAAAACAGGTCGCGGGGATGTTCATTACGTTCTCAATCGTTAAATAGAACTGCGTAAGCACGCTGATTGAACCATACAGACGGGTTCCGGGTTTCGCAAGCAGCCGCTCGCCGAACTCTCTCTGAACAGTAATGAGGACCCTCCCGATGTGCCGTCGATTCTCTATGAGATAGAGCAATATCTGCGTGGTTATATTGTAAGGCAGATTTCCCAAGACGTGTATGCGATTCACTCCGGCCTCTTTGAGAAGCCCCGGAATCTGCACTTTAAGAATATCGTTCTCCACCAACCGAACGTTTTCCAATTCTCGAACAGCAACCCCGAGCTGTCGAACGAGATTCTGGTCAATTTCAACAGCGAAGACCTTTACGCCGCTCTCAGCAAGGGGAAGGGTCAGCGCCCCAATGCCAGCCCCGATCTCCAGAAACGCTTCTCCGCTGCACGGGGCGAGGACACGAATGAGCTTTCTTGCGATGTTGGGGTCTACGAGAAAATTCTGGCCGAGCTTCCTACGGGGCCTGAGCCCTCTGGACCTCAAAATCTGACGGGCAGAGTGTGGATTCATCTTGCCCGGCCCTTTGTAATTCGGAATAAACCGTACGCATTGAAAGTTGTCAGCTCGTCTACCTTCTCTCGAGGAAGGTTTCTTAGCTTGGCTACACAGTCGAGCACAAGGCTCACATAGGCAGGCTCGTTCCTCTTTTGTCTGTAGGGTTCAGGCGAGAGATAAGGACAATCTGTCTCTAGAACTACGCTATTCAGAGGAAGCGTTGACACAAGCCTACTGCTTCCGCTCCCCTGGTACGTTATTGTCCCTCCAAAGCCGAGTGAGAAACCCAGTCTGATCGCCCTTTCCGCAGACGCGGAGTCGCCAGAAAAGCAGTGAAGCACTCCGCCGGCCTCAGAGCCCCGTTCCTTTTCAATAATGTCTAAGGCCTCTTGGTACGCATTCCTGATATGAATGATCAAGGGCAGACCTTTTCTTTTTGCCAGGGCTATTTGCTCCGCAAAAACTCTCTTTTGAACATCCCTGGGAGCGAGGTCCCTGTAAAAATCTAGACCCGTCTCACCAATAGCGACAACGCGCGGCTCACTCGCGAGCTTCTCAAGCTTCTCCAGAACGCCGTCGTCAACAGTGAGAGCATCGTGAGGGTGCACGCCAACGGCGGCATAGATTCCTTCGAACTTATGGGCCAGCTTGACGGCGCGCTCGCTCGTGGGTAGGTCTGTGGCAACCTCAATGAGAAACTGGTTCCCGGCCCGAAAAGCGCGCTCAATCGCTTCTCCCCTGTCACGACTGAATTGCCGACTCAAGAGATGAACGTGAGTGTCTACCAATTCCGCACCAGAACCGTTGAAGGATAAGATCAGCTATGTAGCAATCCTGGGGAAAAGAGGCGCTGGTTGAGCCACTGTACGACCGGCCTCGACAGCATTCTCGCTCCAGCGTAGAGATTGTATTTGTTCATGATCGGGAGAACCCCTAAAGCCTGCGTTTTTCCACATCTCGCTTGCCTTAACCGGCATTATCGGCACGAGGAGAACCGAAATCACCCTGATGGACTCCAGCAGGCCGTTCAGCACCGAGAAAAGAGTCTTTCTCTTCGAAGGGTCCTTTGCCAATTGCCAGGGAGCGGTTTCCTCAATGAATTGGTTGGCCCGCTTTATGAGTCTCCAGGTGGATTGGACGGCGCTGTCAATCTCGTGACTTTTCATGAACCCGAGGTACTCGCCAATGCAACTGTCAGCAACCGCCTTGAGTTCACCAAGCTTCTCGCCGTTGATCAACACGTTCTCAACCCGACCAGCATTGTATCGTACTAGCATAGCAAGCGTTCTGCTCAGGAGATTGCCCAGGTCGTTGGCTAAGTCGGCATTGTATCTCTCGATAAAGAGCTCCCATGAGAAATCACCGTCCCTATCCAGAGGAACTTCGCGCAGCAGATAATACCTCAGGGGATCTGCACCAAACTTGTCAACTACGTCAAGCGGATTGACCATGTTCCCGAGCGACTTGCTCATTCTTTCGCCTTTGAACGAGACAAAACCATGACCGAGGATTGTTCTAGGAAGCGCCAAACCAGCGCTCATAAGCATCGCAGGCCACAAAATGCAGTGGAAGCGGGTAATGTCCTTGCCAATTATGTGAAGGTCTGCCGGCCAATACTTCGAGAAGAGTGGTCCATCCTCGCCGTAACCAATTGCGGAAATGTAATTGATAAGAGCGTCGAACCACACGTAAATAGTTTGCGAGGTATCAATGGGCAGCGGTATTCCCCATCGAAGACTGGAACGGGAAATGCTTACATCCTCGAGTCCTGACTTTATAACGTTTAGGATTTCGTTGCATCGTATCCCCGGCACTATGAACTCTGGATGTTCCTCGATGTGCCGAAGGAGTCTGTCCTGGTATCTTGAGAGTCTGAAGAAATGGTTCTTCTCGGAGATCCACCTGGGTTCCACCTTGTGGGTAGGGCACTTTCCTTCGACCAGGTCCTTTTCCGTATAGAAGGCTTCACAAGATACGCAGTACAAACCCTCGTAAGTTCCGGCGTATATGTCCCCCTGCTCGTGAACCTTCGTGAAGAGCTTCTGAACAGCCTTCGCGTGTCGTGGGTCGGTTGTCCTTATGAACCCGTTGTAAGAGATGTTGAGCTTTTTCCATATGTTCTGAAAAATTTCCGCCATCGAGTCGCAGTACGTTTGAGGCGCCACGCCCCTGGCCACGGCTTCCTTCTCGACGTTGGTGCTGTGCTCATCATTTCCCATGAGGAAATAGGTATCTTGACCGAGAAGCCTTCTAAATCTTGCAATCGCGTCTGCCGCAACCTTTTCGTAAGCCGTCCCTAGATGAGGGACGTTGTTCACATAGTCGATCGCCGTTGTAAGAAAGAATTTATCTTGCCCCATTTTGCTCCCACGTGTCTCTTCTGGAACCATCCCCGTCCCTTCTTGGACCCTTACGCCTTCTCATGGGTGGTCTCTCTTGTCTCTGGACAGGAACCTGGTCGAGAGGAATCCTCTTTTCAACGCCTGTGGAATCCTGAGCAAAGACGGCGCTTCCAAAAAAGTCCAACCTCGTCACCGTCAGCTCCGCGTCGCCCACCTGAAGCTTTGTACCCACCTTGGGGAATTTTCTGACTTCGTTTCTGTAGAAATCAACCTCATACATCAGGCAACACATCAAGCGCCCGCAGGCGCCGGAGATTTTTGTGGGGCTCAAAGAGAGCTGCTGCTCCTTGGCCATCCTCAGTGTCACGGGTTCGAATTCTCTCAAGAACGTCGAACAGCAATATTTCTTTCCGCAGACACCGTAACCTCCCATCCTCCTGGCTTCATCCCGAACCCCTATCTGCCGGAGCTCAATCCTTGTCTTAAAAGTCGCAGCCAGGTCTTTGACCAGTTCCCTGAAATCAACCCTCTTCTCGGCGGTAAAATAGAAAGTTATCCTGTTGCGGTCAAACTGGCACTCTATATCAACGAGTCTCATCCTGAGCTCGCGAGCAGCGATCCTTTCCTGGCATATCCGGAAGGCATCTTGTTCGAGCTTCTCGTTGTCGCGAAGCTTAGCAATATCCTCATCCGTCGCTTTGCGGATGATCTGTCTGAGGTAACGAGAGCGGCCCTTGCCCTGGGCCAGCTCTCCCATTTGAAGGACCTTTCCCATGTCTTCCCCTCTTTCCACCTGAACGACTACCTGTTCACCGATAACAAGAGGTATCAGGGAAGGATTAAGGAAAACGTCTTTCCTCTCGCCCTTGAAAAGAATTTCTACTATCTCGTTCGCGGGTCTATCAGCCACCAACCTGCCTCCCCATGTCCAAGGGCCGTGAAGGTTCATTCACGACACCAGCCAATCTCAGAAAAGAAGAAGAAAGGAGTAAAGATAAGTCTACGTGTTGCTCCATTGAAGAGACTATTTCTTCGAGAATCTCGATTCTCCGTTTTAGCTCGGCCAACTCTACCCCAGAAGCTTCCTGTTTGAGAACATCCATCATGTCCGGGTTTGCAATGTCTGCCTCTCTTGCTCCGCACTTGGCGAGCAGCAAATCCCTCAGCCAGAGGAGTGCCAGATGTACAAATATCCTAATCTCGTTCCTGTCGCCCCTTGCTGCGAGGCCTTCGGCGATTTTGAGAATTTCTATAGGCTCCTTGGCTTGTATCCTATTGATATACTGCAAACTCTCCTTTCTATATTTTACTACATCCTGTTCGGCAAATTCCACAGCGACTGACAGGCTCCCGCCCGAAAGACGCGCGATAATCGCGCCCTCTTGGGGGGACACGATATTCCTCTCGACAAGAACTCGCTCGATTTCCTTTGCGGGGAGGGGCGCGCACTTCACGGCTTGGCATCTCGAGACAATTGTCGGCAAAAGAAGGTGACGGCTTGTTACGGTTATTACAAAGGTGACGCCGGCACTAGGCTCCTCGAGCATTCTTAGAAGACAATTCGAGGCCTCCGGGGTCATTCTCTCGGTGTAGGCCAAAATGATTACCCTTCTTCTACCTTCTCTTACACCCATCGCAAGATCCATTCGAAGGTCATGGATGGTCTTTATCTTTATGGATGCTGTCCCGGGAAATGTGTGAACGAAAAGAGAATTCTCGCTACGGCTCTTCAAAGTACCTGTGATTTCTTCATGCTCGTTCTTTGAAGCGGTGGGAAAAATGAAAGTAACATCCGGGTGATAGAACCTGGCAATCCGCTTGCACGAGGGGCAGACGCCGCATCCCCCGGGGTCACGCGTCTCGCAGTTTAGGGCTTGAGCAAATGCCAGAGCCAGGGTGGACTTTCCAACACCACGAGGGCCGTGGAAAAGGTAACCGTTCGCAATTCGGCCCGAGACGATGCAGCTCTTGAGAAACTCCTTCGCCTGTTCCTGATTTATGACATCCCTGAAACCCATGTCAAGTCCTCTATCACCTAACGCTAGCTTGTCGCTTTTGGCTCGCCGGCACTTTTGCCGTGCCCTTATCCAACCTGTACCCTCTCGCCCCGCCGCCGGGCCCCAATTCGCCCCTCCCTGCTGCTGTCTCGCTCTGCCAGCTACCGAAGCCACGCGCCGGGGTCGAGCGCCTGCTTTCCCCTTCTTATCTCAAAATGGAGGCAGCTACCTTTTAGGGAACCGCTATCCCCGACTTTACCTATGACCTGCCCAGTAGA
>Ga0315291_10012860_pt1 | contig 10157 bp, 2 predicted proteins | sample YL17G12_20_MG_FD_203070 | JGI IMG/M metagenome (GOLD analysis project Ga0315291, IMG submission 203070) | Sediment microbial communities from Yellowstone Lake, YNP, Wyoming, USA - YL17G12_20 | ecosystem: Environmental > Aquatic > Freshwater > Lake > Sediment | place: USA: Wyoming | collected...
CGAGCAGCACCGTCGCGTTGACCAACACCATCCTGACGAGCCAGACGGCGGGCATCACCGTCACGGCGGACAACACGGCCATACTGAATGGCGTGTTGTGGTTCAACAACACAGCCAACACCGGCGGCGCGGGCGCCATCACCGCGACCGGCGAATACACCGGCGACCCCGCCTTTGTCAATATCAACGCTGGCGACTATCACCTCACCTCTGCCAGCGCGGCGATTGACCGCGGCGTGAACGCGGGTGTCACCACGGACCTGGATGGCATCGCGCGGCCCCAGGGCAGCCAACCCGATCTCGGCGCGTACGAGCTCCCGTGGTACACGCTGACGGTGGCGAAAGATGGCACAGGCAGCGGCGTGGTCACACCGACCGTTGGTACATACAGTTACGTCTCTGGCGCTACAGTCTGGCTGACCGCCACGGCGAATGCGGGTTCGACGTTTGCCGGGTGGAGTGGTGGGTTGACCGGCAATCCTACCTCCGTCACGATGGATGGCGACAAGGTCGTCACCGCCACGTTCACTCAGGATCACTACACGCTGGATGTGAGCGTCATCGGCAATGGCACGGTTACTAAAGTGCCCAGCCAGACCACATATCTCTATGGCGAAGTGGTCAGCCTGACCGCGACTGCCGACCCCGGCTGGACGTTTGTCGGGTGGAGTGGTGGGTTGACCGGCAATCCTACCTCCGTCACGATGGATGGCAACAAGGTCGTCACCGCCACCTTTTCGCTCGGGACCAACCAACCGCCGTGGATCTCGGACATTCCCGATCAGGTTACCATGGTCGGCAAGCCGGTCGGACCGATCACCTTCATCATCACGGATACAGACACACTGCCCATCAGCCTGACACTCACGGGTCAATCGTCGAACACGAGCCTCGTGCCCCACGCCAACATCACCTTTGGCGGGAGTGGGATGACTCGCACAGTGACGCTGACCCCGACGGTGGGCCTGACCGGGACGGCGACCATCACCGTCACTGTGAGCGACGGCACGACGCCCGTCAGCGATGCGTTTGTGTTGACTGTCTCGCTATACAAAGTGTACCTGCCGTTGACGATGCGATCTCCGTAATTTGACCTGACTTTCCTGGCCTTTTCCTACAAGGAAAAGGCCAGGAATGATGGGCAAGCTTTAAAATCTCGCGATGGGGAATGGCAGTTGGATCGCCATCCCCATCGCCTTTTGCCCTGGTTCCAGCAATTCTGCAAAGTTTTATTTTTGTGGTATGCTATAGGTCCAGTCTAGTGTCGCAGCCAGGTTTGCGTGCAGGAATCCCCCGCCATGCGCGCCAAGCGGCGGACAAGACTTTTCTTGGCAAGTTGGCCGCAGACCCACTATGGTCTGTTGTCGGTGGTCAAACAGGGAGGATCCATCATGAAACGTTCCCCCATTTGTCTCAGCTTTGTTTTTGCCCTCGGTTTGAGCCTGGCTCTCATCCTGTTGTGGCTGTTGGGCAGCGAACTGCCCTCAGCCCTGGCCGATGGCACGATTCGCTACGTGGCCCCCGGCGCATACTGCGCCGGCTCTACGCCATGTTATGCCACCGTGCAAGAGGCCGTGGATGCTTCTGCCGCAGGCGACGAAATCCGCATCGCGGCCGGCGTCTATACTACCATGACCGTGCGTCCCCGCAACGACATCGTCACAACGGGCAACGTCACCCAGGTGGTCTATCTCACCAAGACGGTGACGATTCGGGGCGGCTATACCACGACCAACTGGACGACGTCCGATCCGGTGAACCAGCCCACCATCTTGAATGCCCAGGGCCGGGGGCGAGTGATCTATGTCACTGGCGACATTAGCCCCACGATTGAAGGATTGCGGCTCACGAACGGGAATGCAGCCGGGCTGGGCGGCCTCGATTTCGGCGCCCCTTACGATGCGGGCGGTGGGGTGTACATTATCAGGGCAAGTGCTACGCTCAGCCGCTGCCAGGTTTATAACAATGTGGCTGGTGTTGCCAACACAGTGGGCGGCGGTGTGCACATCCGCGCAGCGACGGCTCGGCTCTATAACAATCGGCTATTCAGCAACACCGCCCAGTATGGCGGTGGGTTGTTTGCGGACCAAGGTGCTCCCACGCTGAGCGGGAATACAGTCGCCACCAACACGGGTAGTGTGAACGGTGGAGGTGTGTACCTGTTTCAAAGCGCTGCTGCGCTTGATGGGAGTATTATATTCTCCAACACGGCCTCCTCGCTTGGCGGCGGGCTGGTTTTCTACGGCAGCAATGCCGTCTTGACCAACACTGTCATCGCCGATAACCGAGCCGCTACGAATGGCAGCGGTGTGTACGTCTCTACTGCCTCCTCGCCCCGGCTGCTGCATACCACTATTGCCAGGAACACCGGGGGCGATGGCAGCGGACTGTACGTAGACGCAAGCAGCACCGTCGCGTTGACCAACACCATCCTGACGAGCCAAACAGTGGGTATCTATGTTGCAACAGGCGGCGCGGCCACGCTGGAAAGCACACTGTGGAACGGCAACACCACCAACTTGGCTGGCAACGTGAGTACTGGCACTCACAACTATACCGGCAACCCGGGCTTTGTGAACGCTAATGCAGGGAATTATCACTTGGCGACGGGCAGTGCTGCGATTGACCGTGGCGTGAATGCAGGCGTCGCGACGGATATTGACGGCGAGCCGCGCCCGCTGGACGCCACTCCCGATTTGGGTGCGGACGAATACAGCACCGGCTGCTACGCCCGCGCTGGCAGCAGCCCGATTTATACTACCATCCAGGCCGCTGTGGACGCGGCCACCGCTGGCAACACGGTCAAGGTGGCCGGGTATTGCGCGGGTGTGCAAGCACGCGCCGGGACAAACCAGACTGTTTACATCAGCAAGACGCTGACAATCCAAGGTGGCTATACACTCACCGACTGGATGACGTCCAATCCCATTGCCAACCCGACGACGTTGGACGCGCAGGGCAACGGGCGAGTGGTCGTGATGACGGGCACGGTCAGCGTGTCGCTGGAAAGCTTGCGCGTGACCAATGGCCGCACGGCCGGCGCGAACGAGCATGGCGGCGGCATTTATGCCGTCAACGCTACGGTGGCTATCAGTAACAGTGTGGTCTTGAGCAACACGACCGGCGGCGCCGGCAGCCAGGGCGGCGGGTTGTATGCCGACCAGGGCCTGGCCCTGACGAACACCCAGTTCCTGAGCAATACATCTCCCAGTAACGGTGGTGGGGTGTATGCCGCGAATATAGTCACGCTCGCTGGCGGCCTGTTCCAAAATAATCGAAGCACGGGTAACAACGGCGGCGGATTGTATGCAAATAGTGGCTTGACCCTGGCCGATACGCAGTTCATTAGCAACACGGCTCCATCACTGGGCGGTGGGGCGTATGTTGCTGGCGTGGCGCAGCTTACTGGCGGCCTGTTCCAGATCAATCGAAGCACCGCTAACAGCGGTGGCGGACTGTACGTGAACAACACTTTGACCTTGATCGGCACGCAGTTCATCAGCAACGCCGCTTCCAGCAGTGGCGGTGGAGTGTATGCGGTGGCCGCCACGCTGATTAACGGTCGGATTGAGAACAACAACTGTACAGGCGGCACCTGTCAGGGCGGCGGGCTGTTCACGAACGGCACCCTGGCTCTCACTGACACGCAGTTCCTCAGTAACACCGCCGTCTCGCATGGCGGTGCGGCGTATGGGAACGGCGCGACCACACTGGCGGGCGGCTACTTACAGAACAATCGCTGTACGGGCGGTACCTGCCGGGGCGGCGGGCTTGATGCGAATGGCACGCTGACGTTGAGTGGTACACAGTTCATCAGCAATACGTCGGGTGGAAACGGCGGCGGAGCGTATGCAGGTGGCGTGGCTCAACTTTCCAATGCTCGTTTCCAAATCAACCGCAGCACGGGTAGCAGTGGCGGCGGGCTGTATGCCAACAATACTCTGACCTTGAGTGAGACACCGTTTGTCAGCAACACGGCGGCTGTTGATGGCGGCGGGGCGTACGTGAACGGCTCGGCCACCCTCGTCGGCGGCCTGTTCCAGAATAACCAGAGCAGCAACTATGGCGGCGGTTTGTATGTGTTCAACACCCTGACGCTGACCGGCACACAGTTCCTCAGCAACACGATCGGGGCTATCGGCGGCGGGGTACACGTCAGCGGCGGGGCCACGGTCACCGGCGGCCGGTTCGAGAATAACCGATGCACGAATCCTGGTTGCTGGGGTGGCGGGTTTTATGCTGACAAGACTCTGGCACTGACTGGTACACAGTTCTTTGGCAACACAGCCACTGGCGACGGCGGGGCGTTTTACCTGGGCAATGGAGCAGGGAGCCGCCTGGTTAACGCACTCTTTGCCCGCAACGCGGCGGGCGGCGATGGGGCTGCGATGTATCTGTTGGCCGCAGTCGGCGGCGGCGGCAGCGCCGATATCGTTCACGCCACCGTTACCAGTCCTACGGTGGGTACGGGGCAGGCCATCTATGTGGGTCATAGCGCGGCCACGGTAAACGTCACCAACACCATCGTCGCCAGCTACACTACTGGCATTCAGCGGGCGGGTGGGACGGTGAATACGGTGAATGAAGACTACAACTTGTTCTTTGGCAACACAAACAACATACAAGGCACGGTGGGCAGCGGCGGTCACAGCTTGGCGGACTTGGCTCCAGTCTTTGTCAATCAGTCCAGTGACGATTATCATTTGGGCGTCGGCAGTGCCGCGATAGATAACGGCGCGGATATAGGCGTGACCACCGACTTTGAAGGCGACACACGCCCCCAGGGCCACGGCTTTGACATCGGCTGCGACGAATCGTCGCTCTCGGCGGAAGCCGACTTGCAGATCGCCAAGACCGTCACACCGACGTTGGCTGATCCTGGCCAGCCTATCACTTACACGCTGATCTTGGCTAATAACGGTCCTTACCTGGCTCTGGGCGTGGTCATCACGGATTCGATTCCGGTGAGCGTGACGGGCACGAGTGTCGTGAGTGACGGCGTCGCCCTCGCGCAGGTAGATGGCACGCGCTACGTCTGGCGGACGCAACTCCTCGCGCTGAATCAGCGCGGCGTCATCACGATTACGGGCGTGCTCTCCAACCCGCTGCCGGGAGGCATTTTGACCAACACGGCGACCATCGCCGCGAGGACGGTGGACTCGAACGACACGAACAACAGCAGCGACGCGGGCGTGGACGTGCTGGCGCTCGGCGCCAACCTGAGCGTCGCCAAGATTGCCTCACCCGAGCCGGCCATCGCGGGCCAGCCGCTCACCTATACCATCATCATCACCAACAACAGTTTGACGGCGGCGAATGGCGTGACGCTTTCCGATACGCTCCCGCCCAGCACAACGCTGCTCTTGCTGGATCAGACGGACGACCATGCTTACGAGTTCGAGGCGGGGACATTCGTCAACACGGCCTGGCACGAGCCTAAACCATATAGCCGCTGGCTGGCAATCACCAACACGTCGCTGCTTGCTGGCACGTTCACGTCGCGCGTCATGGACGGCGTCGGCCCGGTGGCGTGGGATACGCTCGAATGGGAGCCGCTCGCGCCTTACTGGAAAGAACTGCCGGGCAGTCAGCAAGTCGAAATCGAGTACGCGCGGGGCCGCGCGGACATGAGCGGCAACCGCATCTTGTTGCACTTGAACGAAAGCGCCGGAGCGTCGCTCTTTAGTGATAGCTCTGGCTTGGGGAACCATGCCACGTGCAGCGATTGTCCGACCGCGGGCGTGGCTGGTCGCTTTAACACGGCGTCAAGCTTTGACGGCGCCGGAAACAGCGCCGTCGTCACCGACACGACGAACCTGAGCGAGTACACCATCGAGGCGTGGGTCAATCTGGCCTCCACCGCAGACGCAAGCATCATCTACCGCGCGGATATCACCGGGACGCTGGCCTCGCATCGGCTCGGCGTCTCGGGCGGGCGATTCGTCCACACGCTCTACGACGGCATGACGCGCACCATCACCGGCACGACAGTGGCCGCGACCGGCGTGTGGTATCACGTGGCGGGCGTGGTGACGAATAACGGCGACATGCGGCTGTACGTCAACGGCGAGCAAGAAGCGGGCACGAGCGACGTCGGCTCGCCCTGGGCCGGCGGCGACCGCTATCTCTTGGGCGTTGGCTTGAACGGCTCGCTGGATGAGGTGGCGGTGTTTAGCCGTGCGCTGTCGTCCTCAGAAATTGCCGATCACTACAAGCGCGGCGCGCTGCGAGTCGCCTTCCAGGTTCGCTCGTGCGATGACGCACTATGCAGCGGCGAAGGCTGGCTCGGCCCGGATGGAACCTCGGCCACCTATTACTCCGAGTTGCTGAACACGACGCTGGGCTTGCCGTCGTCGAGCATCACAGTCGCCGATCAACGCTATTTCCAATACAAGGCGTTCCTCTATACAGATGATACCGCGCTCTCGCCCGAATTGCGCTGGGTGCACGTCCTGCCCGATCATCGTCGGATCGCGCCGAGCCAGGGCAGTTGCGTCGCGCCGGACGCGCAATCGTTCACGTGTGACGTGGGCACGATTGCCGGCAGCGGCGTCGTGAGCGTCACGGCTTATGTGGACGTGGATCCGTGGGCGTTGGGCCTCATCACCAACACGGTTTGGGTCAGCGCGACCAACGCGCCGAGCGGCACAGTTGAGACAGTCTCGACCGTCGTCGAGCAGGCTGACCTGCGCGTTCACAAGGACGACTATTCCGACCCGGTGAACCCCGGCAGCGCGCTCACTTACACGATCAGCGTTCACAACGATGGCCCCAGCGCAGCCCGGTCGTTGACCCTGACCGACACGCTGCCGATCAGCGTCGTAAACGTCACACCGAATCACGGCTGGAGCTGCGACCGGACCGGCAACACGATCACCTGCACGCTGGCCAGCATTGGCCCCGGGGACCAGTGGGATTCGGTCGTCGTCTCGGGCCTCGCGCCCATGATCAGCGGGACGATCACCAACACGGTCTGGCTCACGGCGACCACGCCCGAGACTGACGCGAGTGACAACACTCACGACGAGACCACGCTGGTCGTTCCGCTCTCGGATTTGGTCATCGTCAAGAGCGCGAATCCTGATCCGGTGGACCCGAGCTCGACGCTGACGTACGTGTTGACCGTCACGAACAACGGGCCGTACACGGCGACCTCGATTGTCGTCAACGACTGGCTGCCCTCGAGCGTGACCTGGGGCGGCGGCGCGGGTTGCACGCACGATTCGGGCGTGGTGACGTGCACCGTCGCCAGCCTCAACCCGCTGGCCTCGACCACGTTCAATCTGAATGTCACCACGCCGTTGACAGGCTTTTTGGTCAACATGGCCCAGGTGACCTCGGCAGTGCGCGACCCGGACACGAGCAACAACTCGACCTATGCGTACGCGGCGATTCTCCCGGTCGCTGATCTGTCCATCGTCAAGAGCGACAATCCCGATCCGGTGTATGCGGGCCTGCCGCTCACGTACACACTCACGTTCAGCAACGCCGGGCCGACGGCAGCGGGCACGCTGACGACGACGCTGGCTTTCTCGAATGTGTTTGGAATCAGCATACCAGACAGTGGACATGCTTACCCGTATCCGTCCGTCATTCCGGTCTCGAGCCTGGCGGGCGACGTGCAAAACGTGCTAGTCACGCTCGCCGATCTCGACCACAGCTTCCCGAACGACCTGAGCATCTTGCTCGTCGGGCCGGGCGGGCAAAGCGTGGTGCTCATGTCGGGCGTTTCGAGCAGCTCGCGCCTCACCGATTCCGTCACGCTCACGTTTGACGACGCGGCCGCCTCGGTGTTGCCGCCGACCGATGTCATCACGTCTGGCGTGTATCGGCCAACGAATTACGGCGCGCCCGGCAGTTTGCCGTCTCCGGCTCCGTCCGGGCCTTATGGTGGGAGCCTCTCGGCCTTCCGCGGCGCAACGCCGAACGGCGATTGGAAGCTGTACGTGATGGACTGGGTTGAAGAGGATGCTGGCAGCATTGGCAGTTGGAGCTTGCAGTTGACTGTTGTTGCCGACGGCGTCGTCACGGTGACCGACAATCTGCCGACGGGCATGACCTCGGGCAATGTCACCACGCCCGCCGGTTGGACCTGCCAATCGGGCGGCACGGTGACGTGCGTCGCGCCTCGCCTGGAGATGAACGCGCCGGCCTCTATCGTCGTCACCGCGACTGCGCCCGTTGCCGGCGGCGTCATCACCAACACGGCGACGATCACCTCTACGACGGCGGATAGCGACGTTGCGCTCAACACGGCGCAGATCACCACCACGGTGATAGCGCAGGTTGACTTGCAGATCGGCAAGAGCGTCAGCCCCGATCCGGTACTGGCAGGCCAGTTGCTTACTTACACGCTCACGTTCACCAACGCCGGGCCGAGCCAGATAACCAGTGCCGTCATCACCGACACTTTGCCGGCCAACGCGACGGTTGCCAGCGCGCCCGGCTGCGCGCCAGCGGGAAGCAAGCTCACCTGTGCCGTCGCCGTGCCGGCCGTGAACACTCCGGCTAGCCTCGTGATCGTCGTCAATGCGCCGCCCGATGCGGGCGTCATCACCAACACCGCCGAGATCGCAGCGGCGGCGGTGATCGAGTTGGCCCCGCTCGACAACACGGCGTGGGTGACCAGCACCGTCACGCCCAGCGCGGACCTCGTCATCGTCAAGAGCGACTCGCCCGACCCGGTGGCGCAGGGCGGGAATATCGTCTACACGGTCGTCGTGAGCAACAACGGCCCCAGTGTCGCGATGAACGTCGTCCTCACAGACAGTGTGCCGACGAGCACGACGTTCCAATCGTTGGCGACTGCGGCAGGTTGGAGTTGCACGACACCTGCGGTCGGCGGGACCGGCAACGTTGTCTGCACGAACCCAAGCCTGACGGCGGGCGCATCGGCCACCTTTACGCTTACCGTCCAGGTGCACGCTGGCACGCCGAACGGCGTCGTCATCGGCAACTCGGCGACCGTCAGCAGCGACACGTCCGATCCGACGACGCCCAACGTGGCGACGGCGTCCACCACGGTCGGCTTGTACAAGACCTATCTTCCGATCATTGCCCGTAACTATGCCTTTGCTCCTGACCTGGTCGTGGCGAGCGTCTCGGTCTCGAGCGGCAGCGCGCAGATCGTCGTCAAGAACCAGGGCGATGCTGCCGTGCCCGTCAATGTTGACAACGAGTTCTGGGTAGACCTGTACATCAACCCGACTACGCCGCCGACCGCGGTCAATCAGACGCGCGAGACGTTGGGCTGCCAGGGCGCGGTGTGGGGCGTGACGGTAGACGCGCTGCCGCAGCTCGCGCCGGGCGGCGTGCTCACGCTGACCTTGAACGATGCCCACTACTGGCCGTCCAGGAGCAACATGCCGGCGACGCTGCCGGCGGGCACGCCGATCTATGCCCAGGTGGACTCGGCCAACACCAGCACGAATTACGGCGCGGTGCTCGAGAATCACGAGATAACGGGCCTGCCATACAACAACATTACCAGCGCAGTTTCGGGCTCGCTGGTCATTGAGCAACTGACTTGGGCGGGGGAACAGCAATCACCTTCACCCAACTTGCCGCCCAGGCCGTAGAATATAGATCGCCTTCCCGAAACGCCTCAGCTTCCGGGAGAGCGATGACCTGTCTGCTAGGAGGAGCCTTACGATGACAACTCGTAATCACAACGGTCGTTTCAAGTTGATCGCTCGTGTTCTCTGCGTGTTGGCTGTGGTCACGCTGTTGCCGGCGATGGCTTATGCTGCGCCACCGGCTCTGCCGCCCCGACCTTCGCCCTCGCCCTCGCCTTCGCCAGTGGTTGCGTCCGGCGGAGGGCCGGCGGGCGGCGCGATTGAGCTGCGCGTTCCGCTCACCTCGGGGGCGTGGCGCGGCGTGTACTGGCAAGAGCTGTGGACGGTCGTGCAATGGAAGGATAGCCTTGGCGGCTGGCACGATGTGGATGGCTGGAAGGGCACACCCGACGAGGTCACGAGCGGTCAGGCTCGCAAGGTGTGGTGGGTGGCGCAGCCTCAAATGGGCCAAGGCCCGTTCCGCTGGGTGGCCTATGGTCGGCCTGGCGGCAAAATGCTAGCCGCGAGCGAGTCATTCTCTCTGCCGGCTGTGGCCGACCAGTGGCTCCTGGTGTCGCTCGCGCCATAGAAAAGCGTTGGCCA
>Ga0315291_10012861_pt1 | contig 10157 bp, 8 predicted proteins | sample YL17G12_20_MG_FD_203070 | JGI IMG/M metagenome (GOLD analysis project Ga0315291, IMG submission 203070) | Sediment microbial communities from Yellowstone Lake, YNP, Wyoming, USA - YL17G12_20 | ecosystem: Environmental > Aquatic > Freshwater > Lake > Sediment | place: USA: Wyoming | collected...
GGGGGGGGTTTTGGGGGGGGGGCGCGGGGGGGCGCTCGGGGGGGGGGGCGCCGGGAGAAAATCGTGAGTGAAAACAAAAAGAGGCGTTGTTGTTGTCGAGGTCGAGAGAAAAAGAAAAAGGGAAGAAAAGAAAAAACATCTCTCTCCTGTTTCCAACGCCCTCTCTCTTCTCTCCAGCACCTCTTCTTCTCTCTCTTACTCTTCTTATGCCTCTGGACCATGTCGTCGGCGTTGCCGTGGTCGGCGGTCACCAGCCACCTCCCCCCCAGCGACTCGCAGACCTCGAGGAGCTCTCCCAGACACTTGTCGACGAGGGCGCAGGCGCCGGTCGTCGCGGCGAGGTCACCCGTGTGCCCGACCTGATTTTGGAGGTGTTTTTTTCGTTTGGAACCGAGTGAGTTTCCAGAGCTCCTTCGAGCTTTTTTCTCTCTCCTTTTTGCCGCAACCTCGCTCAGCAGCTCTCTCGCAGTAGGAGTAGCTCGGAAGGAACGGGGAAAGAAAGGAAAGAGGAAAAGAAAGGTTAGAGAAAAAAGAACAACTCACCATGTCCGGGTTGGCGTAGTTGATCCTAATCATCTTGAACTTTTTAGAAAGTATAGCTTCCTTCCCTGCCTCGGTGATCTCGCGAGCCTTCATGTCAGGCGCCTCGTTGAACGGCACGGCGTCGCTCGGGATCTCGACGTAAGTCTCCAGCGATTCGTTGAAGTACCCCGACCTGTTGCCGTTCCAGAAGAAGGTGACGTGGCCAAACTTTTGCGTCTCGGAGCAGGCGAACGTCGAGACACCGGACGCGGCCAGCAGCTCTCCGGAAACGCGCGTGATAGCCGGCGGGGGGACAAGGTACCTGGCGGGCAGCTTCAGGTCGCCGTCGTACTGCATCATCCCGACGAAGCGCGTCTTGGGCCAGCGCACGCGGTCAAAGGCGGTGAAGTCTGCGTACTCGAACGCCTTGGAGATCTCGATCACGCGGTCGGCCCTGAAGTTTGTGAGAACGACCGCGTCGCCGTCCTCGACGGTGCCCACGGGCTTGCCGGCGTCGTCGACGATCACAAAGGGGTCGAGCCACTGGTCCGACACGGCGGCCTCGCCGGACCCGCGGAGCGTCGCGACGGCGGTCTTGGCGTCGGCGAACTTGTGCGGCGCCTCGCCCAGCACGTGCGCCTGCCAGCCGCGCTCGACGATCTTCCAGTCCGCCTCGTAGCGGTCCATGGTCACGCGCATGCGCCCCCCGCCCGAGGCGATCTTGCCGTCGACGCCCTCGGGAAGCGATTTGAGGACGGCCTCGAGCTCGTCCACAAAGCGGACCGAGCTGCCATCGGGGACGTCGCGGCCGTCGGTCAGAACGTGGACCCGGATCTTTTTCGCGCCGCGCTCGGCCGCGCCCCGAATAAAGAGGAACAGCTGGTCGGTGCGCGAGTGCACCCCTCCGTCGGAGAGCAGGCCGATGAAGTGCAGGGTGTGGTCCGCGAAGGACTCGGAGATGTACTTGAAGCCGTCGTCGGAGAAAACCGACCCGTCCTCGAGCGCGATGTCGACGAGCCTCGCGCCCTGGTCGATGACCTGGCCCGAGCCTTTTTTTTTTTTTTTTTTCCTTCCGGGTTGAATTTCTTGTGAGCGGAGAGGGGGCACGAGCGCCGGGAAAGGGGGAGGGGGAGAGCGAAGCGCGCAGAGAGAGCGGGTGCTGTTCTCTGGCCAGGGAGCCGGGAGGAAGGAGAGAGAAACGGCGAGGTCGAGGGTCCCATGCTCTCTTCTCCCTCTCTTTTTTTCTCCCTCTTTTCACTCCAACGCACCGAGAGCGTTGTGTCCGACTTCGGAGTTGCCCATGTCGTCGTCGGAAGGGAGGCCGACGGCCTTGCCGTGCGCCTGAAGAGGTGTTGTTTTGAGTGTGAGGGTTTTCGGTGCTGAGCGTGTCCATCGTTCGGCCGTCACCGTCGTCGTCGTCACCGTCGATGCAAAATTGAAGGCCTTTCCGCGAGCTCTCGTTGGGTATTCTGCCTCTCTCGTCCCTCTTTTTTTACTCCAGGCTCATCAGAAATAAAGCAAAGAGCCATCGGGGCTAGAATACGGGCCGCTCAAAGCCTCAAACACCCTGATCTCGCTCGATGTTTTTCCAGCGATGCGGCCCTTTTTCTTCTTCGAGAGGCCATGCCATGCCCTCGTCTCAACTCCCTCACCTTGATCGTGCGGTACCTGCCGGACACGCCGCTCAGCTTGTCCACCACCGGCGTGTCCGCGGACGCCACCGCGTTGTACTTGTCGGCGTGCGCGCCGGCGCCCCAGCCGTCGAGGATGCAAACGAGCACGGGCGCTCCCTCAGGTAGCGGCGCGATCGAGGCGTGCGGCTTGAGCGAGGGGGAGGCCGTCATGGTTTTTTTGACGAATTACTAATTCAAGGGCTTTGTCTGGGCAACTACCGCGGCTTGATCTCTACGCGCGAGAGAAAATAAGGAGAAGGAAGAAGAGCAGATGGGCGGAAAGGAAAGGGGAGAAAGAGGGGAAAAAACTAAGTCGACTGTGAATTTTCTTTTTTCTTTTCTCTTTCCTCTCTCGCGCTCTTCCACTTCAAACCCGACCAAAAAAAGATTCTCTGTTTTTTTGTTTTAGTATATTTGCACTCGCGTAGTCATTCGCGCTCTCGCCTCGGTGTGCGCAAGAAACGGGGCAGATCCCGGGATGAAAAAAAGGCAGGGTAAAGTGTTGTCGGGAGAAAGTAGACCGAAAAACTCATAAAAAAAACCCTTTCACCACTCTCGACCGCCACAGCCTAGCCTCAAAAACGTCATCAACCATCTCTCCTCTCTCTCCTCTCCCTCCCTCTCCTTCTCTCCGTCTACTTGATAAACCTGCTCAGCACCACCTCGTGCAGCTCGGCCCTGCCCGACTGCAGCCCAGCCTCCACAGGGTCAGGGCTGGCGAGCGCGACCTTCTCCAGCTCCTCGAACGTCGCCTTGCCCTCGGTGATCCTCTTTCCGAGGGCGGTCTCCGAGTACGACGCGTACCGCTTCTTGACCATCTCGTCCGCCTCGCCGTCGGCGATCATCTCGGCTGCGTTGCGGAGCCCGCGGGCCAGAGCGTCCATGCCCGAGATGTGAGCGTAAAACAGGTCCAGGAGGTCGGTAGACTCCCTGCGCAGCTTGGCGTCAAAGTTGATGCCTCCCGGAGCGAGGCCGCCCTGCTTCAGGATCACCTTGGCCAAAAGCAGCGACTCCTTGGGGTCCGTGAGGAACTGGTCCGTGTCCCAGCCCGTCTGCGCGTCGCCCGTGTTGGCGTCCACGTTTCCCAGGGCTCCTCGCAGGCTCGAGAACATCAGCTCGTGCTCGCAGCTGTGTCCCGACAGAGTCGCGTGGTTGCACTCGATGTTGAGCTTGAAGTCGCTCGCGAGGCCGTAGTGGTCGAGGAAGCCGAGCGTCGTCGCTGCGTCCCAGTCGTACTGGTGCTTGGTCGGCTCCTGAGGCTTGGGCTCGAGGAGTAGGTTTCCCTTGAACCCGAGCTTCTTCTTGTATTTGACGGCCATCTTCATGAACCGGGCGAGGTTGTCGAGCTCGAGCCCGAGGTCGGTGTTGAGGAGGGTGTGGTAGCCCTCGCGCCCTCCCCAGAAGACGTAGTTTTCCTGTTTTTTTTTTTTCCAGAGAGGGGACGCGAGTCCGCCGGGGTCGAGAGAAAAAGTGTGTGTCAGAGAGAGAACGAGAGCGTTGTGCCCATCCCTCAGATCCCCCCCCCCAAACTCGAACAAAAAATTCGAAAACTCAAAGAAAACACAACTCAAAAACGTTTCCTCACCCCGCCCAGCTCGACCGTCGCGTCCATCGCCGCCTTCACCTGCGCCGCAGCGTACGCGAATACCGTCGCGTTCGGGCTCGTGGCCGCGCCGTGCGCGTAGCGCGCGTGCTTGAACAGCTGCGCGGTGCCCCACAGCACTTTCTTCCCCGACTGCTGCTGCAGATGCTTGGCGAGCTTGACGACGGAAGCCAGGTTGGCGTTGGACTCCTCCAGGGTCCTGCCCTCGGGGGCGATGTCCCGGTCGTGGAAGGCCCAGTAGTCCACGCCCAGCTTGTCGAGGAACTCGAACATCGCCCGCATGCGCCTGTGCGCGACCTCGAGCTCCGGGAGCGAGGCGTCCTCCCAGGGCCAGACCCGGGTCGGCCCGCCAAAGGGGTCGCCGCCGTCGCCGCGCAGCGTGTGCCAGAAGGCCACCGAGAAGCGGAGCCACTCGCGCATGGGCCTGCCCGCGACGACCTCGTCCGCGTTGTAGTAGCGGAAGGCCAGGGGGTTCTTGGAGTCGGGGCCCTCGTACCTGATCTTCGTGACTCCGGGGAAGAACTCGGCCTTTTTTGGGAGGTGGCCCCTCGTGGTGGGGCACTGTTGCTGCTGCTGCTCAGAAGGTGAGGCCTTGGTGGCGGCGAGGGCGGCCAGAGGGGAGACGGAGAGGGCCTGGAGAGAGAAGACAGAGAGCAAGAGAGAGAGAGAGAGGGAGAAGGGATCGGAAGAAGAAGACGTGAGTGCTGGTGGAGGTCGAGGTCGGGAGAGGAGAAGAGAGAACGAGGGAGCAATTGGCGGAAACGCCACGATGCTCGATTGAAAAACAAACCGCTTTCTCGTCGCTGGCCCGAGCAACGCCTCTGATTCATCTCTCTGCTCCCCCCTCCCATCATCTCGAGACCCTCGAATAAAGATGGCTGGTAGCAAAAAGAGAAAGTGAAAATGACTCACCAGCACGGCCACCGCGGCAGCGGAGAGCGCGAATTTCATCGCGGCGCGTCTTTGAGCTGAGTCGATCGACTGCGAATAGAAAGGAGAGGGCGACAGGTCACTTTTGAAAGAGGCCCTGTTGCTGTCGCGGTTACGCTCGGAGAGCTAGCTTCGAACCGGGAAGGACAGAGAGCTCGCTGAAAAAGAAAGGAACGCAGCGGGTAAAAGCAGAAGCGCGCGCTCTGCTGCTGACGATGAAGACGAGGAAAAAACTCAACAGAAAAAAGATTGTTTGGCCACAGTCGAGATTTTTTTCCCCACTCTCTCTTTCGCTCTTCACTTTCTCTCTCCCCGACCTCTCCAGCTCTCCGACAAGCTCCCCGATTTCGATGCACATTTTTTTTTTCAAGTACACAAAGGAGAGTTCAGAAGGAAAACAGAGACAAAATCGTCTACAGCAGCCCCTCAAGCGCATCCCAGACCACCTCGGCCGCGGCCTCCGCGTTTGCTGCCGCCCGCAGCGCCGCGGCCGCCAGCGGCCTGCAGCTGTTGCTCCCGCTGCCGGCGGCCGCGAGCGCCAACGCCGCGACGACGGCGCCGCCGCTGCCGAGCCTGTCCAGCACCTCCCTCCTGCGCGGGATGGGGAGCTCGAAGAACGCCGCGAGGACGTCCCCATCGAGGAACTGGGGCGGGGAAGAAGAAAGCGGAGGAGGGAGAGAAGAAGAGGAGGGAGCTTGGGAGGAAGGAGAAGAAGAAGAGGAAGAGCGAAGCGCTCGCTCTGCGAGCGGGTGCGACCCGTCTGCGATCGCCGCCAGCGTTGCCCTCTTCGCTCCCTCAAAGGCCCGCATGGCCACGCGCATGGCGGCCTCGTCGCGCGCCCGGCGTCCATGATCGTCCATCTCCTCCGGGGCGGGGAGGGAGAGCGGGGGGAAGGGCGCGGGGGCCTCGGCGGAGGAGGCAGGCGCCGGAGCGAGAGTGGCGAGGCTGTTGGCGCTGTTGTTGTTTCCGGTCCCGCTGCTGCCGTTCCCTCTGTTCGCTCCGTTCCCGCCGGCCACCGCCGCCAAGGCCGCGGCCAGCGCCGTCGAGACGCCCCTAGGGGACAGCGGAGGCATCGAAGCCGCGGCCACGGCGGCCTCCGCCGCAGCCGCGAGCGACTCCTCTCCACCTCCTACCCTGGCCTCCCCAGCCTCCGTCTCCGTCTCCGTTGAGTCAGCGTGAGCGGCGAGCACCGCCGCGGCGGCCTCCCTCCCCGCGGCATCGGCGACAACAGAGGCCCAGGGAGGGTAGAAGGGGCGCCAGGGAATTTCGTTCCCCGTTTGCGGCGGAGGAGAGATCGAGGGCCTCTTCAGCGAGGGAGGGACCGCGAGCGGCGGCGGCGCCGCGGCGCCCTCTCTGCTGCCCCTACCGGTCGACTCGAGCGCCGCTTGGATCAGCAGCAGCGCCGCGCCGAGCTCCCGCGGGACCTGGCGCACGGCCAGCAGCGCCCCGGCGTCGTTCCCGAACAGCCAGGTCGGGTGGCGGCGGCTGCACTGCTGCTGCTGCTGCCGCTGCTGGTGCTGGAGCTGGCGTTGGTTTTGCTCCAAAGAAGAAGAAGAAGAGGGAAGGAAGAGGCCCTCTCTGCACTTCCGCTTTTTCGACGAGAGAGGGTCGTCGCCGCTTCTCTCGGGGCTTTTTCTCCTTCTTCTTCTCTCGCCGTCGCCGTCGCCGTCGCCATCGTCACAGCTCAGCACAACGGCGCACGTCACCCTCGACCCGCCTCCAATGCGCCCCACGGCCGCGTCGGAGAGGCACCGCTCCGGGTTGACCGCCGCCGCCGCCGCCAGCATGCTGCCGTCGCGGAAGAGCGGCGGCGGCGGCGCCAGGGCGAAGAGCCTCCCGCCGAGGGCGTCGCCGCCGACGGCGCCAAAGTCCTGTCGGAAGCAGCCGGAGCCCGAGATGTGGGGCCAGGCGACAGGAACCACCGCCGCGGCGGCCCAGGGCGTCGAGCAGGCCGCGATCGGGCGCAGGAGGCCGCGGCCGCCGCGGCGCGGCGGAGCGTCGTCGTCTTCGGTGTCGTCGCCGGCGCCGGCGCTCGAGGTCCGAGGCCGGGGCGGGGGACCAGCCGTCACCGCGAAAAGCGACACCCCGACGCCGCCGCCGCCAAGGCCGCAGCCGCTGCGTCCTCCGCGCTGCGGGCCGTTCCCGCCGTCGGCGACGGCTATCACGGAGGTGACCGCCCCGGAGGAGGAAGAGACCGGCTCCGTCGAGGTCGGGGCAGGGAGCACCCGCAGGGACAGCGCCGCCGAGTCCCCACCGGCTCGGAGTCGGCACACGGCGCGCGCCCTGAGGCTGCCCCGAAGCCTCGGAGGAGGGCGAAGAGGGGGGATCCGCAGCCGCCGGTCTCCTGCCGCCGCGGAGGAGAGCGGGTGCGACGTGGGCGCCCGAGCGGCCCCCGCCGCCGCCTCCATCGCCGCCGTCACCGCGCGCTCCACGGCCGCCATCGCCGCGCGCCCGTCGGGGCCCCGGTGGCGCGAGCGCAGCCTTGCGGTTATGCGGGCCATCGCCGCCCTCGTCGCCTCGGCCTCGGCCGCCGCCGCCGGCGTCGGAGGGGCCGCGACGTCGAGCAGGGCGAGCCTCCGCTCGATCGCCGCGGCGAGCCCTCCGTCAGGCAGCGCGGCGAGGGCGTGGACTCGCTCACGCGGGCAGCGGACGTGAGCGACGACGGTGGCGCGCCAGGGGTGGAAAGGGCGCGGCGCGAGAGGGGGAGGAAAAGGGGAGGAGGGGTGTGGTTTCTTCCCGTCGTCGCCGTCGTCGTCGGCGGCGACATTTTCGGCGTCCGACACCATCTCGAAAGCCAGCACGCGGATGCGGCCCATGCCGCCCTGCGTTTCGTCGTTGCTGGCAAAAGCCAGCCAGGAGACAGGGGTTCCCTTGCTCTTGCTGCAGCTTTTCGGAGGAGGAGGCGGGGGAGGGCGAGGGGAGGAGGAAGGCTGGAGCGACGACGCCGGAAGGAGCTCCTCCCCGTCGTCGCCTAGGGCTCCCTCTTCCCCTTCTCTTCCCTCCCCTTCTCCGAGCATCTCTGCCTCGAAGGCGTCGAGCATCTCCGCCTCCTCGGTCGCCCCGGTTCCTGGAGCCGTCGCCGTGGCGGCTGTTGCTGCAGCTGCGGCTGCAGCGGCCTCCGCCGCGCGCCTTCTCGTCACAGGCCCCCCGCCGGCGGCGCCGGCAGCAGCGGGGCCCGCCCCCGCCGCCGCCGCTTCCTCCTCCTCCTCCTCCTCTTCGCTGGTGCTCTCCAGGGCCGCGGCGAGGCCCTGCCGCTGCTGATGCTGCCGCATCGTCCTTCCGCGCGGAGGCAGGCGCGCTTCCTCGTCGTCTTCATCGCTTTCGTCGCCCTCGTCATCAGCGAGAGCAGCAGTCTCAGCCGTCGCCGAAGCCAGGCAGGCCCGCAGCCTCGCCTCCGCCGCGGTGCCCGCGAGGAGCTCGCCGCCGCCCCACGCGGCCAGGCCGGCGATCGTCTCGCTGCGGCCGACGGGGTGGCGGAGAATGACCTCCCCCGAGGAGGCGTCGGCGAAGACGATGGCGTCCTCGCACGCGGCCGCGACAACGGCAGGGGGAGGAGAGGAATGAGAGGGAGAGCGCGAGCCTCCCTCTTCTTCTCCTCCGCCGTTGGAGAAGGAAAGCGCGGCGACGTGACTGAAGCGCGAGGGGCGCAGCGCTTCCCCTCGCATTCTGGGGAGGAGCTGCAGCGGCGAGAGGTCGGGCGCGATGGCGATGAGCGACAGCGACGCGTCGGCATCGGCGACCAACAGGCACGGAAACGGCGGCGGCGGCGGCGAAGGCGAACGAGGGCGAGCGCAGAGGCCCTTCCGCGCCTTCGGCTCCCTTCCCTCTTTTTGCTCCTCCTCCTCCTCCTCCTCCTCCTCCTCGCCGCCTCCTGCTGCCCCGCTCCACAGGGCGACCACGTGAAGAGCTGTCGCTCCTGCACCTGCTGTCCCGCGGAGGTTGAGCCTCGACACGCGGGCCGGCAGGGGAAGAGACGCGGGGCCGCTGCCGCCCCCGTCGAGCGAGACGACCGCGGCGTGCTCCCCGACGGCGACCGCGACGGCGACGGCCTTCGGTTCCCTCCTCCTCCCTGCTCCTCCCGTCGCTCCTCCAATGGCGCCCTGCGACGGCGGCGGGGGGAGCAGCCCCGGGGGCGCCGGCCTCAGGGAAACCGGCAGGGATCCGAGCCTGACGTGGCTCAGCGGCTCAGTCAGGCGCCACGGGGACGGAGGAGAAGGGGGAGCAGGAGGAGGAGGCTCCGGCGCTCGCACGGCCGCGGCGTGCGAGAGCGCGCCGCAGCGCCAGCCGACGAGCGCATGCGCCGCGGCCTCCTCCCCCGGGTCCGAGGGAACGAGGACGAGCATCACGGACTCGGGGACGTTTGGGGCCGCGGGCTCCGGCAGCGCCAGCGCCGCTGCGCGAGCTGCTCCCGGGGAGGAGAGAGGCAAGAGGGGCGGCGGAGGAGGAGCCGCGGCCTCTTCTCTGGGGCTGCTCTCTCGTCGCTGCTTTCTCGCTGCCGCTGCCGCCGTCGCCGCTGTTGCTGCTGCCGCCGTCGCATCAAAACCGAGCAGCGGGCCCAGATCCCTGGCCGGCGGCGGCGGCGACAGATCCGCCAGCGGGACCACCTGCGCCTTCGCGACCATGGCGCCCCCACCTCCGGGGCCGGCCCCGCGCGTGACGCTGACCCCGAGGAGCGAGACGCCGGGGCGGTAGGTCCCGACGAGCGCGAGCATCTCGAAGGTCGAGGTCGAGGTCGAGGTCGAGCCGCCGCGGCGGCGGTCCGCCCCGCCGCCGCCGCGTTGCTGCAGCGAGAGGCACGACGCTTCGTGCGGGAGCGCGAGCTCGGCGGCGACCTCGAGCCCGAATGGGAGGAGCGGCTCCTCCCCCTCCCCCGACCCCTCCGGGCGCGGGGGAGGGGGCGCGCGGGCGCGGGCGGGGGCCCTCGCGAGGAGCGCCAGCAGCGTGACCCCGCGCGTCCCGGTCGCGGCCAGGAGCACCAGGCCCCCCGCGGCGCCCGAGGTCGCGGCCGCGGAGATGGAGCTCCCCGGCGGGGGTAGGAAGTCCCGGGCGAGGATCGGGGGAGGCGGCGGCGGCGGAGAGGGGGCGGCGGCGGCGACCCTGGCAGCGCGCGCGGCGTCGCAGAGGCGGACCCTCGCCGTCGTCGCGTGCGCGGCGACGACGACGGCGGCGGCGGCGCCACCGGCTTCTCCTCCCTCCTCGCAGAAGACCTCGCCAAACGCCAGCGTGCTCTCGTCGGCTGCGGCGCCGAGGGCGGCAGTCGCGTCGACGAGCGAAGAGGGCGAGGAAGAAGGGGCCGAAGAGGCCGGGATAGAATGCGCTCCCCCTCCGGCGAGCGCGCGCGAGGCCGAGGCGAACGACACCATCACGACGCCGCCGCCGCCGCTTCCGCTCCCGCTCCCGCCTCTTCCGCTTCCGCTTCTGCTCCTCGG
>Ga0315291_10012862_pt1 | contig 10156 bp, 7 predicted proteins | sample YL17G12_20_MG_FD_203070 | JGI IMG/M metagenome (GOLD analysis project Ga0315291, IMG submission 203070) | Sediment microbial communities from Yellowstone Lake, YNP, Wyoming, USA - YL17G12_20 | ecosystem: Environmental > Aquatic > Freshwater > Lake > Sediment | place: USA: Wyoming | collected...
CGAGGAGGGTCGCGGCCGCCGGAAGGACCTCGACGTCCTCGCCGAACAGGTCTGGTCCATGGGGCCCGACAAGACCTTCTGCGACCTGGCCCCGGGGGCGATGCAGCCACTCGAGGCCGCCCTCCGGCTGTTCCACGACGACTTCGTGCGCCACATCGAGGACGGCCGCTGCCCCTACCCGCACCGCGGATCCCGGGTGCCGGTCATGCGGGGGACGGTGTGGTGAGCGCGCCGGGCGCCGAGAAGCAGCTCGTCACCGTCTCGATCGACGGGCGGAAGTTCCGCGTCGAGGCGGGGCGCAACATGCTCGACGTCGCCCTGTCGCTGGGCTTCGATCTGCCGTTCTTCTGCTGGCACCCCGTCATGGGCTCGATCGGCGCCTGCCGCCAATGCGCCGTGCGCCTGTACTGGGTCGACCGCGAGGGCGGCGAGAGAAGCGAGATCGCCATGGCCTGCATGACGGAGGCGCAGGAAGGCACGCGCATCGTCATCGACGACGACGAGGCGATCAGGTTCCGCGCCCAGATGATCGAGCTCATGATGATGAGCCACCCGCACGACTGCCCGGTCTGCGACGAGGGCGGCGAGTGTCACCTGCAGGACATGACCGTGATGACCGGGCACAGCTACCGCCGCTACCGGGGGAGCAAACGCACCTTCCGCAACCAGGACCTCGGGCCGTTCGTCGCCCACGAGATGAACCGCTGCATCACCTGCTATCGCTGCACCCGCCTGTACAACGACTACGCCGGAGGCCACGACTTCGGCGCCTTCGGCCTGCGCAACCAGGTGTACTTCGGTCGCGCGGCCGATGGGGCGCTCGAGAGCGAGTTCAGCGGCAACCTGGTCGAGGTCTGCCCCACCGGGGTCTTCACCGACAAGACGCTCGCACAGCACTACTCGCGCAAGTGGGACCTGCAGACGGCCCCCTCGGTGTGCCCCCACTGCGGCCTGGGCTGCACGACGACGCCCGGGGCGCGGTACGGCGAGCTGCGCCGCGTCCTGAGCCGCTACAGCCGCGACATCAACAGGACGTTCCTCTGCGACCGCGGCCGCTTCGGCTACGCCTTCGTCAACGCCCCCGAGCGGATCCGCGAGGCGCGGGTCGCGCAGCGTCCGGAGCTGCCCGGGGAGGCGGCGGCCGGTGCGGGGCCCGGCGCCGGGGGCGATTTGGCGCTCGAGGCCGCCGCCGCCCTCCTCTGCGATCGCCGCGCGATCGGCATCGGCTCCCCGCGCGCTTCCCTCGAGGCCAACTATGCCCTCCGCACGCTGGTCGGCGCGGACCACTTTTACCTCGGCCTGTCGGAGACCGACTACGACCTCGTCGGCGCCGTGATCGACGTCACCCGCGACGGCCGCCTGCGGCTCGGTTCGCTCGCCGACGTCCACGCCGCCGACGCCGTGGTCATCCTCGGCGAGGACCTGACGAACGTCGCCCCGATGCTCGACCTGACCGTGCGCACGTGGCTGAGGCTGAGGCCGACGGCGGAGGAGGAGCGCGTGCACATCCGGCGCTGGAACGACGCCGCCATCGGCAGAGCGAAGCGGCGCGAACCCAGCGCCCTGTGGACGGCGACGACGCACGCGACCAAGCTCGACGAGGTCGCCGCCGAGAGTTGGCACGCGGCGCCCGACGACATCGCCCGGCTCGCCCTCGCCCTGGCGCACGCGCTCGACCCGGGCTCGCCGGCCGTGCCGGACCTGGACGATGCCGAACGCGAGCGGGTGACACGCTGGGCGGACGTCCTGCGCGCGAGCCGCGCGCCGGTCATCGTCTCGGGCACCTCGTGCGGCTCGCCGGCGGTGGTGCGCGCCGCGGCTCAGCTCGCACTGGCCCGGGGCGACACGGGCTCCGGCACCCCGTCTGCAGCCCGCCTGATCCTGACGGTACCCGAGGCGAACAGTCTGGGGCTGCGCATGATGGGCGGCGGGCGGCTGCCGCAGGCCATCGTCGCGGTGGCGCGCGGCGAGGCGGACGCGGTGGTGGTGCTCGACAACGACCTCGACCGGCGCACCAACACGCTGCTCGTCGACGACCTCCTGCGTCGCCGGCCCGGCCTCGTCGCCCTGGCCTCGCTGCCGGACCGGGTGACCGAACGGGCGGACGTCGTACTGCCCACCACGACCTTCGCCGAGTCCACCGGGACCTTCGTCAACAACGAGGGGCGGGCGCAGCGCTTCTTCGCCGTGCTCGAGCCGCGGGACGGCGCCCGCGACGCCTGGCGCTGGGTGCGCGGGCTCATGCAGCTCCTCGGCCGGCAGGAGGCGCTCGGCTGGGCGGACGTGGACGACGTGATCGCCGCCCTCGAGCGGGACCTGCCGCAGTTCCACGGCGTAGCGGCGGCGGCCCCGGGCGCCGACTGGCGGCGCCACGGCCGCAGGGTCGCCCGCCAGCCGAGCCGCTGGAGCGGTCGCACCGCCACGGACGCCGACCGGACGGTGCGTGAGCCGGCGCCGCCTGTCGACCCGGACTCCGCGCTCGCCTACTCGCTGGAAGGCCTGGGTCCCGGCGAGGCGCCGGCGGCGCTGCTGCCGCGCGTCTGGTCGCCGGGCTGGAACTCGTGGAACGGACTGCACAAGCTGCAGGAAGAGGTCGACGGGCCCTTGAAGAACGGCCCCGTCGGCGCCCGTCTGCTCGACGATGTGGACGACCCCCTGCCTCTTGCGGACGCGCCCGTGCCGCAGAGATCCACGGCGCGTCCGGACGAGTTTCTGCTGGTGGCCGTCCACCACATCTTCGGCTCCGACGACCTGAGCATGTATGCGCCGGGCGTGGCCGAGCGCGCGCCCGAGCCGTACATCGGCGTCAACGACGCCGATGCGGCGCGGCTCGGGCTCGCCGCCGGCGACTGGATCGCGCTCTGGCTGCCGTGGCTCGACGCCCGCGCCCGGTATCGACCGATGCCGTCGCTCCCCGACGGTGTCGCCGCCCTGCCCCTGGGTCTGCCCGGCACGCCCTCCATCTCGCTGCCCGCCCGGCGCCGGCTGTCGCGGATCGCCGCGCCGCCGACCGGGGAGGCGTCGTGAACTGGCTGCCGGAGGGCGGGCGCCTCGTCGCCGCGCTGCCGGACTGGATCGGCCAGCTGGTCACCGTCTTCGGCGTCCTCATCGTCGTGCTCTCGGTGGCCGCCGGGCTCATCTGGTACGAGCGCCGCCTGCTCGCCCTGGTGCAGGACCGCTACGGCCCCAACCGCGTCGGGCCGGCCGGCCTCCTGCAAGTGCTGGCCGACACGTTCAAGATCCTCTTCAAGGAGGACTGGGTGCCGCCGTTCGCCGACCGCCGCGTGTTCGTCGTCGCGCCGTCGATCGTGTTCGCCACAGCCCTCCTCTCGTTCATGGTCGTCCCCGTGGCCGAGGGCATCGTCGTCGCCGACATCGACGTCGGCCTGCTGTTCGTACTCGCGATGTCATCGCTGGCCGTCTACAGCGTCGTCCTTGCCGGCTGGGCCTCGCGCAGCAAGTACTCGCTGGTCGGCGGCCTGAGGGCGGCGGCACAGATGGTGAGCTACGAGGTCTTCATGGGTCTCTCGCTGGTCGGCGTGGTCACCATGGCCGGGTCCTTCGACCTGACACGGATCGTCGAGGCCCAGCGGGGCCTCTGGTATGTCGTTCCCCAGTTCGTCGGTTTCGTCGTGTTCGTGGTCGCCGGCCTCGCCGAGACGCGCCGTCTGCCCTTCGATCTGGTCGAGGCCGAGAGCGAGCTGGTGGCCGGCTTCCACACCGAGTACTCGGGCATGAAGTTCGGCATGTTCTTCGTCGGCGAGTACATCGCCGTCACCCTGGTCTCGGCACTCATCGCGACGCTCTTCTTCGGCGGGTGGCTGGGGCCGTGGCTGCCCGGCGTCATGTGGTTCCTCATCAAGACGGGCGTGTTCATCACTTTCTTCGTGGTCGCGCGGGGCACGTTCCCACGCCCGCGCTACGACCAGCTCATGGCATTGGGCTGGAAGGTGATGCTGCCCGTCAGCCTCGTCAACCTGCTCGTGACGGGCGCCATCGTGGTGGCGGGACAGTAGGAGACCGACCCTGAGCGAATGGGAACAGACGGGCACGACCCAGGTGCACTCCCCGCAGCCGCGCGACCCCTCCGCGCAGCCGTCGAGGACGCACCCGCCGCTCACCGCCGACGTGGTGACGACCGGCCGGCTGGCGCGGCGCGGCCAGTCCCTGGCGCCGCGCATCTACCGCACGGTCGTCTCGACGCTCCAGGCCCTTGGCATCGTCATCGGTCACGCCTTCCACTCGCGCGACACCGTCCAGTACCCGGACGAGATGGTCTACCTGCCGCCCCGCTACCGGGGCCGCATCGTGCTCTCGCGCGACCCCCACGGGGCCGAGCGCTGCGTCGCCTGCTACCTGTGCGCCGTGGCCTGCCCGGTGGACTGCATCGCCCTGCAGGCGACACAGGATGAGACCGGCCGCCGGTATCCGGCGTGGTTCCGCATCAACTTCTCGCGCTGCATCTTCTGCGGCTTCTGCGAGGACGCGTGCCCCACCTACGCGATCCAGCTCACGCCCGACGTGGAGATGTGCGAGTACGAACGCCCGAACATGGTGTACGAGAAGGAGGATCTGCTGATCGCGGGGACCGGCAAGTACCACGACTACGACTTCTACAGGGTCGCCGGGCAGGCCGTCGGCGGCAAGGACAAGGGCGCGGCCGAGCGCGAGGCCCCGCCCGTCGACCTCCACGACCTGCTGCCTTGAGATGACGGTACTCTTCTTCATCGCCGCCGCCGTCGCCGTGATCTCGACCGTGCTCGTCGTCACGCGTTCGAACCTGATCCACGCGCTGCTGTACCTCGTGGTCTCGCTCTTCGCCGTGGCGATCGTGTTCTTCACGCTGGGGGCGCCCTTCGTCGCCGCCCTCGAGGTGATCGTGTACGCGGGCGCGATCATGATGCTGTTCGTCTTTGCCGTGATGCTGCTGACCGTGCGCGCCGACAGACCGTCGCGGCTGACCTGGAGCGCCTGGGCCGGGCCGGTCGTCCTGGTCGGCATCCTTCTCGCGGAGCTCATCTACGGGATCGGGCTGTCGGGGCGGGCGCTTGACGGTGCGACGGTGGGACCGCGCGACGTGAGCGCGGCGCTCTTCGGCCCGTACGTGCTCGGCGTCGAGCTCGCCTCGATACTCCTTCTGGCCGCCCTGGTCGGCGCCCGGCACGTCTCGGCGCAGCCCGACGACGGGCCCGGTTCAGAGGCGGCGCCGGAAGGCGCCGGCGACGGGGCGGGCGACGAGGACGAGAGGGACGACGAGGAGGACGAGCCCTGATGGCCGCCGTCTCGCTCGACCACGGGCTCATCCTGGCCGGCCTCCTGTTCGCCATCGGCTTCGCCGGCCTGCTCACACGGCGCAACGTGATCGTGGTGCTCGCCTGCATCGAGATCATGCTCAACGCCTCCGGCCTGGCCTTCGTCGTCGCCGGCGCGCGCTGGGGCCGCGCCGACGGCCAGGTCATGTTCCTCTTCGTCCTGGCCATGGCCGCGGCCGAGGTCGCCGTCGGCCTCGCCATCGCGATCCGCTTCCGGCAGACGACCGGTCGGCTTGACGTCGACAGCGCCGACGAGCTCAAGGGGTAGTGATGCTGCGCCTGCTCTGGCTGATACCCGCGCTGCCGGCCGCGGGCTTCGTCGTGCTCGTGGTGCTGGGCCGGCGCCTGAGCCGGACCGCGGTCGCCGTCGTCGGCGCCGGCTCAGTGGGCCTGTCCGCCCTCGTCGCGCTCGCGGTGTGCCTCGACTTCATCGCCTCGCCGCCGCCCGGCGACGCCTACCGCCAGGTCCTCTGGACCTGGTTCGACACGGGAGGCCTGGCGCCGCGCATCGCGTTCTACCTCGACGCCGTGTCCGTCGTCTTCGTCCTCGTCATCACGGGCGTCGGCTTCCTCATCCACCTCTACTCGACGGAGTACATGGAGGAGGACGAGGCGTTCGCGCGCTTCTTCATCTACATGAACCTGTTCGTCGCCTCGATGCTCGTCCTCGTGCTGGCCGACAACCTGCTGCTGCTCTACCTGGGATGGGAGGGCGTGGGCCTGTGCAGCTACCTGCTCATCTCGTTCTGGCAGAGGGACGTGGGGAACGTGTACGCGGGACGCAAGGCGTTCATCGTCACGCGCGTCGGGGACACGGCGCTCATCGTCGGCCTCTTCCTGCTGTTCACCCAGCTGCACACGCTCGACATCCAGCCACTGATGGAAGACGCCGCCGCGGAGTGGGCGGCCGGGTCAGGCTTCGCCGTGGCCGCGGCCGCCCTGCTGCTCGGCGGCGCCGTCGGCAAGTCGGCGCAGCTGCCCCTGCAGACGTGGCTCCCCGACGCGATGGCCGGCCCGACGCCGGTCAGCGCGCTCATCCACGCCGCCACCATGGTGACCGCCGGCGTCTACCTGATCGCGCGCACCAACGTGCTGTTCAGCCTGGCGCCCGACGTGCGTCTGGCCATGGCCGTCGTCGGCACGGCCACGCTGCTCTACGCCGGGTTCAGCGCGCTCGCCCAGCGGGACATCAAGCGCGTGCTGGCGTACTCGACCATCAGCCAGATCGGCTACATGTTCCTCGCCCTGGGGGTGTCCGGCTGGAGCGCCGCCGTGTTCCACTTCATGACCCACGCCTTCTTCAAGGCGCTGCTCTTCCTCGGCGCCGGCGTGGTGATCGAGGCCCTCGGCGGCGAGCACGACATCTTCCGCATGGGCGGCCTGCGGCGCCGCCTGCCGGGGGCCTTCTGGACCTTCGTCATCGGCGCCGCGGCGCTGGCCGCCCTGCCGATCGTGACCGCCGGCTTCTATAGCAAGGACCTGATCGTCGCCACCAGTTGGGCCTCCGTGGACGGCAGCGTCTGGCTGTGGCTCGGCGCCCTCGCCGGCGCCTTCGTGACGTCGCTGTACGCGTTCCGCCTCGTGTTCGTCGTCTTCTTCGGCCAGGAGCACACCGCCGTCACCCGTCCGCCGCGCTGGCGCCTGCAGCTGCCGCTCATCGTCCTCGGGGCGTTCTCGGTGGTCGGCGGGCTGGTGTGGCTGCCGGAGTGGATGGGCGGCTCCCACCCGCTCGCGACGTTCCTCGAGACCGCGCTCCCCGAGACGCGCCTCGTGCACGACGCCCTCGCCGAGAGCGTCGCGGGTACCGCCGTCGCCGTGGTCGTCGTGCTGTCCGGCATCGGCCTTGCGTACCTGCTCTGGCTGCGGGGCCGCGCCGCGACGGCGGCGTTCGCGGTGCGGCCCGTCCCGCGGGCCGTGGCGGCGTTCTGGCTCGCGGGCTGGAGCTTCGACTGGCTCTACGAGCGCCTCTTCGTGTTGCCCGTGAAGTGGTTCGCGCGCGTGGCGCGTGACGACCTGGTCGACCCCGCCTTCACCGGTCTCGCCTGGCTGAACGTGCAGGCCTGGCGGGCGCTCAGCGCCTCGCAGAACGGCCTGCTGCGCCTCTACGTCGGCGTGGCCGGCGCCGGCGTGGTCCTGATCCTCGCCCTGGTGATCTTGAGGTGATCGCGCCTTGATCCTCGTCTGGTACATCGCGATCCCCGCCGTGGCGGCGCCGCTCGCGTGGCTGCTGGCACGGGTGCGACCGGCGCTCGCGCGCTGGACGGCGGTGGCCGGAACCGCCCTGCCGCTCGCCCTGCTCGCCTGGCAGTGGGCCGGCGCAGCCGGGACCCTGCGGACGGCCTTCGTCGCCGACGGGTCCGGCCCGGCCGGCCTCGTCCAGGGCGCCTGGCTCGCCTACCTCCAGGTCGACTGGATCGAGCCGCTCGACATCAGCTTCTTCCTCGCCGAGGACGGCCTGACGGTGATCATGCTCGCGCTCACCTTCGCCGTCGGCCTGCTCGCCGTGCTGGCCTCGTGGCGCGGCATCACGGAACGCGTCGGCGCCTTCCACTTCGTGCTGCTCTGGACGGTGGCCGGTCTGGCCGGGGTCTTCCTCGCGCTCGACCTGTTCCTCTTCTACTTCTTCTTCGAGATGATGCTGATCCCGATGTACTTCATGATCGCCGTCTGGGGCCACGAGCGACGCGTGTACGCGGCGATCAAGTTCTTCCTCTTCACCCAGGTGAGCGGCCTGCTGATGCTGGTCGCCATCGTCGCGCTGTACTTCATCCACGGGCGCGCCACGGGAAGCTACACCTTCGCCTTCACCGAGCTGCTGGAGACCGAGCTGTCGTCGGGGACCGCTTTCGTGCTCATGCTCGGGTTCTTCGCCGCCTTCGCGGTCAAGCTGCCGGCCTTCCCCCTGCACACCTGGCTGCCGGACGCCCACACCGAGGCGCCGACGGCCGGCTCCGTCATCCTCGCCGGCGTGCTCATCAAGGTCGGTGCCTACGGGATGATCCGCTTCATGGTGCCGCTGTTCCCGGACGCGGTCGCCGACTTCCGCACCGCGGCCATGGCGCTCGCCGTGGCCGGCATCATCTACGGCGCCGTGATGGCCTACGCGCAGACCGACCTCAAGCGACTTGTCGCCTACACGAGCGTGAGCCACATGGGCTTCGTGCTGCTCGGCGTCTTCGCCTGGAACACGCTGGCCCTGCAGGGCGTGGTGCTGCAGCTCGTCTGCCACGCCCTGTCCACGGGCGCCCTCTTCATCCTGGTGGGCGGCCTGCAGGACCGCATCCACACGCGCGACATGGGCAGGATGGGCGGCCTCTGGCAGGTCGCGCCGCGCATGGGCGGCACGGCGATGTTCTTCGCCCTCGCCTCGCTGGGGCTGCCGGGCCTGGGCAACTTCGTCGCCGAGTTCCTGATCCTCGTCGGCGTGTGGCGCGTGAGCGAGTGGGCGGCGGTGCTCGGCGCGATCGGGCTGGTGTTCGCCACCGTCTACGCGCTCTGGATGATGCAGCGCGCCTTCCAGGGGGAGGAGGCGCACGGCCGGCGCTTCGGCGACCTGGCGGCCAGGGAGACGGGCATGTTCGCGGCGATGATCGCCGCGCTGGTCCTGATCGGCTTCTGGCCGCAGCCCCTGATCGCCACCGCGCGCCAGTCGGTGACCGCGCTGGAGCGGATCACGGCCGCGAGCAGTCTGGGGACACCGGCGGAGACGGCCGCGCCGGCCGTGGAGGCGGCCGCGGCGGAGAGCGAGGAGCGCCAGTGATCTGGGGCGACCTCGTCACGCTCTCGCCGCTCGTCGCGCTCACCGCGGCCGCGGTCGTGGTCATGCTCGCCGCCGCGTTCCGCCGCTCGCACGCGCTGGCGCTGGCGCTCACGCTCGTGGGGCTCGCCGTCACGTTCGCCACGCTGTTCCTCGCCGCGACCAGTTCCCCGAGCCAGGTCACGCCGCTGCTGAACCTCGACTCGTACGCTCTGTTCTTCACCGGACTGCTGGTCGCCGCGACCACGGCCGTCGCGCTGCTCTCGTGGAGCTACCTGCAGCGCCGCCACGTCGCGCCGGAGGAGTACTACGTGCTGCTGCTCACGGCCACCCTCGGGGGCGCGACGCTCGCCGCCAGCACCCACTTCGCCTCGTTCTTCCTCGGCCTCGAGATCCTCAGCGTCTCCCTCTACGCGCTGATCGTGTATCCGATCTACCGCCGCGAGTCGGTGGAGGCGGCGGTCAAGTACCTGGTGCTCGCGGGAGCGACCTCGGCGTTCCTGATCTTCGGGATGGCGCTCGTGTACGGCGAGACGGGGGTCATGTCGGCGTCCGGGCTCGCACCGGTCCTCGAGCAGGCGCTCGGGGGAAGCGGCCTGGTCGTGACCGTCGGCGTGGTGCTGATCCTCGTCGGCGTCGGCTTCAAGCTCGCCGTGGTGCCGTTCCACATGTGGACGCCGGACGTCTACCAGGGCGCCCCGGCGCCGGTGACGGCCTATGTGGCGACCGTGTCCAAGGGGGCCATGGTCGCTCTGTTGCTGCGCTTCTTCCGCCCGCTCAGCCTGGACTCGGACGCGACCCTGTTCGTCGCGCTCGCGGGGATCTCGATCGCGTCGATGGCGGTCGGGAACCTGCTGGCGCTGCGCCAGGACAACGTCAAGCGCATCCTCGCCTACTCGTCGATCGCCCACCTCGGCTACGTGCTGGTGGCCTTCCTGGCCGCGGGGGAGCAGGCCGCCGTCGCGGTGACCTTCTACCTCGTGGCCTACTTCGCCACCACACTCGTCGCCTTCGGCGTCGTCACGGTGCTGTCGACGCCCGAGCGTGACGCGGACCGGATCGAGGACTACCGCGGCCTGGCCGTGCG
>Ga0315291_10012865_pt1 | contig 10156 bp, 14 predicted proteins | sample YL17G12_20_MG_FD_203070 | JGI IMG/M metagenome (GOLD analysis project Ga0315291, IMG submission 203070) | Sediment microbial communities from Yellowstone Lake, YNP, Wyoming, USA - YL17G12_20 | ecosystem: Environmental > Aquatic > Freshwater > Lake > Sediment | place: USA: Wyoming | collected...
CGCCTCCCGCTTCGCGACGAGTTTGTTGGCTTCCGAATTGATTAACTTGAGGTTGTTGTAGACCTGCACCCACGCATCCGCAGAAAACGCATTTTTCGAGAACAACGTCCCGAACACTTCACTCGCCGCCAGACCCAGATGTTCGAATTGAATCGTGTCGATATCGATCCACTTCGATAATTCTTTCATCATATTCGCCGCACCTGCTAACGCCTGCGTGATCTGCACCACGGCCTTTTCGATCTCTGGTGCGAGCGCCGCGCCCATCTGCAAACCAAACCGCTTCCATGCGATCCCCAGACGATCGATCGAATCGTCCATCGTGCCGAGCGTTTTGAGTTGGAGCGTCGTCAATTCATCCCCTAATCCCTTCGACGACATTCTTGCCCCATCGATCGCCGCCGCGCCGCCTTCCATCGCCGGAATCCAGCGCAACGCGCCCCTGCCCATCAGGTCCGACACGACCGCAGCCTTTTCTGTACCGTTCGCAAACTGCGAGACGGATTCGGCAATCTTGCGAATCAGATCATCGGTGCCGGTGACCGTCTTGATATCGATGCCCAACTGTCGAAACCGATCTCCCGCCGTCCCCGTTCCAAGTTGCGCTTCCTCCATCGATTTCGAGAGCGTCCGCATCACGAGCGTGAGATCTTCGCCGGACAATCCCGACTGTGCCATCAGCACGTCATATCCCTGCAACGTGTCCGTCGAGATCCCAGTCACCGCGCTAAGATGTTGCAACGCCTCCGCCTGATGCCCCGCGATCACCGTCATCGTCACCATCGCCACGCCGACCGCGACGATCGCTGTCACGCCCACTTGTTCGAATTTTTTAAGTGATTTTTCAAATGACGCCGTGGACTGACTCGCGCGCGCCAATTCATTGCGCAACCCGTCCGCATCGCCGAGGATCTTAATGAGCAGACTTCCGATCGTCGCCATCAGGCTCCCCCTCGTTGTGCATGCAGCATGGTGATCATCTCCGCCTTCGCGCGCATGGACTCCGGTGATTCACGCTGCCCTCCGTCTTCGTCGCTCGCGTCCATCCGAAAGAAATCGGTGGCCTTCCGCAACTTCGCCCCCTTCGGTCGATTGACGTTCGCGATCACCGCGCAGATCTGCCCCGCCCGCAACGAATCGGGTTGATACCCAAACGGCTCCATGTGTTCGAAGGCCATCCATTCTGACAACTCCGCCGAAGAGATGGAGGTTAGGAGTTCTGATCGAGTGCGTCCGAGAGCAAGTGCGAGACGGTACTGGAACCGTCGCCCTGGACGCGCGCGGAGTTTTTTATGAGTTCATCCAGATCTTCCGCGCCGATGCGCGACAACCGAGCCGCGACATCATAGATGCGCGACAACGCGGCCGCTGACTTGCCGCCCAACCAGGCCACGTCATCATCTCCAAAGACGAGCGTGTCATCGTCATCGACGACGCACCGCGCGACCATCTTGGCGCGCAGATTTTGCGCGACAAATTCGCGCGCCATCCCTTGCTTCCCGCGCCGCATGCACGACTCTTCGAATTCATCGCGCGCCGTGCCGCTCAACGCCCGCACGATCACCGACTCGACGCCCACGTCCGCCCACTCAGGCGTCTGCACCGTCTCACGCTTGATATCCTGCACCCGCTGGATCTTCATCCGGATCTCTGAGGCTTTCATGGTCAACCCTCCCGTAAAGTGTTAGTTCGTTCATTCGTCACAGGGCTGGCGCCTGATGCGCCAGCCCCAACTCCCTCACCGCGATCCGCTTTAGCCCGGGATGCGCACCACCGCAAACTTCACGGTCGCCGCCGATCCCTTAATGAACGCCTTGCTCAATCCCTGTTCCCATCCGTCTTTTGCGCCGAACCAGAAACATGAGAAGAGGCCGGTGCCAATCGCATAGGTGGTGATATCACCCAGACGCTTCTGTGCATCGATCACGCTTTCCAACGTGAACGTATTTGCCGCTGAACTTGAGACGAGCAACAACTCGCGCCCCGTCAATGCGAACTGATCGAAGTTCGCCACGTCCGCCGCCGTGAAGATGAAATCCAACGAATTAACTGCCGGTTGTAACGTGACATACGGCCCCTTCGGTGTGATGATTGGTTGTTCCTGCCTTGCCATGCGCCCACCTCCCTCTTCGCCGTTAGACTGACAATGAATTCTCTCCGCGCGTCATCACTCACTCGCCACTTAGGGGAACGTCGGTGCGCCCGTCAACGTCACCGTCAAATCCGCTTCGAGCACGCCGTCCGTCTCCGCCTTCGCCCCGAACTTTGTCACAAATCCTGAGAAGGCCCATTCCGTCACGCCGATATCGGGGAACACGAACTTGAAATTGCGCTTGGTCCGCCCGACGAAATCCGCGATTAGCGTCTTATGTCCGCTCGACGCCGGAATCAGATTGATCGAGAATGACACCTCGCCAGGATTCAACAGACTGGCGATCTTTTCACGCCACGCGCCCGCCGCCGCCGAGGAGTGCGTCGTCACGTCAATGACATCGCATTCCATTGAAGGACCATCCATCGACTTGACCTCCGCGATCGTGGTGAACGTCCCCGTCCCGTCGTCGCGCTTTAATAATGTGCCGTATGCCGGAATCGCTCCTGATGCCATAATATCCTCCCTCTCTTGGTGACGTTATTCCTGCCGAGTTGGATCGTTCCGCAAATGCCGATACACGACCCCGAACCGCATGGCGACGCCCACGTGCGGGACATCACTTTCGATCTCGATCTCTAACCATTCTGGTGGCTTCATTTCAATCGCGAGTCCTCCGACTGATCGATCCGCCATCACCGCCGCCTCGACATCCGACCCGTACCCGTTCAACACTTCATCCGCCGAGCGCAGATCCAGTGGATCGGTCTGCCGAAATATGATCGAGGCCACCACCTCCGCGCGCCGCGTGGTCCACGGCCGTGTTTGCACCGCCTCTAACAGATCATCCCCTTGCGTGACGATCACAAACGGGACGTCGGCAAATTGAATCCCCGCCTGCTTCAACCGCTGAACATTTTTCACCCACGGAATCAACGCGATCGTCCCGCAGATCTTCTGGACGATCTGTTCTTTAATCGACAGACTCACGACAACACCCGCTGCATCGTCGCCTTCATCGCTTGCTCGATCGCGCGCACATTCGCTTGACCGACGCGCAGCGCAATATCCGGCACCATGCTTGAGACGAGCAACCGGAATTGCGTGCGTCCAGGAATCCGGACCCGCTTGACCACTGCGAAGATGTTCCCTTTTCCCGCCGTGCCGGTTTTCTCGCTGAGATACAGCGCAGGCGCGGACTTCGGCACAATCGTCGCCCCCTCTTCATGGACGCGTAAGATCCGGCTGATGCCGACCGTCACGTCATCGACCGCACCGAACCGAGCAAATGAGAACGCGTGTTTCCCTTTCTTGAATTGTCCGCCCTCGATCCCTGGCGGACCAGAAAGCCACGTCTGCTTGAATCGCTTAATAATCCGCTTGCCCCCTCTGGACAATTCCGATCGTGTCCACTTTTTCGAATTGCTCTGCGCCAGCGTAAACCCCGTTTGAATCTCGCGTGCATTCTTCACGATGATCGAAAACGTGTTCATCGCGTACACTCCAAATGCCACGCCCCATCGGAATCCGGCAAGATCGCGGTGACGAGGAATTCCGTTTTGGTTTGATCTCTCCGCCGCCAGAAGGCTTTGACCCGATCGACGCCCTTCGTCACCTTCGCCAGCCCTCCTGCACTATTCTGGGCGATCCACACATGCAGACATTGACGCCCGACAGGGGCGCTGTACCCCGCCGACGTTTTGACTTCCACGATCTCGCGCTGCACGAACGCCCACAGCGTCGCCTCGTTGCCGAGTTCGTCGCGGTACTCGATCGCCTCGCCGAACTCTTTCACGCTGCCAAAGATCTTCGCCTGATCTTTTGCGATCAACCCCAACAGATCCATGCCTCAATACCCTCGACGCAACGAAACGGTCACGCGTCGGTTGAACGCCTCATTCGGCGCGACTTCGCCCAACTCATCTTGCGCTATCGTACTGATCCAGTCGTACCACTTCCGGATCTCGTCCGGCGTCATCTTCACGACCTGCTTCCCGCCGAGCATATACGTGTTCACGTCCGCGTCGGCACGTCCCTCGATCACCGCCTTGAGCGCCGCCAACGTCCGCACCGCCCACGATCGCCGATCGGCCCCGCCCTCGACGCCGGTCGTGCCGGTCGTTGTCATATCCGGCGCGATCGACAAGAACCCCGACCCGATCGTGTACTTCTCTGTACCCTTGACGACGCGCGCCGTCCATTCGTACCCGCTTTGCCCCACGCGTTCGAATGACGGTTCGATCCCCGACGCCGCACCCAGATCAATCAAAAACACGCCGCCGCTATTCGTCGCGATCACGGAGAACTTGACCGCCGGATCGCGTGACACAAAGTAGTAGGTCAACGTCCACGACGCTGGCGGGTAAAGACCCGCCAGGTCTGGACGCGTCCACTGAATCGTATCGCCGAGGATTCCCTCGCGTGGTTCCGTGGTGTTCATCGGATTAGACGACGTGCTTCTTGCCGCCCGCCGTCACGCTGACCAACGACGGACTCGTCACGATCGTCCCCACATAGCCGAGGAATCCCCCGACTACTTTCTTGGGATCGACCGCGATCGAATTCGCTTGGTTGGCCGTGTTCGTGGGGAACGTCGCGCCCGCGATATCCGCCGCGCCCGTTCCGTTCACATCCGTCGCACTCTGCAACTTGCCTGCGATCGATCCCGTCACCGCCCCCAACGCCTGGACCACCAAGATCTCCCCATCGAACTGCCGCACGTCCAGCCACTTCCCTGATCCGCTGGTCGCATTGGCCGTGGCCGCTGCTGAGATCGCATCGAGCAGGGCTGCCATCGTCGTTGCACTTGCCTGATTTCCTAACATGGTTCAATCCTCCCTTGTTCTGACATTCATTCCGCGTCAGTGAAACAAAATCACTTGTCTTTTTTGCTTGTCTTCGTACTCGATCCCTCGACCTTCGCGTGTTCCGCTTCCGGTTCGTCTTTCACGACTTCCACCGCGCCGATATGCGTTAGGAACGTCACCATCGCCGCGTCGAGATCCGCACATTCGCCGACCGCGAGGTGCCGCTCGACACCGATGCACACCCCGCGCTTGGCTCGTACCTTAATCATGTGGTCCCCCCTTATATTCGTCTGGTGAAAAGATCCGCGACCCCCGCGCCGCCTTGTCTTATGCCGACAGATTGACGGATGCGACAAAGGATTGCGGATAGCGCAGCATCACGTCCACCATCCACATGGCGCGGATGCCCACCTGGGCCGCATTGAACCGTGTTCCGCCGTTATCGGTGGACAACTCCAACACGCCCCATTCCCCGATAATGACTTCATCCCACGATCCAAACAGGAGATTCCCCGACGCCATCTGCTCGCTGGACATCGCGCGAAACCCAACCAGATTCCCGTCGAGCATATTCCCGGCCCAGACTGGCGTATCGGTGCTGGTGAAGCGTTGCTTCTGCATCAAGATCGCCGCGCCCGCCGTGTTCGTCACCCATCCTGGGTTGCCACGAATCGCGTTCGCCGCGCCCGCCGTCGAAATGAACGCCAACAGTTTTGCGTAGGTCACGGTAGCCGAGTCCTGTCCCGACGTGATGCCAGCCGTGTTCTTGATCCCGATCGGCTGTGCGCCGCCCGTGCCGTTAATTACTGCCGCATCGATCCCGTCGATCGCCACATCGCTGGCGAGATCCGCCATGACGAACGACTCCGCAGACGGGGACGCCTGGGCGAGTAATTGCTCCGAGACATCCGTGATTGCGATACACGTCTTCGGTGTCATCGAGAGTTGACCGAGCGTCTGATCCGCCGCCGTGACCGCCGCGCCTTCACCCGCCTGCCAGGTGATCGACGGTTTGCCGGTCTGCCGCGAGAACGTGACATTGCCCTGCAACCCGCCCAACACCCGCGCGCCCATCGCCATTGCGACAGACCGATTGCGCAAGATGTCGATGAACCCCATGTTGTTCACGTCCACCATGTACCCGCCCTTCGAGCCTGGGATCGTGGACATCGCCCGCTGAACTGCTTCCGGACTCAATGGACGCTGCAAGATTTCCGACGGAATCAGAATGCTGGACGACTTCGCCCGACCAAGTTGTTTCGCGATCGCGCGCGAACACTCCAACTCAAACGCTGCTTCCTGCATCAACTCCGGTTGCTGTGCGCCGAACCGCAGCGCCCGAATCGCCCGAAAGAGCGAAAAGTTCTGCGTCTCTTTGTTGGTCAGTCCCAACCGTGCCGCCATCAACGGCTTCTGCCGTCCGCGCTCTTCCATCACGTCGAGGATTTCCTTCGCAACGAGAGTCAACGGCGTCCCGTCCTCGACCCATCGCGCCTCAACGCGGGCATCGATCTTGTTCGATTGACAGAGATGGAGAATGGCTTGACGCCGTTCCTTCTCCGCCTCGACCGCGCCGACCTTTACTTCCGGTTTCACCTCTGTCTCGATTGCCATGTTCAACCCCCTTGTAATGACGGGTAATTCCGCCTCTGGTTTGTAACTGATCTTCCGCACCGCGTACTCGACGCCCTCCACGTTTCGCCCTAACCCCACCGAATAGTCCGCCGGGACCGGCGCGATCGACACCTCGTGCGGCATCCATCGCGTGGCCGTGAACACTTCCGTCTTCACGTCTTCCTCGATCGTGTCAATCTGATACCGGATCGAGACGTTGCGGAGCCCCCCGTCCATCATGGTCTTGATCTCTTGCGCGCGCGCCGTCTTGAACATCGACGCGTCCACCGTGAGTTTCCCCTTCGCGACCCGCGCGCCGACGATCATGCCAATCGGATCATTGGAATTGTGATTGAATAAAAACGGCATGGCCCCCGCTTCGGCCCGCGACAGATCCACCGCAGACGGATCATGTGACAACACCTCAGTCCCCCACCACCGCTCAACCGGCGCTTCCGACGACGCCGAGAACGTCAACAGATCGTGGCCCGCCTCCGTCTTCCGCTCCATCCATTCCACCGCAGTAAAGACTCGTTCCAGCAATCCCTTCTGCTGGATCGTCTCCTCGCGCCTGACATTCTCCATGTTAGTGACCCCCTTCCAAAACGTGAGCCTGGATGAATCCTTCCGCCGTCTTGACCGCCGCGTCCGCCGCGTCTTCCGGATCTTCCGGATCTGCCGGATCTGCCGCATCGGGTTTCTTTGGCGGTGCCGCTTGTGCGACCGGCTTGGGATTCTTCATCGCCGCCGTTTCCACCGTGGACGGGTCGGTATCGAAGATCAACCCCGCCGCCTTCATCGCCTTCAGTTCGTACTGGCGCTCTTTCAAGACATCTTCCAGATCACGCCCGTCCCCCGTCGCCCCGATCACTGCGGACACCGTGGTGAATCCATTCCGGATCGCCTTCTCGTAGGCTTCGACCTCTTTCGTCGGATCGATCCACGACCATCCCCTCGGCTTGAAGCGCACCGCCTCAAACTTTTCGGGTTTGATCGCATACTGCGCGAGACTCACCTTGGTGATCGCCCCCGCGAGCACCGCGCGTTCAAGCCACACATCGTGCAACCGCTTTCGGAAGCTCCGAATAAACCACATCTGCAACATACGCCAGAGATCCCGATCGTCCATCAACGCCAACCGCGACGAAGAATAATTGCTCTGTGAATAATCACGGCTCAGACTTTCGTAACTGCACCCTGTCCCCGCCGCGACTTCACGGAGCATCATCCGCATGAACGGATCGAGATGCGTGTTCGGTCGATTCGGCGCCGCGAAATTAAACTTTTCCCCCGCCCGCAACTTCTCAATGATCGCCGGTTCCAATTCGACTTGACTCGACCCGTCCTCCTGCTTCGTGCCCCATTCGTCATTTTCACCGGACGGCGATTCAATGAAGCCCATGTAGCACGCCGCCCCACGCGCCGCCGTGATCTCCGCCTCCGTCAACCCATCCATGTCTTGAAATTTCCGCCCGCTCGCGTGCATCCACGGCATCGCCCGCGTCTGAGGCCATCGCTCAATGATCCGCAGATGGATGATGTCCGCTGCCGAGACGCGTTCGATCGCGCCGATCTCCGTCGTCGCGAAGCGCAGATCGCCAGGGTGCAACGTCCGCAGATAATACGCCTGTGGTGCGCCGAACCCGTTCACCTCGATCCCGAGTCGGATCGTATTGCCACTCACCGCAGGTGCCGGGAATCCGTCGTCCGCGATCCGTTCCGGCTCGATCACTTCCAACGCCAACGGGACCGAGGAATCGCCCACCGCAAACGGATGCAACCGAATGAAGATCTCGCCCGCTTCGAAGACCTCCCCGATCGCCATTCGTTCCAAATCTGAAAAATGCAACACCTGTCCGACGTGGCATTCGTCCGCGCACATCCACGCCTCCCACTGTTCCTCGATGTCGTCGTTAATGATTTCATTGAGATCGTCGCGCGTCGTCATTACCTTGGCCTGCATCCCGATCCCAGACCCGACGACGTTGTTTTGCACGATCACTTTCGCCCGCTTCGCGTAGGCCGCATCGCGCACCAACTCGCGCGACCGATTGCGCGCCAGTTTGAGACTCGACGACAGTTCCGCATCTTCACTGGTGGTCGATCGCCCGAATCCCGTCGTGAGTCGCCCAGGCTTTCCCAAACTATACATGCGCGCAAACGCCGACCCAGGACCAGGAAGACGAGTGGATGATAAAAGAGAATTGCGACGAGGATGGAAGAGTCGTGAGAGGACCGCCTTGATCCGTTCAAACATGCCGTCCCTCCTACGTGGTGACTTATACGATCACGACGCGTGAGATACAGCACGCAGAAAGATAATGACAGTGGGAAACCGTGGAAGGTATGAACAACCGTGGATGAACTTACGAGGACGATTCCCGATAGCGCGTCACGAATCCGACTCGAAACGCCCTCACATCACGCGACGGGATGCGCCAATCTTTCAGCAACTTAAAGGCATGAGGAAACGCCGTGCCCGTTCCTAACATTGCATAGACCGTATTGGGATGGATCCTTAATTCTTGAACCACTTGCCGAACTGATAAATAGACAACCTTTTTAGTCCCCATTGCGCGTGATCCTCCTCCCGGTTCCATCGAACACATTCAACGGTGGCTGATATTTGTCAATAAACGCCCCCTCGATCTCGTCCAATCGCTCACGAGTACATGGATGCAAGATCACCGAGACGACGGACTTCATACGTTTCCGATGTGTCGCGATCCGCGCCAACACATTGACCGATTGGCCCACGTAGAGGACGCGCTGATCGCTATCGAGCAGGACGTACACGCACGGCCCAGACATCGCCGGAAGAATCCGAAATCGTGTGCGCCCATCCGTCCGTTGAAACACCTGTGTCCCGCGTTGATCGTCACGGTTCGCCTCCTCTTTCAAATCCCGCACCGCATTCAATCCTCGTCTTTGCTGCAACAACTCTATATCAGAATCAGGCACCTTCCATCCATCTTTGACCCTACGCGCATTAGGGAAAATCGTCCCGTCGTCCAACCATTTGTAGATTGTATTCTCATGCTTTTGAAATAATTCCGCCAAGTCCTTCACCGTCAAGTATTTCATTATCTCCACCCCTTCACGAATCCCCGACGCGGCCGCACGCGAGTACCGGCGGGAATCATCAAGGGATTCGGTTGCGACCATTCGGCGTTGCTCAGTGGCATCGCGATGGGAGAGGCCGCGGGTTTCTTCGCCCGCTCTTCGTCCGCCGCTTCCAAGAACGTCGCGCGGATATCGAGCATATTGGCGTTCAACGAATAAAAGGCCGCGTAGGCATACACCCGCACGTCTAACGCCTCGTTGCGATCCCGAATTTTTTCATACGACCGCACCGGAAACCCTTTGCGATATTTAATCGTGGGACGTTCCGCCGTGAGCATCAGGAAATAGTCCTCGTCGTACATCGGGAAGTGCATATAATTTGCGCCCGGGACTTCCGCGCGCATCGCCCCAAACACCGCATCCTTCGCCGAATCCACGCCGAGAATCCACAGATGCAACCCCGTCGAGCGCACCTGCGCTTTGGAGAGAATGGCGATCGGTCTGCCTGCGCCGTCTTCCCCTTTCACCGCGAAGATCTGCCGGATCTGTCGTTTGCGGACAAACGAATAGACGATCGCCG
>Ga0315291_10012866_pt1 | contig 10156 bp, 8 predicted proteins | sample YL17G12_20_MG_FD_203070 | JGI IMG/M metagenome (GOLD analysis project Ga0315291, IMG submission 203070) | Sediment microbial communities from Yellowstone Lake, YNP, Wyoming, USA - YL17G12_20 | ecosystem: Environmental > Aquatic > Freshwater > Lake > Sediment | place: USA: Wyoming | collected...
AATCGCCATAATGACGCATGCGGTTCAAGACCAGCCCAGACGAGCACCCTACATCCAGCAGCCGCCCAGCAGGTATCCAATGTCTGATCAAGCGGCACCTGCGATCCATGCCAAAGTCAAGCGCCCGCTTCTGAATAATCGAGGCAGCATCGTTGGCTGCTACATAAGGCTCGTATTCGGACGGATAGAAACGGGCGATTTCAGCCACGTCGGGCCGGGGGTTTTGATACACTAGACCACAATTGGCACAGCGGACCAGGTAGAATTCACCCTCTATGCCACACAACCAGTCTTGGAGCTTGGCAAAAGGTTCTGTACTATCCATGCCACAGTGATTACACGAAACCTGTTCGAATGCCATAATGACCATCACCCAGTGAACTCGACTCAGTCGAGATAACCCAGGTCCCGCAGGTGCCCCAGAATAATTTCTTGCTCTTCTGGATCAAGTCCGCTCTCATCTCTTGGTGGAGTAGATGGAGCTGGCGCTAAAGCATCTTGTTGGCGAGGCTTATTATCGCTTTGATAAGCATCGGTAAATCCATCCAACAGTACATGACCCTCCATGTCGCCGGGGATGGCTTCGTCCATGAGATAGAGCAAGGTGGGTGCCAAGTCACGCAGGTGCGCTGTTGAAATGTGGCAATGCGCGATGCTGCCCACCGGACTCCACATGAGCAATATGCCTAGTGCACGATGAGCTGCATTTGCATTCTTGACTGGCTCCACGAGGCTGGTGCTCCAGAAAATTGACCCATGTTTGCTATCGAACTTGCCGTCACGGTAGGTAACTATGATGTCAGGGGCCTCCGGCATATACGACCCTGAATACAGTTCCTCGCCAAAGTAAACCTGATCCACCATCAAATCACCCGTGATCGGGTTCTTCATCTGGGACAGCCGTCGCCGAATAGCGTTGCGTATCTGTTTGTATTCTTCGCCAGGTGTGATAATCCCTTGAGGCTCGCGTCCCTTCAAGTTAATGTAGATAAAACCAGTTTGCGTAGGGCCAGTGGCATAGGCGATCGTTCTACTCCAGTCAACATCCGCGAAACTCAACAAAGGCAGACGCAGCAAGCGATTGGCAAACAACCGCAAGCGGGACTGCTTCCGACCCACGTGCTCGGTTGATATCCCAGCGAGCCCAGCGCGCAAGTCTCCCAACGTAAAGCGGCGGAGCAATGACGAGGGCATCAAGCGATAAAGAGCCGCGGGATTCAGTCCGATGGCGTATCCCCACCGCCGAAGCGTGGTCGCAACACTTGACCTCCACTTGATGAATCCTTCTTGCAATAGCCAATTGTTCAAGTACACATGTCCAGAGGTTGGCCCCATACCATGATCCGACAAGATCACCAAGTCAGTGTCAATGCCGCACATCTCTACCAAGTCGGCAATGCCACGATCAACCTGCTGAAAAATTTGCAGCATGGCGTGGCTCAAAGGATGTGGCGCACCATCAGCCGTCTTGTCGCCCAAGAACCGCCAGTACGTATGCTGGACTTGGTCTGTTTCCAAGAAGTGGATAAAGAAAGCATCCCACTCTTTGGCGGCAAGCAGGTATTTAGTTGCCTCGAGCCGTGTTGCTACCAACTCGCTCAGATATTCCAGGTATCTTTTGTAAGAACTTTCGACGACGGCCGCGTTCCGCGTCAAATCCCACCCGTGCGCTTGTAGCTCGGCCAGGATCTCTGTCGGATAAGCTATATCAGGTTGAGCCAGCGCGGGCACCCCGCTAATCAAGAATCCGTTGACTGGCTCAGCCGGATAAGTCATCGGCATGTTGATCACCCCCACGCGGTACCCGCGTTGGCTGAGAATGCCCCATAGGGTAGGATTGCGCCTCGGTGGGGAGACGACGGGCACAAGATCAGTGTATTGACTTCGCAGAGGACGGAAAAAGTCGAAAATGCCTGTATGACCCGAGTTTTTGCTGGTCATGAACGTGGACCAGGCCACTGGGGTAATCGGGGGAATGGTACTTTGAAGAGCCGCCGTAGCTCCTTCGTCGCAGAGTCGCTTCAGGCAAGGTAGCTTGCCAACCTCCATCCATGGGGTCAGCAAATCCCACGTAGCACCGTCGAGGGCAATGACAAGAATTTTGCGTCGAGTTGCCATAGCCATACATCAGGCGTGCCGGGGATTTTCTGCTGTGGCTCTACGCTCAAAAGCCGCATGGATCAGCAGCGAAATCGCACACACAGCCAGGCAACCCAGGCCAACAAGAACGCCCACCACCCAATAACCACTCAGCAACCCGCTGAGCACGGCGACGGGGGCGCCTGTCATCGATGCCGAGGCAAGGTAGTGAAACACTCGCCCCCCCAACCCTGACCGCAGGGGGGAGCGGCGTGCCGATGCGCTCGCCACAAACCCTCCACCCGCTAGTCCAATAATGAGCGTGAGCGTAAATACAATGTATATTGTCATTAGAACAGCGAATAGATGAATGGTGCAACGCCCGCTATCTGAGAAAAGACCAGTAACGTGCCCAAAACCAATAACAACAGAATCATGGGGATCATCCACCACAACTTTCGTGTCCACATAAAGTGCAGCAATTCTCCCGCAATATCCAGGCGATTGATCAGATCATTTAGCAATCTGCTCGCCATCTAATTCGCCTCCTTTCGTACCACAAAGCGGTCCATCACCAGTACGTCAATGCCGCTGTTGTGAAACGTGTTCCAGGCGTTGGCAGGCGTGTTGACAATCGGCTCACCGCGCACGTTATATGATGTGTTCATCAACACTGGCACTCCCGTCGCCTGACCGAATCTTTCCACCAGATCATAGTATAGCGGGTTCCACTCTCGCCTCACGGTCTGAATACGCGAGGTACCGCCTTCATGTGTTGTAGCCGGAAAAGCTTGACACTTTTCGCGGACGTTATAAACCGAAAGCATATAACGTGCAGGGTACTGACTGGCCACATCTTCGGCGTCTTCATAGAATTCGGCCGTGCGCTCTTCTAGCACCACTGGCGCGAACGGACGGAACGGCTCGCGGAACTTGATCTTGGCATTCACAATATCTTTCATCTCCGCGCGCCTTGGGTCTGCGAGGATGCTGCGGTTGCCCAGTGCGCGAGGCCCCCACTCAAACCGACCTTGATACAAGCCAATGACTTTGCCCCGGATGATATCGTCGGTGATAGTATCCACCAACCGGTTCAAGTCATCGTGATATTCGAATGCAATATTGTTCTCGTGCAGGAATGTACGGATTTGGTCATGGCTATATTCAGCGCCCCAATAGCTATGTTCTTGTACAAAGTTGCGTGGGCGCTGAAGCAAGACATGATAAACCCACAACGCTGCTCCCAGCGCCCCCCCCGAATCGCCGGCTGCGGGTTGGATGAAAACATTTTTAAACGGCGACTCACGCATCACGCGCCCATTCGCTACACTGTTGAGCGTCACCCCTCCTGCCATGCACAAGTTGCGCGAGCCAGTTTGCTGATATGCATAGTGAGCTATCTTGAGAACAATATCTTCGGTGACTTTTTGTATACTGGCGGCGACATCCGCGTAATACTGATTGCGTCGAGCGCTCTCCGGGTCCTGACGAGCCAAATCCTGTTTAATCTTGCCCGTGAAGAATAAGGATTCAGGAACACGAGGTTCGCCAAAGAGATCGATAAATGCGTCACTAAAGGTTTGCGTAGGGGAATGTTGGAAAGTGAAGTAACGCATGTTCAGCGTTAAGGCGCCATCACCTCCTACGTGGACCGTCTCATAGACTTTGTCCACGTATCGCGGCTCGCCATAGGGAGCCATGCCCATCACCTTGTATTCACCTTCGTTAACCTCAAAACCGAGAAAAGCAGTAAAGGCCGAATAAAGCAGTCCTAGCAAATGTGGAAAACGTGCCTCGTACATCATCTCGATTGAGTTTCGACCTTGACTGTCCCATGTGGCCGCACCTTTGCCAACGGTCGCGGTGGTCCACTCACCTACACCATCTATGGTCACGATTGCAGCTTCTTTGTACGGCGAGACCAAAAAAGAACTGGCAGCATGTGCCATATGATGATCAGCAAACAGCAGCCGCCCGGGCGGAATTTCCAGTTCTCTCAAAATGAGGCTCTTGACCCACAACTTGTCGTTCATCCAGGCTGTCATTGCCTGGTGGAAGAGCGATATCGAACGCGGAAACGTCGCCAGAGTGCTTAACAGGATGCGCTCAAACTTGACCAAGGGTTTTTCGTAAAAGACCACATAATCCAGATCGCCAGCCTGGATACCACCTTGTTTCAGACAAAACTTGACCGTATGAACAGGAAAGCCATCATCGTGCTTTTTGCGTGAAAACCGCTCCTCTTCAGCGGCGGCCATGATCGCTCCATCTTTAATCAGAGCGGCAGTCGAATCGTGATAAAAACAAGAGATGCCAAGAATGAACATTAAAACTGCCTCCGAGCATCATCGAGTTGATCTGATATAGGCTTGCGCGCATGCCATTGAAGTGGCGACTGGCAAGTTTGCAGAACATCGCTAAACAATGCAACCCCTAACCCAAATGGCATCAAGATCGTCCAGTAAAAGACAGCCGTCAAGATGCGGCCCTATGCGGCACCTAGTATGGAAGATAGAACCCTCCAACGAGCCCATGCCAACTTCATAATTGCTATCGCACTGTTCATATTAACGGTTTCCCAGATTGAGGAATTCAGAGATCATCCAGTTTTCGAGCATTCCGGCGAACCAGATATCGATATTCTATGGCGCCCGGAGGTCGGCCCGCCAACCATCCAGCCAGCCTCCAATGAGTGGCCGTATCAATGCTGTGTCTCGCAAAGCTACATCGCGGATTGCCACCCGTAATGCGCGCAAGGCTGTAAACATCAACATGACCGGCACCTGCCAACCTCGCGAGTACTTGCGATAAAAGGTTACCTGGTTGCGCGTCCGCAGGTAACGTGACGTCGGCTTGTCGCGGTTGGCCGATAAAGAGACCTTGTGCCACATTCTGGCATGCGGCGCACAAGCCAGATGGAATCCCTTGGAACGCGCGCGCCAGCAAAAGTCTGAATCTTCGCCATACATGAAGAAATCAGTGTTAAAGAGTCCCACTTGCTCAAAGACCGCTCGTTTCACCATCATTCCGCAGCCGCTGACCAAGTCTACAGGCAGCAATGCGGGGAACTGTCCACGATCGCGAGCTCCACGGGCGATACTTGACGACAACGGCAAGCCGGGTATCAAGCGATCCCCTAGGTACCAGATACGATCAGGATCATCATGATACAAGATCATCGGTGCAATGATCCCTAGTCGATCATCTAAACTGGACACACGCTCCAGCTCAGCTACAAAGCCAGAGTCCACTCGCGTGTCGTTATTCAAAAGGAGCATCCAAGCAGCATTCTCTGCCAACGCGCGTTCTATACCAAGATTGGTCCCGCCTGCAAAGCCCAGGTTCGTTTCACTTACTACCAGCTTGATGGCCGGGCCAAATGTGTCCATTATTGCCTGCGCTGATCCATCTGTTGACCCATTGTCTACCACGATCACTTGGCCGGCAAGCGCGCCAGAAGACAGCACAGATTCGACACAAATCAACGTATCGTCCGGCAGGTTCCAGTTGACAATGACGGTATACAATGACGGGAACATGGCTGTACTTTCCCTTGGTTCGCGTCCCGCGCAATAGCGACGGGATTATACCACAATCGTGTGGCCTTACTTGCCCTCCTAGTTGGTCAGGTTTATAATCCGATGCAATGCGTATCTTGTTTGCCTGTGGGCGAGAGCCCACTTATCCTCGCAACGACGTTTTGCTTCGCGCACTTGGCCGCCTCGGTGCTGTCGAGACCGTCACTGACTCTCAGCCAGGATCACTAGTCTTGCGCAGTCTGCGGATCCTGATGCGGCTGTTACCTCGGCTTGCCCGTCAATACGATCTGGCCTTTGTCGGATTCTATGGATACTTGCTCATGCTGCCAGTGGGCGCTCTTTCGCGCCGTCCCATTCTGTTCGATGCATTTGTATCCAATTACGACACGCTATGCTTCGACCGAGCGCGTTTTTTGCCAAATTCCCTGCCCGGCCACCTAGCGTTTTGGTTGGACCGAACGACATGTCAACGGGCTGACCGAGTTCTGCTCGATACGACGCTACACGCAGATTATTTCGCCAAGACCTTTGGCTTGCCACCCTCCAAATTTCACGTGCTGCCAGTAGGTTGTAACGAAGATCTGTTCCATCCCCACCCCTTGTCTGTTTCTCCTGACGGCATGACACGTGTGTTGTACTATAGCAGCTATCTTCCGCTTCACGGTGTGGAGACGGTGGTCCACGCTGCCACTCTGCTCCAGTCAGAATCTCGCATTCACTTTCGACTGATCGGCCATGGTCAGGAGTATACTGCCGTCCGCGAATTGGCAGCCGATCTGAAAAATGTCACATTCGTGCCGCCTTGCCCGCTCGACGCATTGCCGGCCGAGATTGCTTCCGCCGATATCTGCCTGGGAGGGCACTGGGGCCGCAGCGCCAAAGGCGGGCGTGTCGTTCCTGGCAAGGTCTATCAGATGCTCGCCATGGCCCGCCCGGTGATTGCTGCTGACACAGCCGCCAACCAAACACTACTTTCTCACCAAGTGACAGCTTACCTATGCCCTCCGAATGAGCCAGAAGCATTGGCCGCAGCCATCCTTAGACTTCACAACGACGTCGAACTGCGCAATTATCTGGCGGCTAATGGTCGGAATCTTTACGCTACTCGATGCAGCGAGGCTGTTATTACCGAGCGTCTTGGAGTTCTTGTGCACGAGATGATCGACCAGGATACGTTAGGCAAGGCCTGATTCAGTTGGGTCATGCTCAGAGTGCAAGCATCCTGCTACTAGAACAAACTATTCAGGGCGCTTTCAAAACGATCTACGGCCGCATCCCAAGTAAAACGTGCTGCTACCGGAGGGCCTTTGACCCGCAAACGTTCGGCTAACGCCGTGTCGGTCAGCACTCGAATCATGGCCTGTGCCAAGGCCATCGGGTCATGTGGAGGCACCATCAGACAATTATCTTCATCACGGGCGTACTCGTATGCCCCTCGTGTCGCCGTCAAGACTACCGGCGCGCCACAAGCCATCGCTTCTAGCGGCGGCAATCCGAAAGACTCGAGCCACGAAGCTGAGACGAATAGATCACAGGTTGCATAGAGCCGTGCCAGTTCAACCCGCGTAGGCCGATAAATGTATTCATACGGCACATCCGTCTCAATCTGGCAATCTTCCTTGGAGACAATCAATAGTTTAATATCTTTCGCAATTTCATAAACTTGGGCTGCAGCCTGCAGAAAGTCGAACCACCCTTTGCGCGGACGCATATCGCCCAAATACAAAATGGTTCGCCGGTTGTCCAACTTGGGGCGTGCCTCGGGTGGCAAGGGATGGAAAAGCTCTGCATGGCTCAGCCCCTCACCAACCACTACTATTCTGCCAGGAGAATCAGTATTCAACTCCTGCCGCGAAAGATCTGACACCACCAGAGCAAGATCATGCCACCGCAAGGCATGGCGCAGCAACCATTCTTCGTAGGGCCGACCGGCGAACATCTCACGGTTGTCCTGATACAACCACACCAGTCGGCATCTTTTCAACAGGCGGGCCGCTAGGAAGCCCGCTACCGTTGTGGATGTGTGTGTGGAAATAACCACATGTGAAGGAGGTACTACCCGGGCCAGTGACCACGTGAGTAGAATCATATGCAAAATACTCATTTGTGACTTGCGTGCTACACGGCTTTCCCACACGCTCACGCCAGTGCGCACCTCTTGCAACATATCAGGGTCAGAAGTGCCACCGGGCGTGATGAGAGTGACCCGGTGCCCTCTGGCGGTTAGGCGATTGGCGTATTCCACGATAACCCGCACGCCACCGTTAAGCCACAGAGACGACATAACAAAACTGATATACACGACTGTCACTCCATCACATTTAGACAGATTGTCGTATCAGGGGTCGCATTGTGCAAAACCAGTTCATCTTGCATCCACTCCCAATCAAACTGCATGCGCTCGCCTGCATCGAACACGTTTGCCGGTCTGCTTCCTAGATTGACTTGCGTGCGCGTGCCACCTTCGAAGCATACTTGCCGGCTCCGGTTCTGTTGCAGCACGAGAACCCAGCGGCCATCGGTAGCTGCGTCTTGCGTTTGCAGCCATTGCGCCGAGTCATTCTGCAAGAGAATCAAACTCTTGTCCTTGTCTGTCAATCTGATCTGCCAGCCGCCGGGCAAGCTTTGCGCTTCATACTGTGCGGAAGCCCACTGCCCCAACAAAAACACTGTCGCCAAATGAAGCTGCCCTGGCACAGGGGAATGATACATTACATTCCAGTTGGGCAGTCCAAGGTCGCCCTTGTCACTCTCTGCCCCAATGGGCTCAATGCTTGTACTCTGCCAGGCCTCTAGAGGTAGGATCATCCTCACTGGCAAAGGGCTCTCGCGCAGCCACATGCTATTGCCGTCACGACGTCCCTCACCCACCAGATGCCAGGCAATCGCCGGCTGCCCACTGCCCTGGGCTGAATCTATCACGATGACAGGGCCTTGGGGGACAAAATAGACAGCGCGCGTATGTGACCAACTTCGCCAGTCGTTAATCGCCGTTCGACTGAAATCCAATGCGCCGAGCGTCTCAAACCTCTCAACCTGCGCATAGGGCGGCGGATCCTGCGACCACGCGTTGCCAACGCCGGTCAAAATCTGGAGGACGCGTGCCATACCGGACTGTGGAATCAACAAGCCATTGAGATTCTCGCGCGGCACGCGCTTATCGCGGAATGCAGCACGTCCGCGCGGTAGCCAGCCAATCGGCTGGTCGGTTGACTGCTCAACAACTATTGGGCCATTCTCATACAGGAGGGTCACCGTGTTTGTTGCCTTATAGCGATGCCACCCAGTGAACCGTAGGTTAAGCAACAAGTAGGCCGCTTCTGGCGACCAGCTATCTCGGAACACCACCTTATCTGGTGCCAGCGGCCCCGACTGATTGGGGAGGCCGGAATCGCCATACAGCAAACAAGAGCCTTCAAGTGGAGAAGCGCCCGACAGCGGGATCGGTACCTCGATTCCAGGCTGCGCTGGCATGAAACCATCACGCTGCTCCAAATCAGAAAGCGCCCGCTCTGTCAGCCACACGTAACGTGCGTCAGATAGCAATCGTGCCCCTAGGTAGCTGATACCCGCCAACGATAGCCGACTGGGGTGATTATACGTCAAGGCCGATCCATCAGGCAGAGCCTGCAAGAGTAACCACTCGAAAGAAAGCCGACGGTTGCGCTTGACTATTTCTGGTTCACCTCCCGTGCTTTGATCGTAACCGAATTGGAAAAGAGCATTACTGATCCATTCAGGTTGATAGATGTAGGCATCATCTGTGTTTCGAAATCGCGCTGCCCACCCTCGCACATATCGGCGCAAGTAATCGCGATTCGCCTCCGATAGCTCTGGTGCACCCAGCCTCTCCTGCTCAAGCATAGCCAACAGCCCGGCCCCGTTTTCTTGGTTTTCGTAAGGGCCCTCCGGCCATTTTGAGAAGGCCAGGGCATACATCCAGTCCACCCATTCCACAGCCAAAGCACGGCGATTGACAGCAGCAAACCACATCTGCAATGTGCTCCAATCTTGATCGGTAAATAAACCCGGAAAAGCTGCCCGAACACGGGGCGCATAATATGCTCCCAGGGCTGCCTCATGTTGCGTAGACTTGACACTGTTGGCCGGCCCGGTGAATCGGCCCGCTCGCGCTTCGGCCAAAATTGCATCGCGAAACACTTCGGCCCAGCACTGCTGGTGCGTGCCCAGCGCCAACAGTGCAAATTCTGAGGGGCGCTTGTAAGGGTTTGCTTCGACGCGCGCCAAAAGCTGCCGATACACATCCACACCAGAAGGCTGCTGGGGATCAGCCGCAACTTGGCCGCACACGAATGGAGTGGTTTCTGTGATTCCGGGATAGGCGGGAGCCTCTGAAGTATAAAAACTATGCTGGTAAGCCACAAGGCCCCAGACGCCCAACCCAATCATCATGCTGGTCAGGCCACCAATAATCACCAAGCTCGTCTCGCACGTTGGCCTGTCAATAATGTTTTCCGTTTTCACCCGGCGACGGTCCAGGTAACTCTGCCCGGACAAGAACAACAAACAAAAAACTA
>Ga0315291_10012867_pt1 | contig 10155 bp, 9 predicted proteins | sample YL17G12_20_MG_FD_203070 | JGI IMG/M metagenome (GOLD analysis project Ga0315291, IMG submission 203070) | Sediment microbial communities from Yellowstone Lake, YNP, Wyoming, USA - YL17G12_20 | ecosystem: Environmental > Aquatic > Freshwater > Lake > Sediment | place: USA: Wyoming | collected...
GGCCGGTAACCATTAAGAATTCGAATTGTATCTTCTAAGGTTTCGCCCTTAGCCGCTGAAGAAAACTGCCTGGCGTTTTCAGTTGAAAAAACTACTTTTCCGTCCAGAAGATCCATCGCCATTTCAAAGGAAGCTCTGGTTCTGGTGCTGGGTTCATAAAAAAGAGTAATCATTCTCTTTCCAGTGAGAATATCAGAACCCCCTTCTTTGGCAACTTTTTCCATTTCTTTAGCTAAAGGAAAAAGTTTTTTTTCTAAAAAATCGCGATTGAATTGTTGGGATTCAATAATATGGTGTAATTTCGTCATTGGATAATCTTTTTTCCGCATTTTTTAAAAAATAACAAAAATTTAAAGATTTGTAAATGGGACCAAAAAATACTAAAATACTATTATGAAATCAGATTGGCTTAAAAGGTTATTATTTTTGATACTGGTAGCAGAAGTAGCTATCTTTGGTTTTATTTTTTTCCAAAGAATAAAAGAAATTGATAATTTAGCCAAAGAAAAATTTTACTTAGCAGAAATTAATCCCTCACAGGTTAAAGAATCTAACTTGAAAGATTCTCAACAAACTGAAATTCCTTTAATTGAGGGTCCCATTAATCCAAAACTTGTCGGGAGCTATCTTGCCCCAGGTCAGCCTGAGTTTGTTTTTGTCTCTGGTAATTATGCCTATTTAGCCGATGGCTATGCCGGAATTCAAATTTTTGACGTCTCTCAGTCTGAAAATCCTGAGTTGGTTGGCAGTTATGATACCCCGGGCTACAGCGAAGGAGTATTTGTTTCTGGAAATTTGGCTTATGTATCTGATAAAAGCGGGGGTTTTTTAATTCTTGATGTTTCTGACCCTGAAAATCCAAAAGAAATTAGCAGATACGAGCCCATTTCAGCCGAAGGTGTTTTTGTCTCAGGAAATTACGCCTTTTTAGCTTATTCCTGGTGGGGCTATAAAATCTTTGATGTTTCCAAACCGACTTTGCCACAATTTGTTTGCGAGGAAGATTTGTTGGAAGAAACCGAAGGAGTTTTTGTCTCCGGGAATTATCTCTTTTTAGCTAAAGGAGAAAAAGGAGGTTTGCAAATTTTTGATATTTCCGATATTCATCATCCCAAACTGCTCAGCACTTACAAAGCTCCGGGTTATTCCGAAAGTGTTTTCGTTCAGGGTAATTATGCTTTTTTAGCCACCGAGATTGATCTTAAAATTTTTGATATTTCCAGTTCCAGCCAGCCGCTTTTAGTTAGTAATATAAAGGTACCAGGTTCAGCTGAAAGCGTTTTTGTCTCAGGGCAATATGCTTTTTTAGCTGCCGGTAAAGCCGGTTTGCAGATTGTTGATATTTCCGATCCCAAAAAACCAAAGTTGTCAGCCAGCCTTCAAATTCCCGGTTTTGCCGAAAGAATTTTTGTTTCTGGTAATTATGCCTATCTTGTCACCAAAGACATTGATGCTTTAACAAAGACAAATCTGGCAATCGAAAATGCCGGCCATCTTTATATTATTCAAATCTCGGAATAAAATATGAAATTTTTTCCAAATCCTGGGAAAAACTTGGTTAGGGAGATAAACGGCGTAAGATGGTTAAGAATTCCTGTAAAGACTCATTTTATTACGGTCGAAGATAATCTGGATGATATTATAAAAAAATATGTTTTGTCCCTGGTTGAAAAGTCTGACATCGTTATTTTAGGTCAAAAGATTGTTTCTATTTTGCAAAAAAGAGTGGTTTATAAAAAAGATTTAAAAGTTGGATTTTGGGCAAAATTTCTTTCAAAATTTGCCAAAAAGACTCCTTATGGATTTTCAGTTGGAAACCCCTTAAAAATGCAAGTCGCCATTGATTCGGCGGGTTTACTAAGAATATTTTTGGCCGGAATTTTAAGCTACATCGGTAAACTCTTTGGTCTTTCCGGCATTTTTTATCGGATAGCCGGTCATCAAATAGGTCAATTAGACGGGTTTTACGGAGAGGCCTTCCCCCAATACTCGGAAATCGGAATATTTGGCCCTCTTGATTGCGATAATCTCTGCCAGAAATTGAAGGATGAATATCATTTTTCTTTCGCTGTTGCTGACGTAAACGATTTGGGAGGAAATATTTTAGGTAAAAGTCAGGATTTAAAAGGAAAAGAAAAAATGATATTAGAGATTTTAAAAGATAACCCGGCCGGCCAAGAAGCAGAGCAGACCCCGATTATAATTTTACGTAAAGCTTCATGAGATTAAATTATTTTAAAGATATTTTTGATCATCAGGCAAAGAACGTTAGTTTTGCCGCTTTTATTTTAGCTGCAACTTCTTTTTTGAGCCTTCTTTTAGGATTGGTGCGCGACAGACTTTTAGCTGCCAGATTTGGATTGGGTCAGGAACTTGATATTTATTACGCTGCTTTCAGAATTCCTGATTTTATTTCCACAGTTTTGATAATAGGAGCAATCGGAGCAGCGGTTATTCCAATTTTTAGTCAATGTTTGGTTCGCAGCCGAGAAGAAGCTTTTAAATATCTTGCCAATCTCTTAAATTTATTTTTAATTGCCTTAATTTTAGTCTGCGGAATTTTGTTTGTTTTTGCTCCAAATTTAATATCCTTAATAGCTCCCGGATTTTCGGCCGAGAAAAAAGAATTAACTATTCTCTTGACCAGAATTATGTTTTTAAGTCCGATTTTTTTAGGGATTAGCAATATGATTTCGGCAGTGTTAAGGGTTTTTCGCCGATTTTTAATAACCTCTTTGGCCCCGATAATGTATAATCTTGGAATTATTATCGGAATTCTTGTTTTTCTCCCTAAAATTGGGCTTCCGGGCCTATCCTGGGGGGTGGCGTTGGGTGGTTTTTTGCATCTTTTAATTCAAATACCGATTTTGATTAAAGTTGGATTTAGGCCACAAAAGATTTTCAATTTTTTTGAACCAAAATTTTTACAGACTTTAAAATTAACCATTCCGAGGTCTATTGGCTTAGCTGCCAGTCAAATTAATTTAATTGTGGTCACTGTCATTGCTTCGGGTTTAGCTACCGGAAGTATTGCTGCTTTTAATTTCGCTGATAGCCTTAGTCGTCCTCTTCTTACTCTAATTGGTGTTTCTTTTTCTACTGCTGCTTTTCCAACTTTAAGTTTAGCCTTTTCGCAAGAGAACAAAGAAAAGTTTAATAAATTATTTTTCTCAACCTTTCATAAAATCCTTCTTTTTATTCTGCCCTTAAGTTTTCTTTTATTCATCTTAAGAAACTTATTGGTTGAGCTCATTTTTAAGGTAGGTAAATTCGGCTTAGTTGATGCCAGATTAACTGCCGCCTGTTTGGGAATGTTTTCTTTGGGAATTTTTGCTCAAGGCCTGGTTCTCTTGATAGCCAAAGCGTTTTATTCTATTCAAAACACAATAATACCTGCTCTGTCCAGCATTTTTGGAATGGTGATTAATATTATTTTTTGCTTACTCTTTGTTAAACTTTTATCATTTTCCAATCCATTTCAGCAATTTTTAATAAATCTTTTAAACCTCAATAATTTAAAAGAAGTTCAGGTTATCGGTTTGCCTTTAGCTATTTCTCTTTCAGCTATCTTTCAATTTTTTATTCTTTTTGTTCTCTTTCAAAAGAAAATTCATGGACACCATTCATCCACCATCAAACCAAGCTAAAATTAGGAATTTTTGTATAATTAGCCATATTGACCACGGAAAATCAACTTTAGCCGATAGGTTTTTGGAATTGACAAATACTATTCCTAAAGAGAAAATGAGACCCCAATATTTGGACATGATGGATTTGGAAAGGGAAAAAGGAATAACAATTAAAATGACGCCGGTGAGGATGGAATATGAAGGATATGTTTTAAATCTGATTGATACGCCGGGCCACGTTGATTTTTCTTACGAAGTTTCAAGATCTTTGGCAGCCGTGGAGGGAGCAATTTTGTTGGTTGATGCGACCAAAGGAGTTCAGGCTCAAACTATGGCTAATTTAGAATTGGCCAAAAAGCAAAATTTAGTAATAATTTCCGCAGTTAATAAAATTGACTCGCCTCAGGCCAGAATTGAAGAGACAAAAGAGGAGCTGACCAATTTGTTGGGTATTTCTAAAAAAGATGTTTTTGCCATTTCGGCCAAAGAAGGGACTAATGTAAAAGAGCTTTTGGAGATAGTGATTGAAAAAGTTCCTCCCCCGGAGCGTAATTCTGAGAAACCTTTGAGAGCTTTAATTTTTGACTCAAAATACGATTCTTTTAAGGGAGTCATTGCCTTTGTTAGAATAGTTGAAGGAAAAATAAAACCGGGAGATAAAATTTATTTAATTCAGGCTAAAATTGAGGGCGAAGCCAAAGAAGTGGGATATTTTAAACCAGAACTATCGCCGCGAGATGAAATTTTTGGAGGGGAAATCGGTTACATTGCGACCGGAATAAAAGAGGCTGGAAAAGTAAGGGTGGGGGATACAATAACAAATCACTTAGTCACTAAATCACCGGGCCACTTAGTCGAGGCATTGCCGGGTTATAAAGAACCAAAGCCAATGATTTTCGCCAGTTTGTATCCCGAAAATCCCGACGATTTTGATTTGTTGAAAGAAGCCTTGGTGAAATTGAAACTCAGTGATGCTTCGCTGACCTTTGAACCGGAGACGAAAGAGTCCTTGGGAAGAGGGTTTTTGTGCGGATTTTTGGGTTCCCTGCATACCGAAATTACTACCGAAAGGCTTCGTCGGGAATTTGGTTTAAATTTAGTAATTTCCACCCCTAATGTTTTGTATAAGGTGATTGATAAAAAGGACAAGGAAATTTTTATTAAATCAACGGCCGATTGGCCAAATCAGGTTGATATAAATGAAATAAAAGAACCCTGGGTCAAATTGGAAACAATTTTCCCCTCAGATTATTTAGGCAGAGTTTTAGAGATTTTAGAAACCCTCCAGGGAAAATATATTGAGACGAAATATTTTGGCCAAGAAAGGATTATTTTAATTTATGAAGTTCCTTTAAGAGAAATACTTTTTGGTTTTTATGACAAACTTAAAGGGCAGACCCAGGGGTTTGCATCAATGAATTACGAGGTTTTAGATTACCGGACTCGCGATTTGGTAAAACTGGAGGTTTTAGTCGCCGGGAAAAAAGAAGAAACTTTTTCCAGAATTGTTCCGAGAGAAAGGGTTTTTGAAGAGGGTCAGAAAATAGTCAGGAAATTAAAAGAAGTTTTACCTCCTCAACTTTTTTCGGTTCCTTTACAGGCGGCAGTTTCTGGAAAGATTATTGCCAGAGAGACGATCAAAGCCAGAAGGAGAGATGTTATAGCGCCTCTTTATGGCGGAGATTATACCAGAAAAAGAAAATTATTGGAAAAGCAAAAGAAAGGAAAAGAAGAATTGAGAGAAAAAGCAAAAATTCGAATTCCCCCGAAGGTATATTTAGAAATATTCCGGAGTTGAAATTTACTGAAAAAAGAATTAAATTAAAAAAGAGGAGCCACTAGAAAAAAAACCGTACTCAAAGCTACTAATGCTATTAAGATAGTCCAGATTATTCTAAAAATTTTTTTTGTTTTAGCCATTACTTTATGATAACAAAAACGAGAAAAAAAAGGAGTTATCAATCATTATTAGCTTCAATTTTTATTGGAATTTTAACCCTGGGACTGATTGGGTTTTTGATTGTATCTAATTGGAGAATAAATCAGAGAAAGTCGGAACTTATGTCTCGAATAGAATCTTTAAAAAACGAAATTCAAACTTTGGAGGAGGAAAAAGCAAAATTGCAGGCTAAAATTGATTATATTCCATTAGAAGAGGGGGCCAGAGATAAGCTCGATCTTAAAAAACCGGGAGAAGAGGTGGTTTCGATAAAACAGGAGCAAAATGAAGAAGAGGTTAAACAAGAGGAGAAAAAAAGTTTTTGGCAAAAAATCTGGGAAAAATTAAATTTGTAGTGTAAAACGTAATAAATTTATATGTTGCGGGTATGGTTCAACGGCAGAACGTGTCCTTCCCAAGGACAGGATACGGGTTCAATTCCCGTTACCCGCTCAAAAATTGAGCTCAATTTTTGAGCGAGGTTCGTCCCACTCTAAAGAGTGGGCGACCCGTTCCAGTCCTGAACTTTTTTGCCGATGTAGCTCAGTTGGTAGAGCAACTGTTTCGTAAACAGTAGGTCGTCGGTTCGATCCCGACCATCGGCTTGCTAAAAGGGCGGGGTGGGTTGTTGGTTTAAGTCCGCGGGGACGCAGTCCCGTAGTGAACGAGCGAAGCGAATTCTACTACTGGGACAAATCTCGCCTCCGGCCTGCCTTAGATCAAAGAATCGCCCTATACCTTACAGGTCGGGCGGTTTTTTGGTAGTATAAGGGAAATACTAAAATTAAATTTATGTCGAAATCCTTTGTAATGTATAAGAATAAAAAGATTGATAGGACCCTAGATGAAAGGTTTATGACGTCCTTTCTTAAAAATGCTCAAATAGCAGAATTTAAAGAATTAAAGAATATAGTTAAAGAGGTTTATTTAAAGAATAAAAATTTTTTAACAATTCTTGATATAGGGTGCGGGGACGGGCGATTTCCTATACTTCTTAGTAAAGAACATATTTGGAAAAAAATAAAATTATTTATAGGGTTCGATAACAGTAAAATTGAAATTAAAAAGGTTAAACAAACGATAGAGCGAAAGAAGATTAAAAATAAAGTCAAAGCTATTTATTTCGATGCCACAAGTTTAAACAAAAAAAGCTCAAATGAAATTTTCAGAAATAAATACGACTTGATAATTTGTACTTATTTTACTCCTGGTAATTTTAAACCAGATGAGATAAAAATAAAAACTGGTAGAAATGGATTAATTGTATCTTATCCTAAGAACTGCTTGAAACCTAATAAAAAATTTGTTAAAATTTTTAAATCCGCCCATAAACTATTAAAAGATAATGGAAAGATAGTTTTAGGTACGACTTACATTGATACAAACGTTAACAGATTAAGACAAGAAGAATTCTACAAAAAGTGCGGTATGGTTGTAATTACTACTAAAAATGATTCTTTTACTGCAACTAAAGAAGGATTTTGGTCTCAGAGATTTACAAAAGAAAGAATTTACAATTATTTTCCATTGGTAAAACGGAGTAATATAAAATTTATTCCCCTAGATAATTATAATTTTGCAAAGATGGTATTAATAAATAAATAAAACCATATGGCCTTATCTTTAGAAGAAGAAAAAATACTAAAATCTATTATTGTTCCTTCTGAAAATAATCCCAATAGCCCCGAATTCCCCCCAGATAATCCAAGGTTTCCGGCCACGAGAACTTATCAAATAAAAGTTCCTGGTTTTTCTAATGTATGGCTGAAAGACGAGAGTATCAACAAGTATAGCGGGACACATAAAGACCGATTAGCCTGGGAAGTGGTTATTCTCTATCGAAATTTCTTAATAGCAAAGAAAAATGGTCAGTTAAAAGGACCCCTACCAATATTTTCAATAATTACTTCGGGCTCTGCCGCAATTGCGATAGGCCGAATGCTTAAAAATTATGGGTTGCCTAAACTTAAAGTTTTAATTGATAAAAAATTAAATAAAAAAATTTATAATTCTATCAAAAAATCTCATTGTGAGATATTCGAAACCGATTTAAACATTAAACCATTCACTCCTAGAGAAATTCTTGCTCTTACAAAAAACAAAAACGGATTTGATTTAACTTCTAACCAGGGGGTAGGGCTTGAAATTGGAAATTATGATTGGTTTAGCTACGAAGTGCTTAATAATTCTCCAGATTATTGTTTTATCCCATTTGGCACAGGAATCATTTTTGAAAAGGTTTTAGAGATAAACAAATTAGAAATAGGATATGAAAAACATGACCCAAGATTTCGGGGGTCCGTTGGAATATTAAGAAATTGTAATTTTATGGGAGCGACAACTAAAAATCCCGAATCTAAGGCTGATAAACTTTATGCACATCATTTGCCGTTTCCTAAAATAGATGAAGAATGGATAAGATTTTATAAGACATCTGGATTCTGCGGTCCTGAAACTGGCGTTTATGAATTAAAAGAAGAATTTCTAGACAAAGCCATGAAGGTAGCAGAATCACAAGAAATTAATTGTGAACCGTCTGGTATAGCTGGGTTAGCGTTAATGTTGCAAATAAAAAATAAATTGCCAAAAGATAAAAAAATGTTGATTATTAATACGGGAAAGACAAAACTCGATTCTAGCCTGGTCGTCTAGATGATTTCTGAAAAACAACCTCTAACGTTTCCCAAGCCTCAAATTTCCATAAAACCATTTAATCTCTGCCAATTTTCCCTTCATCATTGCCATATAATCCTTATTTTCTAGAATTATAATAGGCTTTGAACTGGGGAGCCCCGATTTCCGCCTATTTATTTAGGCGGTTTTTTGATAGAATAAGCAAAAATGGAAAAAATTGTAATAGAAAAACCTTCGACTGAGGACTTGGGAGAAATCGGTGAAATATTAGGGCAATGGACCGAATCAGAAGAAGTTTATAAATATTTGGAAAGAATAAAGGATGAAATTGCTGGGAAGACGGAATTTAATATGTGTTTTTTTGTAGCGAGAATAGATGAGAAAATTTTTGGGATAGCAGGACTAGCCGACCCTTTGCCAAAAGTATTGCCATTTGCAAAAACAGAAAACCCAGGAGAAATAAAAATATTGTATGTAGATAAAAATTCTAGAAGACAAGGAATTGGTCAGGCTTTGGTAAAATTTATTGAAAATGAAGCGAAGGAAAAAGGGTATACGGAATTACTTATCAGAAGTGCAGCGAAATACGAGGAAACAGCTTATGGTTTCTATAAAAAAATGGGATATGGAAAAGCAGGTGTTTTACAAAGAGAAATAATAAGCAATAAGATGCAGGTTTTTGCTAAAATTTTTTCTAAAAAGCATAATTGAATTAGAAAAAATATGGAAGAAATCACAATTTTCAATAAAATTTTATTAAATGGAAAATATTTTAATTTTTCAAAAGATAATCTGCCTTGCCTGATTTTCGGCGTGCCTCATACAGGAACTTCCCAATTTACCGTAAATGTCGCCGTTAATTTGTTAAGACAGAGATGCAAAATTATATTTTTCAGTGCTTTCGAAATGGCCAAGGAAAACCTTTTATCGCAGATAGAAGGTGAAGATTATAAAAAAAATCTTATGATTATATCTCCCGGAAGTGCGAAAAGCTTTATAATGGCGGTCAGGGAAATAGGGCTGAGAGAAGAAAAAATAATCGTCTTGAAAAATTTTGAGCAATTCGAAGATGATTTAGTTAAGATGGTGTATGGGAGGAAAGGCTTGATATTGTCGGGGAATGCCGATGAATCATCCTTGAAAAAGGAAATTGCGAGAATTAATTTTTCCGCCAAAATATTTTTCTCAAAACCGAAAACTGATTTTGGGATAGAGATCCCTGTCTTAAATAAATATGAGGGTTATTTTTATTCAAAAGATAAACAGGGAATTATTAAATTGACCTAAATTTTCATGATAGATAAGAATATAATCGTAAGACAATACAAAAATCCTTCCGACCTCGATAAGCGTATGATTTTAAAGGAGAAGTTCAGCACAATTAAAAGAAGAGTTGATTAATTTAGGTTTATTGTAAATAGGTTCTAATATTGTTCATTCGGGGAGCAAAAATGTTTTGACAAAATTTTTACTTATGCTATTATTATAATGTTGGAAGGTCGTTTCAGCGGACCTCTGACTTGGGACAGTAGTCCCTGACAGCTGACCCTCCGTAAGATTTTCCCTGGTCTGCGGTAGGGAAAACAGGGATATTCTGGTCATTGTGAACGTGCTCCACGGACCAGGAGAATTAATTTGAGCACGCTTCCTAGCTATTTAGCAGCAAATAGCCGAAGGAAGTCATTAACCTCCGATGCAAGCTGCTTTGCATAATCGGAGGCTTTTTCATTTTATCTAATAAAACAGGTTTGAACATCGTCCCGTAGGCGGAGCTAATTTCCGCCTATTTATTTGGGCGGTTTTTTGGTAGGATAGTAATTGGTAGGATAGTAATATGAAACAATTCTTTAAGCCAACTTTGATTAAAATCATCTTAACAATTATTCTCTTTTGTTTAACCTTCTTTTCCCAATTATCTTTAAGTTTTCCATTAGAATCTTTATATTCCCCGCC
>Ga0315291_10012870_pt1 | contig 10152 bp, 9 predicted proteins | sample YL17G12_20_MG_FD_203070 | JGI IMG/M metagenome (GOLD analysis project Ga0315291, IMG submission 203070) | Sediment microbial communities from Yellowstone Lake, YNP, Wyoming, USA - YL17G12_20 | ecosystem: Environmental > Aquatic > Freshwater > Lake > Sediment | place: USA: Wyoming | collected...
AGGGCGGGGTGTCCCGCCATGCGATGTCGCAAATGTGTCTGCTAACGTGATGGACAGGTTTCACTTTTAACTATTTGGTTCCGTCCCTATGCGCTACGTCCTCCATGCAAAAAACTCCCGTTCATCCGCTAATCCCGCGGTAGAGCCCGCTGAACGGCTGCGCGGCTATCGCGTGCCCTCCCATGTGCCGTCACCGCGGCGCGTCTGCATGCGCTTCTCGTCAGCGCCTGCCGCCGCGATACCCGCCTTCACGACGACCGCCTTCACGGCGGCCGCCGCGCGAAGGTCCGCGCCCTTCGGGACGTCGCCTGGGCTCGGCGCCCACGCTATCCGGCGAGTCCACGGCACGTTTGCTCAATCTTATCTTGCCCATATCGTCCATGTCAATTACTTTTACTTTTATTATATCGCCGAGGTGCACGACGTCGGTTACGCTTTCAACGTAGCCGTCGGCGAGTTCGGATATATGCACCATTCCTTCGGTGCCGGGCAGTATCTCAACAAAGGCGCCGAAGTCGCGTATCGAGGTGATCTTGCCTTCGTAGATCTTGCCGATCTCGGCTTCCTCGGTAAGGCCTTCGATGATCTTCTTGGCCTTTTCCACACCCTCCGTGGTGGTGCCGCTGATGATGACCGTGCCCTTGACGTCGTCGGTTATTTCAACCTTGGTGCCGGTCTCTTCCTGGATTCTCCTCACCACGCTTCCGCCGGGGCCGATGACCTTGCCGATTTTCTCCGACGGTATCGTGATTTTCACAAGCCGCGGCGCGTGCGGCGAAAGTTCCGTGCGAGGCTTGCGGATGGCGGTAAGCATTGTGCGGAGCAGTTCCATTCTGGCGTCCTTCGCCCGCTCAAACGCCTCAACGATGATCTCTTCGCTGATGCCCGGTATCTTGAGGTCCAACTGGATGCCTGTAATCCCGTTCTGCGTGCCGGCAATTTTGAAGTCCATGTCGCCGTAATGGTCTTCCTCGCCGACGATGTCGGTCAGGAGGACGTACTTGTTCTGCTCTTTGACAAGGCCTATGGATATACCGGCAACCGGGTTCTTGATTGGAATGCCTGCGTCCATGAGCGACAGCGTTCCGCCGCAAACGGTGGCCATTGACGAGGAGCCGTTCGATTCCATGATTTCCGACACGATGCGTATCGTGTAAGGGAACGTGTCATGATCTGGTACGACGTGCTGGAGGCAACGCTCTGCAAGAGCGCCGTGGCCTATCTCGCGGCGTTTCGGGCCGCGGCTGGGCCAGGTTTCGCCTACGGAGAACGCGGGGAAATTATAGTGCAGCATGAACTGTTGCTTGTACTCGTCCTCGAGACCGTCGATTATTTGCTCATCCTCGCCGGTGCCCAGCGTCGTTACGACCAGGACCTGCGTCTCGCCGCGCTGGAACATGGCCGAACCATGGGTGCGCGGGAGCACACCCACCTCGCAAAGAAGCGGCCTTATGGCAGCCTTGTCGCGGCCGTCAACTCGCGTGCCTTGCAGGGCAAGTTCCCTGACAGCCTTGCCGACAAGCCTTTCGTAAGCCTTTCCGATCATCAGGGCGCGCTCTGCGGCGCCTTCGCCGGTTGTTGCCATTTCGAGCGCAATTCTTTCAGACAGCGCCTGCATCGCGGCCTGCTTTTCCAGTTTACCCTTCGTGAGAACGGCCTGCTTAATCTCGTCAAAATACTTTCCCATAATCTCTTTAAGAAGCCCGGCGTCAACCGTGTCTTCCGGGATCGGCTGCTTTTCCTTTCCCGCCAGCCCGATGAATTCGCGCTGCATGTCGCAGATTATCGCTATCTGCTCGTTGGCGAATTTGAGGGCTTCGAGCATTTTGTCCTCGGGGACCTCCTGCGCGTCGCCCTCGATCATCGTGGCGCTCTTGCCGTCGCCGACAACCACGAGGTCAATGCTGCCCTGTTGTCTTTGGGCGTAAGTAGGATTGACCACGAACTGGTCGCCCACCAGGGCCACCCTTACCGCCCCCAAGGGGCCGGCGAAGGGGATTGTCGATACGCACAACGCGGCGGAAGCGCCGTTGATGGCAAGGATATCGGGGTCGTTAATCCTGTCGGCTGACAGGACGACGGCGTTCACCGCTACCTCGTCCACATAGGTTTCCGGGAACAGGGGGCGGATGGGCCTGTCGATAAGCCTTGAGGTCAGGACTTCCTTCGTGGAAGGCCGTCCTTCCCGTTTGAAGAACCCGCCGGGGAATTTTCCGGCGGCAAAGAGTTTCTCGCGGTAATCCGTCGTAAGCGGGAAAAAGTCCTCGCCGCCCTCCCTGGGCTCCGAAGATACCGCAGTCACAAGGACGATTGTATCGCCCGTTTGCACCAGCACGGCGCCGTCGGCCTGTTTGGCGATGTGGCCTGTTTCCATGGACAGGGGGGAATCGCCCATCTTTCGTTCAACTCGGTGTTTCATTTTGCACTCCGTAATTACGTAAAACCACGGTATGTCCGCTGTCGATAAAGTGGAAGCACTCAACCATGCCGCAATTACGGCGCGATGTGCCTGACAAGAGGGTACGCAAGTTAGAAGGATCGAACGTTCCCGCCGTGGGAGCGCTTGACCCTTCCAACTTGCCTGCCTGGAGGACGGGCCAGTTTACCGGTCGTCCGGTATTGAATGCGCAGGGAAGTCGGGGGCGTACCGCCGCCGTTACATCGATGCGAACCCAGCCTGCCAGTTCACTCGGCCAATTGGCGGCATTCTCAACTGCTGGACATGCCAAAAAACAAAGGCGCGCAATCGCAAGACTGCTACTTGCGCAGTCCCAGCGCGCCAATCAACGTCTGATAACGATCCGCGTCTTTCTTCGTCAAATACTTGAGCAGCGCCGCGCGCTTGCCGACCATCATCAGCAGCCCGCGACGCGACGTGAAGTCTTTTCTGTGCGTCTTGAGGTGTTCGGTCAACTGGTTTATCTTTTCGGTCAGCAGCGCAACCTGAACCTCAGGAGAACCCGTATCCCCTTCACCGCGCTTGAATTTTTGGACAATCTCTTGCTTTTTCTGTGGAGACAACCTCATATCGCTATCCTGCATCCTACAAAAACCGCTCCTTTCGGCCGCATTCGGCCCTGTTCCCGAAGGCTTGCTTCGGTGGAGCGTCCGATTTAGTTGAGGGATTATACCACGCCGTTCGCAAAAGTAAACTAAATTCTTTTTTTCCCGTAATCAACGAACCATTGTCCCCCACCCGCCGCTTTAAAGGCGCGACTCATTGTCCGCGCACGGGTTTTTCGTATATCCGGTATCGCCTGTAAATCCGTCCACCCAGATGCTCGAACAACTGGATGGCCTCCTTGTTTGATTCCAGCACCCACCCGAAATCCGCCTTCCATATTCCAAGGTCGTGCCCCGCCTGCACGCTGCACACCGCGAGCAGCGCATCGATCCCCTTATGCCGATGGGCCTTCTTGACGCCAAGCGTTATCGTTCTTGCAATCCCTGCCCTGGCGGGATTGCGCTTGAGCGACAGGACCTTGAAGAAGCCGAACGGCAAGAGCCTGCCGCGCATTGTACGCAGGGCGACGTTATAATCCGGCACGGAGAGCGCAAAGCCCACGGCCTCGCCGTTGTACTCGACTATTTTCACCAGCGACGGAATCACCAGGGTCTTCAGTTGCTTGGCCTGCTCCATGAATTCCTCCCGGTCCATCGGGATGAATCCCCAGTTCTTCTCCCACGCGTCGTTGTATATTTCCAGAATGAGTTCCGTTTCCTCCCAAAACCTGCGCATGTCAAGATTGCGAATCTTGTACCCCCTCCTCTCCGCTATGCCGGCGACCCTGTGGGCCTTTTCCGGCAGTTCCCTGCAATCAAAAAAGAGCGATACCATGTCCATCGCTTTCTGTAACCCCTGCGATTCAAACAGCCGGGCGTATTGCGGCGGGTTGTAGGGCATCAGGAAAACCGGCGGCGCGTCGTGCCCCTCGATTAGGCAGGCCCAGTCATAGTTGCTGGAAGGGCTTGACGGGCCGCGCATGGTGTCGAAGCCCCTGTCGGCTATCCAGCGGTTGACCGCTTCAAAAAGATGCCGGGTTATTCCCTCTGCCGCCTGCGGGTTTTCTCCGGCGCCGATCACTTCGAAAAAACCGAAGAAACCGACCTTCTCGCCGTGGAAACTGTTGTGCGCTTCGTCCGCGACCGCCGCGATGCGGCCCATGGTCCGGCCATCCATGCGGGCGATGAAGGGGGCGATGCGGCCGTGTTTCCAGAAAGGGTGTTCCCGGTTGAAGAGAATCCGTTTTTGCTCGCTGATTAAGGGACTGACCCAGTTAGGGTCGTTCTCATAGACATGAAAAGGCAGTTTTAGAAACTCCCGCCTTTCCGAAGGCCGCGTTACCGGTATGACCTCTATCGACATGCGTTTCTGAATACAACACCTGCGACGGCAGGGATCAACAACGCCCCTGCGAACGCCGGCGGGCTTTAGCCTCGTTTTCTACCCTAAGCCTCTCGCTCCCGCGGCATCCTGAGGGCCGCGCCCTTCGCCGTTGCTCTCTTCAAACGCCCTAAGTAATTCCAAATAAGTTTTTAACATGCCCTTGGCATGTGGCACAGCCGCCCTCGGCTGTGATTTAAGCGCAAATGCGGTTTATTTATTTGGAGTTACCTAGATAATGCCCAGTTCCTTGCCGACCTTCTTAAACGCCTTGAGGATTATGTCGAGTTCCCTGTCGGTGTGGTTGGCCATGAAACTGGTGCGGATGAGCGCCTGTCCCGGCGGCACGGCGGGCGATATGACGGGGTTGACGAAAATGCCTTCCTCGTGCAACCGCATGCACATCCGGAAGGCCAGCATGTTGTCGCCCACGTAAACCGGGATTATGGGGGTTTCGCTCTTGCCGGTGTTGAAACCGAGGTCGTCGAAACCCTTTTTCATCTTGTGCGTGATTTCCCAAAGCCGCTTTCGCAACTGCGGCTCGCTCTTTACTATGTCCAGCGCGGCGCTCACCGCGGCGACGTTCCCCGGGGGGATGCTCGCGCTGAATATCAGCGCCCTTGACAGGTGCTTAAGGTAATGTATGACGGATTCCTTCGCGGCAATGAATCCGCCGAGCGACGCGAACGTTTTGCTGAAGGTTCCCATTATAAGGTCAATATCGTCCTCAACCCCGAAGTGTTCGGCGGTGCCGCGGCCGTTATCGCCCATGACGCCGATGCCGTGCGCGTCGTCAACCATTACCCTCGCGCCGTATTTCTTCGCAAGGCGCACGATGTTCGGCAGGTCCGCCAGGTCGCCTTCCATGCTAAAGACGCCGTCCACGACGATGAGTTTTCCCGCTTCCTCCGGAAGGGACGAAAGCAAACGCTCCAGGTCGTCCATGTCGTTATGGTGGTAGCGCTTGGTGGCGCCGAAGGACAGCCTGCAGCCTTCTATAATACTTGCATGGTCCTGGCGGTCAACGATGACGAAATCGTTCTTATCTACAAGCGTGCTTATAACGCCGAGGTTGGTCTGGAAGCCGGTGGAATACACCAGGGCGGCTTCTTTGCCCGTGAATTCCGCCAGGCGATGCTCAAGGTCCACATGTATGTCAAGGGTGCCGTTGAGAAAGCGGGAGCCGGCGCAGCCGGACCCGTATTTCGCTATGGCGTCCATCGCGGCCTTCTTGACGCGGGGATCCGCTGTAAGGCCCAGGTAAGAGTTGGATCCGACCATGATTATGCGCTTGCCGCCGATGATAACTTCCGTGTCCTGGCCGGATTCAAGCGGACGGAAATAGGGGTAAAGGCCGGACGCTATGGCCCGTCGCGCCTCAACAAAGTTTGTGCACTTGTCAAACAGGTCGCCACGGGCCGGCGAGGCCGGTTTGCGGTTATTCACCATAATGTTGTCTTCTTGTTCTCTTTTTTCTGACACAAAACCCTCTTGGAAAGTCAACCGAAGTATGTTATCCACCCTGCGGCGCGAAGTCAAGAAAAAGAAACCACACCCCTGTTAAGAAACCGATACGCCGGCCTAAACCAAGTCTTCCCCCGGTACGGCTTGCGACACGGTATTTCTCCACCGGGAAAGGCGGCAATTAATGTTGACGCCTCAGGCCGTGGTCAGGCCCTTGCGCTTTCCGCGGCGGCGGTTCATCATCTTTCTGCCCTTGCTGGTCTTGCTCCATTTGCGGAAACCGCACATCCTCTTATACTTTTTTGCGCTGTTGCGTATGTTTATCTTCATTGGAACCCTCGAAAAATCTTGCGCCGCCCTCAAACTCCGGTTAATCGCAAAAGCAGGAACAGCCCTGCCACCGCCGCGACTAGCAGCATCACGGGCGTTATAAGAAAACGATACGTCGCTTTCGATTCCGCGTTGAAGTACTGCTTGCTCAGCACCAGGCACAAATGCACCGGCGAAACAAGCATCGCGATGAAGCCCGCGCCGTATGCCAAAACCGCGAACGCCAGTTTGTGCGGATCGTCCGCTATCAGCGGTATCAGCAGAGGAAACGATATCGACACATAAGCCACCGTTATGCCGGTTACCATTCCTATTATAAACGGCACGCCGACGATTACGAGAATTTCCAGCCCGTGCTCCTGAAAAAACTTCGCGGACTCCGCTCCAGCGCCGCTCGCCGAGACGATGCCGCCGAAGGCGAGAATCCCGACGACCATCAGCGTCATCGACCAGCCCCTGTCGCTTTTGGTAAAGAATGCGGCAACGCCCGTCAACGGTATGTGGTTCACCCGCACGACATACGCGATGCTCGCGACCAGCCCGATAAGAAGCGGCAGCCTCGCCAGAAGCGTGCGAGCCTGCCCGGTCGCTTCCCTGCCGCCAAGCCTGACGCCGTCCTGCAGAACACCCGCCGGGAACTGCAATCCGGCAAAAACCACAACGACGATTATTATCGGCGCGCCGATTATGAGCAGCCGCCGCAATCGTTCGCCCAAACTCCGCCCCGCGCGCTCAAGAGCGGGCTCCTTCAGCCGCCGCGGGAACAACGTGAGAAACCCTATCAGCACCATCATCGCCGTCAGCGGAACCTGGTACGGGATGACCTGCACAAGAGTCAGGTCTATGCTGTTAAGTTGCGCCTGATACGCAATGATTCCGGGATACAGCGGCCAGCAGAACTCCCAGATGTGGCGGAACCAGTGATTTATCGCAACCTTCCGGGCAGGCTCCAGCCCCATCTCGCCGCTCGCCGCGTGAACCATCGGCGCGCTGAATATCGCCCCGCCCGGCATCGGCAGCAAGCCGATGATTGCGGGCAGAGTCGCAAGCCGCCCGCGCCCCGCGCCCACCACGTCGCCCACGCGGTCAACCACTCTCTGCAGGTGCCCGCTTTCCTCCATCAGGCGGCTCAACAGCACGATGAAGAGCACCAGCAGGATGAAGCAAATTCCGTTGGTCGAAATCACTTCCCACAGAACCACTTCAAGGAAGCGTACCGGCAACATGGCAAACAGCGCGCCCGTGAGCGCCGCGCCCGCGAGCAGCGCCAGCCCAAGGTTGAGCCGCAGTCTCAGGAGCAGAAAAACTATTACGGCCAGGATCGCGGCAAGTTTTATTATCGCGAGCATTGAAGCAACACTACGTCCAAGCCGGTGGTTTAATCAAAGCCCGTCGGACTTATTGGACTTGTCAGACCCGGTTACAAAGGCCGCATATTATACATGCGCCCATCCAAAACGCAATCGCGCAGTCCGAATTTATCAAACCGGCAGCGGAAAAGGAGCGTGGATAAAAAGAAAGGCCGGAAGCGCGTGACACTTCCGGCCTTTTGTCTTTCCTGTCGGCTTTATTTCATTAAGCGAGGGGCGGAAACGGCTGGAGGATATCCGGATCAAGGCCCACGGTCGGGGCTGTGCCGGGACGGAGCATCTGGATGCAGCGCAGGATTTCAATGAGTTGCGCGTTGTCGATTGAGCCCTGTTCGAGCATTATCATGCCGATAAGCATGTGCCGCCCGTGCCTTCGCAGACTCCTCTGCCTGCACAATGCCCTGCGGATTTCGCCTCGTTTGCAGTATCCCTTCCTGACCGCTATCTCGCCGAAAAATTCGCGATTGCTCATCGTTCTCGCCTCCACGTTGACTGAAGATTCACACCACAATGGTCGGAGACATGAACGCTTTTGCGGTTGATAGCCGGATTTATCGACCATCGATTTCCGGTTGAAACGGAGCGCGCCTTACGACTGCTCCGTTAGTTTCTTTCGGAAATATTCGATGGTTTTCTTTAGTCCTTCCTTTCTGCCGACCTTCGGCTCCCAACCGAGTTTCGCCCGCGCCAGCGTGATGTCGGGCTGGCGGACCTTCGGGTCGTCAACGGGAAGCGGCTCGAATACTATTTTGCTCTTCGAGCCTGTCATCTCTATTACTTCTTTGGCGACTTCGCCAATCGTCACTTCATTGGGGTTGCCGATGTTTACCGGATAGTGCTCCCCGGACATCAGCAGGCGGTAAATGCCGTCAACGAGGTCGCTGACGAAGCAGAACGAGCGCGTCTGCGAGCCGTCGCCGTAGATGGTGACGTCCTCCCCGCGGAGCGCCTGCGCAATGAAGTTCGGCAGCGCCCGCCCGTCCTTCACGCGCATGCGCGGGCCATACGTGTTGAATATGCGGGCGATCTTCGTGTCCAGCCCGTGCGCGCGGTGATACGCCATTGCTATGGCCTCGGCGAAGCGCTTCGCCTCGTCATAGACTCCGCGCGGGCCGACCGGGTTGACGTTGCCCCAGTAGTCTTCCTTCTGGGGATGAATAAGCGGATCGCCGTAAACCTCGCTCGTCGAGGCCAGCAGGAAACGCGCCTTCTTCTCCTTCGCCAGCCCGAGCGCCTTGTGCGTGCCGAGGCTCCCGACCTTCAGCGTGTGGATCGGATGCTCCAGGTAATCGATGGGGCTTGCGGGCGAGGCGAAGTGCAGGATGCTGTCCACCTTGCCTTCGATGAATATGTAATTCGTGACGTCAAACTTGTAGAAGTGAAAATCCTCGTTGCCTATCAGGTGGGCGATGTTGTCAACGGAACCGGTGAGAAGGTTGTCAAGGCAGATGACCTCGTGCCCTTCCCCGAGCAGCCTGTCGCAAAGGTGCGACCCCAGAAATCCCGCGCCGCCTGTAACTACCGTGCGTTGTTTTGTCTTGTCCACAGCATTTCTCCGAATCATGATATATAACTGTCCGACCGGTCCGACCTGTCTGACCCTAGAATATTACCGCGCCCCCTCTTGAGCACCGCGAGATACGGCAGGTTGCGATACATGCCGTCGTAGTCCAAGCCATACCCGACCACGAAATTGTCCTCTACCTCAAAGCCCACGTACTCAGGATTTATTTCGTTTTTTCTCGGCCTTTTCTTGCGCAAAAACACGCATGACTTCAGCGACGCCGGCTCCATCGCGCTGACTTCCCGCATCACCGCGGCGAGCGTCGCGCCGGAATCGAGAATATCATCCACTATCAACACGTGTTTGCCGCGCACGTCCTCGGAAAAAGTTTTAAGGACTTTCAGTTCGCGGGGGACGACGGTTTTGCCCGTATATGAAGAGACGCTGATGGTGTCAATGCGGATGGGGAGTTTCATCTTCCTGACGAGGTCCGCCAGGAAAATGACGCTGCCGCCGAGGACGGAGATTACGACGAGTTCTCCGCCGGGATGCTCGCTCTGGATTCGGCGCGCCAGTTCCGCGACGCGCTCTTCGATGCGTGCCGCCGGAATCAGCGGCTCTATTGAATCATTGGAAATCATAAACCACTTCTTATCCGCGCGGCCAGCCGCGCCCAAATGTGGCCCAGCCGCGCCCAAATGTAGCCCAGCCGCGCCCAAATGTAGCCCAGCCGCCCCCAAATGTAGCCCAGCCGCCCTCAAATGTAGCCCAGCCGCCCTCAAATGTAGCCCAGCCGCCCTCAAATGTAGCCCAGCCGCCCCCGGCTGGGATGTTCATTCATCTGTTGGCACAGCCCCGATATTCCTCATATATGTCACAAATGAAAGATCGGGGCGGCTGTGCCACATAACCTCAAGCCTTGTATATTAACAAAGAGTAGAAAATATGCTTCTATAGGGACAGCCCTTGGGATGGCTTCCAGGGGGGAAGGAAGCCCTCCCAAGGGCGGGCGGCGAGAGATCGATCAAGTCTTGGCCCTCGAGGCCGTAAGTGAGCGGGATCCTCGTCGCCCCCGTGGAATAAACCCGAACAGCCGCTTG
>Ga0315291_10012871_pt1 | contig 10152 bp, 8 predicted proteins | sample YL17G12_20_MG_FD_203070 | JGI IMG/M metagenome (GOLD analysis project Ga0315291, IMG submission 203070) | Sediment microbial communities from Yellowstone Lake, YNP, Wyoming, USA - YL17G12_20 | ecosystem: Environmental > Aquatic > Freshwater > Lake > Sediment | place: USA: Wyoming | collected...
GCACAGGGCCGTCCGCGTACTGGGTGAGGTCGGACTCATTGCCGCTGAGGACACACGCAGGACACGACGCCTGCTCAATGCCTGCGGAATCAAGACGCCGCTGACCAGCTACCACGAGCACAACAAGACATCGAAGCTGCCCTCCCTTCTGAGGCGTCTTGAGCAGGACGACATCGCTCTGGTCTCGGACGCGGGTATGCCCGGAGTGAGCGACCCCGGATACGAACTGGTGAAGGCGGCGATAGAGCGCGGAACGCCGATTGTCGCCGTGCCGGGGCCATCTGTCCTGCCGGCCGCCATAGCCGTTGCGGGATTGCCCGCGAACCAGTTCGTGTACCTCGGTTTTCTGCCCCGGAAGAAGGGCGAGAGAAGACATTTGCTCCAGGAGATGGCCGGCGAGCAACGGACTCTCGTTGCTCTCGAGGCGCCGCACCGGCTGCTGGCATCTTTGAAGGACGTGAGCGAGATTATGGGCGAAAGACGGCTGGCCGTATGCCGGGAGTTGACCAAGCTTCACGAGGAGGTCTTTCGGGGCAGCGTGACCCAGGCGATAGCTCACTTCTCTCAACCAAGGGGCGAGTTTACGCTTGTCATCGAAGGACGCCCGACGCAGGGCGGAGCGGGCACGGTGTCGGATTCGGCGAGGCAGGAACTCCGCAGGCTCCGGGCGGAAGGTATGCCCGCCAAAGAGGCGGTGGCCCGGCTGGCCGGCACCACAGGGCTGCCGAAGAGGCTGCTCTACAGGGCCTGGCTGGATGCGTCGTAGTTCTGTCTTCCGTTCTCCCCTTATGTTAGAATAGTCAACCAGAATGCCCATGTCTGAACGTGTTTTCGTCGGGGTTGCCTGGCCGTACGCCAACGGCCCGCTGCACCTCGGACATGTCGCCGGGGCGTATCTGCCCGCGGACATCTTCGCCCGCTATCACCGAATCCGGGGCAATGATGTGCTGATGGTCTCGGGGTCGGACCAGCATGGCACTCCGGTCACGATCCGCGCGGCGAAAGAGGGGAAGTCCCCGCAGGAGGTGGTAGCCCACTATCATCAGGGGTTCGTCGACTGTTGGGGGAAGCTGGGCATATCATTCGACCTGTTCACCACCACGGGGACGCTCAATCACAGACAGGTCGTGCAGGATATGTTCTTGAGGCTCCTGGAGAAAGGACATATATACAAGGACAGGATGCCTCTGCCTTACTGCCCGAAGTGTCTCCGCTTCCTGCCCGACCGCTACGTTGAGGGCACCTGTCCCAACTGCGGGTCGCCCAAGGCCAGAGGCGACCAGTGCGATGAGTGTGGCAAGCCTCTGAACCCTGTGGACCTGGTTCGCCCCCGGTGCGGCATATGTCAGTCAACTCCTGAGATTCGGGACTCGGAACACTTCTTTCTGCGCCTGTCAGCCTTCTCTGAGCAGCTCAAATCGTGGGTTCAGAACCAGACTCACTGGCGGCAGAACGCCATGAACTTCACTTTAGGCTATCTGACCGAGGGTCTACGGGATCGGGCGATTACGCGCGACATCGACTGGGGTGTGCCTGTGCCACTTCCCGGCTACGATGACAAGCGCATCTACGTCTGGTTCGAGGCTGTGATCGGGTATCTTTCGGCGTCGATGGAATGGGCCACGTCGAGCGGCGATGCCGATAGATGGCGCGATTTCTGGCAGGGAGAGGTGAAGAGCTACTACTTCATCGGCAAGGACAACATCGTCTTCCACACCATCATCTGGCCGGCGATGCTGATGGGCTACGGCGGCCTGAATCTGCCGTACGACGTGCCCGCCAATGAGTTCCTCTCTTTGGGGGGCAAGAAGCTGTCAACCAGCCGCAACTGGGCGGTGTGGCTGCCTGAGTACCTTGAACGCTACGCGCCCGACCCGCTGCGCTATCTGCTTTCAATCAACATGCCTGAGACCGGCGATTCCGACTTCTCCTGGAGGGGGTTCGTGCGGCGCAATAATGATGAGCTGGTGGCCACCTACGGCAACCTGGTGCACCGGGTGCTCACGCTCGCCTATCGCAACTTCGATGCACGCGTCCCGGCCGCCGGCGAGGTGGATGCTGCATCGAAGGCACTGCTGGACAGAGCCAGAGCCACTCTGGACTCGGTGGGCGGCCTGATTCGGAACTGCCACTTCAGGGAGGCGATGAGAGAGGCGATGCTGCTGGCCCACGAGGCGAACCGCTACCTGGACTCGAAATCCCCCTGGAAGACTGTGAAGACGGACAAGGACGCTGCGGCCAGCGCCATCTCGACTGCTCTAGCAGTGATCTGCTGTCTCAAGACGATGCTGTATCCGTTCCTGCCCTTCAGTTCGCAGAGACTGCATCGCCTTCTGGGTTTTGACGGTTCCGTTGAGGACGGGGGCTGGGCTTATACACCGGCGCCGGCAGGGCAGAGACTGCCTGCTCCCGAGCCTCTGTTTGCCAAGCTCGATGATGCCGTGGTCGAGGAGGAGAACCATCGTCTGGAGCAGAGCGCCCTGGTCTCGTAGAGGCCGGCGCCAATAACTTAGAATGGGCCGTTTGAAGGAATCGCTTTTCGCGCCGGTACAGGAGGAGATCCTCCTCGTTGAGGAGGGCATCAAGGCTGTAGCCGTTGTAGAGTACCCCTGGCTGGCAGAGTTGCTGGACTACATCGTTAACAGCGGGGGCAAGCGAGTCCGCCCGGCACTCACGCTACTCGCGGGCAAGCTGCACGACAGGTGCGATATCGACGTGCTCATTCCGGTTGCCACGGGCGTTGAGTTGCTGCACACGGCCACGCTGGTTCACGACGACACCGTAGACCGCTCGCCGAGGCGCAGGGGGAAGGCCACTGCTGCCAGCGTGTGGGGCTGGGGCATTGCCACGCTGGCCGGGGACTACTTATTCTCCAAGTCCGCTGAGCTGGTGTCTCAGGCCAACAGCGTTAGAGCGGACAGGCTGTTCGCCCAGACGCTGATGGCGCTGTGTACGGGTGAGCTCGAAGAGAGCTTCACTAGCTTCGACCTCAATCAGACTCGTGAAAGCTACTTCAGGCGAATCGCCAACAAGACCGCCTCTCTGTTTGCGATGGCTACCGAGTCGGGGGGAATAGTGTCCGGAGCGCCGGAGCAGGCAGTGCAGGCCCTGAGGAGCTATGGTCAGAACCTGGGGGTGGCCTTCCAGATCGTCGATGATATCCTCGACTTCACGGCGGACGAGGAGGAACTGGGCAAGCCGGTGGCCAGCGACCTGGCCCAGGGCAACCTGACGCTGCCGGCCATTCTGCTCAAGGAGCAGCGCCCGGACGACAACCCGATAAGGGACATATTCGAGAACAGGCGCAAGGAGGAAGGCCTGGCCCGCGCCATCGAGATGATTCGCGGTTCGACGATTATTTCAGAGTGCTATCGCGCTGCGGACAGTCTCACCGCGAAGGCCTGTCAAACACTGGATACGTTTCCAGAGTGCGCTTGCCGCCGTTCCCTCTTCGACCTGGCGCAGTACGTGGTTCAGCGCCAGCACTGAACTCCCCTGCCGTCGCCTGCGTTGACCAATCATGCCCTCGCCTGGAGCTGGTCAAGGAACCGCAGGGATTTCACTTCGCGCTCCAGAAGATAGCGCACGTATGCCCTGAGCAGTTGCTCCAGCTCCGCGGATAGCTCGCTGCTCATTCGCAGCCTGCTGGCAGAGGTGATGTCGCCGTTCAGCAGGAATCTCATCACCTTCAGGGCATCGAGCGAAATGGGGCGAGCCGTCGGTTCTTTGGCGGCACAGTTGGGGCAGAGCACCCCGCCGCTTCCCGGGCTGAAGAAGTTGTCTCTGGGCGCGAGTGGCGAGTTGCAGCCCAGGCACTGGTGCAGCTCTGGCTGGTAGCCGAGGTGGCTGAGAAGCTGGAGTTCGAATTGCCTGAGTTGAACGTCGCGATTGCCGCCCTCGCAAAGCCGGAGCAGGTTTGCCTGAAGCAGTCTGTAGAGAGGATAGTTCTCAGCCTGCTCCGGTGTGAATTGGTCGACCAGTTCCGCCAGGTAGAGCGCGCAACTGATGGCTTTGAGGTCGCGCTTGAGCTGGAGGAAGGACTGAATCGTCTGACTCTGTGTGATGATGTCGAGGTTCTGCCCGCGCGCCAGCAGAAGAGAGCTTTGAGTCAGCAGGTCGAGATGCCCGCCCAGCTTGCTCTTGGGCTTTCTCGCGCCCTTGGCCACAGCCCTGACCTTACCGATGTCAGGGGTGTAGAGCGTGATGATGCAGTCGGCTTCGCCCAGATTCGTTCGCTTGAGAACGATGCCTTCGGTCTTGTATACCCTCGGCCTACTCATGCCAGCTCAGGGCGACTGGGCAACCGGCGCCTGTGGCCTTGCGGGGGCGCTCGCCTTGGCCTTCTCTGCCTGCGCCGATTCATCTGAGGAAAGAGCCAGTCTGTGTATGCTGTTCATGGAGCAGAAGGGGATGAGTCTGGGCTTCGAGTCGTTGCCTATGACACCGAAGTGCAGTCCGCAGTTCTCGACTCTGTCCAGGTCGAAGTTGTATGGGTCCATGAAGTGCATTATCCCTATGGTGAGAAAGTGCTGGGGCAGCCACTTCGTCAGAAGGGATTGTATCGACCTGGAGTCTCTAGTCAGGAACAGGATGGGCGCAAGCTTGAACCAGAGCTTGGGGTGAACGCTTGTGAGGAGGCTGGTTCCCAGGGCCCACATGAGTCTTGGCCGGGACCAACCGGCCTCAAAGCCACCGCGCATACAGTCATAGACCTTGTCATTCTGTATGTAGCGCGGCACGGGAACGAGCTTGCCCTTCTCCTTCTCGATGACGGTTATCAGCCCGCAATGAGGGTGAACACAGAAATCCTGGTTCTGGCCTCCCTTGACCATCATCCTGGCCATGGCCTGATTCATGGGCAGTGTGAAGAAATCGGTCCTCTTGATCTCGCCGTCGGTCTGCTCCTCCACCAGTCTCATCACGTCTGAGTTCGTCACCCTCATCTCTTTCAGCTTCGACAAGTCGATCCTTCCGGAGAAGCTGACAGGCTGGAAGACGAGGAACTTGACCACGTCGAAGTTGTCGGCAGCGAATCTGACCATATCTCCAACCTGGTCGTCGTTTATTCCTTTTGCCAGTGTCGGGATGAGTGCGATCTTGTCATAGCCGATCTTTCTGGCGTTTTCGATGACCTTCTGCTTCATCGGCCAGAGGTCCCGGCCTCTTGCTTTGATGTAGGGTTCCGGAGTTACACCGTCGAATTGCATGTAAAGCCACGCGTCGAGGTCGCGCAGCTTCTTGAAATAGTCCAGGTCCTCGGCGAGCCTGAGTCCGTTGGTCATGACCAGTATGTAGTCATAACCGAACTCCTTCTGCATACGTATTATCTCCGGCAGGTCGTCTCTCAGAGTCGGTTCGCCGCCGCTGTTGCCGACGCCCCTGACCGGGAGCGGGTAGTTGTTCTGTCGGCCGTACTCCAGGATCGCCCTTATCTGCTCGATGGTGAGGTCACTGGCATGGTTCGAGCCTGCGCGGGCGAAGCATATGGGGCAGCGCAGATTGCACCTGTTCGTTACTTCGACTATCAGGAGAGTGGTGTGCGTCTTGTGGTTCGAGCACAGGCCGCAGTCGAGAGGACAGCCCAGCTTTGGCTCTCTGGTCTGCTGCAATCCGGTGCCATGGTCCCTGTACTTCTCGAACCGCGCGTATTCAGCGTAGTCGCTCCAATAGATGTCCTCAAAGCTCCCGTGCTCGGGGCACGTCTTTTTCATTATCACCTGGCCATCGATTTCCCATAGGGCTGCGTCCAGAACCTTCAAATCCACCGGACAGATCGATTTCGTGTTCTTAATGAATTTCATTTGGCGCTCCTGAGTTTGCACTTGCGCCGCTCCAAGCGCGGCGCGGAGTGCGCATGACCGGGCCTACATCTCCTGCCTGCTCTCAATGGCGTGCGTGAGCGTGATTTCATCGGCGTACTCCAGGTCACCGCCCACCGGCAGGCCGCGCGCGAGCTTGGTTAGCCTCGGACCGAAGGGGGTGAGCAGCTTCTGAACATACATCGCCGTTGCCTCCCCCTCAAGGTTGGGATTGGTGGCCAGGATGACCTCTTTGACTATTCCCGTCTTGACCCGTCCGACCAATTCCTGCAGTTTGAGGTCCTCGGGCCCGATCCCGTCCATGGGGGAAAGCACCCCGTGGAGTACATGATACACTCCCCTGTAGCGTGCGGTGCGTTCGAGGGCCAGGATGTCCAGAGGCTCCTTGACCACACAGATCACGGTGTGGTCTCGTTCCTGGCTGGCACAGATAGCGCAGGGGTCCGAATCGGTGACATTCTGGCAAGTAGAGCACAGGACCGTCTTCTCCTTCACCGCAACTATCGCTTCGGCGAGGGCCCTGGCCTCGCTTTCGGGCGTGCGCAGCAGGTGATAGGCGAGGCGAGCGGCGGTCTTGGGCCCGATTCCCGGAAGCTTGCCCAGTTCCTCAATCAATCGAGACACTGGCTCAACAGAAGACATGAAACCGATTCTCAAATCTCCAGACCCTTCCCAGACCTCGAACTTGGAATGGACAGGGTTGTGCAGCGCTGTCAGAAGGCTAGAGGAGCCCCGGAATCTTGAGCCCCCCGGTCAGGGCACCAAACTGCTTGGCCGCAAGCTCCCGTGCCTTCTCCATTGCCTCGTTCACTGCGGTTAGCACCAGGTCTTCGAGCATCTCCACGTCTTTAGGGTCCACCGCCTCCGGCGATATCTTGATGGAGCACAGCGTCTGCTGGCCGCTCACCACGACCTTGACCGCCCCGCCCCCGGAGCTTGCCTCGACCCTGGCTTTCTCCAGGTCTTCCTGTGCTTTGGCCAGTTTGGCCTGCAACTGCTGGGCCTGGCGCAACATCCCCTTATTCATCATGTGCGGGCTCCTCTTCGATAATCCTGGCCCCCATACTTAGGGCTGCGTTGACCACTGCATTATGAGGTTTCTGCGGCGTCTTGGCCTTCGGTGTCAGTATGCAGCGGACGTGGTATGGAACTCCGAATACGTCCTGCAGCTTCTTCTCCACCAGATGGCGGTACTTGCGGTCCTCGATCTTGGCCATGTGGTAGTCCCAGTAGAAACCCAGCACCAGGGTATCGCCTTCAAGCGCCACTGCCTCGCACGCTCTCCTCAGGAGCGCATCGAGGTTGCCGCTGGAGCCCATCCCCTTGCAGGCATTTATGAACTCATCCCAGCGAAGGCGAATCTGCTCGATGTTCGTGGGGGCCCCCTGAGCCGCAGGTTCGCTAGTCTTCGCCGCCGCAGACGGCTCGGCTATAACGGGCTTCTCCACTTGAGGCGCAGGCGGGGCATGCTCGGCCGGGGCTGTCTTCGGTGGTGCCTTCGGTACGGCACGAGGCTTGACTGCGTCCACTACCGGTGTGCTGTCAACCTTGTCTCTGACTGCTGCCCTCGGAGGCTTGTCTGCTGCCGGCAGGGAGCAGTCTACCAGGGCAAGCTCCAGAGGCAGAGTGGACTGCGAGTCCGAACGGAAGTCGACCTGGCCGAAGAGCCTGATCGCCTTCGATATCTCAGCCATCGAGACGCCGGCCGCCAGCCTCTTCATGTCGGCGACGGTCTCGACAGTGAAATCCTCCACTTCGTGAACGCCAGCCTTGGTCAGGAGGAGGCCTCGCAGGTGCTCCACCAGGGCGTGATTGAACTGACGGAGGTCTACGCCGTCAGCGGCGATACTGCCTATTGTGGTCAGGCCTGCGGCAACGTCTTTGCTGAGTATCTGTTCTGCCAGCCGGGGCACGCGGAAATCGCTGGTGACCCCCAGCTTAGCCTCGGCCTGCTCACGAGTGAAATCGGGGCCAAACTGGAGCACGATCTGCTCCAGTATGTTTTCAGCGTCGCGGAGGCTGCCGGTGGCAGCCTTGGCGATCAGGCCGAGCGCTGACGAATCGGCCTGTATGCCCTCCTGCTGGCTAATGTCCTGCAGTTTGCCGACCACATCTGCTTGTGTGAGGCGGCGGAAATCGAACCGCTGGCATCTGGATATGATAGTCGAAGGTATCTTCTGCACCTCGGTCGTCGCCAGCACGAAGATGGCATGCGGCGGAGGCTCCTCCAGTGTCTTGAGCAGGGCGTTAAACGCGGACGTGCTGAGCATGTGGACCTCATCTATGATGTAGACCTTGTAGCGGGCAGAGCCGGGAGCGAAGCCTATCTTCTCGCGCAGGTTGCGGACGTCCTCGACGCTGGTGTTTGACGCCCCGTCGATCTCGATCAGGTCCAGAGCCCGACCTTCGTTGACTGCAACACACATTGAGCAGTTGTTGCAGGGCTCTCCGTTCTTGCTGTCGAGGCAATTGACGGCTTTGGCCAGGATCCTGCCCGTGCTCGTCTTACCCGTACCGCGGGGACCACAGAAGAGGTATGCGTGTGCCACGCGTCCTGTCTGCAAAGCGTTGGCCAGTGTCCGGGTGACTGGCTCCTGCCCCACTACATCGGCCAGGGTCTGCGGGCGCCACTTCCGATAGAAGACTTGTGAAGCCATGTGCGTCTCGATTGACCGGGGGTGAAACGAACGGACTGCGAATTCTCGTGGTCATTATATCCCAGGGGTATGGGTTGTTCAATCAGAGGACGGCGTCCGCTCGCGGTCCGTTGTCACTCTGAATTGCCGCAAGAGCCGTTGCCTCCATTGCCTTCATGGCCTTCTCTGCTTCGGGCTCGTCGTGGTCGTAGCCCAGGAGATGCAGCACGCCGTGAGCGACGAGAAGCGCCAGTTCCTGTTGCAGTGGATGACGTTGCTCCCCGGCCTGCCTGTCAGCTTGCTCATACGAGATGATGACCTCGCCGAGGTGGAGAATGCCGTCTGGCGGCATGACGAAAGGCTGTTCCTGGCTGCCCTGCGGTTCAGAGAAGGCGAAGGCGAGCACATCCGTTGTCCTATCGACTCCCCTGTAATCGCGGTTGAGGGCGTGGACGGTCTCGTCGCCAGCTATGAGGAGGCTGATGTCAACCAGCCTGCTGACGCCGGCAGCCGCGAGCGTGGCCTCCACTGCCTTCCGCAGCCAGGCCCGGGCGACGAGGCCGTGAGAAGGCTTCTCCATCCGGATGCTGAGATTGCAGTCAGCCATAACACTTGCCCTGCGCAAATCATAGCGGGCGAGGGACAACAGGGTCAAGCCTCGAAGGGTGGCGTGTGCGTCGCGAGTTGCCGATTGGACGTCATTCTGAGTGCGCACATAGGGCAGGGGCTCTGTCCCCTGCCCAGGAAGGCGGGTGGCTGAGCACCCGCCCTATGCGCTCAGAATGACCGGGAATGTAGCGTCGTGACTCCTGTCACGACGAGAGCGCGCGTCGCCACGGGAGTGGCGACGCTACAGCGTCCGAGTTCGGGGCTTGGGTCTGCCTGCGAGAGCGGTCATGCGGGAGATGCTTCGCCTTCGGCTCAGAATGACACGAGAGGGACTGACCGCTCGAGGCTGGTTCCGCTACGGGACCTTGGCGACCGCGGTCTCGGCGAGTCGGATCACGAGCCACGGATAGATGCCGAGGACGAAGACGCCGAGCGACGTTATGGCCAGTGTGACGCGAAGCGCGATCGAGGAAGGAACAGGCTCGTTGGACGCGGGCTCGCCGATGTACATGACCCTGACTACTCTGAGGTAGTAGTAGGCTGAGATCACCGAGTTGAGCACTGCGATGATTACCAGCCACAGAAGGTCTTGCTGGACTGCGGCGTTGAAGATGTAGAACTTGGCCATGAAACCGACCGTGGGCGGGATACCTATGAGCGAGATGAGGCAGAACGCCAGAACAAACGCAATGACTGGCGATCGCCGGGCCATGCCCGAGTAGTCGGCTATGTTGTCGCTGCCCGTTTTGTTCGATATGGCGATGATGGCTACGAAGGCGCCGAGGTTGGCCAAAGCGTAACCCGCGAGGAAGAACAGGACAGCGCTCGTGCCGCTGACCTCGCTCGTACTGCCCGCAGCACTCACGGCAGCCAGTCCCACCATGATGTACCCCGCATGGGCAATGCTGGAGTAGGCCAGCATTCGCTTGATGTTGGTCTGAGCTATCGCCACTACATTGCCCAGCGTCATGGATATCGCAGCCAGGACGGCGAAGATCATCGCCCAGTTTGCGGTGATGATCGGGTCACCGAAGGCCGAGTAGAAGATGCGCAGGATTACGGCAAAGCCGGCGGCTTTGCTCGCCACC
>Ga0315291_10012872_pt1 | contig 10152 bp, 11 predicted proteins | sample YL17G12_20_MG_FD_203070 | JGI IMG/M metagenome (GOLD analysis project Ga0315291, IMG submission 203070) | Sediment microbial communities from Yellowstone Lake, YNP, Wyoming, USA - YL17G12_20 | ecosystem: Environmental > Aquatic > Freshwater > Lake > Sediment | place: USA: Wyoming | collected...
CTACGGCCTGGTGTTTGGCCTTGCCGGCACCGGCGACAGCAAGCAGACCATCTTCACGCCGCAGGCCATCGCCAACATGCTCCAGGAGTTCGGCATCAACGTTCCCGGCGCCCTGATACGCGTTAAGAACGCGGCCGCGGTCATGGTCTCCGCCGAGCTGCCCGCGTTCGCCAAGCCCGGCGACCGCATTGACGTCACCGTGTCCTCCATGGGTGACGCGGGTTCACTCCAGGGCGGCACGCTGCTCCAAACGCCGCTGCAGGCCGCCGATCGCCGCGTGTACGCCGTTGCCCAGGGCCCGATTTCCATCGGCGGGTTCAGCGCGGCGGCGGGCGGGACGCAGGTTCAAAAGAACCACCCGACGGTCGGCCGGATCCCCGGCGGCGCACTGGTCGAAGCCACCGTCCCCGCCACACTCGAACGCGGCGGTGCGGTGAATGTAAGCCTGAGCCAGGCCGACTTCGCCACCGCGAGCCGTATCGCCAGCGCCATCAACGACCGCCTCGGCCAGTCCGCCGCCAGCGCACCCGACGCCGGAACCGTGCTCGTGCACATACCCCAGGGGCGCGAGGCGAACCTGGTGGACTTCATCGCGCAGATCGAGCAGGTGCGCGTCCAGCCCGATGTCGTCGCAAAGGTCATCATCAACGAGCGCACCGGCACCGTCATTATCGGCGGCAACGTGACGATTTCGCCCGTGGCGGTCGCGCACGGCGGCCTCACTGTCGAGATCACCCAGGAACTCACGGTGTCTCAGCCGCCGCCGCTGGCGCCGAAGACCGGCGCGACGACGGTGGTCGTGCCGCAGAACGAGGTGGCAGCGCAGGAGAAAGAAGGCGCCCTCACGCCGGTGAAGGGGCGCACGGTCGCCGAGTTGGTGCAGTCGCTCAACGCGATCAAGGTGGCGCCGCGCGACGTCATCGCCATCCTGCAAGCGATCAAGCAGGCGGGCGCGCTGCAGGCCGAACTGGAGATCATCTGATGAGGATACTCGACCAGTCTCCTCTTGCCAAAGCGGCGGCCCCGCTGCCTGTGCATCGGCCGCCACTTGCGGTGGACAAGGAGCAGGCTAAGCTGCGCGACGCTTGCCAGCAGTTCGAGGCGGTGTTCCTGGCGCAGTTGTTCCAGAAGATGCGGGACACTGTACCCGAGGACCCGCTGCTGGGTGACAGCCGTGCGAAAGATATCTACTACGGGATGATGGACTGGGAGCTTGCGCAGCAGATTGCGCGCGAGCAGAGTATGGGGATCGCCGAGATGCTCTTCCGGCAGTTGAGCCGGGTCACTCCGGCCCGGCGCCACGATGTCGGGAACGACCCTCCGCAGACGGGCGAGAAACCATCAAATGGGCCGGCTGGGGGCTAAAGTTCACGCCCGACATAGCCGTAATTCTTATTAGCACGCATTATTCATGCGCGTACGCATCGTACGTAGGATGCACGCTCTTCAAGCGTAGTATGAATCATCCAGGTTAGCGGGGGAAGTTGGGGGGGCCGTGGGCGGCCTTGGCCTATCGCTGAGGACCGCCTCGCGGCACATGACGGGGGGATGTTTCAAGAAGCCGGGGGTTCTGCCAGTGGCACAACCCGCCACACTGAGTGAATCGAGGGCAAAACCCCGTCCGGAAGGAGTTCGCGTGCCTGCGCACGTGCAACTCCATGAGCCGATCTGCCTGTCGGCGCGGCTGCCGCGGCGCCGATAAAGGCGGGAAGCAGGTGTGCCATGAGAATCTCCAACGGCCAAATCGAGAAGATGCTGGAGGTGCGACTCAAGGGCGCCCGGCGCACATCGCCAGCGAAGGATGCGCCGAAGACCGCGGGGCAGGACAGCGTAACCCTGTCGCGCCGCGCGGCTGAAGTCACGCGCGCCAAGGAGCTTGCCGCAGGCACCCCCGAGGTGCGTGAGGACAAGGTGGCCGCCATTCGCGAGCGCCTGGAACGCGGCGAGTACCGCGTCTCACCCGAGGATCTGGCTGACAAGATCCTGAGCGAGGCTCGGCTGGCGCAGCTCCTTCGCAAGCTGTAGGCTCACGGTGGCGACTCGAGCCGCTGTGTCGCGCTGGTACCGAGGCGGCAGCGTCTGCGCCACCGGCTCTAGGCTGTGCCCGGAGCGGCGCTTCGAATCGCCCGACGGGAAACCCTGGCACGGATACCATGCACGATTTTCACGATTTCACGCTCGCTGTTCTTGAAAAGGAATCCCAGGGCTACGAGGAGCTTCTGGCGCTTGCTCGCGAGCAGCGCGAGCATCTCCTCGCCGGCAAGGTCAATACTCTCGATGCCATTGTGGATCGCCAGTCCGAGGCCATGCGCCGCCTCTCGAACCTCGATCGGCAGGCGGACGGTTGCCTGCGTCGGCTGAAGAGCGCGCTTCAGCTCGATAGCGACCCCGTTACACTCGCGGCGATCGCCGCTGCCACGCCCGAACCGTACTCGGCGCGCTACCGCGAACTGCGCGCTCGGTTACGCGAACTGTCGGACGAACTCAGACGCACCAGCCTCGGCAACCTCGAGCTTGCCCGCAATGCTCTCGCATACATTGATTTCTCTCTCAGGCTCATCGGTGTCGCCGATGCTTCCACCTCATATGCCCCTGACGGCACCCCTGCGGCGCGCTCGTCGCGGGCCCTGGTGGATCAGAGGGCTTGAGCCTGCGGCGGAGTCTGTAACTTGTCAACGTTCTTCGGCATCAATATCGCCCTGAGCAGCCTGCTCGCCCAGCAGCGTGCGCTTGACGTGATCGGCCACAATGTGGCCAACGTCAACACGCCGGGCTATCGGCGCCAGGAGGCGGTCCTCCGCACCGGCGAGCCATATCCCCCGGCCGGCGCGAGCGCCCTGCTTATGGGTGGCCAGTATGGAAGCGGCGTCGAGGTCGAGATGATCCGCCGCGCCCAGGACGCTTACCTCGACCTGCACGCGCGCACCGTGACCCAGCAGATGGCGCAGTGGGAGAGCGCCCATGCCGCGCTCCAGGAAGTCGAGAGCATCATCAGCCAGACGCCTGACGCCAACCTTGGCGCGCTGCTCGACCGATTCTGGACTTCATGGCAGGACCTGAGCGCTCACCCCGAGGAGCTTTCGGCGCGCGTCGACGTTCGCCAGCAAGCCATCACCTTGACCGAAGCCATCCGGCGCACGGTTGCCGAACTGCGCGAAACCCAGGCCGGCATTGACCTACAGCTAAAGGGAAAGGTTGATGACGTCAACCGCCTGGCCGCAGAGGTCGCCTCGCTCAACACGCAGATATCAGCCGCGCAGGCCGAAGGCAAGCAGCCCAACGACCTGCTCGATCGCCGCGACCAGGATTTGTCGGAGCTGTCGCGACTCATCGGCATCACCGCCTTCGCCACCGACCGCGGCGACATCATCGCCAATGTCGGCGCGCGCCCGCTGATCCAGGGCGGCGAATGGTACGGTATCGAGGCTGCGACCCGGCCCGACGGCCATATCGAAGTCCGCTGGCAGGAAGATGGCACCGCGGTCCGCATCCAGACCGGCGAAATGGCCGGGGCGATCAATGTCCGCGATACGACCGTCCCCAATTACCTCGCGCAGCTCGACACCCTCGCCCAGAACCTGATCAGCGCGGTCAACGCAGTGCATGGGACCGGCTACGGCATGGATGGCTCCACTGGCGTTGATTTCTTCACGCCGGGCGCGACCGCGGCCGACATCGACGTCAGCGCCGCAGTGCTTGCAGATGCGCGAGCCATCGCCGCGGCGGCAGCCGCCGATTCGCCGGGCGATGGGTCGCTCGCGCTTCAGATTGCGCAGGTGCGCGACCAGGCGCTCATCGGGGGCCTGACGCTGAACGATGCGTTCCGCTCGCTCATGACTGAGGTGGCGACGACCACCCGCGAGGCGGCCGACACGGTCGCCGCAAGACAGCAATCGCTCCGGCAGGTGACGCTGCGGCAGCAATCGCTCTACGGCGTGTCGCTGGACGAAGAGATGAGCAACATGATCGTGTACCAGCACGCCTACGAAGCCGCAGCCCGGCTCATGGCGACGCTCGACGAGATGCTTGGCACACTGATCGAGAGGACCGCGGCGGTGTAGCCGGGCGGTGGACTGCCGGGAACCGCAGGCACTTTCAGATGATGGCGCGAGCAAGAACTGAGATCAAGCGTTCCGCCCGCACCGGAGGCCTTCCATGCGCGTGAGCACCCCGATGATAACCGGGCACTTGGCGGAGCGCATCGCCGCCAACGCCGAGCGTTTGTTCCGGCTGCAGCAGCAGGTCAGCAGTGGGAAGCGCATGCTCGCGCCCTCCGACGATCCCACCGCCGCCGCGCGCGCAGTCGAGATGCGCTCCTCGCTGACCCAGATCGCGCAATACGCCGACAACGTGGAACGCGCGACGCAGAAGCTCAAGACCGTGGACGTGCTGCTCGGTGATCTCGGCAACGCGATCCGCTCCGCGCGCGATATTGCCCTTCAGGCCGCCAATGGCGCGATGTCAGCGGATTCGCAAGCAGCGCTCGCCCGCGAGCTCGATGACCTGATCCGCCGCATCATGGAAACCGGCAATGCCGAGAGCAATGGCTATCATGTCTTCGCAGGATACAAGACTCTAACCGTGCCGTTCGCAACGAATCCGAGCGGCACGCCGCCCGTCATCTACAGCGGCGACGAGGGCCAGCAGAGCGTCGAGGTCGGGCGCGACGCGAGCATCGTCGTCAATGTGCCCGGCAGCGTCGTCTTTAACATGGGCGGGACCGCCAACCCGGCGCTGGATGATCTGTTTACGACGCTGACCGAATTGAGGGATCAGATTCTCGCCGGCGACGCGGCGGCGATATCGCAGCAGATCACCGACATAGACGCGCACCTGCAGCGGGTGCTCGTCTTTAGGGCCGACGTCGGCGGCAAGGTCAGCCAGTTGGATTTGTGCGCGACACGGTTGCAGGGAATGCATCTCACCGTCACCGACGCACTGTCGAAGACCGAGGACGTAGACCTGAGCCAGGTGGTAGTGGACCTGCAGACTCAGGAGAACATCTACCAGGCCACGGCGGCCGTCGCGGCCCAGGTGAGCCGCATGACGCTGCTGGATTACCTGCTGTGAGTCCGTGCCTGGAGTGATCCGCGGATCTCGCAGATTGTCGAGATGACGGAAAAGAAGAGAGCGTTGTCTCTGACCAATCTGTGCGATCTGCGGAATCTGCGGATAGCCACACACATCCCGACAGCGGAGGGATACCATGCTCGTAGAAACCGAGAGGTTCGGCGCAATCGAAGTGGATTCGGAGGCGCTGATCGAGATCACTGAAGGCCTGTACGGCTTCGAGCGCGCGAGGCGATTCTGCCTCATAGATCACAACGGCAAGAGCCCCTTCCGCTGGCTCCAGTGCGTTGACACGCCCGGGCTGGCTTTTGTGGTCGTCAATCCGTACGACTTCTTCGCCAACTACGAGGTCGAATTGGACGACCAGGAGGCGGAGGCGATCGAGTTGGCCTCGCCCGAGGACGCCGTCATCCTGAACCTGGTGACCCTGGGCACCAACCCCGCCGAGACGACGGCGAACCTGGTGGGCCCCATCGTCCTGAACCCAAAAAGCCGCAAGGCGAAGCAGGTAGTGCTGGCGAATCAGGCGTACACTACTAGGCATCGCCTGCTGCCGGAGGTCTCGCCGGAGCCGCTGGCAGCGCGAACCGGCTAGGTCACAAAGGCCGTCCCCGCTCCTGGGAATGCCGCTCGCTCCCGCAACCTGGGGTGAGGGCAGCGGTCGCAAGCGACCTAGCGGCGGAGAGGGCTCATGCTCATCCTTACGCGCCGCCGCGGAGAGAGCATTGTCATTGGTGGGGAGATCGAGGTCACGCTGCTCCAGGTGCAGGGCGACCAGGTGCGTCTGGGCATAACCGCGCCCAAGGAGGTCAGCGTTCATCGCAAGGAAGTCCTGGAGCAAATCCGCGCCGAGAACATCGCCGCCGCCGGCGCCGAGCCGGAGCAGCTCACCAAGATGAACAACCTCACCGGCGACAAGAGGCCCGAAAAAGCCGGCGACGAGCACCCCCCGAAGCAACCATAGGGCAGCCGCAGGAGTTTCAGCCTCGCCGAAGTGTCTGCGGGATAGCTTGTTCCGAACTCTGCTTGGCCGACCTGGTCCTCTTGCGGTCGGGTGCGCCCGATTCTCGTTGGGATCGTCAGCCTCCGCACTGGACGCGACCATTCGCAGGGTCGCGATTCGCCCCGACAGGTCGGGGCCCCCGGAGCGATCCCAACTTCTCGCGGTCATACCCATTCCAGTTCACCCGCTGTACTTCCGGCTGATGCGGGGCTATAATACCCATGGTCGCGGCCTTGGCCCGCGCACTGTCTACACGTGAGATCGGCGATGGTGAATGACCCAGAGAGTGGCGAAGTTCATGGCATCCGGCGATCAGACTGGGTGCCGCCGGCCGCTGTGATATGGGGGTGCCTTGTCGGGTGTCTCCTGCCGGTCGTAGCCTACGCGCACGCGATGGGCGCGCTGTTTGGATTCGGCGTCGCGCAGCGCAAATGGGCCGCATTGCTATTCGCCGTCCCCAGCGCGGCGTGGGTGGGCGCCTTCGGGCCAGCAGCCCTTGTGTTTCTGGCCCCTCAACTAGCCATAGCGGCAGCGGTATCCGCGCTCATATGGCGCTTCGCGGCCCGCCGCCTAAGAGCCCGTTGAAACCTGTCGTCAGGCGGCACAGCCGCTCTCGCCCGCGAATCATCGAGCGGCATCGCATCGGAGGACGCATGACTCATTACCAGCTGACCGCAACTATCTGGCGCGAGGGCGACCAGTACGTTTCCAAGTGCCCTGAGCTGGGAGTTGCCAGCGCCGGGGACACCGCCGAGGAGGCCCTGGAGGCGCTGCGCGAGGCAGTCGAGCTCTACCTGGAGAACGCGCGCGAATTGGGGATGCTGGAGGATCTGGAAGCGACGCTCACGGCGCCACGGCGCTTCAGCGCACCGCTCGAGGTCACGATGCCTTGAGCGAGCTTCCCTCTCTGTCCTCCGAGCGACTGATACGCGCCTTGCGCCGGGCCGGCTTCGTGGATGCGCCAAAGCGCGGCAAGGGCAGCCATCACGCCTTGCTGAAACGCGACGCGGACGGCCGCATCCGGCTGGTCGTCGTTCCCCAGCGAAAGGACATCCCGCGCGGCACCCTGCACGCCATCCTACAGCAGGCCGGACTCACCGCCGACGAACTGCGCCGGCTCCTCCAGCGGGCTCGCCTATGATGCTCTTGGGCGCGCGGTTTCCAGACCGCAGGGGAATGTGGCACAGAGCCTGCCCTGTTTACCCTGCTTGTCCCGAGCGCAGCCGAAGGGCGGGCTCCCCAGAACGAGCGGCCGCAGTAGCATACAGTAGCGTCAAGCTCCTGTAGATACGACTACCGACATGCGGCGGAGCGATCAAGTCACACAACTTGCGCAGCGCATCCTAGACGATGGGCCCGACCCGGCGGTGCGCTTGCGCCTGCTGAGCCGATGTGCTTCGCCTTCCGTCCGACAGTTGCGAGCTCGCGAACGCGAGAGCGCAGTTGGCGACAAGCCGTTGGGTGCGAGAGCTCGAGCGCGAGCAGCACTCCGACGGCGGCTGGGGCCGATTCCATAGCGCCGACTACAGCGGAGAGCAAAAGACCAACAAGACTGAGGCCGGCGTGGAGAGGGCGCTCGCCCTCGGTCTCGACGCATCCCATCCCATTCTCGCCAGGGCCGTGAAGTACATCTCCGGCATCCTGCGCGGGACGATCGCCTTCCCCGACCGCGCCGAGAAAAATGAGCGCTGGGCGACCGGATACCGCCTGTTCGCGGCCGCAACGCTCGCGAGGATCCAGCCGGATCTGCCGATCCTTGACGAGGTTTGGGATCTGTGGGCGGAGATCGCGCGGCGCACATTCGCCTCGGGGCAATACGACGCGGAGCGGGAACGGCGCGCGCATCGCGAACTCACCGGCATCTGCAAGGACATCGGGTACCTCTCGCTCCACAACAAGCACTCGCTGGCGCTGCTCGCTTCCAGGGCCGACCGGCTGCCCCGCGCCACGGAGCGCGCGCTCGCCGCGTGGGCCTGGCACAAAGAGAGCGGCCTGGTCTATCTGAGCGAGCCGCTGTTCAGGCCGCCAGCGTCCGTTCGAGGTGGGCGGATGGACCGCTGGGTCGCATCACACGAGTTGATGGCGGCCTTCCCGAGTTGGCGCCGATTGGCGGGCGACGCCATCGAGTGGCTATGGGCGCAGCGAAACGCACAAGGACTGTGGGACTTCGGCCCAGGCATCGGGTCGCCGTGTCTGCCGTTGTCGGGAACCTGGCGAAAACGGGGCGCACGCCAGCGCGATTGGTCGACCCGCATCCTGGTGCTGCTGGCGGCGTACCATTCAAGAGGGATGCGACCGACTCATGGATGTCTCGCGAGACCGGGGCGATCGCCGGCGCGAGGTCGATGCACGATGACCTCGGTGTAGCACGGTCAAAGCATATTCGGCGAGGTCAGCATTGTGGCTGGAGAGTCAGCTCGGCGCCTGAGAACTTGCCTGCTTCGGGCGTCGTTGACGCGCACCGAGCGCGATCTGGCCGACGCATCAATGACCCTATGCCCGCACCGGCTACCAATGTCCCGCCGACGCTGCGGGCGCCGGTGACCGACGAGCTACGCGAAGAGGTCGACGCCCCGATACTGCTCCTGAGACAGCGCAGGCAACATCGCCAGGTAGCTGTCTACATCCACGTCCGGGCTGTCTGAGTCGATCACCCCCAGGACCTCCTTGCCGGACCCGGAGATCGTCGGCTGAGCCAGGTCCAGCAGGCGAGGCTCCACGATCGAGTGACGTGGCGAGTCGGACACGACAATCACGGTGGGACGCCGGATCATCTGCGGGTTGACGGTTGCCACGACGGCCAGTTCTCCCGTGGTGAGTCGTACCAGACTTCCCACCGGGAAGAGCCCAACAGCGGCTATGAATGTCCGCACCAAGTCCGGGTCGAACAGCTTACCGGCGTCCTGCAAGATCTGGCGCATGACCTCTGGGGCCGCGATCGCCCGGTGGTACGAGCGATTGCTGGTCATCGCGTCATAGACATCCGCGATGGCGACGACGCGGCCTGCGAGAGAGACCGCGGTCTCCATGAGACCGGCCGGATAGCCGCTGCCGTCGAGGCGCTCGTGGTGTTGACTGATCGCCTCGATAGCAGAGGTCCGGCCTTCATCCGGCAACCCGGCGATCTCGACGCCCAGGGCGGGGTGCCGCTTGATCAGGCTCCACTCATGATCGGTCAAGCTACCGGGCTTCTGCAGTATTCCGTCAGGGAGTCGCACCTTGCCGAGGTCGTGCAGCAGCGCGCCCAGGCCAATCGTCTCCGCCTCGATGGCAAGCCCGCTGTTCAGCGCAATCAACACCGACAACACGCAGTTGTTGACGGAGTGCGTGTACGTGTAGCTGTCGGCTCTCTTGAGCCGCACGAGACTCGTCAACGCGCGTTCGTTGCGTCGCAGGCTGGCGGCCACTTGTCGCACTGTATCACGGATCGGCTGCAATTCAACAGCCTGGCCGGATCGCGCCTGCTCGATCACGTTCCTCACCTGGTGGATGGCCGCGCGACGCAGCGTGCGAGCGGTGACGACCTCTCCGGCAAAAGAGGTAGCGGGCGCTGCTTGCGTCCCGCCACGGTCGAGCGGATCGGCCGTCGAACCGACCCGCGCATCGTCCTCGTCTTCTTTGGGGAACCACGCGGGGTCAATGCCGAGCGCCCGCTGTCGTTCCGCTACGGCCTCGGCGAGCCGGTCCGGCGCGGTCTGGGAGAATATGACGTCCGCGCGCAAGAGCCGGTCGAGCTGCGTGTCGCTTTCTATCACCTGCCCGCGCGCGAACAGGAGTACCCTGTCGGTGAAGGCATGACACGGCATCCTGCGCCCGATGAACAGGTATGGCGCAGGCAGGCTCCGGCTGTCAGCCTTTTCACGAACAGCGACCGCGGTGCTACTGGGCACGGCAGCACCCCCCAATCGGTGGTCTGCGGCGTGTAGCCCGGATTATTCATGGCGAGTGCGGTGGCGCGGCGCAGCCGCGCACCGGCATGAATAATCCGCGCGACTGCGGCGCCGACTTGGGACGCGTGAGTGCGGCTGCGGTGGCGCCGCAAGCGGCGCTCCGGAGCCCCGACCAATCGGGGCCAACAC
>Ga0315291_10012875_pt1 | contig 10151 bp, 8 predicted proteins | sample YL17G12_20_MG_FD_203070 | JGI IMG/M metagenome (GOLD analysis project Ga0315291, IMG submission 203070) | Sediment microbial communities from Yellowstone Lake, YNP, Wyoming, USA - YL17G12_20 | ecosystem: Environmental > Aquatic > Freshwater > Lake > Sediment | place: USA: Wyoming | collected...
GTGAGGGGGAAACATACCATGTCCACCCCCACCTCAATCCTCCCCCGTCAAGGGGGAGGTTAATACCTGTAATTTTCATGGTTCGTGAGTGAGGCTCCGTCATGAATGATTGCCTTGAAATAACATTTTTGGCCCTGTTTAACTATGATTCTAACGCGTAGTTAAGCTGAATCCCTGCTGCTGTAGACCGGTGATTTCTGCTCGAATAACCTCGTTCTTAAAGTGTATAGTGTAGCTTTGACCCCGTTTCCAGCGGCGGCTATCAGCCTTCCGCTGGAATGACTTCTGAAATTCCCTTGTGTTCCCCGTAGAATAGTCACTGTTCCCTTTTTTATCCATAATTCCCCATTGTGTCCATAATTCTTTCCGGATGCTATGTCTCTTTTCTACCGGGAGACGCAAATAACTTTCAAATTCATCCCGCGCGAGATCGAGAATTTGTTTGTCCTGTTGCCTTTTTTCTATTGGAACTACAGATAATCCTAACCAAGCTGGCCCCATATGAATGTGGATTACCGCATGGCAAAGATCGTGCAGTCGGTGTTTCTCTTTGGCACCACCGTTCGATTTCAGTCGGCCACGGTAGTAGAAGGTGAGGTTCATATGGACTGGGCTTTTAGCGACCAAACATTTTTTTTATGTTGTTGATGTGTTTTTCCAAAAAATGAGCCTATGCACGTCTCAAAAGGTCTTTTTGTGTTTCAAAATAGCCCAGCAGTAGGCACATTTTCAGCATAATTTACAAAAGGATTATCCAGTTGAGCTTGAAGCATATCTCCATTGTCAATTTACGATTTTAATATACACCTTTTTTTGATTTTTTGGAAGTGCGGGTTTTAGGGAGAACTTTAACGTGGAAGATGAGGGTGGGAAGGAAAACCATTCAACCCAATTGGCTATGGGGGCACGTCAAGGGGAATTATGAAAATACCTGAATAGATATCTCCCCACCTCAATCCTCTCCCCCGCATGGGGGGAGGAGGTTTTCGGGATTACTGGCAAGGGTGGATTTTATTCTATAAGGTCGGAAAGGGGAACAATCTCAATTCCCTTTTCCTGCATCTTTGGGATCATCTCTTTGAGAGATTTGATCGTCGAGGGATGGGGATGGCCAATTCCGATTGCTTTCCCCTTAGAAAGGGCGAAGTGGATCAGTTGTTCGAGTTGTTTTTTAACATCCTCCTCCTTTGGAGAATGGTCGAGGAAGAGACTCCTCTCCACAACTCTCAGACCAAGAGATTTTGCAGTTTGGAGACCAACGGTCTGAGGAGTGGTTCGACTGTCTAAGAAAAAGAGTTCCCGTTTCTTCAATTCTGAAAGAATGATTTTCATTTTCTCGGGATTTTCCATCAACCGTGAACCCATATGATTGCTTACTCCCTTAATGTAAGGGATCGCCTCAATATCTTTGGAGAGTTGGCGAAGTAGTTCTTCTTCATCCATCTCTTCAAGGAGCGCCCCTTCACCAGGCTGGATTTTTGGATAGCCGTGAGGTTCCATGGGGAGATGGAGAATAACATCTCTACCTTTCTGGTGGGCTTCTGAAGCGATGCTTTTGGCATGGGGCGTAAAGGGCAGAATGGAGAGCGTCAGGGGAAGATCCCAGTTGAGGATCTCTCGGGAAATGGGGCTCTCTTTTCCGAGATCATCAATCACAATGGCAGCCCTTGCCCGGGATTCAGGATAAAGGAAAGTGAGACGATGGGTGACTCGATCCATCACCTTTACCTCCAACTGGAGGGACTTGCCACTCTCGGAAGAATCAACAGAAAAGGGTTTACCGGCAGAGGAAAGGGATCGTCTGAAATGCTTTTCCACAAGGGAGAGAGAGGAGGAACGCGGAATTTGAACCTTGAGAAGCGACTCCGTCCACACAATCCCTCCCTCTCTTTTAGGTGTGGAGCGCTCAAGGAGAACATCCTTTTTTGCAATGCCGATTTCGTAGAGTTGGCTGTTGATGATCTTATCAGCGATGAAAACTTTTTGAGAAAAATCCTCTGGTGAAAAAGGTTTTTCTCGGGTGAGATAGGTATATCCACCAAAAGTCAAAAGGACACCCAGGAAGAAAGAGAGGGAATAACCCATCCACTCCCTCGATCTCCCTCGCCTGTGTGGTTGTTTAGCCATTCAACCCTGAAAAACCTCTTGTATAATCCTGTAGGGAACGGTTTGAAACCGTTCCCTACTATTTATTCTCTTTGGCCAATTTCTTAAAAATCTCCCAGCTTTTGAGAAGTTCAAGAGCTCGTTCTCGTTGATTGTCAACGGGTTGTTTCTCCTTCACCTCTTCCTTCTTTGGTTTTTCTTTCTCTTTGGGTGGCTCCTTCTCCATATCGATCAGATGCCGCTCCAAATCCTTTTCCATGGGTTGTTTTGGCACGGGTGTGATCTTCTCTTCTTCAGGTAGTAAAGGTTTGACAGTGATGTCAGGCGTAATCCCCTTCGCTTGGATGGAACGGCCATTCGGGGTAAAATATCTTGCAGTAGTTAATCTCAGTCCCGCTCCGTCTTTCAAGGAAAAGATCGTTTGGACCGACCCTTTCCCAAAGGTCTGCGTCCCGAGGAGAATCCCGCGGCCGTGGTCTTGAATAGCGCCAGCCACGATTTCTGAAGCGCTGGCACTGCCGCCATTGATCAGGACGACCAAGGGATAGGGGAAAAGGGTCCCCTGTGAATGGGCAGAGAATTTCATTTTCTGATCTTCTTTTCTTCCTTCCACGGAAACGATGAGGCCTGATTCAATAAAACGATCTGACACCTTGACCGCTTGATCCAAAAGCCCCCCTGGGTTGTTCCGTAGATCAAGGACCAATCCCTTTAAGGCCCCCTTACTCTCTTCCTCCAATGCCTTCAAATGATTATCCAATTCACTGGCGGTCTTTTCTTGAAATTGAGAGATTCGAATATAACCGTAATTTTTTTCTAACAGTTCATGGCGAACACTGCGGACCGGGATGACATCCCGAACCAGGGTGAAATCCTTAGGTTGGGTAAACCCCTCCCTCATGATGGTAATGGTTACCTTTGTTCCCCTCGGCCCCCTTAACCGTTTGACACTATCCATAAGACTCAGATTCTTCGTCAGTTCTCTATCGATCTTCAGGATCTGGTCTCCTGCCAGAATTCCGGCTCTGAATGCCGGGGTATCCTCGATGGGAGAGACAACGGTGAGAATACCCTCCTTGAACGTAATCTCAATCCCCAACCCCTCAAATCGACCCCTGGTTTCTTCCTGCATCTCCTTATAGGCATTGGGTGGCATGAAGGCAGAGTGGGGATCCAGAGTCTCCAACATCCCATTGATCGCACCGTAGATCAGATCCTTCGAATTCTTCTCCTCGACATATTCTTTCTGAAGGAGACCGAGGACATCGGTAAATACTTTTAGGTCCTCATACATACCGTTGGAAACGGCCGAAACTTTATGGGACTTGACCAGACCAATGGTCATTCCCAGAATGAAGACCACCATAATTAACAAAACAATCTTAAAACTCTTAATTCCTTTCCACTGAGACATATGATCCTCCTTGATCATTACTTTTTCCCCTTGTCGTTGCTCTCCGATCGGAAGACAACCTTATCCAACGGTGAGATCCAATGCATAGGGTCCTGAGGTTTTCCTTGATGCCGAATTTCGAAGTAGAGGCAGGGACCTTTTAAAGATCCTGAGCTACCTACCAGGGCGATACTCTCCCCTTGAGAAATAATATCTCCCTCCTTCTTCAATAATTCGGAAGCATAGCCATAGATGGTAAACATATGGTCGCCATGGTCGATGATCACAACATTTCCAAACCCTTTAAACCAATCGGCATAGAGAACTTTACCGGGGAGAATAGCTCGGATCTCGGTTCCCATCGACGCTTTGATTTCAATCCCATTCTGCCCCTTCTCTTTAAACAGACTGATCACCTTTCCCTGAACGGGCGGGGTTAGCTTTCCTTTAAGCGTCTCGTACTTTGATTTTCCATAAGCCAGGAGACTCTTTTCTCGTTCCAATTTATCAATGAGTGTTTGCAGTTCCTTTGTCCTTGTTTCTAATTCTCTAATGACTTTCTGATAGACGACCTTTTGATTTTGTATTGATTTCAAAAGGGCCTGTTTCGATTTTCTGACCTTTTCAATCTCCTTTTTCTTCTTCTCTACCTCGGAGATATTTCGCTCCCATTGGAACTGATCTTGGATCAATCCTTCCTGATATCTCGATTTTAAGGCCACCTGATAACGATAGGTATCAATCAGATGGGCATCGAAATGGATGATGACCCTTAAAAATTTGTCGATCCTTAACAGATCGAGGTAGGATTGTGAGGTGAGTAAAAAAGTCTCCGGAGGGATCCTCTTCATCTTATAAAGGGCAATCAACCTGGAAAAGAGTTCTCCCTTCGTCCGTTCCATCCCTTGGTTGAGCGTAACGATCTGGTTCTTTGTCTGTTGAAGCCTCTCTTTCGTTCGGCCTAACCGGGCTTCCATCTCTTTTAACTCTTTCTCTTTCTTATAAAGCTCGGTTTCCATGGTATGGAGGCTTTCAAGGATGGAAGTTTCTTGCCCCTGAATCTTCTTTTCCTTCTCTTTCGTCAAAGAGAGCTTTTTTTTGACGTCTTTGAGATCCTTCTTTTTTTGAGTAAGATCCTTCTCAATCAGATCAGTCGGAGCCGCCCAGAGATGATTAGGGCCGAAGTGAATCATCCATGCCATGAAGAAAAATCCAATCAACATACACTTCCAACTTCTCATGAAAGGCTCACTCACTCAGGAACCTCATTGAAGCGACAAAGCTACCGAAAAAACCGAGAAACATCCCACCTATCAAAATCCCTAAGATCGTCCAATGTGGTAAAAATAGGATGGGAACTCTTACCAACCATACTTGGATGGACGGGGGTATATAAAGAAAAAAGCCTTTGTATAATAAATAAAGAAAGAAGATCGCCAATCCTCCTCCGAGGAGACCTTGGATGAGCCCTTCCATATAGAAAGGAACTCGAATAAAAGCTGGCCTGGAACCAACCAGGTGCATGATTTCGATCTCTTCCTGCCGGGAGGAGATGGTCAGTTGGAGGATGTTCGAAGTGATGAAAATGATCGCAACGAGGAAAAGACATCCGAGGATCCATTGGGTGAGGCGTACGATATGGACGAGGGCCGAAAATGTCTCCACCCACTCCTGACCGTATTGAATTTCCTCGAACTGTGGAAACTGTTTCAGCCGGGATACCACTTCTTTAATCTTTGTGGAGTTTCGATAATCTTTCTTCAATTGAATTTCGAAAGAAGGTGGAAGAACTCCAGGTTGAATTCCTTGAAGGAGGTTCTTCTGATTTCCCAACTTCGATTCCAGAAAAGCCACGGCATCAAAAGGAGAGATATATTTTACGCCCTCCACACCTTCGATCTGGCGAGTATTTTTTAAAAGTCCTTCCATTTCTTTCAAGGAGGTCCCTTTTTTCAGGTAAGCGATCACCTCGATCTTGTCTTCCCAAATCTTAAGAAAGGAGGCGAGGTTAAAGGAGATCAGCGTGAAAGCCGAAAAGATGAGAATTGAAATTGCAATAATGCCGATTGTGGTGAGATTTGGAAATAGGTTTCCCCTGATATTCTGAAAAGCCCTTCGCATCCCATATTGGAGAAAAAATCTCATTCCCCTGTCTTCACCTCTTCATCTTTGGGAATATCCACCTTCTTCCCACCTGCGATAGAAATGACCCGATAGGAATAACGTTGGATTAAATCGGTATCATGAGTGGCGAATACGACGGTGGTCCCTTTGAGGTGGAGGTTAGTGAATATCCCCATGACATCGATTGCCATCTGATCATCCAAATTCCCTGTGGGTTCATCTGCCAGAAGGAGAGGTGGATCATTGATCAGAGCCCGAGCAATGGCCACCCGTTGTTGTTCTCCGGCTGAAAGAGTGAGGACCGAATTCTTCTCTCTTTCTTGAAGGCCAACCTGACTCAAAATCTCCGAAACCTTATTTTTTGCCTCCTTCCTGGAATGGCCAGTTACCTCCAAAGCAAAGAGAATGTTTTCACTCACCGTCCGATCTCTCAATAGTTTAAAATCCTGAAAAATGATTCCCATGGTTCTTCTCAAAGAATAAACATTATTAAAACCCTTCTCAGTTATGTTCATTCCATTGACGATCACTTCTCCACTACTTGGTTTTTCTGCACCAAATAGAATGCGAAGAAGCGTTGTTTTTCCTGACCCATTGGGTCCGGCGATGAACACGAATTCCCCTGGGGAGATCTCTAAATTCATATTGGAGAGAGCGGAAATCTGGCTGGGATAGGTCTTATAAACATGACTCATCTGAATCATATATAACAAAAACTAACACGAACTTTGTCTTTTTTCAAGGAAATTAAGGGGTTAATCATTTAAGGCTTGGGGGTGAGGAGAGAAGAGTGAAAATTTTTTCATCCTCACTTCAACTTCAGATCTTTAAAAATGTCTCCCAAAGTGCCAAGCTTCCCACCTTTATCCTCTTTCTCAAGGAATCTTTTATAGTCCTCCCGATCTTCTCTTTCATAGATGACTTTCTGTGAGAGACCAATGCGTCCTTTTTCATCTATGGAGACAATCTCTACCTGAATCTCTTTACCCTTCGAAAATCTCTTTTTTACATCCCCTTTCCCAGATTCTTTCAATTCCTCCATGGGAAGCAGACCTCTCACTTTCATTCCGAGTTGTGGGAGCCTGACAAACAGGCCATAGGGTTTAATATCTTCAACGATTCCTTTCAATACTTGCCCAATGTCTAAACGAACCCGATCCCCCTCTACCCCCTTTCTAATAACTGCCTCTTTAATAGAGAGGGAGATGCGGTGCGATTCACGATCTATTCTCATCACTAACACATCCACACTATCCCCGACATGAAGAAGTTTGCTCGGGTGAGGGATACGCTCATAGCTGATCTCAGAGATATGAACAAGTCCATCCACACCCGGTGCCACTTCAACAAAGGCACCGAAATCAGTAAGGCGGGAGATTTTACCACGGATGATCTCCCCTTCCTCAAATCCAAGCCCCTTTTCCCATGAGTCAGGCTCTAAAGCTTTGATGGAGAGAGAGATTTTGGGCCGACCTTCCTTATCCGGTTCAATCCTCATGACCTTCACTTTCACCTGCTGCCCGGGTTTAAGGATCTCTGATGGATGGTTTATCCTCTCATGGGATATTTCAGAGATATGGACCATCCCCTCAATGCCCCCCAAATCAACAAATGCACCAAAATCCATTAGTCTCGTAACCTTCCCTTCACATTCAAGGTCCGGTTTGAGTCTTCCCATGGTCTCCTTTAATTTTTTTCCCTGCTCTTCTTCGAGGAGCATGCGTCGGGAGACAATAATATTCTTTCCTCTTTCTTTAATCTCCATGATGCGAAATGGATATCTTGCTCCAACATGATCCTCAGGTTTTTCACAAAACTTAAGGTCGATCTGGCCTAAAGGACAAAAGGCACGGATGCCAGCAATATCCACTTCGAAACCACCCTTGATGACCTTTGAGACTCTTCCTTCCACAGGAATAAGATTTTCCTTTGCATCCCTGAGAATCTCGAGGGTATCCGCACCCTGCACTTTCATCCCCTTGGTGAGATGGATCCCATCCCTGATCGATGCCACCCTCAACTCAACATGATCCCCTTCTTTAATAGTTAGGTTCCCATCCTTGTCCAAGAATTCTGTCATACCTACAATGCCTTCACTTTTACCCCCCAAACCAAGAAAGATCGTATCCTTGCTGATCTTGACCACTCTCCCTGAAACCATTTCTCCAGGAAAAAGCTTGCGACCTGGAGCCTCGGAGGCAGACTCAAAAAGCTCCGCAAAACTCATTGTTTCTTCCATATCGTTTTCCGTCATTTCACCGCACCTTCATAGTAGAATAGATTCTTATACTCCAAAGTATAACTTTTTCTATTGATCCAAGAAAGAGGGAGCTGAAGATAAATTAAAAAGTTCACTGAAAATGGGCCACCTGAAATGATTCGTAAGGATTTTGAATAATGGGGTTGATGCGTAACCATACTTGACATTTAATCTGATAATATGTTAACTATGCTATCTATGATAGAAAGACCTTTTTGGTTGCACCGCATTGAGGATGCGTGGCGCGAAGCACCGGTCGTTTGGCTCGCAGGAGTGCGCCGATCAGGAAAAACTACGCTGGTGCAAAGCCTTGGTAGCGACCAGATCCATTATATCAACTGCGACTTGCCGGTTGTGGCAGACATGGTGGCCAACCCGGATGTGTTCTATGGTAATTGTACCCGTCCAATCGTGGTCTTTGATGAGGTTCATCAGCTCAAGGATCCAAGTAGGCTACTTAAAATTGGCGCCGATCTCTTTTCACATCTCAAGATTCTTGCTACAGGATCCTCGACACTGGCTGCAAGCAGGAAATTCCGGGACACCCTGACAGGACGGAAGCGCCTCGTCCATCTGACCCCGGTACTTTGGAACGAACTTCTTGCGTTCCAAAACACACCACTACTCAAGCGGCTTCACCACGGTGGATTGCCAGAGGCCCTCTTATCTGAAGCCAAGTCAGTGGGTTTTTACCGAGAATGGATGGATTCCTTTTTTGCTCGCGACATCCAACGGCTCTTTGCCTTCCGCGACCCGGATAAGTTCAACGCTCTGTTTGAGTACGTAATGAAACAGAGTGGGGGCCTACTGGAGACGACGCGAACGGCTAGCGCACTTGGAATCAGCCGCCCAACCGTTGATAATCATTTGCGGGCATTGGAAGCGACACACACTGTAACGTTATTGCGGCCATTTCATGGAGGTGGCCAGAAAGAAATCATCAAAACACCAAAAGCCTATGCATTCGATACCGGGTTTGTAAGCTTTTGCCGCGGCTGGGACCCACTGCGTCCTGATGACTATGGGGTGTTATGGGAACACCTGGTGTTGGAATATTTACAAGCACACGCCTATCAATGGAGGATTCAATATTGGCGCGATTCAGCTGGACGAGAGATTGACTTTGTAATTGTTCGGAATCGTGATGAGATCGATGCCATTGAATGCAAGTGGGATCCGATGCAGTTTGATCCCACAGCGATGAAGGTGTTCAGATCTTACTACCCTCGTGGGAAGAACTACCTTTTGAGTCCGCTTACTATAGCAGGATATGCGAAAAAGATCTCCGGCTTGGATATTTATGTCTGCAATCCAGATGGCTGGCAGAACTATTTAAAAGAACACGGGCGTCGAAACAAATAAAACAATTCTGATTCTGAATAGAAGCTATAGACATCTTCCTGATGTCGTAAATCCTGTCAATAGGCGGAGCAATCTTCATGGTATTCCAGCCTTCCTTGCCATCTTCATTACGGCCTTAATGTCTTTGCTAAGAGCTAATCGCTCAAAAAGCATAGAGTTGATTTGCCTCTTCAATTCCCTAACAGACCAGTTATTTTGAACCGCCTCCTGTTCATAAAAAGACCGGGGAAGGGGAGATTCCAGACGAATCCGTACTGGACAGTATGGCAAAATCACTTGCTCAGATCCTTGGCTCCGGTTGGAAACAATAGAAACTCGAATTGAATGATCTTTTTTCCAGTCCCGTTACGCGGAGGGAAAGAACTATTGAGGTTCGTATAAATAATGGAACGGTGGATTGACAATTCATGCCCCCTCACCTTTATCCTCTCCCCCAAAATGGGGGAGAGGGGAGGGTGAGGGGGACGTAGAAGAAAGCACTGGGTTCCATTGCTTTTGCGAAGCTCAATAATGTATGGCTATAAATGCACATATTGACTTTTTTCCAATGGTTTAGTAATTTCCTATCAAAATCGAAGTCATCCAATGCATTGAGATATTGCTATGTCCCAGATTAAAGAGAACAAAGAGCGTGAAAAACGAATTGATATGGAGATCGTTGTTGATGCCTACAATGAAGTGGAACGTGCGATGGGGTGGTATTATTACCTCCAGGACGGTTTGAAATTCCCCTTTAAGGCACGTTGCATCCAAAAAAGATCAACTTCACCTTTAAAGATAGGAGACATCGTTGAGGTGATCGGGATGGGGAAAGAAGATGATTGTATGCATGACATGTACGTTAATATAAAATGGGATGACGATGTTTTGTCAGTTCCGTTATCTCAGTTGGAAGGGATAAAACCA
>Ga0315291_10012876_pt1 | contig 10151 bp, 7 predicted proteins | sample YL17G12_20_MG_FD_203070 | JGI IMG/M metagenome (GOLD analysis project Ga0315291, IMG submission 203070) | Sediment microbial communities from Yellowstone Lake, YNP, Wyoming, USA - YL17G12_20 | ecosystem: Environmental > Aquatic > Freshwater > Lake > Sediment | place: USA: Wyoming | collected...
AGTTCAATCAAGGGTAATACCTCTTGCTCTGATCCTATCTGCCCTAAGGCATCTGCCGCACTTCCTCTAACACCACTCTCTTCATCTTTCAATAGTTCAATCAAGGGTAATACCGCTTGCTCTGATCCTATCTTCCCTAAGGCATCTGCTGCACTTCCTCTAACACCACTCTCTTCATCTTTCAATAGTTCAATCAAGGGTAATACCACATTCTCTGATTTTATCTTCCCTAAGGCATCTGCTGCACTGCCTCTAACCTCACTCTCTTCATCTTTTAATAGTTCAATTAGACGCGAAACTACCTGCTCCGACTTTATCCACCCTAAAGCATCTATCGCAGGCCCTCTAACAAAACTCTCTTCATCTTTCAATAGTTCAATCAAGGGTAAAACCGCTTGTTCTGACCCTATCTCCGCTAAGGCATTTACCGCACTTACTCTAACCTTAATACTTTCATCTTTCAATAGTTCAATCAAAGGTAAAACCGCCTGCCCTGACTTCATCCACCCTAAGGCGGTTACCGTACTTGCTCTAACCTCCCTGTCTTCATGTTTTAATTGTTCAATCAGAGATGAAACTGTATTTTCTGACTTCATCTGGCTCAACGCATATACCGCATACCATTTTACCGCACTGTGTTCGTCTTTCAATAGCTCAATTAGAGGCAAAACTGCCTGCTCTGACTTCATCTGCCCCAAGGCATTTGCCGCACGGCATCTAACCCCACTCTCTTCATCTTTCAATAGTTCAATCAGAGGCGAAACTGCCTTCTCTGACTTTATCTCTCCTAAGGCATCTGCCGCATTTCCTCTAACCTCACTGTCTTCGTCTTTAGTATTTTCAATGAATTCTTGAATTACGTTCTGGTCTTTAACCTCCTTTAATATTTTTAAAGCAGTCCATTTAGAGAGATTAAATTCATTTATATTCCAGTAAATATTATATAGTGCATTTATGATCCGGGTTCTCAACTCAGTTGACACTGACAAACTTTCAGCAAGGTATCTCCCGGCTAAAAAGAGATTAGTATAAAATATATCCTCTTTTTCTTCTAAGATTTTATTTAAAAAGTTGGTGGTATCTTTCATCCCGCAGTAGAGCAAAGTAACCTCTGACCAGTATTTATCCCTCTTTCTGGTTACTAAAAAATTCTCCAAATCATTATCTAAAATATGTCTTGCAGTTAAAAACTCCTGAAAAGTCAGATGGGTAAAGCCGAAGTGGCTAATTCTGGTCTCCACTAAAACCCCGCATCTTTCTTTTATATTATTTAAAAAATCACCGGCTTTCTCCTTAGAAACTCCAATTCTGGGCAATTCATTTTCTAATAGCTCGATAAATTTCTCTTTTTTCTCCTCCCTTAATCCGTTCTGGTGCAGATAGAAAGCTAAAGGCTGTAAAACAGTTCTTTTCTGGCGTGGTTGAAGTTCCCCTGCAATCCCTTTGGCTGTATCCCAGTATCCCAGGAGGACATCGCAGCATTCCTCATAAAGCTCCACCCTCCTTTTGGGTAACGCAGCTCTGTAACGATGAACTAAGGATACAATCGTGAGTAAAAGGGGATTGACAGTCAAAACCTCAATTTTGGGATTCTCCTCTATTGCCTTTAAAAGGTCTTCAGCTCTTTTCTTTGCTTCCTTTAGGGTGAATTCACTTTCATTGCCTCTTGCTTTAATCTCCACAGCTTTGGTCCAGTATTCTATAAATTTCTTAACCTGCTCAGGTGTAAAATCCAAAATATGCAGTTCTAAGAAATCGTTGTAAAGGTGTGCGGATTCATAACCATAAGTCCTTGAAGTGGCGATGAAAATATTTTTGGAATAAGCTGTGGCAAGCTCATCCACCCAATTGGCAACTTTAATTCTTTGTTCCACTGAAGCCACCTCATCCAGCCCATCTAAAAGGATAATACATTTGCCTTCATTTAATTTATTTTTAAAGAAATCTACTGGAGGTTTATGAGGACATTCAACGTAACTGCCATAATTTTCTGCAAATCTTCTTACATCTAAAAATCCTCCTGTTGCAGTATCCCTTAAATTAACAAAAATTGGCAGGAATTCGTCTTCAATCCCGAAAGGTTTTTTTATATCTTTTCGGGCGAATTTCAAAGCGAAATAACTAAGCAATGTTGTTTTACCACTACCAGGAGCACCGATTATTATAAATCTTTTTTGAGGTAAATTGAAAAGATCTTTTAGCTCATAGTTTTTTTCTGTTTCATATTCTTCCCTTTTTCTTTTTAGAAACTCTTCCCTGCTAGATCTTATGGGATTAGGTGATTTGTCTATCATTTCTTTTATTATGGATTCTATTTCAGATATATTCATTTTGTATGAAGGTTTTTTGGTTCTCAAGGAAATAAAAACTCTTTCTAAATCTATTGACACAGGTGCATTTGTCTTTATTCCTCTCACTTTCAAAAATTTGTAATTCTCAATTAGCCAGTTTCTATATTTCTGCTCAAATTTTTTAATAGATAAAAGTTTTTTTATTTTTCTAAAAATTGAAATGATAAATTTTTTGATTGCTCCTTTTAAAATAAAGTCAATTACCAGACCAGCTATAAAAGCAAGTATTAAGGCTAATATAAAATCTTCCAGAGTGAACTTTTTCAAAAAATTTACTACGAACATACTTTAAATATAAAGAGACTTTTGAAAAAGTAAAGAAATTTAAGCGGGTAAGGGTGCATGCCCCGCGAAGGCAATTGCGGGAGACCACCCTGGTAAAACGGGTTTCGCTTCGCTCAACAAGGGTATCCCCTACGTTTTTAAAATCGGTAAACCCACCTTGCCCCCAAGGTGGGTTTTACTCTGGTTCGGGAAATCCAATTCCCGAACCAACAACCGGATTTCGTCGGGTATAAAACCCGACGCTACAATTTTTACAAAACCTTCAATATCACCATCGTGAAATCATCATACAGAGAGATGCCGCTGGCGAAGCTTTCTACCTGTTTGATGATTAACTCTTTTAATTTTTCAGGTGAGAGTTTGCGATTTTCTAAAAGAAGCTCTAAAAGCCTATCCTCTCCAAACATCTCTTGTCTTTCATTGAAATTCTCAGTTAGCCCATCCGAGTAGAAGAAAACCAAATCCTCAGGCTCAAAAACTATTTCTTCCTTCTCATAGGTTGCCTCAGGGAAAGCTCCTAAGATAAGCCCGCCGGTTTGAAGAAATTCTATTTTCTGGTCTTTGCGGATTACTATGGGATAGTTATGCCCGGCATTGCAGTATCTGAGCTTTCGGGTTAAAGGATTGAACTCACCGTAGAACATCGTGGCAAACCTTCCGGAAGAGACTGAGGAGGTGATAAGCTGGTTTATGCTGGAGACGATCTCTGAGGGCTCTAATCTATCTTTTATCACTGCCCTCAGGGATGCATGTAAAAGAGAGACCATCAATGCGGCTGGAACACCTTTGCCTGAGGCATCTGCAATGGCAATCCCCAGGGAGCCATCCGCTCTTTCTAAGAAATCGTAATAATCACCCCCAACCTGATGGGCTGGCTGGGTATAAGCTGAAAGCTCAAAAGCTTTCCCCTTAGGAAAAGACTTGGGCAAAAGCCCAATCTGGATCTGTCTGGCAACTAAAAGCTCTTCCTCTATTTTCTGTTTTTCCAGAGACTCCTGATAGAGCCGGGCATTTTTATAGGCGATAACGAACTGGTTGGCTAAAGTTCTTAAAAGGGTCAAATCCTCATAGCTGAATTTGAAACCGGTTATCTTTTTAGTCAATCCGAAAAATCCGATGAACTCCTCCGGGCTGAAAAGGGGGACGATCAGGAACACATCTGATTCAGCTAAAGTCTTGAAAAGAGGACTTTCTTTTCCAGGCTCCAGCTCATCCAGGAAAAAGGGCCTATCCTTATTTCTTAGGTTTTCGACCAGCGGGTCATCTCCGGTGAAGGAAATGTTCTTTCCCTCTGAAGACAGGGAAAATCTCTCATTTTTTGAATCGCATAAACAGAGGTATACTTCCTCCACTAACATCTCCTTTTTTAAGGTATCGAAGATGGTCTGCTTGAGCTCATCCAGGTCCAGAATAGAGATAATCTTGCGGCTGAAGGTTTCCATCATAATGCGGTAATCAGCCTTATCCTTCAAAAATAATTTTTTCACCAGCTCATCCATCCACCTCATAATCGGCTGGAAAAGAAGGATAGCTAAGATCAAATAACTTATCTCTAAGATTGGAACTTTACGTCCGATTAAACTCTGCATGAAATTACTCAGTTGATTTATAAGGAGAAAATAGATCCCCAGAAGAAGGGCAGAAGTCAAGGAATAGACCAGGCTCTGCCTTACTAAAGTCCGGATATCCAAAAAGCGATACCGGATTATAGCCCAGGCAATAGAACCTCCACCCACTAAAAGGGCGGTAATAGTCAGGGCATACCTCAGGCTGTCTGGAATTCTGAAATTAACCAGAGCAGGCAAGATAAAAGCAACAGCATAAAGTCCGGTAGAGGACCTGATCCCCCAGGTAACCAATTTAGCCTGATTCTTTAACCGGCTTTGGGCTAATTTCTTCGTCCCCTGATAAAGAAAGAAAACTGCTAGGAAAAGATAGGTTAAATTTACGATCGAAAAGAACTGAAGATGAAACCGGTAGAGTACTTCAATGGTCAGAGATAAGAATTTGAGAAGATAGGTTAAAGGCTGCAAAAGGAAACTTCCCAACCCGGACCTGTTTTCCAGGGAGGATAGGTCGATGATTTTTTTCGGCTCGTATAAAAATAAGACCAGCAGGATATGAAAAATATGGGGGATGAAAATCAAGATTTTCATCCGGGGATGTCTTTTAATAAAAGGGTTTTCTATCGGAAATACCAAAGAGAAAAGTAAGAGCTGGGGAAAGAAAAGCTCCCATAAATAGAAAATATTGGAGTATAAAAGGGAACTGGCAGGTTTAACTCCGGTTGATCTAAGGATAGTTCCAAACGCAGCAAAGAGCGGACCTAATCCGGCGAATAAAAGCATTAAACTGGTTATCCGGTTCAACCTGACCCGATAGTCCTCAGAAAGGATAGTAGCCCCTAAAAAGAAAAGGACTATCCCGCAGACAAGATATACCCCGACGACTAAATTCAAAAGGTTCATTTTCAGGTCTTTTTATCTTTTTTCAGATACTTGGTAAGGCAAACTACTGTTCCCCCCTCTTTTTTGAAGATAAAATCTACTTTATCCATAAGAGATCTCAATATGAATATCCCTCGCCCTACTTCTTTAAGAAGATTCTCCTCGGTTATGGGACAGGGTAGAGAATCTAAGTCAAACCCTTCTCCATCATCTTCAACCTCGATCTTTATTGAGGATTCATCAGCTATAAGCCGGAGGGTAACTTTTTTCTGAGGATTATTCTTATTTCCGTGTACAATCGCATTGTTAACCACCTCTGTTACCGAGATGGCAATATCGGCTAACTGGTCTTTATTCAGACCTAATTTTTTTAATTTTTTCTCCACGAAATCGTCTACCTTCGCCAGATAAATCAGTGAGCTGGGGATTATTATCAAATTATCTTTGCGGATTATCTTTTGCATATTTTAAATTAAAAAAGGTAGGTTTATCGACCTACCTTTAGATCTTTTCAGGGAATTGTCAGAATAAAAGAGCCTTTATTTAAAGCTTTGAACTGCCTGCTCAACAGTATCAAAGGTCTCGAAGACAGTTATGAGTTTGGTTATGGTCAAAAGGCTCTGAATCTTTTCCGTTACATTTGCCAGTTTGAGCTCTCCACCATTGTTACGCATAGTGGTCAGCCCGGAGATCAAAATACCCAGGCCGGTGCTGTTCATCCAGTCAACTTTAGCCAGGTCGATTACAACCTTTTTCTTTCCCTGATTTATTAGCTCATGCAATGAATCGTGTAAAATCGTCGCATCCGGACCTCCCATAATCTTTCCCTTAGGTTCCAGGATCATTATCCCTTTATTCTCGCTGGAAGTCAACTTCATTCTTTTCCTCCTAATTTAACTTTTACGCAGTATGAGAGATTAAGTTTCAAATTGTACTAAATCAATCCCTTTGGAAATCTATTTAAAGAGTGCCTTGATCTTTCCCCAGGTGGTAAGATTAAGCACTCCCATAGTATTTAAGTTTATATCTACTCGCCGGTTGCCAGATGAAGCTTCGAAGAGGGTGGCACCTGAATATTCCTTAACCTTTAAGGTTATATAATCATCCTTTTCCCATCCATCTTTTCCAGGGGTAGAAGGGTTATCAGCCGGGATAGAAAGGGTATATTCTCCATTCGAAACCACAGTGTCAGCATATTGTTCCCCACCGATATAAGCCATCACCTTACAACCATCCGGGACAGCCTTATCTTTATATTTAACCGTGCCAAAAGGCTGGCAGAGAGAAACACTGGATTGACCGCTAACTTTTATGCTCAAGGTTATACAGAAAAGGATTATATAACCTATCCCGCTTAATCTAAAAATCCTCATTACCCCTCTCATAAAGTTCTTCAACTTTGCTATTATAGATATTATATACGGTTTGTCAAGGGAAATTAATCAGTTTTTTTAAAAATTCTTTGATAAACTTTCCAGAGTTTGAAATAGTTATTAGCTCCTAAAATAGCTTTAAGCCTACCCAGTAGCTTTCCCTTGAGCTTCATCTTAAGAAAAAGCTTTTTATCTTGATTTATTAAAGAAACAAAATCGACAAAAGAGTCGATAGATCTTAGTGAAACTCTCCTTAGCTTAAAAGGGTCTATCTTATTTTCATTCCAGCCGAATTCAGAAGTGCAAATCCCTTTAAAGCCAAGCTCCTTTGTAATTCTTTTTACATTAGCACTATGGTACCCTCCAGGTAAACTCAAAAGATTAATCTCTTTTCCGATTATCTCCTCTAACATTTTTTTTGAATCCAGAAGCTCTGATTTCAGCTCATCATCATTAAGTGTAGATAAAAATTTATGAGTCTTACCGTGAGAACCAAACTCCATTCCAGCCTGACTCATCTCTAATATTTGAGATTTTTGCAGGTGACCAGGCTTATCGATAAAATCACTGGTCAGAAAGAAAGTGGCTTTGAAACCAAATTTTTCAAGCAGAGGAAAAGCTACAGTATAATCGGTCTGGTTCCCATCATCAAAAGAAAGTATCTGGGATTTGTCTGGGAATGGAGTCTTAGCCTGCAGATATTCCAATAGTTGGCTTAAATTAATGGTTTTCCACCCTTTTGAATATAAATACTCCAACTGTTTTGCAAACTCCTTTTCCCTTACTGAGAAAACTATCTCTTCAGGGCTAATCTTTGAGAGGTCATCTTCTTCAGGCAAAATCAGGTGATATAGAAGTATCAGTATTTTGTCCAAATCTGCACCTTTTTGAAAACCTTTAGGTCTATAAAAATTCTCTTTTGCGGGGCTGGGATCCCACCTACAAATTATAATCCACTAATCCCTCGTGGGGCGAGCACCCTTGCCCGCCAAATCGATTTAAAAATTTTTCATCTCTTAGACGGCTCCCAGATTATCTCCCTTTTCCCCAGTATAAATTTTGTCCAGGCTAAAAGTAAGGCAAGATTCACCAGATAAAAATAAAAAACAGATTCAATCATAGAAAAAAACCCTGTAAGCTTTTTGTTCGCCAGAAAGAATAAATACACCAGAGCGATAAAGATTGAAAAAATCTCGACTAAAAGAGTTAGTTTAAAAATAAAATGCTGCAGTAAAAACAGATTGCAAAGTACTAGAAGTAAAAATAAGAAAGGTGTAAGCCATCTCAAGAGTTTATGGCTTAAAAGCTCCAGGCTGAAGAAACCATATTTAAAGGGATTTAATAAAGACAGCTCAGAGAAGAAAACCTCCAGCCCGCCTAAGGCGGTTCTCCTTCTTCTTTTGAACTCCTCCTTGAAGTTTGCCACTCTGGTTACATAAGCGATACCTTCTGGCTCAGAGATTACCCTTTTCCCTTGCTTTGCGACCTGAAGCGGGAGATAAAAGTCATCAATTAAGTCATTAGGTATCTGGTCAACAAGCTCTCTTCTTATGGCATAAAGACAGCCACTCACACCAGTTAGATTGCAAATTTCACTTTCCAGCCTTCTTAACTTCATCTCCATACCTACATAAACCCCTTCACCAGATTCACCCTTTTCCTGAAGAGCAGAAATGCTCCGGTCCTCTCCACTTACACATCCAACTCTGGTATCCTTAAAATTTTTTGCTATCTTTATTAAGGAATCCTTACTTAAGAAGGTGGAGGTATCCGTGAAAAAGACAACCTCACTTTGTAATTCTCTTAAAGCCATATTTAATGCTCTGGTCTTTCCGCTTCTTTTTTCAAGACGAAGAAGTTTTACTCCTTTGTCTTTAAAAGAAGAGACTATATCCTCTGTTTTATCAGTGGAGCAGTCAGAGATAACCATAATCTCAAGCTTGTTTTTAGGATAAAAAAGGCTCAGACAGTTCTCTAATTTATCTTTGATTTGTTTCTCCCCATTATAGACTGGGATAAGAAGGGTGGCAGTGGGAATATATTCCCCTTTTATAACTGGATTAGATTTATAAAAAGATACAGCTTTCAAGAACAGAAAATATCCTGAAAAGGTATAGGATAGTAGCAACACCAGGATTATGAATAAAATAATCATCTCCAGACCTTAGAATAAAGCTCCTCATAGTTTTTTAGCATAGTTTCCAAAGAGAATTTTTCATTTACCCTCTTCCTGCCTTCATCACCCATCTTTACTCTTAAATCTTCATTTCTTAAAAGAAAGATTGTTTTCTCAGCTAATTTCTCTGGCTCAGCCGGAGGAACCAGAAATCCGGTTTTACCTTCAAGAACAAGTTCCGGATTTCCACCTACTCTGGTAGCGACAACCGGCTTTCCTGAAGCCATAGCTTCTAAGACAGAGATGGAACAGCCTTCAGAATGAGAGGATAAGATGAAAAGATCCATAAGACCTAAAAGCAAGTTCACATCTTCTCTATGACCTAAGAATAAAACCCTGTTTTCGAGACCTAGTTCTGCACAAAGTTTAATCAGTCTGATTTTCAACTCCCCTTCGCCTACAATCAATAGTTTAGCCTGAGGGAAAAAAGATGCGACTTTATGAAAGGATAAAATCAACGTATGATGGTCTTTAACCTCTCTCAAATTCCCAACATTCCCTAATATAAGCTCTTTTTCTCTCAGGTTTAACTCTTTCCTTAAAGGTTCTAAATCCATTTTGTTTTCAAATTTATGAGTATCAATCCCGTTATAAATCAACCTAACTTTTTGAGGGGAAAGTTTAAGCTTTTCTCTTAGCAGGTCCTGGATATCTTTTGAAACTGCCACGATTTTTTTAATCTGGCTGATGAAAACCTTGTAAGATAACTTCCTGGACCATTTCTCGAAGATATAGTAGCGATTATGGATCGTGGAAATCATTGGAATACCCAGTATTTTAGAAGCCCAGTACCCATAGAAATCAGTTCCCCAGGTATGGGAATGGATTAAGTCTATTCGATTCTGTTTTATAAGCTGAATAATATTTTTCAAAAACTTATAATCATAGACCTGTGTGCTCTCTTTAAGCCAGAGGAATTTGATACCCCTTTTTCTTAATTCTGAGGTAAGTTCACCTTCTCTGAACACACCTACATAGGACTTGAATTTGTCTGGATTGATAAAATCTGCCAGATTTATAAACATCTGTTCAGCCCCACCTATAGAGCTGGTATTGTGCAGATGAAGTATTTTTTTAACTTTGCTCATTCTCAATCCAAAATTTCTCGATAAAGCTTAATTATACTTTTCACCCTCTTTTCTAAGGAAAAATTCTCCAGGACGAATTTTCGGGCATTCTCTGTTAAAGTAATCCCTTTACTTTCATCAGTTAAAAGCTCCAGCATTGTCCGTGCTAAGGAGAGTGGATCTTCAGGCGGGACTAATATCCCTGTCTTTTTGTCCATTATAACCTCAGGCATTCCGCCCACCTTTGTCCCTATAACCGGTTTTTCAAAAAACATCCCCTCTAAAGCTACAACCGGCATCCCCTCTGAAAGAGAAGGGAGGACAATCAGGTCTAATGATTTATAAATCGAGTTTATATCCTTTTGATAACCGGTGAAGATGACTTGAGAATTTAGTTTTTTCAAAGCACAATATTCCTTTAATTTCTTCTCATCCGGTCCCTCTCCAACGAT
>Ga0315291_10012879_pt1 | contig 10150 bp, 10 predicted proteins | sample YL17G12_20_MG_FD_203070 | JGI IMG/M metagenome (GOLD analysis project Ga0315291, IMG submission 203070) | Sediment microbial communities from Yellowstone Lake, YNP, Wyoming, USA - YL17G12_20 | ecosystem: Environmental > Aquatic > Freshwater > Lake > Sediment | place: USA: Wyoming | collected...
GGACAAGGGGGCACAGTCAGAGTGCACCGTCGTGAAGGAGGGGCAGCAGGGGACCATGGACGCGACCGAGTTCAAGACCCTCATCAAGGGTGCCTGCCCGTGAGCCTCCCCGTCACCGTCGCCGCCCCCTTCAAGCACACGAGGAAGGAGAAGCTCCAGAAGTCTGAGTTCATCTTCTACCTCACCATCGACCGCAAGTGGATGAGCCGGGACCAGGCGAACCAGCTCCTCGAGAAGGCAAAGGCAGCGGGGATGGTGGAGGTCGCCGACGGGTGGGTGAGGCCTCTCCTCGACCTCTCCGCAATAACGGTTCCCGTGGGGTTCAAACCGGACTCCCGGATCTTCGAGAGCGACGAGGCCTCCCAGGTCCTCATGGGGAGGATCGCTTCCGCACGAGGGGTCCCTCCCGCAGAGGTGGTTGCCGAGGTGAACCGGGTCATCAGGGACGGTTTCGACGGGAACCTGCGCCTCCCGGCAGCCGCGGCGATTGTGGCAAAGAGGAATAACATCCGGTTCGACGATCTCAGGGAGAGCCTCACCGTCGAGGTACTGAGAAAAAAGGATAGCTGAGGGGATCTACTTCTTCCTGGCGGGCCGCTCTCTCTTCTCTTCCCCGCCCTTCTCTTCGCCCTTCTTGAAGTAGTCGCCGAGGGCCTTCTCGCCGTATGTGGTGACGCACGCGTTGATCTGGACGAAGTCGGGGGAGATCTCATTGCCCCGGGTCATCTTCCGCCGGCGCTCACCGTCGAGCCTGGGGTGGAAGCCGACCCCGCCCGAGAGGAGGAGCCGCTTCCTTGCCATGCCCGGGAGGTCTCCCCGCATGGGGGTGCCGTTCCGGTCCGAACCGCCCGTGATCTTCATCCGGTAACCGCCAAGGCCGACCGGCCCCCCGTCCACCTCGTCCCCGATCCGCTTCCCGAGGAAGGCTGATGCAGACCCGCCGCTCACGCTCACGTTGTAGGCCCGTCCGTCCTTCGCATCCGAGAGAACCAGTTTGAAATCCACCATTCGATTTGCCCCTCTGGAGTGACTTTATCCTTAGCCGGGAGGGTTCATAAACATAGTGCTGAATGCACCGTTCCAGGCCAATCGGGTCCGAAAATGGGATCTGTATGGGCCGGATTCAGGGTTGGAACATACAAACCCATCTTGGGCGTTACTTTCCCCAGAACGGGTCGCCCTTCCGCTTCAGGGTGGTGTAATCCTCGAGGCACTCCTTCATGGAAGGCGTGAGGTTGGGGAGCATCTCGTGCTCCAGGATCTTCACGTGCCGCTCGGGGATCTCCACGAGGAGCTCGTCGTTCACGTTGACCTGCCGGCCCACCGTGGCCCCCTCGATGGAGATGGCCACCTCCAGGCCGGCATCGGCCTCGCGGATGGTCTCCTGCCGGCTCTGCATCGTCTTCACGTGGCCGATACGGCGCCCGCTCCGGTCGACGAGGTCCACGCCGCTCCTGAGCTTCCCCAGGAGGACCCGTACCCCCACAACCGCGGGGTTGCTCTGCCGGAAGACGCAGTTGGGGAGGAGCATGATCCTCGCAGGGAGCACCACCTGCTCGAACCGCTGGGCCTCCTTCTTCCTGATCTCGGCTTCCCGCCACTCGAGGTACTCGTCGATGAGCTGGTAGATGACCTTCGCCTGAAAGACCCGGACATGGGAGAAGGACGGGTCCTTGAGGAGCTCCTGGGCATCGGGAAGGATCGGGGTGTTGAAGCAGAGGAGGACCGAGCTCAGCGGATCGGTGATGGTCTGCACCTCCACGAGATCATGACGTGAGACCGGCCCGACGCCCGCCCTCAGGATCCCGATGGACTTCCCCCCGAGCTCCTGGGAGAGTGCCTCGAGGGCCCCGATGGTGTCGGCCTTAATCGTGATCCCCTTGTCCGAGAGGACCACCCGGATGTCCTCCATCTCGTGCCGGATGACGGACTCCACCTCCTCCCGGTTCGACCGCACCGCCGAGAGGGGAGAACCGGCGACGACGGCCTCCAGGTTCGGGGCAGACACCTTGATCCCCACTGCCGCGACGACCGACTTCACCCGGTCGAAGCGGTCCTCGATCCGGATCTCCCGGAGCGGCCTCGGCGAGAGCAGGGAACGCACCTTTGTGGTGACAACTCCGTCGTGGGTGGCGAGCATGATCTCGTCCCCCACGGCGAGGGTCCCGTCGTAGAGGATCACGTCCAGGGTCATCCCGAGGCCCCGCTCCTCCTTCACCTCGAGGACCGTCCCCCGGGCCGGCCCGTTCGCCTGGAAGACGAGGTCCTGCTTCAGGAACCGCTGTGCAAGGCCGATGAGGACCATGAGGAGGTCCGCGACCCCCTCGCCGGTGTGGGAGGAGACCGGGACGATGGCAATGTTCCGCTGGAAGTCGCTGATCCGGTCGTACCTCTCGGATGCGAATCCCAGTTCAGAGAGCTTCCCCACGATCTCGTAGATCTTGTTCTCCAGGAGCGAGCGGGAACGCTCCCCCTGCTTCGCAAAGGTGCTCTGGAACGGCTCGTCCTCGTTCACCCGCCAGCCGTGGATACGGTCGATCTTCGTCGCGGCGACGACAAAGGGGGTCTTGCAGTTCCTGAGGATCTCGAGGGCCTCCAATGTCTGGGGCTGGAACCCCTCGTTCACGTCCACCACGAGGATCGCCATCTCTGCGAGGGCACCGCCCCGGGCACGGAGGGTGGTGAAGGCATGGTGGCCGGGGGTATCGATGAAGAGGAGGCCCGGGACCTGGATATCGAGCTTCCCCAGGCTCCCGCTCATGGTCCGGATGGCATCCAGGGGGACGAGGGTCGCACCGATGTGCTGGGTGATGGCACCCTCCTCGGTATCGACGACGGAAGAGCCCCTTATCCGGTCGAGGAGGGAGGTCTTGCCATGGTCCACGTGGCCGAGGACACAGACGATGGGCGTCCTGATGCCAGCAGGTGTGGATGTTGCCATGTCCCGACCTCCATCGTATGTCCTCGGTGAGAAAGGTGAGAATACTTTTATCCACATCATCATAAACCTGCTCATTCCCCTGCCCCCCCCATCACACTCCCCCTGGGGACACGGGATATGGATATTTTTATCAGATTCACCGGCCAATGAGAAGGAATAGTGTTGAACGCAACAATCCTTTCCAATCACGGTCTCAAAAGAGACGGGGATTGGTCGGATCAGGAATTGGCTGTGTTCACACTATGGGAGAAGACTTTGTCTGCAGGGCAAAAGTCTTCGATGGATCGTGTTCAACGCGACGCTCCAGCCGCGGGAACACGATTCGAGAAGATCTCCGAAGGAGATCTTCGAGGTATATCATTGCCGGGGTGGGGTAGCTGGTTATCCTAGGGGACTGTGGATCCCCCGACCCGGGTTCGAATCTCGGCCCCGGCCTCTGAATTGTAAGGTTTTTTCATCATTCCGGGTTTCACGGGTTCTCAGATGAAAAGAAGATGTTCTTGAGATAGCATTATTCCGGACTATGTCTTCTTCCCCACCGGGAACTCCTCGCAGATCCGCACCTTCACCGGCATGACGTCCGGCCGCCGGTCGGTCATGACAGTGATGTAACTCAGCACATGGATATGGTACTCAAGGTAGCCCCGGATGAAATCGGACAGGTCCCTGTTCCGGTGCCCGAGGATCAGGATGACGAACCACTGGATAATCATGCAGATGCCGGCGAGGAGGCCATAGATCCAGTTCACGATTCCGATAAGGATCCAGTAGAGGATGCGGACGAGCAGTTCAAGCCGCATTGCGGGTTGTTCGAATACGAAGAGCTCCCTCGGCTGAAGAGGGCTCTTCGGTGCTGGCTGGTTCATTTCTTCTGGCATAACAAGTAAAGAAAGTGCGGAAGCGTATAAGGGTATTCCCCCGGCTGGAAGGCGTGGGGGAAATCGCGATCCCCGGGTTCAGGCAAATTTGAAGAGCCGGTGAGGTAACTATACATACTCCGCCGGAAAAAATGATAAAGAGTTTCCAGGGGATCGTATCCCTCTGTTCCGAGGAAGAAAGTTCATGACTCAGGAAGTGATTCAGGCAGCGGGGCATCGTGGTAACCCTCGGGTGAAGGACTATGGCAGGCTGGCAAGGGTACTGATATGGGTGGGCCTCGTTCTCGTCCTCTCGGCACTCCCGCATGCCGTGGATGCGGGCAAGGGCGATCCAACAGTCGCCATCAACGATTACCAGGTCACGCCTGCCATCCTCCTTCCCGGCGACCAGGGGATCATCACGATCACGATTGCAAACACCGCCGCGAAAGCAAGCGCGACGGAATCGACCGTTCAGACCGGTGTATCAGGGACCACGACGACCTCGACAACGAAGGATATCACGGTCCTCGTCGAGTCTGTCTACCTGTACGGGAAAGGGGTGGAGGTCCTGGAGGGGAACTTCCAGCAGGTGGGTGCCCTCGGCCCCGGCCAGTCCCTCAAGCTCACCTTCCTCATCAGGGCGCCATCCCATGAGGGCATGTACTTCCCCGAGGTCTGGATCCGGATCCCCGAGGGCACGAGCGTGCAGTACCCGATTCCCGTTAATGTCAACTCCGCGGTGGGTATCCAGAAGCAGGAGATCCTGATCCTCTCGAGCTCGCTCCCGGATACCGTGGACCCGGGAGACGAGATCCCGGCGACCCTCACCGTCAGGAACGACGGAAAGCTCCTCGCTGACGATGTCACCCTGCGGATCGCGAATGTCAGCGGCTCGGTTGCACCGAAGAACACAGATCTCTACCACCTGGGGAAGATTGATGCCGGTAGCCAGAAGAGCGTCGGCATCCTTCTCCTCTCTGACAGGAAGACCGATCCCGGCCTGATCCAGGTCCCGGTAACCCTGAAGTACAAGGGGATCGACGGCACGGCCCACACCCTGGCGACCTCCATGAATGTGATGATGAAGGGAAAGGGCGAGCTCGGGTTCGTCTCGGTCGATACCAGCCCGCGGAGGGTCTCCGAGAACCAGCCGTTCGATCTCACCATCCGTATCGAGAACACGGGCACCGGCGAGGCAAAACAGGTAGCGGCAACCGTGGACCTGCCCATGACCGGTACGAAGCAGTCCTTCATCGGCAAGATCAAACCGGGGAATGACGCACCTGCCGTCTTCATGCTGGACGGGGGGAAGGGCGGGAGCTACACCTACAATGCCACCATCACCTATGTCGATGACCTCGGGACCCATACCGTGTTCCGTGAGATGTCGCTCCGGGTGGTGCCAGGGGATTCGTCAGGGGGAATCATCATGATGCTGCTCGGCATCATCGTCGTCGGAATTATTGCCTACCGGTTCTGGTACCTCCCGAAGAAGAACGGTGACGGGGCCCTCCCATGGGTAAAAAAGAACTGAAAGTCGCCTTTTTTTTGGCCTGGCGATCGCTCGTCAGGGGGAACCGGTCGAGCCTCTTCCTGAACGTGCTCATCATCAGCATGGTCTTCACCAACATGATCTTCTTCCCCGCGCTGATGAACGGGATCGGGGTGGATATCACAAAGAGAGTCGTCGACTACCAGATCTCAAACATCCTGATCGAGCCGAAGAAGGGCAATGACTACATCACCGACCTCGGGGCCACTCTCGGCCTCATCAACGGCTTGCCCGGGATCGAACGGGCCACCCCGCATTATACCCTGGGAGCAACACTGAAATTCCGCGGGAGGGTGCTTGGTTCCACCATCTCTGCCATACAGCCAAGGGAGGAGAAGTACGTCTCACCTCTCTCCACGAAGATGATCGCGGGGAGTTACCTCGGCGACACCGATGAAGGGGAGGTGATCCTCGGGACCGGTGTCGCGGGTTCGCCCAATGTCCTCGAGGCCGATGAGTACTCCCCCTCTCTCGGGGGGGTCCGGGTCGGTAACGCTATTACCATCGAATACGTGAATGGCTTCAAGAAGGAGTACCGGGTGAAGGGCATCTTCTCAACCGGAGTATTTGAGCTCGATAACCAGATCTTCACCACCTGGGGAGACATGGAGGGGGTGACGGGAGCCAAGGACCGAGCTTCATACATTACGGTGAAGGTGAAGCCCGGGTACTCCGATCAGGCGGTAAAAACCCAGCTCCTCCAGTACGGGGTGATGGAGAAGGTCCAGACCTCCCTTGATGTCCTGGACAAGTCCCTCGGTCAGAACCTTGCGAGCTTCTCCATCATCGGCTTCATCTCCCTCATCGTGAGCCTCGTGATCGCCGTGGTGGTTCTCTTCATCGTCATCATGATCAAGACCCTGAACAACCGGCGGCAGATCGGGATCCTCAAGGCCATCGGCGTGGACAGGACGGTGATCATGAACAGCTACGGCTTCCAGGTCATCATCATCTCCATCGCAGGTATCCTTATGGGATTCGTCTTCACCGGTCTCCTCGTGCTCTACATGACGTATTACCCCATGGTGACCCCCCAGTTCTCTGCAACTCCCTATGTGACCTTCACCGACCTTGCGGTGAACGGCCTCATCCTGTTCATCGCATCCGTGATCGCGGGATACCTCCCTGCATGGAAGGTTGCACGCGAGAATATCCAGGATGTCATGAGGGGCTGATGCCATGATCAGGACGCAGGGATTACGAAAGATCTACCGGATGGGGAACGTCGAGGTCAAGGCCCTGGACGGGGTCGATATCCAGATCGGGAAGGGGGAGTTCGTCGGCATCATGGGCCCCAGCGGGAGCGGCAAATCGACCCTCCTCCACATGCTCGGGCTTCTCGACACTCCGACATCAGGGAAGATCTTCATCGACGGTACAGAGGTTGAGAAACTCACCGATTACGAGAAGACCATGTTCCGGCTCTACAAGCTCGGGTATGTCTTCCAGGACTACGCCCTCGTGCCGGAGCTCACGGTGATGGAGAACGTCGCCCTGCCAGCCATGCTCCGGGCAGATCGGACCGAGCAGCAGTACAAGGCAGCCACCGTCGATATCCTGTCCCGTATCGGGCTCTGTGACCGCCGCACCCACCTGCAGGGCGAGCTCTCGGGCGGCCAGCAGCAGCGGGTGGCCGTTGCCCGGGCTATCGTGAACAAGCCCGACATCCTCTTTGCCGACGAGCCTTGTGCCAACCTGGATACCGAGAACTCCCGGATGGTCCTCAACCTCTTCAAGGAGATCAACCGGGAGATGCAGCAGACCATCGTGATGGTCTCCCACGAGGAGTGGCACAGGGAGTATTTCGACCGGGTCATCCGGCTGCGGGACGGGAAGATCGTGAACGGCGAGAAATAACCCTCCCCTCCAGCCGGTTTCTCGTTGTGGGACGAACAGGCAGGATTGCAGGGATGAAATCCCTCTTTTTTTAACTGCTGTTGAAACATCCTGCCCCGATAGAGACCCGAGTATCAATCGGCGGCACCGGTACCCGGCTGCATGCCCTGCCATTTCATAAGCCTGCAGGATACTATCATGATCGCGAATCCATGGCCTTCCATTGCAGGATGTGTGGTACGTGCTGCATGTATCTCGGTGATTATATCGCCATCGAGCGCCAGGTCGGCCCTTTTGCATTTGAATGCGAATCGGTCTCGACCGGGACGCCATTCCGTACAAGGGTGGATGACGACAAGCGGGAGATCTTCCTGGATCACGCCTGGCTGGACGAGCATCCCACCGCCTGCCGGTTCCTCCGCCCAAGAGGGGAACACATCCTCTGCACCATCCACGGGACAAGCCCGGTCCAGTGCAGGTTCTACCGGTGCGTGGTCATGCGTATCTTTGACCCCCGCGGGATCCTCGTCGGGAAGGTGACCGGCACCCTCGCGCTCCATTCTGATAACCGGGACTTACGGGGCATCTGGGAAGCGGCTCTTCGGGAGATTCCGGAATGGTCAGGCGATATTGAGTCACGTCTCCAGAAGGTCCTGGAGAGCCACGGCTACCGGGTCGAGTAATCCGATATGAAAGGAGGGTACAGAAACGGGAACGGAAAATAAAAATGGTAAATGAGGAGATTAGAACCGGGGGCGCCTGTGCTTCGGCAGGCACTCCTGGCAGTAAACGGGCCTTCCTTCGGTTGGCTTGAAGGGGACTTCGCATTCCTTTCCACAGTCTGAACAGACGACCTTCGTCATCTCACGCGGGCCGAAGTTTCTCCGGCCACCAAAATCTGATCGATACATGGCTATACTCAAACAGTCTTATGAAAAACTGCATTATATTATTGGCTCTCCGGACGGATGAAGCTTTGTATCCGGGAGGCTGTTCAGATATACCGGTTCCGTCGGAGCCACTCCACCTGGGGCGGCAGGTACCGGTACAGGATATCGCACTTCTCGTCCTGGAAGGACCATGGGGTCACGATCAGGATATCCCCTTCCCGTATCCAGACCCTCTTCTTGATCTTTCCCTTGATCCTGCCCATCCGGGTTATCCCGTCGTAACACCGCACCCGGATGTGGTTTGCCCCCAGCATCAGTTCGGCAGAGGCGAACTGCTCGCGATTCCATTTCTTGGGCAACCGAACGCGGACGATCGGAAGGCCCTGGGCATCTACTGCGTTTGGATCGACAGCATCATTGTTCTTCTTTGGATTTCCCGGAATTCAATCAGCTCCGTTGGCATAAATTAAGGGCGTCTGACACAATGAAGGTATGTGTGATGGTGCAGGCTTTTCCTGGGGAAAGGGTTGCCCGGCCGCCCCTGCATATCCGGTAGAAGCAGCCGGCGGGAGGCACGGGAGATTCCTGGTTACCGGGTTGAAGGATCCGGGCGGGAAAAAAGGCAACGAAGGGAATATGAGGGTCCACGGGCGAAGGTAGGGAAGGGAACTCCGGGTGACCATGAGGGAGAAGATCAAGAGATGGCTGGTGGAGGAGGAGATGCTCGTCGAGGATATCCCGGACAGCGATTCACATTTCCGGTTTCTCTTCATGTTTCCCGGGGATCACTACATGGAGATCGTGCAGCCGCTCACAAAACCGGATATGGTCCAGGTGATCTCGACCACGAGTGTCAGCGAGGAGCATCAGGAGACCATGAGGGGATCGAATCCCGGGCACCGGGCGGAGTTCATCTGGGCCCTGCGGTTCGTCATGAACACCTTCTTCGTGGATTTTGAGATGGTGCACCCGGACAATATTCTCGAGAAGTTCACCCTCACCGACACGATCTTCGAGGACGGCCTCTCCAAGGATAAGCTGATGTCTGTCATCCGGAAGGTGTGGAAGGCGAACCTCCAGGTCATCTGGATCATCCAGAAGGAATACGTCGGGCTCGAACCGGGGGAAGGGGAGCCTGATACTGATTCGGGCATGTACAGGTGAACGCCTGCCACCCGAAGGATCCTCCTGGGGGAGAAGGAAGGTGCGGGCAGGGCAAGGGGGATGTTTTATGGTCCCTTTCTCCCTTTGATCAACAGGGATACGGCAGGAGGAAAAAAAATAAGCCCCTCCTTCAGGATGCCCGGAAGGAAAGAACCGTCGATCCCGTTGCATCCTTGAGTATCAGCCTGCCGCCGCTGATCTCAAAGCCTGCCACGGAGCCGAGCAGTGCAAGAAAGGGCTGCTCCTGTTCCATGATGCCCCGGGGTTCGCCGCAGTACATCTTCGTCGACCCTCTCGGACCCAAACGAAGCGATTCCCCGGTACGATTGAAGCTCGCGAAGTACCGGTTGCACCCGGCTGATCCGGTTACTTTCCCATCATCGCTGAAGACAGCGTCGATTCGTGTTCCTGCGAGTAGGGAGACCACCGCACCTGTGCCATGATGATACGATTCGAGAACCCATGAGGTTCCCGTGAGCGGCATCTGGAGCTCGGGCTTTGCCTTCGCGAAGACAAGGATCGGGGTGCCATAAGCGTCGGAGAGGACCAGCTGGTCCCCATCGATCCGGAACTGTGCCGCCGATCCCAGGAGGGCGAGGTACCTGCTCTCCTGCTCCATCACGCCCGGATCCATGCATGCCATGAGAGTGGATCCGATCCCCTCTATCGCTCCCGAACTTTGACCTGCGCCATACCCTGCGAAATAATGGTTGCATCCGGCGGAGCCCGTCAACCTCAGGTCAGGAGAGAAACCGGCGGTGATGCGGGTGGTCGGGAGGAGGGAGGCCATGGTTCCCTTCGCACCGAGATACGAGGCGAGATCCCATGCAGTTCCTTCGAGTGCAGGAGTGGCTGTCCCTCGGGGTTCCGGCTTCTCCCCGGCGGGGGATACGCAGCCCGGGCAGAG